>ERZ506769.2-NODE-2-length-349088-cov-9.070658_pt1 | contig 349088 bp, 319 predicted proteins | sample MGYA00513039_ERZ506769 | MGnify/ENA metagenome assembly ERZ506769 | reverse complement strand
AATTCGCGCTCTGCAGCACTGCCTTTTTTGCATTATTTTCGGGTCTTGCTATAGAAAAAACTATGAGAAACACGCTCCGCGAGTTTCTTAAGTTATCGCGGCAGTCGCCAAGGTCTCGTGCAGGCATGGACTTTGGCTCGTTGCCCGCGTAAATTAAAAAACCGGAGGACATACATCCCCCGGCCTTTCGCTTATGGTTAATTAGCATTTAACAACGTTGGAAGCCTGCATTCCGCGAGCACCCTCGGTAAGATCGTAAGTAACCGCCTGACCTTCGTCAAGAGTTTTGAATCCTTCACCCTGGATAGCGGAGAAATGTACGAATACATCGTTTCCGTCTTCGCCTGTGATGAAGCCATAGCCCTTCTCTGCGTTAAACCATTTCACTGTTCCCTTGTTCATTGTGAGTTACCTCCATAAAATTAAAAAATAAGCATGATGTGGGAATGCATATGTTCCCCCATAAGCGAGTGAACTTTTGGTAAAAAAATTCACTAGCTATTACAGATTATATTGAAGGTGAATGCTAATATAATCTCTAATAGCTAGTGACCACGTATTACATCTCAACATCTTCTCGATTGAGACTATTATAATCTTGCAAATCAAAAAAGTCAAGAAAAAACTCTTTATTTCAGGAAAGATTTCGTGTATTATAAAAAGGAATAAATGGTCGGACAACGGCCAGAAGAAAAGAAAGGATCAGAGAACGTAAGATGAGTATCTTAATCAAAAATGGACAGGTCATCGACCCGGCCACCCAAAAAGACGAAATCAGTGATGTTCTGATCGAAAACGGCGTTATTACACGGGTTGAAAAAGGAATCCGCGTAAAAGATGCGCAGGTAATAGATGCAAAAGGCTGCTATGTAATGCCTGGCATCATCGATATGCATGTACATCTCCGCGACCCGGGGCAGACATATAAAGAAGATATTGAAAGCGGTTCGAAAGCAGCAGCAAAAGGAGGCGTGACAACGCTGGTAGCGATGCCGAATACAAAACCGGTCATCGACAGCCCGGACCGCGTCAACTATGTAACGATCAAAGCAGACCGTTTTTCTCCGATTAATGTACTGCAGGCAGGCGCCATCACAGTAGGACAGAAGGGTGAAGAGCTCGCCGATATCGAGGGCATGGTAAAAGCCGGCATCCCGGCGATCAGCGAGGACGGAAAATCCGTTATGAACGCGCTGCTCTACAAAGAGGCCATGGAGATTGCCGCAGAGAAAAACATTCCGGTGCTGGCTCACTGCGAGGACAAGAACCTCGTAAACGGCGGCTGCATGAATGAGGATGCAAACTCGAGAGAGTGGCATCTGCCGGGCATCACAAACTCCGTAGAGAACACGATTGTTGCAAGAGATATCGTACTTGCCGCAGAGACAGGTGCACACCTGCATCTGTGCCACTGCTCGACCAAAGAGAGCGTGGATATGGTGCGTGAGGCGAGAAAGGCCGGCGTTTCGATTTCCGCCGAGGTCTGCCCGCATCACTTTACCCTCTGCAGCGACGACATCGTAAAGGGCGACACCAACTACAAGATGAATCCGCCGCTCCGTACGAAAGAGGATCTCGAGGCACTGCGCCAGGGTCTGAAAGACGATGTCTTCGATGTCATCAGCACCGATCATGCACCGCATGCGCTGACCGAGAAACAGGAGTCCTTCAAGAAAGCTCCGTTCGGCATCGTCGGACTGGAGACGAGCGTGGCTCTTACCATCACCGAACTTGTGGATACCGAGATCATCACCCCGATGCAGATGGCGGAGAAGATGAGCTATAATCCGGCAAAAATCCTGCACCTGGACAAGAAAGGTTCTCTTGCACCTGGCATGGACGCCGATGTGGTTGTCATCGATCCGGAAGCAGAGTATGTGATCGATCCGAAGGAGTTTGTTTCCAAGGGCAAAAACACTCCGTTCGGCGGCAAGAAAGTCAAAGGAAAAGTTATGGCTACCGTATGCGGCGGCAAGATTGTATACGAAGCTGAGTAATTTCTATAAGAAAAGAAAGAAGAGGGAGAGTAAGCAGATGATTAACAAACTGATTGCAAACATTAAAAAAACAAATGCACCGATCGTCGTAGGTCTGGACCCGATGCTGAACTATGTGCCGGAGCACGTACAGAAAAAGGCATTTGCCGAGTACGGAGAGACACTCGAAGGAGCTGCAGAGGCCGTTTGGCAGTTCAATAAAGCGATTGTCGACGCAACATACGATCTGATTCCGGCTGTAAAACCGCAGGTTGCCATGTATGAGCAGTTCGGCGTTCCGGGAATGGCAGCGTATGAGAAGACCGTTTCCTACTGCCAGGAAAAGGGTCTCGTTGTCATTGGCGATATCAAACGAGGCGATATCGGTTCTACTTCTGAGGCGTATGCAGTCGGCCACCTCGGCCACGTGCAGGTGGGAAGCAAATCCTACGCCGGATTCCATGAGGATTTTGCAACTGTCAATCCGTATCTTGGATCTGACGGCGTAAAACCGTTCATCAAGGTCTGCAAAGAGGAGAAAAAAGGCATCTTTGTTCTGGTAAAAACCTCGAACCCGTCCAGCGGCGAGTTCCAGGACCGCATCATCGACGGACGTCCGCTGTATGAGTGGGTCGGCGAGCAGGTTGCCGCGTGGGGCGAGGAGCACATGGGCGATGATTACAGCTATGTGGGAGCTGTTGTCGGCGCTACGTACCCGGAGATGGGCAAGGTGCTGCGTAAGGTAATGCCGAAATCCTACATCCTGGTACCGGGCTACGGTGCACAGGGCGGAAAGGGAAAAGACCTCGTTCACTTCTTCAATGAGGACGGACTGGGTGCAATCGTAAACTCTTCGAGAGGTATTATCGCTGCTTACAAACAGGAAAAATATGCCGAGTTTGGCACTGAGAACTTTGCGGATGCTTCGAGAGCAGCTGTAAAGGATATGGTTGAGGATATCAGCGGGGCGCTTGCTGCTGCAAAATAAGAATACAGGGTGAAAAGCTCAGAAGGTCTGCCGGGTAGATGTTATGTCCGCCGGAGGATATTTTGGGCTTTTCGCCGATTCAAGAAAATAAAAGGAGTGTTCAGCTTATGAAAATCAAGGAATGCTGTACTGTGGAAAGTCAGGAGTGCATTGCAAAAGGAATTTACAGCATGTGGATTTCCACGAAAGTGATTGCGAAAGAGGCGAAGGCCGGCCAGTTTATTTCTCTGTTTTCAAAAGACGGCAGCCGTCTTCTGCCGCGTCCGATTTCTCTTTGTGAGATCGACCGAGAGGGAGGAAGACTTCGGATTGTCTACCGTGTGGCAGGTGCAGGAACGGAGGAGTTTTCGCATCTGAAAGCGGGGGATGAGGTTGATATTTTAGGGCCGCTTGGAAATGGATTCCCGATCGAGGAAGGTAAGGGAAAACGTGTGATGCTGATGGGCGGCGGTATCGGTGTTCCGCCGATGCTGCAGACGGCGAAGGATCTTGGAACGGACACGATCATCTGCTGTGGTTACCGCGATGAGTTGTTCTTAAATGAGGAGTTTGCTGCGGCAGGCGATCTTCATATTGCAACGGAGGACGGAAGTGCCGGTGTGAAGGGCAATGTGATGGATGCGGTGCGCGAGGATCATCTGGAAGCAGATGTAATTTTTGCCTGCGGTCCGGCTCCGATGCTGCGTGCGATTAAGGCGTACGGTCTGGAAAAGGGAATTCCATGCTGGATTTCGATGGAAGAGAAGATGGCGTGCGGCGTTGGCGCATGTCTTGCGTGTGTCTGCCAGTCGACTGAGGTGGATGGTCATTCACATGTGCACAACAAGCGGATCTGCAAGGACGGACCGGTCTTTTTAAGTACGGAAATTGAGCTGTAAGTGACGCGAGGAGGAGAAAAAGCGATGAAGACAAGTGTGAACCTGGCGGGTGTGGAACTGAAGAATCCGGTTATGACGGCATCTGGTACGTTTGGCTCCGGCGCGGAGTACAGTGAGTTTGTGGATTTGAAGGAGCTTGGCGCGGTTGTGACGAAGGGTGTTGCGAATGTGCCGTGGCCGGGGAATCCGACGCCGCGTATTGCGGAGGTTTACGGCGGAATGCTGAATGCGATCGGGCTGCAGAATCCTGGTATTGATGTGTTCTGTGAGAGGGATATTCCGTTTTTGAAACAGTTTGACACGAAGATTGTGGTGAATGTGTGTGGACGGACGACGGAGGATTACTGTGAGGTTGTGGAGCGATTGACTTCGGAGCCGGTGGATCTGCTGGAGATTAATATTTCGTGCCCGAATGTGAAGGAGGGCGGTATTGCGTTTGGACAGGATCCGAAGGCGGTGGAGGCGATCACTAGGGAAGTTAAAAAATATGCGAAGCAGCCGATTATTATGAAATTGAGCCCGAATGTGACGGATATTACGGAGATGGCGCGGGCTGCGGAAGCCGGCGGTGCGGATGTGCTGTCGCTGATCAATACGCTTACTGGGATGAAGATTGATATTGAACGGCAGAAGTTTGCGATTGCGAATAAGACTGGCGGTATGTCGGGGCCGGCGGTGAAGCCGATTGCGGTGCGGATGGTGTATCAGGTGGCGCAGGCAGTGAAAGTGCCGATTATTGGTATGGGCGGTATTGCGTCGGCGGAGGATGCGCTGGAGTTTATTCTGGCGGGGGCTACGGCGGTTTCGATTGGGACGGCGAATTTCTTTAATCCGTATGCGACTGTTGAAACGGTTCGCGGTATCGAAGAGTATATGAGAAGGCATAAGGTTGACGATATTAATTCGCTGATCGGGGCGGTGAGATAAGACGGACGGCCTCGAGCGGCTTCGCATCTGCGGTGCGGCGGGCGAGAAAAAGAGGGCGGAACTGTGGCTCAGAATAGGCACGGGGAAACGGGAACCATCCCATTTTCCTGCACCTGTTCCGGGCTCATAGTTTCTGCCCTCTTTTTCTATGCCCGCCACACGGCAGGCGCAAATTCCAGTGAGGTCTGGTTGTGTGGAGCTGAAACGAAGTAGGTCTGGATCCGCCGGGGGCGGATCGGCGTGAGAGTGTTGTGGTGGGTGCATAGTATATAGAAAATGGAAGGTGGTATGTGAGATGAAGTATGGGATCATTAAAGTGAAGCGGGCGTTTTTGTATGAGGAGAATGGGGTTGATGTGGTGGATGAGGTGTTTTTTGGATGGAGCGTGATGTGGGAAGATGAGGGGGAGTGGATTGAGGTTTGGACGCATTATGGGTATCGGGGGTGGATGGAGAGGAATTTGATTGAAGAGAAAAGCCGGGAGTGGATGGAGGAGAGGGAAAAGGCAGGGAACACGTATGTGGTGACACGCGGGTTTGCGGATGTGATGAGGGGAGCGCGGGTGCAGGCGCGGATGTTGGAGACGCTGGGACGGGGGTGTTTTGTGGAGAAAATGGAGGAGACGGAGAATGGGTATTGCAGGGTGAAGCTGGCGAATGAGATCAGTGGGTTTGTGCCGGAGGTGGCATTAAGAAAAAGACTGGATTCGGATCGGTTTTTGTGGGGAAAATCGGAAGAGAGGTTTTTTGTGGAGCAGGGGATTCCGGAGGGGTGGTCGGAAGAGAAGTTTCGGAGGAAGGTTGTGGAGTGTGCGAAGGGGTATCTTGGATGCCAGTACCGGTGGGGCGGGAAGGCGGCGGATGGGATTGACTGTTCGGGTGTGGTGTTTATGGTGTATTTGATGAATGGGGTTTTGATTTGGCGGGATGCGGATATCAGGGAAGGGTATCCGATGAAAGCGATCTGGAGAGAAGGGGAGGAGATGTGTCTGGTGGAGGAACGGGCGAAGGCCGGGGATCTGCTGTTCTGGAGGGGGCATGTGGGGATGTATCTGGGGGACGGCAGGTATCTGCACTGTACGGGGCATGAGAGGGTGTTTGGGTGCAGGGTGAATAGTCTGCGGAGAGGGGATGAGGATTTTCGGAAGGATCTGGCGGAGGCGCTGAAAGTGGTTGGGAGTGTTTTTTCGTGAAATATCTGGAAGCGGAAAGCGATCATATGATACAGTCCGGCGATTTTCCGACGAGTCTTATTATGGCGGACTGCAATTATCTGAAGCGGACGAACGACACGCTGGGCCACGAGTACGGTGATCTGCTGCTGCAGCGGACGGCACGGAAGTAAATAAGACATATATAATTGACATCAGGAAATATCATTTTTGTATTGGTAATCCCTGAAAAAGTTTGTTATAATAATAACAAAGTCGAAAACAAAAGACAAAAGGCGGCTTAAACAGAGAGTGGAAAAACAGAAAAATCTGCTGATCTGATCTGCCGGAGCCGCCTGATCAGAAGCAAAACAAGAAAGGGGTTCTGAACAATGGCAAGATTTACATTACCAAGAGATTTATACCACGGAAAGGGTGCTTTAGAGGCACTGAAAACATTTGAGGGAAAACGCGCAATGGTCTGTGTAGGCGGCGGTTCCATGAAACGCTTCGGTTTCCTGGATCGTGCAGTGGATTACCTGAAAGAGGCTGGCATGGAAGTACAGCTTTTCGAAGGAATTGAGTCTGACCCGTCTGTAGAGACGGTTATGCGCGGTGCAAAAGCGATGGAAGAGTTCCAGCCGGACTGGATCGTAGCAATGGGCGGCGGATCTCCAATCGACGCAGCAAAGGCAATGTGGATCAAATACGAGTATCCGGACATCACCTTCGAGGAGATGTGCAAAGTATTCGGAATGCCGAAACTTCGTAAGAAAGCTCACTTCTGTGCAATTTCTTCGACATCAGGAACGGCAACGGAGGTAACCGCATTCGCAGTTATCACCGACTATGAAAAAGGTATCAAATACCCGCTGGCAGACTTCGAGATCACACCGGATGTCGCAATTGTTGACCCGGATCTGGCAGAGACCATGCCGCAGAAGTTAGTTGCTCACACCGGTATGGACGCTATGACGCATGCGATCGAGGCATACGTTTCCACTGCAAACTGTGACTTTACCGATCCGCTGGCTCTGTATGCGATCCGTATGATCCAGGCAGATCTTGTAGATTCCTACAACGGAGATATGGCAAAACGTGACAGCATGCACAACGCACAGTGTCTCGCTGGTATGGCATTCTCCAACGCACTGCTTGGTATCGTTCACTCCATGGCACACAAAACAGGCGCAGCATTCGCTGATTACGGCGCTCACCTGATCCATGGAGCAGCAAATGCCATGTATCTGCCGAAAGTTATCGCTTTCAATGCAAAAGATGAGACCGCAGCAAAACGTTACGCAGTCATCGCTGACGAGATGAAACTGGGCGGCGAGACAACCGAAGAGAAAATCAAACTTCTCATCGCTTATCTGCGCGGCATGAACGACAAACTGAACATTCCGCAGTGCATCAAGAACTACGGAAAAGACAGCTATCCGACCGAGCAGGGATTCGTTCCGGAAGACGTATTCCTGGAGAGACTGCACGACATCGCCGTAAATGCCATCGCCGATGCCTGCACCGGATCCAACCCGAGACAGCCATCTGTTGAGGAGATGGAAAAACTGCTGAAATGCTGCTACTATGATACAGAAGTAGATTTCTAAAAAGAAAACATATCAAAATCTCTCCGTTCTCTGGGCGGAGGGATTTTTTGCGTTAGAGAATAAAATTTATCCTCTTCCAGCAAGAAGACTCCGACCTCTAAGGTGAGAGATGAATTGCGTCCGTTATCTTCTTGATATTGGGTTCTAATCATGGTATAATAGAATCAGTCGAATAGAAGAAAGGGGGTCGAAATACAATGGATTTGGATAATAATGCACATTCAGTGTTTTTACTGCACTATCATCTTGTTCTTGTGGTTAAGTACCGCAGACAGGTTTTTGATGACGCAATTTCCGGCAGGGCAAAAGAGATCTTTGCGTATATTGCTCCAAATTACAATATCACCCTTGAAGAATGGAATCACGATAAAGACCATGTGCATATACTTTTCAAGGCCCACCCCAATACGGAAATAAGCAAGTTCATAAACGCATATAAAAGTGCAAGCAGCAGACTTTTGAAAAAAGAATTCCCGCAGATAAAGAAAAAGCTGTGGAAAGAACATTTCTGGAGTCAGAGTTTTTGCCTGCTTACAACGGGCGGTGCCCCGATGGAAGTAATCCAAAAATACATCGAAAGTCAGGGACAAACGGATCGAAAAAGGAAGTGACCAACATGGCAAACAAAGCATATAAATTCAGAATATACCCCGATGATGCGCAGAAAGTTTTGTTTGCCAGAACGTTCGGCTGTGTCCGAATGGTGTACAACCATTGGCTTGCCAGAAAAATCAGGCAGTATGAGGAGAACAAAACCACGGTAACCTACACGGTTTGTGCAAAAGAAATGGCTGAAATGAAGAAAACAGAAGCATACGCATTTTTGAGGGAAGTAGACAGTGTCGCATTACAACAATCGCTTCGGCATCTTGATACGGCATTTCAGAATTTTTTCAAACAGCCGAAGACAGGTTTTCCAAAGTTTAAATCTAAAAAACAGAATAAAAAGAGCTATTCAACGATCTGTATCAACGGAAACATCGCCATATTGAATGGATATTTGAAATTGCCGAAAGCCGGCCAGGTCCGGTTAAAACAACACAGAGCTGTTCCGAAAGAATACAAATTAAAATCTGTAACAGTAAGCCAGACACCAGGCGGAAAATATTATGCAAGTATTCTTTTTGAGTACGAAAATCAAGTACAGGAAAAAGAGATGCGGCGTTTTCTGGGGTTAGATTTTTCCATGCATGAATTATATCGTGACAGCAACGGGAATGAACCTGCATATCCGAAGTATTACAGGAATGCAGAGGAAAAATTAGCGAGGGAGCAGCGCAGACTTTCCAAAATGCAGAAAGGTTCGAACAACCGTAGCAGGCAGAGAATCAAGGTGGCAAAACTCCACGAAAAGGTTTCCAGTCAACGAAAGGATTTTCTGCATAAGCTGTCGAGGCAGACAGCAGATGCTTATGATTGTGTATGTATAGAATCCTTAGATATGAAAGCAATGTCACAGATGCTGAACTTTGGAAAATCTGTTTCAGATAACGGGTGGGGAATGTTCACAGGGTTCTTGAAATACAAACTTGAGGAACAGGGTAAAAAGCTTGTGAAGGTGGACAAATTTTTCGCCAGCAGTCAGATTTGTTCCGTTTGTGGTTACAGGAACGCAGAGACAAAAAATCTTGCGGTCAGAGAGTGGGATTGTCCGCAGTGTGGAACCCATCACGACAGAGATGTAAATGCGGCTGTCAATATCAGAAATGAGGGAATGCGGCTGGTAGTGGCATGACCGTAACGTAATATAATAAAACCGTGGGACACACGGGGATAGCTCGCCTATGCTTAGCACATTGGTGCTATCGAACGAGAACCAAACCTACCGAGGTTAGGGAAGCCCCCACCTCTACAGGTAGGGGAGGATGTCACGTTTTTTATGCGAAATCCTGTGTCTGGACTGGAAAAACAGAGGCGTTTATGGTAGTATAGAAAAGAATAGAAGTAAAAACGGGCGGCATTGCGAAAAAAGATGCCTTCCCCTGAAAATATGGAGGAAAAAAGATGGAACAGTACAAGCAGGAGTTTATCGAGTTTATGGTCGAGAGCCAGGTATTAAAATTTGGAGAGTTCACTCTGAAAAGCGGAAGAAAATCCCCGTTCTTCATGAATGCGGGCGCTTACGTAACCGGAAGCCAGTTAAAACGTCTCGGCGAGTATTATGCAAAAGCAATCCATGACAATTATGGACTGGATTTCGACGTTCTGTTTGGACCGGCCTACAAAGGAATCCCGCTCAGCGTTGTAACCGCTATTGCGATTCATGATCTCTACGGTGTGGAAGTACGTTACTGCTCCAACCGGAAAGAAGCAAAAGACCACGGCGGAGATGCAGGAATGCTGCTTGGAAGCAAAATTAAAGACGGCGACCGCGTTGTCATCATCGAGGATGTTACCACCTCCGGAAAATCCATCGAGGAGACCTTCCCGATCATCCAGGCACAGGGCAATGTGGAGATCAAAGGTCTGATGGTATCCTTAAACCGTATGGAGCGCGGAAAAGGCGACAAGAGCGCACTTGAGGAAATCCAGGAAACCTATGGCTTCCCGGCAAATGCCATTGTAACCATGGAGGATGTCATCACCTATCTGTACAACCGTCCATGCCAGGGCAAAATCCAGATCGATGACAAGATGAAGGCTGCCATTGATGCTTATTATGAGGAGTACGGTGTCAAATAAGACGTGGTACACTTGAAAAAGGAGTTTTGCACGATGAATGAAAAAATCTATAAAACCATGGGACGTGTCGGCGGCGGAAATATCGCCATGGGCGCAGTACTGGTTGTGGCAGGGGTAGCAACCGGTGTCCTGATGATCGTAAGCGGAGCAGGTCTGCTGAAACGACGCGGGGAAATTATGTTTTAAGAAAAATGCCGGAATATTTTGGAAGCGCATGCGCCGAAGAGGTATTCCGGCGTTTCTGATACCACGCAGAAAGGGGAAACGAAGATGAAGCAGGAGACGAAAGCCAGAATTCGCGTTGTGGGACGGATTTTATTTCTGGTGTATCTTCTTGCGCTCGTTTATTTTCTGCTTTTTGCAGAAGAATACGGGAGAAGAAACTTTTTTGAACTGGATTACCGTTACAATCTGGTGCCGTTTCAGGAAATCAGACGTTTCTGGATTTACCGCGAAAAGGTGGGATTCCTTGCCGCATTTTTAAATCTGGCGGGCAATGTGATCGGTTTTCTGCCGTTCGGCTTTATCGTTCCGGTGATGCACAAAAAAATGGAGAGTTTCTGGAAAGTATCGCTTCTTGGTTTTATGTTCAGCCTCTGCGTGGAGACGATTCAGCTCATCACGAAGGTGGGCTGCTTTGATGTAGATGATCTGATCCTGAATACGCTTGGAGCCATGATCGGCTGCGGCGCATTCCTGATCTGCAATAAATTCAGGAGATGGAAATATGGCGAGGAAGAAGTATAATTACAATTTTGTCCGGAAGCCGTCGGAAGGCGGAAAGGAAGCTCTCTATATGGCAGGTGCTTCGGTCTTTCTGTTTCTGCTGGCTTCGGTCGTATCGTTTGCATTCCGCGGAAACGGAGGCATTTTTCTCGGAGCAGCGGGACTGTTCTCATTTCTTCTGTCGGGATACGGCTTCTATGTGGGAATGAAGAGCTTTAAAGAAGAACAGGTCAGCCACAGAATGTCGGTTCTCGGCTCGATTACGAGCGGCGGCATGCTGGTCGCATGGCTTGCACTGTTTCTGATCGGTGTGAGATAAATGTACTCTCGTAAAATCAAGCACAGAAAGACTCCGGGAGTACATATAAAAGAAAAGGGGAAAAAGATGGATCGCGAACGTTTTGAAAAACAGCTGAATTTTATTCTGGAGATTGATAAAGAAAAACAGATCCTGCGCCAGACGCACATCCGCGGCTATTCGCGCCAGGAGGACGACGCGGAGCACGCATGGCACATGGCGGTGATGGCATTTCTGCTGCAGGAATATTCGAATGAGAAAATCGACATCGGCAGAACGATGCTCATGCTGCTGATTCACGACCTCGTGGAGATTGATGCAGGCGACACGTATGCGTACGACGCGGAGGCAAACAAAACAAAAGACGAGAGAGAACACAAAGCGGCCGAGCGCATCTACGGCCTGCTGCCGGAGGATCAGGGAAAAATGCTGATGGATCTCTGGCTCGAGTTCGAAGCGTATGAGACACCGGAAGCGCGCTTTGCCCATGTGATGGACAATTTCCAGCCGCTGCTTTTAAATCATGAGAACGATGGAAAAGACTGGACCCGCCACAATGTGCGGATTTCCCAGCCGTTAAAACGAAACGAGAAGACTGCGACCGGCTCCGAGGAGATCTGGAGTTATATGGAAGAGATTCTCGAACAGAGTATCCGGGATGGAAAAATTATTGACGACCGGGAAGAAAAACAGGAATAAGTTAAGAAGAATGAGGGGCAGATCTGCCCCTCGTAACAGTTAAAGAGAAACAGAAAGGGATTTTTTTATGACGGATGAATTATTAAACGAGCGGTATGCGCTTGCAATTGAGCGGATCCGCCAGATTCCGGCGGAAAAAAGCGTTCCGCAGCCGTACCGCGATTTTTTTGCACAGATGGCACAGTACCTCTGCAAAATGGACCAGATCCGGAGCAGAATCGCAGAAGGATATCTAAAAACAGCATCCGAGGAAGAGCTGGCTGTTTTTAACCGCGAGCCGTATGAAGATGTGATCGGGGAGCGGTATGAGACCTCCTACGGAAACCCGGCGTTTGCCGTGCGGGCACTTGGTGAAACGCATGGAAGGAGCCTCTGCTGCCTGTACCGGGAGCTGGGAAATGCTGTTGTCTGGGTCTATGAGGACCGCCTGCTGGAGCTGACTGCGGCGATGGAGCTGTATCTCGAGTTGTATGCGATGTTCGAGGAGGAGACGCTGCCGTCCGCGCAGTATGTAAAAGAGAGCATTTACTGGTATGTGAGCGATTACGCCGAGGAGCGCCAGGAATACCAGGTGCGCGAAATCGTCGACCCGTCGCTGCACTTTGTGAAGGATATTGTGATGGAATCTGATCTGACGGATCTGCGGTATCTGTACCAGTACGGCGAATATATCACCGAAAATGAGAAGGGTACAGCCCGCTTTTTAAATACGTTCAGCCAGGAAGAAATCGACGCGATGGCACGCACCTACACAGAAGGCTTCCGCAAGTGCTTTCTCGTGGCGCGAAAAGATCTGTCGAAAAAGAAGACAGTCAGCATCCGCTTCCACATCGGTTTTGAGCGTATGATCCGTGCGGCAATATTACAGTTCCGCGAGATGGGACTCGAGCCGGTGATTTCCCGCGGCGCGCGGAGAACGTGGGTTGCCGGTGCGTCTGCGAATAAGCAGTATGACTACGATCACCGGAACGATGAGGCGCTGTATCTCAACGAGGATCTCGTGAAGAGACGGCTCCGCGCGATGCAGGTGAAATACGACGAGTACAAAGAACTGGCGGGCGGCTATGCCGGCCCTGCCGTGGTGGAAACCTTCGGCGAAGTTCCGTTTGAGCCAGTAAATAAAAAACAGGCACTGCACTTAAATGAGCGCCAGCAAAAGCTCCGTGTCGGTTTCCAGAACGAGGCGGGCCAGATTGTAAACCGCTATATCAAGGATGACGAGTACGGCTACACGATCATCGCCTACCCGATGCCGGAGATCGATCCGCGCTACGAAAAAATTTTTTGTGAGATCGTAAAGATCAACACGCTCGATTACGAAAAATACCAGCGCATCCAGCAGTACCTGATCGATGCGCTCGACGAGGGTGTTTCCGTGCATGTGCTTGGAAAAGGAGAGAACAGAACGGATCTGCGCGTGATGCTGCATCATCTGAACGATTCTGCGAAAGAGACGAATTTCGAGAACTGTGTTGCCGACTGCAATATTCCGGTCGGAGAGGTCTTTACTTCCCCGAGCCTTACCGGCACGACAGGCGTGCTCCATGTGACGGGAGTCTACCTGAACGAGCTGTATTACCGCGATCTCTGCCTGACGCTGACCGACGGCATGATCACCGCGTATGACTGCGCAAACTTCGAAAAAGAAGAGGACAATCGTACTTATATAGAAGAAAACCTGCTGTATCACCACAGGACGCTGCCGATCGGTGAGTTTGCCATCGGAACGAACACGATGGCGTACGTGATGGCAGAGCAGTACGGCATCGCCGGAAAACTGCCGATCCTGATCGCAGAGAAGATGGGCCCGCATTTTGCGATGGGCGACACCTGCTACGCCTGGGCGGAGGACAGCCCGATGTACAACCCGGACGGAAAAGAAGTAATCGCGCGCGAGAACGAGGTTTCGGCAAAACGGAAAGAAGATCCGTCGAAAGCATACTTCGGATGCCACACGGACATCACGATTCCGTACCGCGAACTGCAGTCGGTTGCGGTCGAAAAAGCAGACGGAACGACGATCCCTCTCATTGAGGACGGACGCTTCGTCCTGCCGGGAACGGAAGAATTAAATGAACCTTTTGGCTGATTATGGGTTGACATTTCTGCGCCTGCTTAGTATATTATAAGCAGAACTGAATGATTAAAACATAAATATAAGCATAACTAATGAATAACGCTTAGAACAGTTAATCAGAAAAGGAGAACAACATGGCTAAAGTAGGAATTGTGATGGGCAGCGACTCTGATATGCCGGTAATGAGCAAAGCAGCCGACATGCTGGAAAAATTTGGAATTGAGTACGAGATGAAAATCATCTCCGCACACCGCGAGCCGGATGTGTTTTTCGAATATGCAAAAACCGCAGAGGAGAAAGGCTTCAAGGTTATCATTGCAGGCGCAGGTATGGCAGCTCATCTGCCGGGTATGTGCGCAGCTATTTTCCCAATGCCGGTCATCGGAATTCCGATGCATACCACATCGCTTGGAGGTCGTGATTCCCTGTACTCCATCGTACAGATGCCGAGCGGCATTCCGGTAGCAACCGTTGCTATCAATGGCGGTGCCAATGCCGGAATCCTGGCAGCAAAGATTCTTGCAACTTCCGATCCGGAACTGCTTGCAAAACTGAAAGCATATACACAGGAAATGAAAGAGCAGGTTGAGGCAAAAGACGCAAAACTGCAGGAAACAGGATACCGTAACTACAGTAAATAAAAACAAAGGACAAGGGAGGTTCACCATGGATTACAAGAACGCAGGAGTAGATATTGAAGCTGGATACAAATCAGTAGAATTAATGAAAGAGCATGTAAAGAAAACCATGCGCCCGGAGGTATTAGGCGGCCTTGGCGGTTTTTCCGGCGCTTTTTCCCTGGCAAAAATCAAAGAAATGGAAGAGCCGGTGCTGCTTTCCGGTACAGACGGATGCGGAACCAAGGTGAAGCTCGCCATGATTCTTGATAAACACGACACCATCGGCATTGATGCCGTTGCCATGTGTGTGAACGATATCGCATGTGCCGGCGGAGAACCGCTGTTCTTCCTCGACTACATCGCATGCGGAAAGAACTATCCGGAGAAGATCGCTTCGATCGTAAAAGGCGTTGCAGAAGGCTGTCTGCAGTCCGATGCGGCACTGATCGGCGGTGAGACCGCAGAGCATCCGGGCCTGATGCCGGAGGATGAGTACGATCTGGCAGGTTTTGCTGTCGGCGTATGTGACAAGAAAGACATGATTACCGGTGAAAATCTGGCAGCCGGAGACGTACTGATCGGCATGGCTTCCACCGGCGTTCACAGCAACGGATTTTCTCTTGTCCGCAAAGTTTTCGATATGACAAAAGATTCTTTAAATACATACTATGATGAGCTTGGCGCAACCCTCGGCGAGACCCTGCTTGCACCGACCCGTATCTACGTAAAAGCACTCCGCGCCATCAAAGATGCCGGTGTAACCGTAAAAGCATGCAGCCACATCACCGGAGGCGGCTTCTACGAGAACATTCCGCGTATGCTCAAAGACAACACCGTAGCCGTTGTACAGAAAGACAGCTACACCGTACCGCCGATCTTTGATCTGATGGCAAAGAAAGGCAATATCGACGAGCAGATGATGTACAACACCTTCAACATGGGTATCGGTATGGTACTGGCTGTTGATCCGGAAGATGTAGACGCAGCGATGAAAGCCATCCGTTCCACAGGAGATACGCCATATGTGATCGGCCACATTGAAAACGGAGAAAAAGGAGTACAGTTATGCTAAGATTAGCAGTTCTCGTCTCCGGCGGCGGCACGAACCTGCAGGCGATTCTGGATGCGATTGACGAGGGAACCATCACAAACGCGGAGGTTTCCGTTGTCATCAGCAACAATGCAGGAGCGTATGCGCTGGAGCGTGCGAAAAAGAAGGAGATTGATGCGGTATGCCTTTCCCCGAAGACCTTTGCATCGAGAGAAGCATTCAACGAGGCACTGCTGGCGAAACTGCAGTCGTACAACGTCGATCTCGTTGTGCTCGCAGGATGCCTGGTTGTGATCCCGCAGAGCATTGTGGATGCTTATCCGAATAAGATCATCAACATTCATCCGTCCCTCATTCCGTCGTTCTGCGGAACGGGCTATTACGGACTGAAAGTGCACGAGGGCGTATTATCCCGCGGCGTCAAAGTGACGGGAGCGACGGTTCATTTTGTGGACGGCGGAACAGACACCGGCCCGATTATTCTGCAGAAGGCAGTCGAAGTGCACGAGGGCGATACACCGAAGGCACTGCAGCAGCGCGTCATGGAAGAGGCCGAGTGGGTCATCATGCCGCGTGCGATTGATCTGATTGCAAATGGAAAGGTAACGGTAGAAGACGGACACGTAAAGATAAAGGAGTAAGAGCGATGAAAGTACTGATTGTAGGAAGCGGCGGAAGAGAGCATGCGATTGCCTGGAAGGTGGCGCAGAGCCCGAAGGTAGACAAGATTTACTGCGCTCCTGGAAACGCAGGAATTGCGGAGTACGCAGAGTGTGTCGATATTGCAGCGATGGAGTTTGACAAGCTCGTTGCTTTTGCGAAAGAAAAAGAGATTGACCTGACCGTCATCGGCATGGATGATCCGTTGGTCGGCGGTGTTGTCGATGCGTTTGAGGCAGAGGGACTGCGCGTATTCGGACCAAGAAAGAATGCGGCAATCCTGGAAGGATCGAAAGCGTTCTCCAAAGACCTGATGAAAAAATACCATATCCCGACGGCGGCATACGAGACATTCTCCGATCCAGAAGCGGCAGAGAAATATCTCGAGACTGCAAAATTCCCGATCGTGCTGAAAGCCGACGGTCTGGCTCTTGGAAAAGGCGTTCTGATCTGCAATACCTTAGAGGAAGCAAAAGAGGGCGTCAAGACGATCATGCTCGACAAGAAATTCGGCAGTGCCGGAAACGAGATGGTCATCGAGGAGTTTATGACGGGGCGTGAGGTTTCCGTTCTCTCCTTTGTGGATGGAAAGACGATCAAGACGATGAGTTCCGCACAGGATCACAAGAGAGCAGGAGACGGCGACACCGGCCTGAACACCGGCGGTATGGGCAACTTCTCCCCGAGTCCGTTTTATACCGAAGAAGTGGATAAGTTCTGTAAGAAATATATCTATCAGCCGACCGTAGATGCGATGGCAGCCGAGGGAAGACCGTTTAAGGGAGTTATCTTCTTCGGACTGATGCTGACACCGGACGGACCGAAGGTGCTCGAGTACAATGCCCGCTTCGGCGATCCGGAGGCACAGGTTGTGCTTCCTCGTATGAAGACAGATATCATTGATGTATTTGAAGCCTGCATCGACGGAACTCTCGACCAGATCGACCTGCAGTTTGCAGATAATGCGTGTGTCTGCATCGTACTGGCTTCGAACGGTTATCCGGTTTCCTACGAAAAAGGATTCCCGATCCGCGGACTCGAGACGTTCAAAGAGCATGAGGGCTATTACTGCTTCCATGCAGGAACGAAGTTCAAAGACGGCGAGATCGTGACAAACGGAGGCCGTGTCCTCGGCGTGACAGCACTTGGCGATACCCTGAAAGAGGCACGTGCGAATGCATATAAGGCTGTTGACTGGGTTGACTTTGACAATAAATATTACCGCCATGATATTGGAAAAGCGATTGACGAAGCGTAACGTGAATGTGAATTTTAATTTTGAGTAAAATGGAGCCGCCAGAATCCCGGTGAAAGGGAAATCTGGCGGCTTTGTCTTTTTGTTCTGAAAAGGGAATAAAGCGCCGCCGTTCCGGATACAATAGTAAGGAGATCCTTTGCTTTTTAGCAGAATCAGAACAGGAAAGGCGGTCAGAAAAGATGGGAATCGTTTGTCTGGCGGGGATTTTTGCCGTATTTCTTCTGCTTGCATGGACGCTCTGCCGGGCGGCAGGATGGGAGAAAGAACGGGAAGATCTGGAACAGGAGCAGTACCTGAAAGAGTGGCGGGAGAAAAAGTTGAAAAAAATCGAAAAAATTTGAAAATTAGTGTTGACATTTGGCGGGTGGAATGCTATACTAACGAAGTCGGTTGGTGATACAGATAAAAAGCCAACAGACAAAACACCGATGTGGGGTCTTAGCTCAGCTGGGAGAGCATCTGCCTTACAAGCAGAGGGTCATAGGTTCGAGCCCTATAGGCCCCATATTTTATGAAAAACAGTGTTGAAAATGAATATGGCGAGATAGCTCAGTTGGCTAGAGCACGCGGTTCATACCCGCGGTGTCGAGGGTTCGAATCCCCCTCTCGCTATGGTTGGAGGCTCCTGTGTGAACAGGAGTCTTTTTTTCGTTTTCCTGGCGGATGATTTCTTTTTCTGGTTGGGTATAGTATAATGAGCAGAGAACATAGGAAAAACAGAGTTTTTGCTGCAGAAAGGGGATAGTTTTTGTGAAGTTGTTTCATTTATCGGATCTTCACATTGGAAAACGCGTGCATGAGTTTTCCATGATCGAGGACCAGAAATATATGTTGACACAGATCCTGCAGGCGGTTATGCGGGAAAAACCGGATGGAGTTCTGATTTCCGGAGATGTATATGACCGGACGATTCCAACGGCGGAGGCAGTGCAGGTGTTGGATGCCTTTTTAACCAGCCTTTCGGAGCAGGAAGTTCCGGTTTTTATCATCAGCGGCAATCATGACTCGGCGGAGCGGCTGGCATTTGGGTCGAATCTGATGGGGAAGAGCGGAATCTATTTGTCGAAGGTATATGATGGAAGAATAGAAAAGTTCGCGTTACAGGATGCATATGGAACGGTGTGGATTCATCTTCTTCCGTTTCTGCGCCCGTCAACCGTACGCCATGCCCTGCCGGAACGCGCGGAGGAGATTCAGTCCACGGCAGATGGCGTGAGGGCGGCACTGGAGCAGACCCAAATAGATCCAGGAGAGCGGAATATCCTTTTAGCGCATCAGTTTGTGACAGGCGCGCTGCGGTGCGAGGCAGAGGAACTGCAGGTAGGTGATGTGGATCAGATTCCGGTGGAGCTTTTTGATGCGTTTGATTACGTGGCGCTCGGCCATATCCATAGTCCGCAGAAGGTTGGCCGCGAGACCGTGCGCTACTGTGGTTCACCACTCAAATATTCGTTTTCCGAGGCTGGACAGGAGAAGTCGATTACCATTGTAGAGCTGAAAGAAAAAGGAACCGTCGAACTTCGCACGATTCCATTGAAACCGCTCCACGATCTTCGAAAAATCCGTGGAACGTATCTGGAAGTGATAGCAAAAACGTTCTATGAAAACAGCGACCGTACGGATTATCTGATGGTAACCCTGACGGATGAGGAGGATGTTCCGGACGGCATGGCGAAGCTTCGGACGATTTATCCCAATTTGATGCGTTTGGAATATGACAATAAAAGAACGCGTTCCAATGCGGAGGTAACGGCGGCGGAACGTATCGAGGAAAAATCGGAACTGGAGCTGTTTCAGGAATTTTATGAACTGCAGAATAACCAGAGCATGACGGAACAGCAGAAAGCATTTGTGAAAGCATTGCTTAGGGGGATAAAAAGATGAAGCCAAAGAAATTGATTATCAGTGCATTCGGACCATATGCGGACCGGACAGAACTGGATTTTACAAAACTGGGCAGCGGCGGCCTGTATCTGATTACAGGTGATACCGGTGCAGGAAAAACAACAATTTTTGATGCGATTACCTTTGCGCTCTACGGCGAGGCAAGCGGTGAAATCCGGACGGGGGAGATGTTCCGCAGCAAGTATGCCGCGCCGGAAGTGCGCACTTTTGTGGAGCTTACCTTTGCGCATCAGGGAAAAGATTATATGGTAAAGCGGAATCCGGAGTATGATCGGCCGAAGGAGCGCGGTCAGGGAATGACGAGAGAAAGAGCAAATGCAGAACTGATTTTTCCGGATGGGAGACAGCCGGTGACGAAAAGTACGGAAGTGACAAAAGCTGTAACGGAACTTCTCGGACTGGATCAGAAGCAGTTTCGACAGATTGCCATGATCGCGCAGGGGGATTTCCAGAAACTTCTCCTGGCAGAAACGGCAGATCGAAGTGAAATTTTCCGGAAAATGTTTCATACGGAAATTTATCAGGAGCTGCAGAATCGTCTGCGGGATGCCGCGAAAGAGCGAAGCAATACGTATAGTGAAAAGCGGAGGAGTATTCTCCAGTATCTCGACAATATCGTCTGCCCGGAGGATGCGGTGTTCAAAGAGGAATTTGCGCAGTTGAAAAAGGCAAATTTCGACGGTCAGGTGATGCGGGGGATGGAACTGCTGGCACGTTGCATCGAGATGGATCAGAAAAGACTTTCGGATCTTGAGCAGGAGCGGAAAGCGGTGGAAACAGAGATGGAGCAGAAAACCCAGCTGCTCGGCAAGGTAAAAGAGAGCCAGAAGCGGCGGGAGGAAAAAGCACAGAAGGAAAAGAAACTGGCGGGACTGGTTCCAGAGGAAGCGGAAAAACAGCAGAAAAGCGAACGGGCAGAACGGGAGGCTTCCATCTGCAAAGAACTGGAGGAGCAGATCCGCGCAGAACAGGAAAGCCTGGAACTGCTGAAGAAGATGAAGCAGGAACAGGCAGAGCTTTTGGAAAAGCAGAAAGAACTGCAGACGGCAGCGGAAGAGAAGGACAGACTGAAAGCAGAGCAGGAACAGGCGAAAGCGCAGCTGCTTGAGAAAAGAAAACGGGAAGAAGATCTTTCCGGCGTGGATGCGGTTTTGGCGAGGGTACAGCAGAATGAAACGCGGGCGCAGGAGCAGATTATGGCAATCCGGGGATGCCGCGAAAAAGTTCAGGAGTCCGAGAAGAAGACGGGGCTTCTGGCAGCAGAACTGGAAGGCCTGACACAGCAGGACACCGAGCTGGCATCCCGGATGGAAGCAACGACGGTATTTCTGAAAGAAAGACAGGATGCTGCATTTGCGGAGGAAGAATATCGCCGGGCGCGGACCGAATTTTCGCAGCTACTGCGAAAATGGACGGCAGCGCAGAAGGAATGGAAAGAAAAGCAGGAAGCGTATCGAAAAAGTCTGGAAATCAGAAATGATGTGCGGGAAACGTGTCAGGAACTGGAACAGCTGTTTCTGGATGCGCAGGCGGGAATCCTGGCAGAAAATCTGACAGAGGGAATCCCATGTCCGGTCTGCGGATCCGTGCATCATCCAGTGCTGGCGAGAAAGGCGGAACATGTGCCGGATAAAGAAACACTGGATCAGCAAAAAGAAAAACTGCAGAAGCAGAACGAAGTGACTGCGGCATTAAGCGAAGCGGCAGGAAACTGTAAAAGACAGGCTGAAACGGCAAGGGAAGAGCTGACGCAGCGGATTGCCCGGGGAACCGCTGCTCCGGCAGAAACAGCAGATCAGGAATGCAAAAAAGAGCAGGAACGTCTGACACAGCTTTCGGAAGAGCAGTTTGCACAGGCTGCGGATGAAACAGAAAAGCAGCTTGCGGCAGAAGAAAAGCGTCAGAAAACACGACGGGAAGAATATGCGGCATATGAGAAACGTCAGCAACAGGAACAGAAGCAGCGGGAAAAACTGAAACAGGTGATGGCAGAAAAACAGGCAGAGCTTGGACGGCTGGGCGGAGAAAAGCAGACACTTCTGGATCAGCTGAAACAGAAAATGGAAGACGCACAAAAAGCGATCTGTGAGGAAGTGGACATGGAAGAACAGCCAGCTGCTGTGGCAGCAGCTTACTGTGAAAAGCGTCTGGAAGAGAAAAAGAACAGAATCATTCTCTATAAGGAACGAATGCTGGAAAGACAGAGCGAATGGAAAGCTCTGAAACAGATGATTCCAGCAGAAACTGAGCGGGCAGAGCAGCGGGAAAAAGCAATCCATGCGAAGGAACTGCTGGAGGCGAAAGGAAAAGAGGCGGAAAAAGCGCTGCTGGAAAAGATCGGAGAAAAAAAAGAAAAGCTGGAAGGAAAAGACGAAACACAGCTCCGAACAAATATTTCCGTATGGAGTGCAAAAAAAGAGCAGCTGGAACAGGCGCAGAAGAAAGCAAAAGAAGCATATGAAACAGTGAAAGAACGGCTTACCGAAGTGCGCGCGGCACTAGAGACGATCCGCTCTCTGGAAGAAAATGAGGAGACAGATCGGACACTTCCTTCCGAAACAGAGCTGCAGGAAAAAATAGCGGAGCTGACAGAACAGAAACAGCAGCTGGAACAGAAATACAACGAACAGTATCATGCGGCAAATACAAACCGTAAGACGTACGAAAATGTACAGAATCAGCAGAACCAGATGCAGGCATTGGAGGAAGAATACAAATGGGTGCGGGCGCTTTCGGATACGGCGTGCGGCGGCATGAGTCAGAAATTGAAAATCGAACTGGAAACGTACGTTCAAATGACGTATTTCGACCAGATTCTGCGAAAAGCCAACCTGCGTTTCATGACGATGAGTGATGGTCAGTATGAATTGAAGCGTCAGGAAGCCTCTGGAAAAAATCTGAAGGTCAAAACTGGTCTGGATCTGAATGTCATTGATCATTATAATGGAACGGAGCGCAGCGTGCGTACCCTCTCCGGCGGCGAATCATTTCAGGCCTCCCTCTCTCTGGCCCTTGGCCTTTCCGATGAGATTCAGTCGCACGCAGGCGGAATCCAGCTCGATGCGATGTTTGTGGACGAAGGGTTTGGCTCTCTTGACGAGGAATCCCTGAATCAGGCTGTGAAAGCACTGGAGGGACTGGCCGGTGGAAACTGTATGGTTGGAATTATCTCCCATGTGCCGGAACTGAAAGAGCGAATTGAGAGAAAGATTGTCGTAATGAAAAGCAGAAGCGGCGACCGCGTAGGAAGCATGGCGGTTATTGAATAAGTGAAAATCCAGGAAATGAGTTTTTAAATTTCTTGTCAGAAGGCGGATGCAATGGTATAATAAGGTTCGTTGAGCCCGAAAGAACGGGCGCAGCACAGTATTTTACCTGACATCGGCCTTTTGTGCCGATTTGCAATAGAATGGAGGAAACCAATGAAAACTTCAGATTTTTACTATGATCTGCCAAAAGAACTGATTGCGCAGGATCCGCTCGAAGATCGCAGCGCCTCCCGCCTGATGCATCTGAATAAAGAAACCGGTGAATATGAGCATGGCCATTTCCGTGATATTCTGAAATACTTAAAACCGGGCGACTGCCTTGTGATCAACGATACCAAAGTAATTCCGGCGCGTCTCTACGGTTCGAAAGTCGGCACCGATGCAGCAATCGAAATCCTTCTGTTAAAAAGAAGAGAAAATGATATCTGGGAGACCCTCGTAAAACCGGGCAAAAAATGTAAGGTCGGCACGGTGATCTCCTTCGGCGACGGCATTCTGACCGGAGAGGTTGTAGATATTGTCGATGAGGGAAACCGTCTGATCCAGTTCCATTACGACGGCATTTTCGAGGAGATCCTCGACCAGCTTGGCGAGATGCCGCTGCCGCCGTATATCACACACAAACTGCAGGACAAGAACCGCTACCAGACGGTATACGCGAAACACGAGGGAAGCGCAGCCGCTCCGACCGCAGGACTGCACTTTACAAAAGAGCTTCTGCAGCAGGTACAGGATGCCGGTGTAAAGATCGCCCATGTAACCCTGCATGTCGGCCTTGGCACCTTCCGTCCGGTGAAAGTGGAGGATGTCACCCAGCATCACATGCACTCTGAGTTCTATGTGGTAGAAGAAGATCAGGCAAAACTGATCAACGATACGAAAGCAGCAGGCGGCCGTGTGATCGCAGTCGGAACAACGAGCTGCCGTACTCTGGAGTCGGCAACCGGCGAGGACGGCATTTTAAAAGCCGGAAGCGGCTGGACCGAGATCTTTATCTATCCGGGTTACTGCTTCAAGATGATCGACGGACTGATCACCAATTTCCATCTGCCGGAGTCCACACTGGTGATGCTGGTATCGGCACTGGCTGGAAAAGAGCATATTATGGCAGCTTATGAAGAGGCTGTAAGAGAAAAATACCGCTTTTTCTCCTTCGGCGATGCCATGTTTATAGAATAACACCGTTTTCTTACAAAAGTAAGGAATCCCACATCTGAAAAATAATTGAATAATGGGATAAAATGAAACCCAGGAGCTATGCGGCTTCTGGGTTATTTTGTTCCCGACATTCATGCCGGTATCATTTTTGGTATATGAAAGTATGAGTAAGACCATTTCTAAACACGATGGAGGAAACACGCCCATCAATCACATAAACAGAATCTAAAATAGTTTCCATGTATATTTTGAGGACATCCGGCGAAACGGTCTGTGCCAGGGCTTTATAATAAATATAATCCCGACCAATGAGTTTTTTCGTAATGAGGAGATGGCTTGCTTGCCGCACAAAATCCTCATCCGATAATGTGGAATTGGCATCGTGCGTAACCATACCAAGCCGGGTGTTAATGTCCTGAATCCTGGAGGATATTTCATTTTTCTGTATGATGAAATCCTTTTCGGTCATTGCTCTTTCGGAATAAAGGTATAAATCCTGCAATCGCTTCAAGGCACGTTCCTGCTTTTCCTTATCCTTACGGAGAGCTTCGACTTCTGGATTGACAGCAGCCTTTTTCTTGCGAGGGTGTTTTACAGCAAAGACATAGGAACTATCCGAGCCGTACCGAGATAGAAGATTGTAAAATTCATTCAGACCATCTTCCGAGATATGCTGCACGTCCTTGAATGAGCCACCATAAAGCAAACGCTCTTCAAGTTCCGCAGGGGAGTTGATGGAGGAAAAAGAACTTTTTGCGTTGAGCATATTCAAAATATAATTTATAACAAATTCTCCAACAATCAAATCATTTACAGATGGATTATCACACTCGTGCGTTTTCCTCTTTTTCGGGCATGAGTAAGTGGTAGTGCGGAAATTATCTGCCTGCAATCTGCCGGGAGTGGAAACCAGTTTATTACCACATTTTCCGCAATAAAGGATGCCGGAGAACACATACACATTTTTTGCCCGGTGTTTTCGCCCTGGAAGATTGGCGGTTCTTTTGTTCGCATCAAGAATATCACATAATTTTTCGTGTTCTTCCAAAGTGAATATTGCAGGATGATGGTCTGGGACAAGCACCCATTCTTCCTCCGGGTTGAGAGTTCTGTTTTCAGTTCCTTTGTAATGGTTGTACCGGTAGACACCGGCGTAAAAAGGACTGGACAGTATTTTCCATACCGCAGTAGGGGACCAGAGCGCACCTGACCGGGTAGGAATTTTCTTATCGTTCAGTAACCTGGCAGTATGAATAATGGATTTATGCTCAAAATAATCTGTTTTCATAAGCTGACACACATCCGCTTCATCCTGGATGATGGAGAACGCAGAAGTTTCCGCATCGTAGGAATATCCATAAGGAATCCTGCCGCCATTCCACAATCCCTGGTTAGCTCTTGAAATCATTGTTGCAGTAACACGCTCCGATGTCATGTTGCGTTCGAGTTCCGCAAACACTAAAATGATTTTGAGCATAGCTTCACCCATAGCATTTGAAGTATCGAACTGCTCATTTTTGCTGACAAAAGTTACTCGCAGGGATTGAAGCTCTTCGTACATTTCTGCAAAGTCCAGAAGATTACGAGAGATACGGTCTATCTTCCAGACAAGTAAATGGGAGAATGAGCCGGCACGTATTTTCTGCATCATTTCTTGAAACGCAGGCCGGTCGGTGTTTTTCCCGGAGTACCCTGCATCCTCAAATATTTCGTAATCCTCAATGCCGAGGATAAGTTCACAATATGCGATAAGGTCCTTGCGCTGCATCGGCAGAGAATCCTTATCTATCTGATGGGTTGTAGATACACGAATGTAAATAGCAACCTTACGAGGGCGTTCTGCCCGGTTATTGGCTCTTCCTGCCAATGATTTATTTCTCATAATGATTTTCCCATACAACAAGAAAAGCCCCATGCCTGGGGCTATATCGTGTTGATATGCGGTGCATATTTGTTCAGCACTGCCCAAACGACATTTTTATCATCTGAACTGGCAAGCTGATAGCAAGCGAGCAAACGTTGGAGTTCCTGAACGTAAGCATCACGCTCGCTGTCATTGCCTTTGGATGATGGCTCATACAGCTTTATGATATTGTCAGTTTTTGACATAGCACACCGTCCTTTCTGAAATTATTCCGGTTTATTAAGACGCCGGTATCTGGCATAGTCCAAAGTGATTACGCGTTCATCTTGTCGGCATACTTTTCGGGTTGGACCATATGAGTGCGTAAGAAGTCCAGACACAGTTGCTGTCTGTCCGCCGGTATGTGGGAGAAAACCTCAAGAAGTTCCTGCTCCATATCGGATAACTCACTATTTTGCGTTGATGGTTTTGCGATAGGTGGATTATCGCCATATACAAAATCATCCAATGTCATGTTGAGGTGTTCAGCCATTTCCATAACAATGTCCAGTTTCGGGGATTTTCCTGCTTTCCAGCTCCCTGTATTTCCCTCTGCACGCCCTATATCACGCAGAACTTGTGTTATTGTAGTGCCTCGCTTTTCACAGGCTTCACGAAATCTATCGTATAACATAATGACCTCCTAAAATAAAAACTCAAAAAAATGCGTTACAGGGGTTGACCTACTCAAAACTATGAGTTATAGTTACCAATGTAAGATGCATTTGAGAATGAAATAAAGATTACATACTCATTATTTTACATGAGAACCTTACAAAAGTAAAGAATAAGCGGAACCGAGAAAGGGAGGGTGCGAGATGAAGAAAAGACTTCCGCCTTGGTGCAAGTTGGTAAAGCACACCTTAATTGACAAGGACATGGATGTGTCCGAGCTGGCAACAAAAACTGGGCTGGCAAGACCATATTTATCCTCAATTATTAACGGCAGGATTTACAGCCAACCGGCAGTAAACAAAGTGAGCGATTGCCTGGGAATCAGCAATGATTACGACGCCATTTATCAACCTGCTAATAGTATAGGGCAAAGCGAAGAGAACTGACATAGAGGATGGTTACAGGATATGAACGAAAACGTGTATTTTGAGTGCAGGAAAAGAGCTGCAATACATAATGAGAGATTGAACAGCAGAGCCGGGGCGGCTGAAATACTTGGGATTTCCGAATCAACCCTTGCACATTACGAATTGGGAATAACGAAAAACATTCCTGTAGATGTGGTTGTGATGATGGCGGAGGTGTACAACGCACCAGAGCTGAAATGCATCTACTGCAAGAGTGAATGTCCGATAGGAAAGGAACTGCCAATAGCAACAGAGGCAGGGAACATAGAGGGCATTACGGTAAGAATGCTTTCAGGGTTGGAGGATGAGAAAATCGACAAAATCCAAAAAACATTATTGAGGATTGCCGAGGACGGAAAGGTTGAGGCAGCCGAGAGAGAAGAACTGAAAGAAATGGTTCAGTCTTTAGATGGAGTTTATAAGGCTATTACAGAACTGCGAATGATGGCGGAGAGGAAGTAAAAATCATGGAACTGATTGACAGACTGAAAGAAGTCCTGAAAGAAGAATTTAATATTTGCTCTGACGAGGAACTTTTGGAGGCTGTACAGTCGATGCCAGAACTTGATTTAGGGATATTCGTTACGCCGCTGAAAGGAGATAACAATGCAAAGAGCGCATAAAAGAAAAATTAAGGTCCTTGTAGTTGATGCGGCGATGATGTTTGCCGCAGTTCAAATGACAGTGTGTATGCATGGGAAACAAAGATATACTGCATCAGCGCAGGATGTATCTGGTTATGAAGTTTCTATTGAAGATAACACACAAACAATTACCACAGAGGAACCGCAGGAAACATTCAAGACAGAATATACCAGCACAATCATGAATGAAGAAATAAATGCAGATGATGCCTATATGCTTTGCAAAATAGCCATGGCAGAAGCCGAGGGCGAAGATGTGGAGGGGAAAGCTCTTGTCATGTTGGTAGTTCTGAATAGAACAAAAGCAGAGGGATTTCCTGATACGGTGTCAGAAGTGATTTACGAAAAAGGGCAATTCACACCGGTTGCAAACAGAAGATTCCAAAAAGTTGAGCCGAACAAAGAATGCTTTGAGGCTTTGCAGATGATTGTATCAGAAAAATGGGACGGCAGCCTGGGAGCAACCTATTTCGAGAGTGAAAGCAGTAGCACATGGCACAGAGATAATCTGAATTACCTGTATTCGCATGGCGGGCATGATTTTTACATAGACAGGGAGGAATGAGAAAGATGCTGGAACGCATGATAGTGAAACACTGGATAGCATTAACTGTTGGATTCACACTGTTAGGAGTGCTCATCAGAGTGAGATACAACACGCAGGGGCATTTTGCAATAGGCGGCGAATGGTTAGCACCGGCATTTATGCTTTTTCTGGAATGGCTCATAAGGATGATGAGAGGAGTGCTGATTGATGCAGGAATTATACGAGGACATAAGAAAAGACGCAGAAAAGCAAGGGTACAGCATGACAGACAGGAAGTTTACAGAACTGGTGCAGTACGCAGAGAGAAAAGCGGCAGTAGCCGGTAAGGATGAATCTTACATTCCGTATTTACTCCCGGACGTGATAAAAGAATATTTTATCAGAAATGCAATAAATGAAGTTTCAACCGGGATGATGGAATTTGAGAGATATATAAAAACACAAAAACAGGAGGTTACAGACGATGGCAGAAATGACAGAAAAACAGTGGCTTTCAGGGGTGCAGAGTTCGATTATCAAGGAATTAACTACCCACAAAGCAGCATTGCCAGCAGGATTTAATCAGGAGCGTTTCGCCTTGAATACGGTTACGGTTATTTCCGAAATGCTGAAAGACAAAAAGAAAAAGACGGAGCTTTGCAAGCTGACATTTGAATCAATGGCAGTGTGCTTGTGCAAAGCGGCATATCTGGGGTTGGATTATTTCAACGGAGAATGTTACGCAATTCCGTATGGAGGGGAACTTAATTTTCAAACGGACTATAAAGGCGAAATCAAAATGTGCAAGAGATTTTCCAGAAATCCGATTAAGGACATTTTTGCAAAAGTGGTCCGACAGGATGATTTCTTTACAGAAGAGGTGGACGCAGGCGTTCAGAATGTAATCTACAGACCACAGCCGTTTTCCGACAAGCCAATGATTGGAGCTTTTGCGATTGTAGTTTTCAAAGATGGCTCAATGATGTATGACACCATGAGCGTAGAAGAAATCGAGAATGTCAGAAATACATATTCCAAAGCCAAAGACAGCCAGGCTTGGAAGAGTAGCACAGGAGAGATGTATAAAAAGACAGTCCTCCGCAGATTGTGCAAGCTGATTGACCTTGATTTTGACAACATCGAACAGCAGAAAGCATATCTTGCAGGCGGCGATGTGGAGTTTGAAAACGGTCAGCCGGTGTTCATTGATGGAAGAACAGCTACAGCCGCATTACCGGATAATGGCGCGCCGGTTGATGTGTTCGCGCAGATGGAGCAGGCGAAGAAAGAGCCTGTACCGGTAGAACAGTCACAACCGCAGGAAACAAAAGAACCGACACAGCAGGCAATTCCTTTTGAACAGCAGCAGGAGGAACAGCCACAGCCGATGCCTGATGGCATGGGTTTTATGATGCCGGATGAATCAGCAATGGACGATTTACCTTGGAAATAACAGGAGGATGAGAAAATGAACGAATTACAGGTAGTAGTAAAACAGGAAGTAGGAAAAATTAACTGGAATTTTGAAGAATTGAAAACGGCACTTGCCACAGAGATGAAGAAATACACTGGCATTGTGTTTGACGATGATTCAATCGCAGATGCGAAGAAAACCGTTGCATATCTTAGAAAGTTAAAAGAATCCGTTGAGGACAGAAGAAAAGACGTCAAAAAGAAGTGCCTGGAGCCATACAATGAGATGGAAAAACAGGCAAAGGAGCTGACACAGCTTATTGATGAGCCTATCAATACGATTGCAAAGCAGGTAAAGGATTACGAAGAGGAACAGAAAAAGAAGAAAAAAGAGGAAATTCTTGCATACATGGCAGAAGTGTTTGCAGAATTACCGGAAACAGTTGCCTCTAAGCTGAAATCTAAGATTTATGACAGTAAGTGGGAGAACAAATCCACCACGAAGAAAACCTGGCAGGATGCGGTAAATACTGCATTTGAGAATACAAAAGGCGACCTGAACATCCTTGATGGAATTGAGGAAGATTTCAGAGAGGATGCGAAAAAGGTATATGAGAGAAATCTGGTATTATCCGAGGCGTTATCTAAGGTCCAGGAGCTTCGCAAGCAGAAAGAAATGATTCTGGAAAGAGAAAGACAGAAGAGGGAGAGAGAAGAGGCGGCAAAGCGTGAAGCACTTGCCAAAAAGGAAGAACAGCCGCAGGAACCAGAGAAAGCACCGGAGCCTGTCGCTTCTGCAGAACCTAAGACTGAAATGGGAAAGGCAATCGAAAGCATTGAAAGACACGCATATCAGCAGGCAGTAACCGGAACGATTGCTAATCCGGTAACACAGCAGCCGGGATTAAGTGGAGGCAAAAAGATTTGGACAATCCAGGTCAGAGGAAACGAAGAACAGCATAAAAAGATTCTGGATTATATCAAATTTGTTGGAGCAGAGTACAGGGAGGTCTAAGAAATGGGAATGCAGTTGACAGAAGAAAATTATTATTCAGACATTGCAAATTATGAGTATATGTCCGTATCCCAGTTCAAGGATTTCAACGGTACATATGGCAGGGTGGCTTGCGAGGAGGCTGCCCTTGCAAAACTCAAAGGCGAGTATGCGCAGGCAAGCTCAACAGCATTGATGGTTGGCAGCTATGTTGATAGATATTTCGAGGGTACACTTGATGCATTTAAGAGTGAACACACGGAAATGTTCAAAAAAGATGGAAATCTGAAAGCGGAATATGTAAAAGCGGATGCGCTGATTCAGAGAGCAGAGAGGGACGAACTCTTTATGAAATATATGTCCGGGGAAAAGCAGGTCATAATGACCGCAGAACTGTATGGAACACCCTGGAAAATCAAAATGGACAGTTATATTCCGGGAGTTGCGATTGTGGACCTTAAAGTTATGGCATCCCTTACAAAATTGGAGTGGGTGCGAGATATAGGATACTTAGATTTCGTCCGCTACTGGGGGTACGACATCCAGGGCGCAATATATCAGGAAGTCGTATATCAGAATACCGGAAAGAGATTGCCGTTCTATATTGCCGGAATCAGTAAGGAAAGCACACCGAATATTGAGATTATCCATGTACAGGATAATTACCTGAGAGAGGCGAGGGAGGTTGTAAAAGCAAATATCAATCACGTACTGGCAGTAAAGAGAGGAGAAATCGAACCTTTGAGATGCCATTGCTGCGATTACTGCCGGGAAACTAAAGTCCTGAAAAGACCGATAGGAATAGCCGACCTTGTAGCAGAAGTTTAGAGAAATTGGAGCGGATACAATGGGAAAGTCAGAGGACAAAAAGAGCTTTCAACTTTATAACGATTATATAGACCACTTCTCGCTCATGTCTGATGAGGAGGCTGGAAAGCTGATAAAGGCAATCTTCTGTTATGTGAATGATTTGCCTTGTGAAGAGCTGGCAGGACTGCCTTTAATGGCTTTCTCCTTTATCCGGTCACAGCTCAAAAGAGATAGCGACAAGTACGATGCCAGATGTGAGATAAACAGAAGAAACGGAAAGCTGGGAGGTAGACCGAAAAAGGTACAGACAGAAGAACCGAAAAAACCGGATGGTATGGAAGAAACCCAGTCGGTTCTTGATATTCCTGGAATAGAGATGGCGGAAGAGAAAGCACCGGAGCAGGAAGTACCGCAGGAGCCACCAAAGAAACCGAAGAAAACAGAGTACAGCACAGATTTCCAGAGATTTTGGAGGATATACCCAAGAAAAGATGGAAAAGGCGAAGCGTATAAGAAATACAAGGCACGCCTCAATGATGGATGGTCACCCGATGAATTGTGCGAAGCGGCTGAAAATTACAAGAAAAAACTGGTTCGAGAGAGAACAGAGAGTAAATACATAAAACACGCCAAGACGTTCCTTAGTGAGAATACACCTTTTGAGGACTTCTTGAATAAACGGGAAAATAATAGGGTTGAGGAATCACAAGAGGATGAGGGAAACCCATTCAGATAGATTGGAGGCATAGCAGATGGAGGGAACAGCAGAATTGTTCACAGGATTTGCAGAGAGGATTGCAAGAGAAAAAGGAACACAGCAGGAAATGATGCGCGAGGGAGATTATATCGAGGACGGTCTTATCCATTGCGGAAAATGCAGAGGGAAAAGACAGACCAGAGTAAAAATCCCCGGCGGTGATGGGGCAACCATTACGGTTCCTTGTATCTGTAAATGCGAGGCAAAGGCAGAAGAGGATAGAAAGAAGCAGGAAGAGGCCAGACAGGAATTACAGCGCATGGAACGCCTGCGGTCAGCAAGTCTTATTGAGAACAGATTGAAAAACGCCAACCTTGCCACATTTCAGCAGAACAAAGATAATGCACAGCTTTATAAGATAGTCAGAAATTATGTGCAGAATTTTGACGAGATGTACAGGAACAATCAGGGGTTACTTCTGTATGGTCCAGTTGGAACCGGCAAGAGTTATGCTGCCGCTTGCATTGCAAACGAACTGCTGAATCAGAAAATACCGGTAATAATGACATCATTTGTAAAAATATTACAGATGATACAGGACAAGCAGGTGGAGGAATCAGAGCTGATAGCAAGGCTGAACAATGCAAAGCTGCTTATCATCGATGATTTAGGAACAGAGCGCAATACGGATTATGGACTGGAAAAGGTTTACAACGTGATAGACAGCAGATACCTCGCAGGAAAGCCGCTGATTCTGACAACTAATTTGATGTTGACGGATATGAAAGAAAACATGGATACGAGATACAAAAGGATATATGACAGAATTTTTGCGATGTGTTTTCCGCACAGAGTAGCCGGGGCATCCTGGAGGATGAACCAGGCGGCGGATAGATACGATGAGATGCGAAAGAGATTATTGGAGGATTAAGCGATGGAAAAAGTAGCGGAGTTGATTTGTTCAACAGTGGAGGACCGGTCAATCATGACTGGAATCCTGGTAAAAAACGGATACACAGTAGGACCGGGCAGAATCCCTAGAAAATCAGGGAAATCTTATGATTACACCTTGAAAATATACAGAGAGAAAGAGGAGGAAAAGTCATGAGCTTAGAGAAAAAGATATATCGGGAGTGGGCGTTTACAGGAAACGAATCGGAAAAAGCCAGTATCAATCGTGAAATTTACAAAGAACTTTGTGAAAAGTACAAAATTTCAAGATGTGAAGTGGAAAACCCGGATGATTATGACATCGTATTAAAAAGAACGGCCGGATATAATCATTCAACCTATGCAGTCATTAAGAATAACACAAATCTGTCGCAGTTGGAGCTTGCCTTGATTTGCGATGATGGAAACCTTTGCTTTGGTTACACAATGGAGGGTTCACTGTTCTATATTTTTGAAGATTAGAAAGGCGATGAATCAATGATACTGGAAATAACGGAGGCTGGCGATATGAAATCAATCAAATTTACAGTACCTGGAAATCCGTTCGGAAAACAGCGACCAAAATTCGCCAGAATGGGTACATATACAAAGACTTACACGCCAAAAAAGACAACACAGCATGAAAAAGAGGTTGCAGAGTGTTTCCTGGAAGTTGCCAGAGGCAGGAGATTTAAGGAAAAGGAGCCTCTTGATATTCGCATCATAGCATATTATCCGATACCACAATCAACCTCAAAGAAGCGGCGGAAAGAAATGCTTGAGCATAGAATCAGACCAACAGTGAAGCCGGACCTTGATAATGTGGCAAAGCTCATATATGACGCGTTGAATGGCGTAGCGTGGTATGACGATAATGCGATTGTAGATACGCAGGTGCGAAAGTTCTATTCTGATACACCAAGGGTGGACGTATTCATCCGGGCAGTGGAATAGATTTTCAAATAAAACATAGGAGGATTCAAACAAAATGAGTATTTTAAATTACGAGGAAATGACACTGGAAAGCGATACATTCCAGGCGGCAAGAGAAACATTCAATCTGATGATGCAGAAGTTATTCAGAAAGATGGAACAGTCTGATATGGACGAGGGAAGTATCGACCTCAAAATCAGCATCGAACTGAATGAGGATTTCGTACCGCAGGAAGATGGAACAACGGTAAGAATCAAAAAGCCTCTTATCAAGCATAAGATTTCCACCGTTGTGCCGGTAAAGGACAGTGCGGACGGTAAGAGAGATACAGGAATGTGCCTGGTATATGATGAAAAGCTGAAACGATATGTGCTGAAATATGTTTCTACCGGAGGACAGATGAACATTTTCGATATGGAGCAGCAGGCAGAGAACGATGCAGATATTGTGGATAGTGAAACACCAGCCGTTGAGGGACAGCCTACATACTTCCTACCGGACAATCAGGCGAATGAGGAATCAGAAGAGCCGCAGGAGGAAGAGCAGGACGGCGAATCAGACGGTATGATGACCGTACCCGATAATGTGGATGAGGAAACAGATACCGACGTTCCTAGCGGCGATTACGATAGCACAGACGATAGTGGTATGCCATTACCATTCAGCGAGGGCGATGATGATTACCCATACGATGACCCGATGGAGGAATAGAGATGTTCAAGAGAGAAAAGAGAATGCATAGCTTTATTATCAGAGCACAGGAAATCCTTGCAGATGGAAAAAGAGAAGAATCGGCAAAGATGGTCATTCAGGGGTTACAGTATTACTCCAATAAAATTATCGGAGCGGTACAGCCATATTCCAAAGCGGATGCAACTCTGTTGGTAATTGCGTTGAGATACCTGGCAGACCAGGTGGAAAAGAAAAACGGTTGCGCATTGGCAGTAAAAGCATTAAGCAAAACCATTGAATTTCCTGAACTGGAAGAGGTCGAAAAGGTAAGGAAAGCAACAGAGGGTTTGAGCAAAGAAAGTGAATAATCAAGATTCAAGCCTTGGAAAGGAGGCGATAAAGGATGAAAAAGGCGAATCGTGGAAATTTTGGAACCTGTGCAAAATGCCGCCAGCAGATATTATGGATTAAGACCATAAACGGTAAGAATATGCCAGTAAACGCAAGGCTGATAACATACCGGGTTCCGAAAGAGGGAAAAGGAAAAGAGAGAATCGTCACACCGAACGGTGAAACGGTAAGCGCGGAAATTGTACAGCCTGGGACGCAGGATGCCACCGGCGTAGGGTACATTTCACATTTTGCCACTTGCCCGGTTGCTAATATGTTCCGCAGAAAATAAAAAAATAGAGCCTCTTGCAATACGATGATTGACAATCGGCTCATAAAACACAAAAACTACTGTCATTTTATTATGACAATTCCGAAAAGTCAATCTGTAATTGTAGGAGGTCAGAGAAAGTGGGAAAAGCAGAAAGAAGAGTATCACTCACGAAAGAGGAAATAAAAGCACTCTGTGAGGAGGCTGCCGATAAAGCAGTTGAGAGAAGCGAAAAGGCAAGAAAAAAGAGTATTGCGCAGGAAAAGAAAACCCTCCTGTATAATACCAAAAAGCTGTTAGAGAATTACACGAAGCTGAAAGACTATGCAGAAAAGGCAGTCTGCACTATTGATGAGGCAGAGCAGGTGGATGAGAGCATCGTAAATATGGATGTTCTGTACGGATTCAGAATCTTTGATGAAGATAAAACGTTACATAGGCAGTTAAAGGGAATCAATGCAGTAAAATTTATGCTTGCACACGTAGACCGGATGCTGGAAGTGTACCAGAGAGAGTGCGAAACCTCATCGAATGAGATTATACAGCGCAGATGGAAAGTCATTCAGATGATGTACCTTGACAGAGAGAAAAAGAAGAGCACAAAGGAAATTGCGGAATTTTATAACATGGAATTGTCCACAATCCAGAAAGATGCAAAAGAGGCACGAAATGACCTGACGGTGCTATTTTTCGGCTTAGATGCTATGATTTTGCATGATTTTGGGAACCCGATGGATAAATAAAAAACCGTTCGGTTTATTTTGAATCCGTTTTTTTTCCTTTGACCGTCAATTCGACCGATGATATAGTGTATGGTGCAATCAGAAGAAGTTTTGATTGTAAAGAATGTGGCTGCTGTACTCGTTCTTTTTCTCGTGTGGCAGGAGAAATACCTGCCACGCTCCTAAAATTAAATATCAGTAACATGAAAAGTCATATCTGAACATGGTATGGCTTTTTGTTTTGTCCGGAATGAGGAGCGCAGAGGATGAACAGACGCAGGAGCCGGGGAAATGAAAGGAGCGAGGCAATAAATGAACAGCAGCATTGAAATTGTCATGCGGAAGATTGGAGAACTGAAACCGTATGAGAACAACCCAAGACATAATGATATGGCGGTGGATGCAGTAGCAGCATCTATTCAGCAGTTTGGATTCAAAAATCCAGTTATCATTGACAAAGATGGAGTGATTGTCGCAGGACACACCCGATATAAAGCGGCAAAGAAGCTGGGAATCACCGACATACCATGTATCAGTGCAGATGATTTATCGGACGAGCAGATTAAGGCGTTCCGGCTGGCAGACAACAAGACCGCAGAGCTGGCAGAGTGGGACGAGGACTTACTGGGAAAAGAAATGCAGGGAATCATAAACATTGATATGAGCCAGTTCGGATTTTCTGTTGGGGAGGATGAACTGGGAGAGGAGATGCAGGACGATAAGTACACTCTGAAAGTCAAAATACCGCAGTATGAAATTACAGGAGAGTGCCCGGAAATATCTGATATGCTGGATAGCAGCAAGGCGGATGAGCTGATACAGGAAGTTGAAGCCACAGACATCCCGGAGGAGATAAGGGAGTTCCTGATACAGGCGGCACGCAGACATAATGTATTTAATTACCGGAATATCGCAGAGTATTACGCACACGCAGAGCCGGAAGTGCAGAAATTGTTTGAAAAGTCCGCACTCGTAATAATTGATGTGAATGATGCCATAGCAAACGGATATGTGCAGTTGGCAACTGACATCACAGACATTATGGAGGGCGAAGCCGATGAGGAATGATTTCGCAGTTTTCATACTGACACATGGGCGAGCCGATAATGTGGTTACGGTTCCTGCAATTAAAAAGGCAGGATATACCGGTAAGATATATTTCATCATAGATGATGAGGACGAGCAGGCAGAAGAATATAAAAAGAACTTCGGGGCAGACCGAGTGATTATATTTGATAAGCAGGCAGCATATGACCGGGCAGATACGATGGATAATTTCAACGACCACAGGGCAATCATTTATGCTCGCAATGAATGTTGGAGGATTGCGGAAGAACTGGGGCTGAAATACTTCTTGATGCTGGATGATGATTACAAAAGCATTGATTACCGGTACGAGGAAGATGGAAAGCTGAAATATAAGCCATCGCATGATTTTGACAGAGTGTTTGAAGATATGATTCAGTTCCTGGAGGTGTCGGGAGCTGATACAGTGGCATTTTGCCAGGGAGGAGATTTCGTTGGAGGAGTAGACGGAGGAAACTTCCACAAAGGATTATTACGAAAGGCGATGAACAGTTTCTTTTGCAAGACAGATACGCCGATAGAGTACAGGGGAACCATGAACGAAGATGTTGTGACATATACAACATTGAGCAGCCGGGGACACCTGTTCTTTTCAAATACACAATATTGCGTGGTACAGTTGCCAACCCAAAGCCTGTCGGGAGGAATGACAGATGCGTATAAGGAGGGCGGCACGTACCTAAAAACCTTTTATGCGATTATGAGTATGCCGAGCGCTGTAAAAGTCAGCATGATGTATACCACGCACAAGAGAATACACCACAGGATAAACTGGGAACACACAGCCCCGAAAATCCTGAATGAAAAGTGGAGGAAAGAGAGAAAGGAGGATACCTAGAAAATGGAGAAAAACATAACAGGCGAAAAGATGCTAAGCCATATAGACAGGATTGCAGGGGAAAAGAAACCCATAACAGCAGATATATTCCTCACAAATTATTGCAATAACAGATGTCCCTATTGCACCTACGGACGGTGGGAGCTGGATACAGGGGCGCAGGCAATGAGATATGAGGATTTTATCACATACGCAAAAAGACTGGCAGTTATGGGCGTACAGGGATTTATACTGACCGGTGGAGGAGAGCCGACCATCAATCCTGATTTTGAAAAGATTGCAGGATGGCTTACCGAGAACAATTTCCAGTGGGGAATAAATACGAATTTCAATAAGCTGGTAAAGGTCAAACCGAATTACTTGAAAGTGTCCCTTGATGCGTACAGCAATGAAAGCTATGAGCAGTTGCGAGGCGTGGCGGCATATGAAACAGTCCGGGAGAACATAAAAGCGTATGCAGCATGGAAAAAAGAAAACAGTCCTGGCACATCTCTTGGAATCCAACAGCTTGTAAAAGAGCCGGAGGATGTAAAGAGATTTTACGATGCAAATAAGGACCTGGACGTTGACTACATGGTTTTCAGACCAGTGGAAAGCACCGCAGGAAGTTACTACAGGGATGAGAGGAAAAAGAGAGATGCGGAGGAAATAAAGAAAATCGTATCGGATATGGCGATGGATGATGAAAGGGTGACGCTCAATTTCAAATGGGGATTACTCGACAGGCAGGAAGAGAGATGCACCGCAAGCTGGGCGCAGATGGCTTTAAATGAAAAAGGCGAAGTCATGTACTGCTGTCATAAGCCGTATCAGATTATAGGTCATATCATGGACGAAGATATTCTGGCAAAGAAAATGGCGGCGGTAACGGATATGTCAATGTGCGACATACCTTGTAGAATGACAGCCCCTAATCTGGAGGTCAAAAAGATGGAGCAGGCGAGAAAGGACGCTTGCTTTATTTAATTTTATCGGAGTTGAGAACGAAGCGAGGTGGTGGCATTGGCAAATGACGAAAATCTGATACCTATGAACCGCCGAACAAAGAGCGAGCAAAGAAAAATCGCCACAGCAGGAGGTAAAGCATCCGGGGCAGCGAGGCGTAAGAAAAGGGATATGCGAAAGGCAGCCGAAATGCTGTTGAATATGCCGGTATCGAATAAGCAATCGACCATGAAAGCCACGCTCACAGCTTTAGGGATTGACGAAGAGGATATGGACTACAGTATGGGAGTGATGGCGGCAATGTTGGTGCAGGCGGCGAATGGAAATGTAAATGCTGCAAAGTTCCTAAGAGATACCGCAGGGCAGAACCCAACGCAACAGCTACAAGAAAAAGAATTTGCATACCGGAAGAAACAGGACAGAGAGGCAAAGAAAGCCGAAGAGGATGGAGGCATGACCGGTGGAACGCCAGTAGAAATATATCTGCCAGAAAAGGAGGGCGAGGACGATGAGTAATATCAAAGTCATACGGCCGCAGAAAGGACCGCAAGAAAAATTCCTTTCAACAACAGCAGATATTGCTATTTACGGTGGAGCCGCAGGAGGCGGAAAGTCATACGGATTGCTGATTGAGCCTTTGAGGTATAAGAACAACAAACGGTTTGGTGCTGTAATATTCCGACACGAATATAAGCAGATATTCAACCAGGGCGGCTTGTGGGATACGAGCAATGACGTATATGGAGATATAAAGGGAGCCGATGGAAGATACAGCGCAGGTATGTGGAAGTTCAAAAACGGTATGACAGTTGCATTTGACTATATCAACCGAGATGATGATTTGCAGAAATGGCAAGGTTCGCAGATAACCATGATAGGATTTGATGAGCTTACCCATTTTTCCGAGAAACAGTTTTTTTATATGCTATCCCGAAACCGTAGTGTTTGCGGAGTAAAGCCATACATGAGAGCAACTTGCAATCCAGATGCGGATTCGTGGGTTGCTGATTTTATTTCATGGTGGATAGACCAGGACACCGGCTATCCGATAAAGGAACGTTCCGGCAAGAAGAGATGGTTCGTCCGCATTAACGAAACTGTTATGTGGGCTGCCACAAGGAAAGAGGCTGTACAGATTGCCCTTGATGCCAATATAGGCGAGGAAGAGGCAGAAACAATGCCGAAATCTGTCACATTCATTATGTCCACGTTGGATGATAACAAAATCTTGATGAAAGAAAACCCAGGATACAAAGCCAACCTGTTAGCATTGACGGAGGTTGAGAGAGAAAGGCTTCTCCGAGGCAACTGGAAGATTAAGGCAGCCGCAGGCTTGATGTTCCGCCGCACAAAGGTAAATATGCTGGAAGAATTACCGACAGACGTTATCAAGTGGGCGAGAGGATGGGACCTTGCAGCCACATCCGAGGATGAAAAGGGCGACCCGGCATATACAGCCGGTGTTCTTATTGGCAAGAGGAGGAACGGACGTTATATCATTGCCGATGTTATCAATAAAAGACTTAGCTCGGCAGATGTCCGGGAGATAATAAAGCAGACCTGCATTACCGATAGGGCAAAGCACAAAAGAGTTTTCACAAGACTTCCGCAAGACCCAGGACAGGCAGGAAAGGACCAGGCGCAGAGTTTCTTAAAATTCTTAGCCGGTTTTACTGTTAAGTGCATCCCTGAATCCGGGGATAAGGTTACAAGAGCAGAGCCGTTTTCTGCACAGTGGTTAGGACTTGAGGGAATGGATAAAGGCAACGTTGATGTGCTGATAGCTCCCTGGAATGAGATGTATTTCAACCAGGTTGAGAGTTTCCCGGAAAGCAAGTTCAAGGATATGGTGGATGCGAGCAGTTCGGCGTTTACAGAACTTGAAAGCGGAAATACATATTCCGCACCTCCGACAGATGGAGGATTGAGCAAAGAAAGTTACTGGCGAAAGTGAGGTGGTAAAGATGGCCGATAACAAAGAAATTGGACGAATAGGACAAAGGCGATATGGTGGAGTGATTTACGAAGAGTTCCTGCATGAGCTTAGAGGAAAACGAGGGATAGAGGCTTACAGAGAAATGTCTGAAAATGACGATGTTGTAGGCGCTATCCTTTTTGCTATCGAGATGTTGGTTCGACAGACTGATTGGAACGTGGAACCTGGAGGAGATAGCCAGGCAGATATTGATGCGGCAGAGTTTGTCGAAAGCTGCATGAATGATATGCAGAACACATGGATTGACACCATATCAGAAATCTTGTCATTCCTCACATTCGGATGGAGCTATCACGAGATTGTTTACAAACGAAGAATGGGGAGGACAAAAGACGGTAGAACACGAAGTAAATATGCAGATGGGCTTATCGGATGGAGAAAACTTCCGATACGAGCGCAGGAAACCCTTTACCAATGGGAGTATGACGATGAGGACAATCTGAAAGGAATGACGCAGATGCCGCCTCCATCTTACAACCTGTACACGATTCCGATTGAAAAGGCATTGCTTTTCCGAACCAAGAGCCGAAAGGACAACCCGGAGGGCAGGTCTATTTTGCGTAATGCGTACCGTTCCTGGTATTTCAAGAGAAGAATACAGGAGGTTGAGGGCATCGGTATTGAACGTGACCTTGCAGGACTTCCGGTAATATATGGACCGTCAGATTTAGATATCTGGAATCCTGACGATGAGCAGGCGCAAGAAATCCTGAACGGATTACAGACGCAGGTTAGGAACATCCGCAGGGATGAGATGGAGGGCGTTGTTCTTCCAGATGGCTATAAACTGGAACTATTAAGTACCGGAGGCAGCCGACAATTTGATACAAACGCAATCATCAACCGCTATGATAACCGTATTGCAATGACGGTACTGGCGGATTTTATATTTTTGGGGCATGAGCAAAACGGCAGTTGGGCGTTGAGTTCCGATAAAACGGAGCTGTTCTCAATGGCGTGCGGAGCATTTCTTGATATTATCTGCGAAACATTCAACAGCCAGGCAATCCCGGCTTTGATTGATATTAACGGAGAGCATTTCAAGGGCATCACAGATTATCCCAAAATGACGCATGGGGATATTGAGGATGCAGACATCACGAAAGTTTCTGCATTTATCAAAGATATGACCGGTATCGGTGTACTGGTTCCCGATGATGGTTTGGAAGATTACATTAGACAGGTGGGACATTTACCGGAGAGAACATCTGACACAAGAACACCTGATGAGGTAAGAGCAACACAACAGACGCAGAACCAACCGCCAGAAAGCGCAACGGCGGCAGGGAAAGAGCCAAAGGATGGCGATGGAGAAATACCCAGTGACATTACTGAAGCTGCCAAACGGCGGCTAGGGAGGTACTAATCATGGCAATATTGATAAGACCTGGGAAGAGGTTCAGAAAAGCCAGAGCCGGTAACGGTGCGGAAATCCTGAAAAAGTTGGAGGATTATCTGAAAACAGCCAGTTCAGAACCGGTTGAGCTGTTATGCGGATTCTGGAAAGACCAGTCCAATGCCATCACGTATCAGGAATTAAGACAGGCAGTGCTTGATGGAGAGCTGGACGAAAAGACAGCCGATGAATGGATGCAGGACTATTCTTTATTGGTGCAGGGAAAACTCAACGGTATGTGGCAGAATGCGATTATAGCCGGTTCCACAAGCCAGCCAATAATCCAGGCTCTTGCAGATATGGATTATATTTTTTCAACGAAGCAGGTTCTTGGATGGATACAGGAAAGAGGGGCCGAGCTTGTGACACAATGCACTGATACGCAGAAAGAGGCAATCAAGGTATTCCTGGAAAGGACAGTTCGGGAAAGACATTCGGTTGATGAACTGGCAAAGATGATTCGCCCCTGTATTGGGCTGACGAAGCCGCAGGCGCAGGCAAATCTCAAATATTACGAAAATATGGTCAAAACTTTGAGAGAACAGCATCCGAGGATGAAAGCAGAAAGCATCCAGAAGAAAGCCAGGACAGCCGCAATGAAGTATGCAGAACGTCAGCACCGGCAGAGGGCGGACAATATTGCACAAACGGAAATGGCATACGCTTACAACAAGGGAGCTGATGAGAGCGTGCGACAGGCGCAGGAACAGAAACTTATAGGCGAGGTCATAAAGAGATGGAGCACATCAGGCGATGATATGGTGTGCTCTTTGTGTAGTTCTTTGGAGGGTGTGGAAATTGGCATGGATGAGGAATTTTCTTTCAAGGGAATAGGAACCAAAGTTACAACCGACCTCACACCACCAGCGCATCCGAGATGTGCGTGCGCTATTGAGTACATAGAGGTCACACCTGATAAAAATAAAAAGTAGAGGAGGCGAGGAATCATGCAGAAGTTTTCGGAGCTGATAAAGAAATCAACGGAAGATGGAGTCGGAAAGAAGAAACCGGCAGTGCAGAAAGGGCGGTTCAAGATTGCAAAATCTGATGATGATAAGATGCTGGCGTTTGGATGGGCGAATGTATCCATCACCGCAGATGGGGAATTGATAGAAGATTACCAGGATGACATCATCGAACCGGAGGAACTTGAAAGTGCTGCTTACAAGTTCGCAGAACTGTACCGGGAGGGCGGAGAGATGCACGAAAGAGGCGGAGCCGCAGTCCTTATCGAATCGGTGGTATTTACCGAGGAGAAAATGAAAGCAATGGGAATCCCGGAGGGCACGTTGCCTGTCGGATGGTGGATTGGCTTCAAGGTGCTTGATGAGGATGTCTGGGAAAAGGTCAAAAGCGGCGAATACCCGATGTTCTCCATTGAGGGAGAAGCAGAGCGAGTGGAGGTTGAGGAAGAATGACAATACTTGCAGGAATAGGGATTTTCCTTTTCGGTGTGGCTGTTGGGGTGCTGTTAATATCCCTAAGCACAGTCACGAGAAAATATTTTGATGAAAAATAATAGCGGTAATACAGGGAGGCATCCGGGAGGGTGCTTTTCTTGCATTATAAAGAATTTTTAAGAAAGGAGCAGAGCGATGGCAACAAAATTGAAAAACCTCAAAATCACAAAAGTTGATTTTGTGGACGATGGAGCCAATCCAGAGGCACACATCCGATTGTTTAAGAGCAAGGACGGTGTGGAGCCGCCACATGATGAGGGTGCAGAGAAGAAACCGAATATCTGGAAACGCCTGATTACGGCGATTACAAAAGCCGCAGGGAGCGAGACGGATACATCGGAGCTGGAAAGCGTGATAGATGATATTCAGAAGAGTTCGGAGAGCTTCGGAGAAAGAATAGCCGAAGTCAAAAACCGAAAGATTGCAGATGAAATCTGGGATATCTGTTACGCTCTTCAATCTTCTCTGTGTTCTATCCTGAATGATGAGGACATGGATGGAACCAGCGCAGCAACCGCAATGCAGGAAAGCCTTGACGAGTTTAGTGAGTTTACGAAAGAAGCAATCTCACAGTGGTCCAGCGGAAAGGCAACAAACATTGTGAAGAAAGAGGAGGTTACTGCATCAGACTTGGCGATGATGAAATCCATCCGCAACAGATTGGATGATACCATCGAAAAGGCAGAAAAGGCACAGGAGGAACCTGGAGCCGAAGACCCTAAGAAAAAGGACCAGAACAAAAAACAGAACGATGCGAAAGGAGCAGAAGAAATGAAGATTGACAAGAGTAAACTTACACCTGCGGAACTGGCTTTTTTACAGTCCATTGAAAAACGTTACGGTGAAGAGGAGGGCGCGGGAGCAGAGGGAGTAACACCACCGGCGCAGAATACAGACCCTACACCGGCAACAGGAGTTGGCAAGGCCAATACACCTGCACAGGGAACAGATGGCGGAGAAGATATCTACAAGGGTATGCATCCGGCAGTAAGAGCGGAACTTGAGAACTTAAAGAAGTTCAGAGAGGCAACAGAGGAGCGTGAGCTTGAGGACGTTGCCAAAAAGTATGAAATCATCGGAAAGAAGAAAGAAGAGCTTGTACCGGTACTCAAAAGTCTGAAAGCCGCAGGAGGCACAGCATATACAGATATGATTGCTGTACTCGATGGAGCGGTTGCAGCCGTTGAGAAGTCCGGTGCTTTTACTGAAATCGGTAAATCCGGTGGAGCTGGCACAACAGATGGCGCAGCATGGTTAAAGGCAGAAACCCAGGCGGCAGAGATTATGAAATCAAAGAATGTGACAAAGGCGCAGGCACTTGATGAAGTATTCCAGAATGACCCGGAACTTGCAGCAGAATGTGAAAAGGAGGAGTAAGACATGGCAGATTATTTTGGCACAAGCATCAATGAAAGCCCGACTATCGTGTTAGAGGCTGGAAAAGACATTGAGGGTGCACAGGGAATTGCCCTGGCAATCAAGAATGGTAAGGCTGAAAAGCCGACAGCCGGTGCAAATGTTATCGGCTTATCACTGTTTACGAATGATGAGAAAGTAAAGGCCGGTGATGATGTAGACATCCAGGTAAAGGACATCGGAAAGTGGATTGCCGGAGAGGCAGTTGCGGTTGGAGATGAGCTTACAACCAATGCAGAGGGAAAGGCAGTAAAAGCGGCGGCAGGTAATTTTATTACAGCAGTTGCCCTTAGTGCAGCAACAGAAGCAGGTAGCGTGGTAAAGGTTCAGCTTATTAAGGCTGGCTACAAACCGAAAGAGTAAGAAAGAGGAGGACTATAAACGATGGGTAACACAAGAGAAGTAAACGGAAATGCGGCGATTCTTGCGAGAATCAATAAGGGATGGAAACCTAACCGCTATTTAACAAACATGAGCATGGCTTATTTTGCTGACCCGAAAGACCATGTTGCAACCAGTATTTTTCCGATTTGTCCGGTGGATTTTTCTACCGGATTTTATTATGAATTTCTGAAAGGCGACCTTGCAAGAGATAATGTTGCGAGAAAGCCGGCTTTCGGTAAAGTATCACCGGCAAAGATGGGACACACTGATAACAGCTACAAATGCGTTGTAGACCAGATTATCGTAGGCGTAGACCAGATTGGAGCCATAAACTATCAGCGTGCAGGAGTACCGGCATCCATCGACCCAAGACGTAGCAAGGTACGTTTTGTATCAGAACAGCAGTTGCTTCACCTTGATATTTTATTCGCAGAGAGCTTTTTCAAGACAGGAGTTTGGGCGAATGAGTTCACTGGTATTTCATCTGGTACACCGAGCGGCAGCCAGTTCCTGAAATTCAATGATGCGAATTTCGACCCGGTTAATTTCTTCGATGCAAGAAAGAGAGAAATCAAGCTGGCAGGCAGACGTATGCCGAATAAGTTAAGCCTCGGCTATGATTCATTCACAGCATTAAAGAATCACCCGGACATCCTGGAGCGTGTGAAGTACACAGGCGGTACGGCAAATCCGGCAATCGTAAATGAACAGGTACTTGCACAGGTACTTGGATTTGAGGAAGTAAAGGTCCTGGAGGCAACATACAATGCCGCAGAAGAGGGACAGCCGGACGATATGAAGTTTGTATGCGAATCTGATGGAGCATTACTTACATACACAACAAATGCACCGGCTATTGATGAGCCGTCCGCAGGATATATCTTTACATGGGATATGCTCGGCAACGGAAACTACATGGCAACAGACCAGTTCGAGGGCGAGGGTGGTACTCATTCAGAGTTCATCGAGGGCTTAATGTCTACGGATATGAAGAAAACCTCCGATGACCTGGCTTGCTACCTGTCTGCGTGTGTGTAAACAGTAAGGAGGTACAGCGATGAGCTATGTTTGTACAAAAGCTCTTCGTATCAGTGGTGTTGATTATGCCCCTGGGGATGCAATCCCTGATGGGGCAATCCGCCCTGAAAGAGTAAGAGCATTAAAAACATCCGGCTTTATTGGAGAGCTTACAGAGGAAGTAGCACCACCGGCTGATAAGAAACCGGAGGAAAAAGTGGTTATCGAGCAGGTAACAATCCCGGTAAAGGCAGAAGATGGCAGAGAAATGGAGGTATCACTTGTGCTTTCAGGAGTTGTGAAAGTATTTGAGGTTATGCAGATGCCGGAAGAGGATGCTGTCAAAGAAATTGCAGGAATTGAGGATGAAAACATTCTTATTACGATTCATGCCACAGAGAGCAGAGAAGCGGTAAAAGCGGCGGCAAAATCCAGAGCCGTTGAATTAAGCACAGGCGGCGAGAAAAAGGCAGCCACAGGCGGTAAGAAGCCTACAAAGGGTAGTGCGAAAGACACAGACAAAGATACGGAGAAAAAGTAAAGGCGGTGCGTGAATATGGCAACAGGAACTTACAGTTACAACCCGGCAGACCTTAAAGGAAACACGATGAGCCGTATGCGTTTTGAGCTTGGCGATACGATGGTACAGGGAGCCGAAAATACTTGTGCGGTAACGGATGAGGAAATCAATGCTGCCATTGAAATGTACCCGAAGTCATGGAAGAAAGCAAAGCTGATGCTGGTAGAGAGTATCTACCGGCGTTTTTCGTATGAGGTGGATACAAAGACAGGACCATTATCTTTGAGCCTACACGAAAGGGCGGAAACCTGGAAAGAGGCATACGAGGCATTGAAGAAAGAAGTCAAAGCCGAAAATATTTCCGTTCCGGCATTTGCAGGAAACGCAGGCAAGAAACCACCGTATTTCTTTACCGGTATGCAGGAGAATGAAAGGACGAGGCAGGGATGATAAATGCAAACATGATGTATTTAAGACCTGGCAACCTTTTCAAAGAATTTGTGATTGAAAATAACCGGCAGAAAGTGACATCCACCGGGCGAGTAGTGAATGACCATAAAGGGGACGGCATAAAAACTCTGTATGGATGCCTTGCAGATGCAACCACAGAAACTGCGAAAAATAAGTCTACCGAGGACCATACCGTTACACATACGATTGTGCAGAGAGGAACACCTTTAGCGAAGAAAACTGATAAATTAGTGCTGGGAAATCGTGTTTTTTATGTTGTTGCAGTAGATGATACAGGAGGTCTTGGAATTTCCACCCTGTATTATGTCGAGGAAAGGGATGATATAAAAAATGACACCAGAACAGGCTCCTGATGGAGTAAGAGAGGCAGTCGAAAAAGAGGTAAAGCACATCAATCAGAAAGTCCGGTCAAAGGCAGCCAGAGTAAATAATGCATTGAGAAATGCAGAGCTGGAAGTGCTGAAAGGACAGAGAGGCGGAAAGAGATACCGCAAGCCGCATTCAAAACGTACCTATCAGGCATCATCACCCGGAGAACCACCGGCAAGAAGAACAGGTGCATTGCGATTACAGTGGGCCAAAGGCGTTGATGGTGGTTCATCTGGAAGTGGTGGAGCAAAATATACGGCATACATCGAAAGCCAGGTTCCGTATGCAGGGTATTTGGAAAACGGTACAAGCAAAATGGCGGCAAGACCGTATGTGGAAAAAATCAAAGAAAAGGCACTGCCGGAAATAGAAAGTATTTTCAGCGAAGATAGCTGATAGGAGGCGAAGAGATGGAACTGATTACAGAAAAGCCAGTGAAGCAGTTCGACACATCCGCCATAGCGAAAGGCAATCTCATATATGCAAAGCATTCCTCATGGGATGCAGGAAAGAGTGGATTCGTTACAGGAGTGAACGGAAATGAAATTGCGGTGCAGTTTCATCCGGGCATTGGGAATGTGACGAATCATTTTTTTATCCTGGCATCAGAGGCAGCCGCAGGGCAATGGGAAATCCGATGGTCTGTGGATATGTCCGAAGTATATGAGTACGGCATAACGCATGAGGAGGAGCCTGTCGAGAATGGAGGGCAGGAATGAAACTGGAAGAACTGATTCAAAAAAGATTTACAGAGCGTGAGGGATTAACAAAATTCCTTGCCAAGTTTGGAGATTACCCGGCGATATTCAGCCCGGAGGCTCCAAAGGATAACCAGAACTGGGGTACAGATGTTCATTATCCGAGGCTTGTATATAACTATGATATGCAGGCGGATGAGGAGCGGAAGAGCGCAGGAACATTGTCTGTATCGTTGCTATGCCAGAACACAGAGGATGCGACAGAGGAAGATATAACACCGGAAATGCTTGAACCGCTGGTTCGGGATTGTCTGAAAGATGTGTTGCTCCATTCCGAAGATGGAAAGCTGTATGCATTCGCATGGAACCGGACGGACGCATTTGAACTGGCAGAAAGCAAAACAGACCTTATTATCGGTAGCGATGTGAGGTTTGACATCCTGGAATATACAAGCCAGGAAACAACCGACCCGGACCCGGTAATGGCAATGAATAAGTTCGTAAAAGAACTGTATCCAGAGTGCATCGTGGTAGGGCTTGACCGTATGGAGGAAATTACAGAGGCTTCAAGAGAAACGCCTGTTATATATTGCAGGCTCAATAGCATGGAAAAAGTAGAGGAAACGAATACGGTTGTTTGGATGGATGGTAAACTTGCCATCCATATTTTATGCCCGGACACTGATATGAGGCTGAAAATGGCAGCCGCTATCACAAATGCGATGTCACTAGACGGAGAAGTCACAATGCTGGATTACTCACCAATGTTTATCCGCAAATTACAGATGGACAATAAATCTGATTACCTGAAAGACGGTCAGATTTTTGTAACAGGCAGATATGGTTTATTGCGATACAAAGCAAAACCACATCAGCTTAATAGAACCACGCAAAATTATTTTTAGGAGGTATGAAGATGCCAAGAACAAAAGCAGAATCCACAGCAGATGCAGTGGAGGAACAGAAAACCGATGCTGTCGAAGATACTGCACCGGTACAGGCAGAAGAGCCAAAAGCTCCGGCAGAATCCGAGTACACAATCGAGGAACTTGCAGACGGGGCAGGAAACATTTTCAAAGTCCAAAGAGAATGTGTTGTTGCGGCATTAAAAGTCGCAGGAGTAACAACGTGTACAGTGTCTAAAGCCAAAGAGCTTGTGGACGCATTCATGAAAAAGGAGGTCAAATAAGATATGGCTGGAACTTATGTCTTAGGAGAAACAAAAGTCAGACCGGGAGCATATTTCAATATTCAGAAGAAAGGGACAGGACAGCAGAGTGGCACTGTAAGCGGTGTTACGGCTGTCCTTTTTCGTTCCGATTTTGGACCGTTAAATACTGCGGTTGAATTAAATCCCGATGATGGATTTGCAAACACTTTCGGTAATGGAGGCACAACAGATGCCATCCAGGAGGCAATCAACGGCGGAGCGCAGACAATTATTGCTTGCCGAGTTGGTAATGGAGGAACATCGGCAACTGCCACTCTGAACACAGCAGAGGGACAGGCGGCAGTAAAAATCACAGCAGCATATCCGGGAAAGAAAGCCTTTACCGTAACGGTAAGGGAAAAGCTGACAGACAGCACCCTGAAAGAGTGTATCATCTATGCCGGTGTGACAGAATTTGAGAAAGTCGAATTTACCGCAGGCGCAGGAGAAGCAAAAGCACTTGCAGATGCATTTGCAGCAACGAAGAAATTCAAAGCAGAGGTACAGTCTGGAAAAGACCAGGCAATCGTGATGAATGTATCACAGAACGCCTTTACTCCGGGAACCGACCCGCAGGTTACGAATGAGGATTACTCAAACGGATTTGTAGCTGTCGAGCCTTACGAGTTCAATACAATCTGTGTTGATACGGAGGAAACAGCAGTACATATCCTGATGCAGTCATTCATGAAACGTATTTTCGGTGTAGGTTCCCTGACACAGGGAGTTGTAGCAGAAAAGCATACTGTTGACCTGGAAACCAGAATGAGCCATGCGGCATCATTCAATGATGAAAAAATGAACTATGTTCTCAATGCTTATGTGAATGAGCAGGGCAAGGAGATTGACGGATACCAGACGGCGGCACGTTTGGCAGGAATGATTGGAGCTTGCGCTTCAAATTCTTCCCTTACACATACTGTTGTGAGTGGATTCAGTGAAATCCTGGAACGCCTCACAAATACACAGATGATTGCTGCAGAAAAGAAAGGCTGCATCGTACTCAGCTACAGCAGCGCAAAACAGGTGTGGATTGATAATGCTATCAACACTCTTATTACACCGGCTGACAATCAGGATGATGGTTGGAAGAAAATCAGAAGAGTAAAGACCAGATTCGAGCTTATCCGCAGAATGAATGCGGCGGCAGATGCACTTGTCGGAAAGGTAGACAATGACAAGGATGGTCGAAGCACTGTAGTAAGCCAGTTACAGGCAATCGGTGACAATATGATTGCCGAGGGAAAACTGACAGCGATTACCGTTTCCGAAAGCGCAGTAAATGTGGCTGATGGGGACAGTGCTTGGTTTGATATTGACGTTGTTGACAAGGATTCTATGGAACACATCTACCTGTCTTATAGATTCCAGTTCAGCACAAATGCATAAGGAGGTAACGGAAGATGATTAACACAAGAGCAGCCGGAGATTCTCGTTTTGCGAGAACCGGTAAAGATGGAGCGATTTACAACGCTGACGGCGTGTTGCTGGCTACCGTAGACAGCTTCACAGCTAATGTAACTTATAACAATGCCGCATATTCCGTTTTAGGAAATGCGCAGGAGCTTGAAACCGCAAACACATTTAAGGTTGCCCTTACAATGTCCCAGGTTGTGGTTGAGGATGATGCTTTCATCCAGGAGCTTGTCGAGGCTATGGAATCACAGACAATGCCTGTATGGGATTTCCAGGGCGTGCTCAAGGGAAGAAACGGCACCGAGGAAAGAATGGTGTATCGTGAGTGCATTCCGAGTGGACAGGTTGATTTACAGAACATTACCGTCGGGGATGTTATCAAGAGAGCATGGAACTTTGCGGTCAACAGACCACCGAAATTACAGAACTTACTTGCACTGGGTTAAGAAATACAGTGCGATTCACCGGAGGGTGCCGAGATGGCATCCTCCATTTAATTTTAACAATATTTTTTGAAAGATGGAGGAAAAAACGATATGGCAGATACAACAAAAAAAGCAAGTGTACAGATTGTAAATGAGGAGCAGGAGAACATGGCAGTTACGGAAGTGGAAACAACCGAAGAGGAGAACAAAACCCTCATCAGAATGAATGAGGATGATTTCATCCAGGGACTTATCAGTGCGGCTGATTATGCGAAAGATGATACACAGCGCATCGAAATTGCCAGAAATGGAAAGGTGCTTTTCGCATTTGAAATCAGACCGTTATCCGAAGAGGAATACAACAAGTGCAAGAAGAAACACACCAAGTATGTGAGAAACAAACAGTTCGGTATGAAATTACCGGAGGAAACAAACACTGTCAAATTCAGAGATGCACTGATTTATACAGCAACGGTTGAAGCAGACCGTGAAAAGCTCTGGGATAACAAAAAGGTATGGGAAAGCCTTAGAGCAAAAGACCTCCAGATTATGAACGGTCTGGATGTTATCGAATACTGCCTGAAAGCCGGAGAGAAAGACAAGATTATTGAGTGCATCGATTCTCTTAGCGGATTCGAGGAGAATATCGAGGAAGTAGCAAAAAACTCATAAAAGCCGGAGGAAAGACTTGTCTGTTGCATCACATATTCCAACGGACAGGAATTACACCGGATGAATTTTATAAAAAACCGCATGGAGTACAGGCGTTTATGCTTGCGTCCATGCGGATTTATTTAGAAAGCACGAAAGGAGGGGAGGAGGATGGCGGAAACAATACGAATTGAGATACCTATTGAAGTTGATGATAACACTGGTCCTGGTACATCGAGTGTTGAAAAGAACATGAACAAAGTCAAGGATGCAGCCGACAAAGTGAAAAGTTCTACCGACCAAATGAGTACATCTGCGAAAAAGGCAAATGATGAGGTTACAAAGTTTGACCGGTCGGCACAGAAAACACAGAAAAGTTTGTTGTCATGGGCGAAAGAAAAGTATTCGGTGCTGTTGGAGGCGAAAGATAAGATTTCGCCAATATTGTCAACAATCAAGGGCGGTCTTACCAGTTTTGGAAGAAAGACCTGGAGCGTAACGATGAAAGCAGTAGACCTTGCCACTGCACCGATACGAGGTGTAATAAACCTCCTAAAAAATCCAATCTTGCAAGTGGGGGCGGTTCTCGGTGTCAGTATCGGATTGAAAGATACGATTGATACATATAAGGACTTCGAGGCCGCTATGTCACAGGTCAAAGCAGTAAGCGGGGCAACCGGCAGTGAATTTGATAAATTAACAGCCAAGGCAAAGGAGATGGGAGCGACCACAAAATTTACCGCCACGCAGAGTGCAGAGGCGTTTAATTACATGGCTATGGCCGGATGGGATTCACAACAGATGCTTGATGGTATCGAGGGAATCCTGAATCTGGCAGCCGCATCCGGGGAGGATTTAGGAACAACCAGTGATATTGTAACAGATGCGCTTACAGCGTTTGGCTTGAAAGCCAGCGATGCGGCGCATTTTTCAGATGTATTGGCACAGTCGGCGGCGAGTGCAAATACCAATGTTTCCATGATGGGAGAATCTTTCAAATATGTTGCACCAATCGCAGGAGCGATGAAGTACAGCGTCGAGGACACATCTCTCGCCCTGGGACTGATGGCAAATGCAAGCGTAAAAGGTTCGATGGCTGGTACATCCTTAAAAACAGCGTTGGCGAATATGGCGGCACCAACAGATAAGATGGCAACCGCCATGAAGAAATACGGAATCAGCCTTACGGATAGCAACGGAAATATGAAAACACTGAAAGGTGTTCTGGATAATTTACGTTCAAGCCTGGGAGGATTATCTGAAACCGAAAAGACAGCAGCCGCAAGTACCATTTTCGGTAAAGAGGCTATGTCTGGTATGCTGGCAATTATCAATGCGACAGAATCCGATTACAACAAACTGGCTGAATCTATCAACAATGCAGATGGAGCCGCATCTAAAATGTCTGACACTATGCTGGATAACTTAGAGGGTTCAATCACATTGCTGCAATCAGCTATGGATGGAGTAAAAATCTCATTCGGAGAAAGATTATCTCCTTATGTGAGAGGCATTGCGGATTGGCTGACGGAGCAGATGCCGGAAGTTGAGCAGGGACTTAATGAGATGATGGACTGGGTAGACAGCAAAGTGGACCGAATGAAGAGGAAATTCAAAGAATTATCACAGTCGGATGAGTGGAAAAATGCGGATTTCTTCGGAAAAGTGAAACTTGCCTGGGATGATTTCATCGCAGAACCGTTCAGCGAATGGTGGCACAGCACCGGAAAACAAAAAATCGCAGATATTGCAGGCGATATGGGAACCAGCATCGGAACCGGATTAAAGCTCGGAATACTAACACTTCTTGGAGTGGATGTTTCGGACACTTTGAATGAGGGCGCGAGCGTTGGGGCTTCGTTTGCGAAAGGATTTGCAGAGGGGTTCGATACAGATGCGATAGCAAGCAAACTGTTTGAGGGCTTCGGAAATATGGTAAAGAGCGCAGGAAAGTTACTTCCAGGGGGAAAATCGGCAGATTTATCCTCCATTTTTTCTGCAATTATGCTTGCCAAAATCGCAGGTCCGGTTGCGAGCCTTGGCAAAGGTGCTTTCAGCGTAGGAAAAGCAATTTTCGGTAAAGATGCAACCACCGGAACATCACTGGCAGGAAGTATTGGAAGTTCAATCATGGGTTCAGCCGCAAAGGGAACCGGTCTGAAAGGACTTGGCGTAACGATGGGTATGATTGGAAACACTCTTGGTTCTGGAGCCACTACCGGTGCAGGATTGATTGCGGCAGGAACAGCCGGTACAGCCGGAGGGGTAGCCGCAGGAGCAACACTTGTAAGTGCAGGAATTGATGCGTACAAAGCATTGAAATCCGATGATAAAGCCGAAAAGTCAGCTTATGGAGAATCCGCCGCATGGAAAGCAGGGGGAGTTGCCGCCGGAGCAGCCACAGGTGCGGCAATCGGTAGCATTATTCCTGGTCTTGGTACTGCGGTAGGTGCCTTGGTAGGAGCAGGAGTTGGAGGCATTGCAGGCTGGATAAAGGGAAACAAGGTCAAGAAAGAGTATCAGGACAATGTGGAGGAGATGCAGAAAGAAGCTGAAAAAGCTCAAAAGGTATTCGATGCCACTGGATTATCAATCGACAAAGTAAGATTTGCGAATGATGATTTGAACGATGCAATGAATGACAGTTCCGTAACTGCAGAACAGCTTGCGTCATACATCCAGGAGGATGTTGCAAAGGTCGGAAAAGAGGCTTTCGGTAATATAAAGTTATCGCTTAGTGAAATCAAAGACCTTGCGAATAAAATCACGTTTGCTGATATGGGCGATGGAATCACAAAGTTCAATGAGGCAACGGAGAGCGCAAAAGAATCCTTATCATCGTTGGAGAGTTCTGTTTCCACGATGAAAAAGGAAAACTGGAAAGTTGGTCTGGGTATGCAGTTATCCGAAACGGATATGGATGATTACAAAACATCCATTGATAATTTTGTGAAGTCGGCGCAGGACTACATCGAAAACAGCCATTACGAGGCTACAGTTGCCCTAGAATTGCTTACAAACGGCGAGGGCAGCACAGAGGGGCTTGACAGTATGTATAACAACATGAAATCCCAGATAGAAGAACTATCGGGAAAATTGAGTGATACAGTGAACATTGCCCTGGAAGATGGAGTTATCACGCTGGATGAATCGAAAGAAATCACAAATCTGCAAGAACAGATTACAGCAATTACAGAGAAAGTATCAAAAGCGCAGGAGGACGCATCGTTCCAGACCTTGAAAATCAAGTACGGAAATGGTGCAAGCCTTGATATTGATTCATTCAATCAGTTGCAGGAGGAGTTACAGGCACAGGTAAGTTCTTTCAAAGAAACTTACGATAATGCGCTTACAGTAACCCTCACAAACCTTAACTTACAGTTATCTGAGGGAGCTATCACGCAGGAGCAGTACGATGCGGCTGTACAGGAGGCTACCGATGGATATTACGCAAACATCAACGATATGGAGGTGAGAGTATCAAGTTTCAATCTGGATACGATAGCAGAGGCTTGGAATGATGAGCTTGCCGGTATTATGCCGGATATGGAGGGTAGCGTTTCTGAAAAATTGAACGCTGCTTTACAGACTGCATTATCAGAAAAACCGGATATATCAAGCTGGACCCAGGAGGATATGATGGGATGGCTTGGACTTGATGATATGAGCATAGACACATCAGCTTTTGAAAATATCTATCAGGAGTTGGTGGCAACAGCAGAAAATATGGCACCGACAGCCAAAGAGGAAATTGTGCAAAGTCTGAAAGAATCCATCCCAACGATGGAGGAAGTCATGGCAGAGTACGGCCCGATTTCCAATGAGGCATACGAATCCATAGTAGAGCAGTATAAAGAGGCAATGAACAGCTCTTTTGAGAGTGCGGATTTTTCAGGTATCGGCACAACATTGAGTACGAAGATGAGCGATTCGATTCTGAATACTGATACGTCTGCATTCACAAGTGCGTTTACCGGACTTAGTGCAAAGACTGGAACCGATGCAGCGACAGCATTCCAGGCTGCTGATTATACCGGTGTAGGTTCGGCTGTTGGTAGTGGAATAGGCAATGCAATTAACAATACGGATATGTCACAGATTAACAGCGCAATAAACACTCTGAAAACGAATACGGATAGTTCCGTAAATAGTGCGTTCGGCGCAGGAGTATCTACGACAATGCCGGTAAGTGTAACTCTGGATTGGTCTGTTGTAAACCCAACCAAAACATTCACGTTGAGTGGTGGAGGAAGTGGGAGCAAAACAGTGACCGTATCGGCTCATGCAAATGGCGGTTATGTGAATGATGCACTTGATATTCCTGACGTGCCTCATAAACCATATGAGATTGAAACACCGATGGAAAGTGTTATCAAAAATATAACTCCGTACAGTGCAGGGCAAAGTTCGATTGGAAGTACAGCAACAGAGATGTTTGCTTACAGCTCAATTTCGGACTTTTTATCTCTCAATGATAATTTGTTAGCCGAAGCGATTAGAAACGGAGCCACAGGCTATAACGGATTCACAGAGGGTACAGAAAGCGATTCAGATACCGCAGATGAACCTTTAAGCAGTTCGAGCACAGTGGAAACCGGAAAGACAAATATAAATCTCAATATCCAGATGTCACCGCAATTCAATATTTCTGATTCAGGTAACGGAAAAATGGATGAGGCAAGCATTATGGCAATTATCCGAAAGAACATGAAGTCAATGGCTGATGAGCTTGGAGGAGAAATTGCTGACAGACTGGAACAGGTATTTTCAAACATGCCGGTAGTAAAGGAGGGGTAGGCGATGGAAATAAAACTGTTTGAAGCGGCGAATAAAAAGAAGTCGTTTACATTCTCCTCATTGCCGGAGAAGATAAGCGGCAACCTGGGAACAAAATATCAGAGTTACGATATTATCTCCCAGGGAGCCGTAAAAGTGCCAAAAGGAACAGAGGTGGCCGAAATCTCATGGGATGCTGTTTTCTTTGGACCGTCCAGAAAAAATCTTGCGGTTGTAAAGAGTGATAGCTACCAGACACCCGATAAATGCATACAACAGTTGAGGGAATGGCAGGAAAAAGGAACGGTGTTAAATCTGCTTGTGACAGATACATGGATTAACCTGGATGTTACGATTGATTCATTTGCACCTGACCCTTTTGGAGCTTATGGAGATGTAAGCTACAGCATTAAGTTCTCGCAGGCAAAAGACCTGAAAATTTATACAACTAATGAATTGAAGATTGCCGCCTTTGTAAAAAAGACCGTCCCAAGAAATACTCCAAGCCAACCGGCAGGCAGTAGTTATACGATAGTCAGTGGCGATACGCTGTGGGGGATTGCTTCACGGAAACTCGGAAGTGGTGCGAAGTGGACGAAGATTTACGATGCGAACGCTTCAACGATTGAGGCGGCGGCAAAGAAACACCGGAAGAGTGGTTCTGACCACGGACACTGGATTTATCCGGGAACGACCATCACGATACCGGCAGCATAGGAGGTGCGGAGATGATAGACTTATCAAAAATCGCATACCGACTTACTGTTATGAGTAGCGGTGGAAAACAATACAATATCAAAGAATTTGTTACTGGGCTCGGATGGGAGGAAAACAAAAACGAGATTTCCGTCCGAGTCTCATTTACAGCAAAGAACGATAAGACATCCGCAGGGAGATTGTCAGAGATAATCAAACCCGGATGCCTTATTGGCATTTTTGCTAATGATGGAGGCACACAGGATAAAGAAGTTGCAAGAGGAACTGTACAAGAGTGGAATCCACAAGAACAGAGCAGCTCAAGCACATTGAAATGTGTTGCGTATGATGCTCTATACGATTTGCAAAGAAGCCAGGACAATAAATATTATTCCGCAGGAACCGGCACAAAGTCTATTGTGACAGGCGTGTTTGACGATTGGGGGATACCAACAAAAGGATATAGTGGACCGAATGTATCACACGAAAAGATGAAATACAGCAGTTCGTATCTGTCCGATATGTTACTGGATGTTCTGGATGATGTTCACAAAAAAGGCGGAGGAAAGTATATTATCCGAGCGGCAGAGGGTTATGCTGATGTTGTTGAGCGTGGAACAAATAAAGATGTTTACGTGTTCCGAGTAGATAATACAAAATCTATCAGCCAATCCATAAGCACAGCAAGTCTTGTTACCAGAGTAAAGGTGCTGGGGCAGGCAGACGATGATGGAAACTCTCCGGTCGAAGCGACTGTAGATGGACTTACCAAATATGGAATCCGTCAGAGAATATACACTAGAGGAAAAGACGAAAGCCTGGATGAGGCAAAAACAGCGGCGCAAAAAATCCTTGACGAAGATGGTGTGATTGATGAAGAAATCACAGTACAGGCTCCAGATGTGCCATTCATTCGAAAAGGCGACTTGGTTTATATCATGATAGGTTCTGCACAGAATTATTATTTTGTGGTGGGAATCCGGCATGATTGTGACAATTACAGTATGACAATGGACTTGGAGCTTGCAAAGACCGAAACGGTAACACAGACAACAAAGAAAAAGGATTACAATGTCGGAGATATTGTGAATTTCAAGGGCGGTACGCATTATGTATCGTCCTATTCTGGTTCAAAAGGGTATAACGCCAGAGCCGGAAAAGCAAAAATAACAATCAAAAATGGTTCTGGAAAAGCTCACCCATGGCATTTGATACACACCGATAGTGGCAGCAATGTTTATGGATGGGTTGATAATGGAACGTTTGAATGATGGGAGGCGATAGCGTGGATAATTTCGACGCAAATGCCGGTACAAATAAGCTGGCAAATGTTTTAAGCAGCAGGATGCAAAGAGAGAACGATACATCGTTATGCTTGGACTTTGGAGAAATCCAGGGAAACGGCAGCCTCATCACAAATACTTTCCCTGTAGCAATTCCGAAAGGACAGTATTCGGTATGCAGACATGTAGGAGGATTATCTTTTACAGCAAGCGGTGGAAAGCATGGAGGGCATTCAAGCGGCAATGGTTCGCACAGTCACACGATTGCACCTCCAAAAATAAAACCTGGGGACAGGGTGCTTGTGGCGTGGGTTTTGAATGAGGCCTGCGTCATAGATGTTGTAACAGGTTCGTAGGAGGTGGAACGATGGCAAACATTGTAACTGTTGCTGTTCCTGCGTTCATAGAAGAAAGTTCCGAATATGATACGCAATACAAACGGACAATGAAATGGGACCCTGAAAAAGGGGATTTCGTAAGAAATGCTGCAAATCAGGTTGCGGAGTGCACCGGAGAAGAGGGCTACATGATTTGGTGCATGAAAGTATCTATGACAGAACGGTATTCCTGCCTTGCATATTCCAACGATATAGGTGTTGAGATGGAGGACGCACTGGCGCAGGACGATGAAAAGACAGTCGAATCAATGGTGGAGCGAACCATCAGAGATGCACTGCTTGTAAATCCGAGGACTGAATGGGTGCGAGATTTCGAGTTTGAATGGAACGGCGATAGCATGAACTGCTCTTTCAAGGTTAAGGGGAAAGAGTGGGACAAAGTATTTCAAATCAATATTTAGAACGGAGGTGGTAAGATGGCGCAACCAGAATTTCATAGACCGGAGTGCTTCGATGGGAGCACGACCGATGAAATACACGAGCGAATGATGGCGAGTTTACCGGATGATATAGACGATATGCCTGCCGGATTTCCCTATGATTTCACAAGACCGGCGGCGGAGGAAAAATCAGAGTTCATCAACTATCATCTGATAAGAGCAGTAATGCTTGCGTTCCCGCAATACGCCTGGGACGATTGGCTTGATTTACATGGAGCACAGGTTCATGTGACCAGGCATGAAGAACAACACGCAACCGGGAATATAACAATTACTGGTGCCACAGGTAGCGTAATAGCCGCAGGCACCGTTTTTTGCGTGCCGGCTATAGATGATAACCCTGCAATCGAATTTGCCACAAATGAGGAGTGTACGATAACTGGTGATGGTACCGTAACGGTAGCCGTAACAGCAGTGGAAAGTGGTATCGGCTCCAATGTGGCAGCTCACACCGTATGTATTATGGCAAAGAGTGATAAGAATATTACCGGAATAGATAATGCAGAACCTATATCTGGTGGAACTGCCAGGGAAGAGGATGGAGACTATTACGACAGGATATTTGCTGAATATGATAACAGTAAAACGTATCTTGGAAATGATAGCGATTTCATCCGATGGGCGAAAGAGGCAGGGGCAGGCGATTGTATTGTAGTCGCTGCTTTTGATGGTCCGGGAACCGTAAAACTGGTGTTGGTGGATGGAAACGGACAGCCAGCAAACACAAAGCTGATAAATGATGTATATAACTACATTGTTTCTCCGAATGACCGCACACAGAGGTTATTACCTACAGCGTGTGCAAAGCTTTCATGCGTGGCGGCAACCACTGTAAAGATGAATTACACCATTACCGGATTGTTACTGGACGAATCGGCGGATAAATCGCGTGTAGAGGAGGACTTCAAAAAGTTGGTGCTTACCGTATATGGCGTGGCAAAAAATGAGGGAATGCTTCGATACAATGATGTGCGGCCGCTGATTACTGCCATTGATGGAGTGGAAGACTTCGACACATTCCTGATAAATGGAAAAATGAGCAATATCAAACTGGAAAAAGAAGAATATCCGGTTACCGGAACAATCGATTTCAGAAGTTAGGAGGGTGGACAATGACAGATGAAGAACTGGAACTATTTCCGACGAGTGAGAGTGCCATGAAAATGCTGTCCTACGTGACACCCGGATTTTATGACAAATCATATGTTGGCAAGTGGATGTTTCAGGTCATGGGGTTGGAATATGATACAGCCTTAAAGCTGGCGGAGGAATTACCGCAACAGTTTTTCCCGGAAACAGCGACCTGGGGCTTATGCTGGCACGAAATAAAATGGGGATTGCCGGTGCAGGAAAACATTTCTTACCAGGAGCGCAGACAGGCGATATATGAAAAGAGAGATTATCATTCGCCAATGACACCGTACATTATGGAACGGTATCTGGAAAACGCGACCGGCTTCACGGTGCATATAGCAGATTGCCACGATGCAGGACCATTGAAGTATAAGCCGCCTCACCCAAATGTATTTAAGACTTTTTTTAATGGCGAGGGCACGCTGGATTCAAAAAAAGCCCGAAAGCTGATTGAAAAATTAAAGGAATCGCACACAACATATTTCATAAACGATTATTCCATTTTTGAAATTGTGTTTTCTGAAAAATTCATAGTCAGCGATATAAATTTGCTTTTTAAGATACCGTTCTGGAAAGGGCGGCGTTTTGACGGTTCTGAATTATTAAATGGCTCACACCTGATGGATGCACTTATTGAGTATGATTTACGACTTGGACTGAAATACAAAGAGGGCGATTTCCAAATTGTGGAAACGCTGGATGTTGAGCGAATGACAGCAAGGGCGAAAGTTCCGCTATCAGAAAAAATCCATATCGAGAAGCAGACTGTCAGTGCGAAAGCATTTAACTGGCAGTCTTTGTTTTTTGACGGTTCCGTCCCAATGGATGGAAAATTGCTGATGAATTATTGCAGAGCAGACAATAAAACCATTGCAAACATCAAAATACCGGTAGCATCCATTTCCGAGAGTTATGGAAACGCTACCTGTACAGTAAAAAGGAATCTTGCATATTTTGACGGTTCATTGAAAATGAACGGTTCACGATTGCTTAATTCATTAAACAGAAAGGAGGCTATCTAAGAATGGCACAAAATGTAATTATCACAAAAAAAGCCAGAAAGAAAATGGTGCAGGCAAGAGCAGGAGCAATTGCGCTGCCAAAGATTGTCGGTATGGCATTTGGTTCTGGAGGAGTTGATAGCGCAGGAAATGTTATTTCTCCATCAGAGACACAGAGCACACTAAAAAAAGAGCTGCTCCGTAAGCCTATCAGCGGCTACAACTTTATCACAGAAACAACATGCAGATACGAATGCACGTTGGGAGAATCAGAGCTTGCCGGACAGTACATCAGTGAAATCGGACTGTATGATGCCAACGGCGATATTGTTTGCATCAAGACCTTTACCAGAAAGGGAAAGGATAACGATATTGAAATGACATACACGCTGGATGATGTTTTCTAATCCGGCAGAGAGGAGGAAACCATGAAAGCATACAAACCGAGTTCCGCTACCTACAAAGACAGCATTCCGATAGTGGAAACAACCGACACAAACCATGCGGATAATGTGAACCAGGCACCGAAACAGCTCATTGAGAATGACATCGCATTAAAAGAGCAGATGGACGGATATGGATTTTCAGTTGTCGATGGCACGTTATGCGTAACCTATGAAAGTGAGGAATAAAAGAGATGAGCAAAATTACAGAACCGATGCTGTTGGATAAAACCGGTCAGCAGTTTCTTGGATTGATGGAGAAACAGAACGAATTACTCACAGCGATTGCCAGTGGGTACAATTACAAACCGACTTCCATTGCAGATGTGTTTGCAGTGGTTCAGTCAGGAAATGCAAGCCAGGTTTTTAATTATGGCGACCAGATTATTTTACCATGGACCGACAAAGCAACCGGAAAAACATATGAGTGTCCGCTTGATGTGGTACATTTTGGAGATGTCACACTTGCGGATGGCGAAACTGTACCGGGAATGTTGGTACAGTGGCATTATGCAACGCCTTTTGGCGTGCAGTTCAACCAGTTCCAGGCGTTTAAGTATTGCGAGGAGCAGTTACCGGCAGGAACCTACAATGTCATTATCGGTGATACCTGGGGAAATAACTGCGTAAAGGGTAAAACATACCAGTTCACGCTTACGAAGCCTGTACCAGCGAAAGGACAGCTTGCAGGATTATACAGAGCACCGGATGTCAGCCCGAGCGAATGGAAAGTATATTCATTCGAGAGCAATACGGCAACAGACCCTATCGAAACTGTAGCGATGGTGGAGGGAACAGGCGGAACCGCCCTTGGTACATTATCTTTCAAACCGACATCGCCATTGAATGGATTGCAGAGCACAGCTTACGGATATAACCGTTGGGCGCAGAGTGCTATGCGTCAGTGGCTTAATTCCGAAGAGGCAAACGGTAAGTGGTGGACACCACAGCACAATTTTGACCGTACACCGGACCAGCTCAAAGAAAAGCATGGATTTCTTACCGGATTCGATGAGGAATTTACAAAGAGATTGAAAGCAACGAAAGTATCCACCTGGAAGAACACTCTTACAGACAATGGAGATACGGACGGTATTGAGGTAACTTACGATAAAGTGTTCCTGCCGAGTTTGGAGGCAATGTCAATCAATCCGCAGAAAGCTGGCGAGGACGATGTATGGGAATACTGGAAACGTGCATCCGGTATGGCGGAGAAAATGCAGCAGTACAAGACTTATCCGCAGATTCGTACATTTGCGATTGAGAATCACACTTCGCCGCAGGGCGTCCGCCTGCGCTCGGCTAGTCGGGGCAACTCGAACGGTACGTGGTGTGTGAACTCCGATGGTAGCGTCTACAACTACAACGCGAGCTGGGCTGGTCGCTGCGCTCCGGCTTGTTGGCTTTGCTAATCGAATAATCGTTTTAATCCCCGGCACCCACGGATGCCGGGATATTTTTTGAAAGGAGGAATCAAGATGGCAGTACCAGAGGGAGAAAGACGACCATGTAAGATGGACGTATTCATGCACGAGTTGGACCTTGTGACATATACGCTCCAGATTACAAGAAATGAGAAAATATTTCTTCCAGAATATAAAGGCTGCGTTACGGACGATATTGTGGAAACCGCAAAGAATATTTACATAGATTCATGGGACGCAAACAATATCAGAGTACAGAAACGTGGCGATAGCAACTGGGAGGAGAGGAGCCGTCTACAGTTAAGAGCTGCTAGGAATTGCAATAGGCTTTTGGCACTCATAGGCATCGCAAAGTCCTCGTTTCACCTGAAATCAAAGCGTGTCAAATACTGGGTTGGTAAAGTGTTGAAAATCCGGGGAATGATACGAAACTGGAATGAAAGCGATAGTGAACGCTACGCCGTTAAACAGCGGAAGTAGTGTTTATTATAGGGATGAGGACTGAAACGCAGAACGTCCGCCTGCGCTCGGCTAATCGGGGCAACTCGAACAATACGTGGTATGTGAACTCCGATGGTAACGTCAACAACAACAACGCGAACTGGGCTAATCGCTGCGCTCCGGATTGTGTGGTATTCAGGACATATGGCTGTCTCACAGAGGCGGTGCTCCGACCAATCTAACACAAGGAGTTCTTATCCTTGCCGAATGGCAAAACACCACTGTAGCGATGCAGTCAGCCCTGGAAAGGACTGGTACTGCTATATACGTTATGGACAATAATTCAATTTACGTGGATAAAGAAGAGATAATCGGTTTCGATGCCTTGTACGATTCAATGATGAAAAGTAAGAAAGGGGTTACCTGGAAAGGTTCGGTTGCACATTATGTGCTTAACAGTATGGAGGAAACTTACAAACTGTGCGAAGAACTTGAAAAGGGAACCTATAAAGCAAGGCCGACAACACAATTTACGATAACATCACCAAAACCGAGGGAAATAATCAGCGTATGTTTTCGAGATAGGGTATATCAGCGGAGTTTGAATGACAACGCCTTATATCCGATTATGACCAGACAGCTCATTCGTGATAATTGGGCTTGCCAGAAAGGAAAAGGAACAGACGATGCAAGGGATAGAATGAAAATATTTCTGCAAAGGATGTACCGGAAATATGGCACAGATTTCTATGGTTTACAATGCGACATTCATGGATATTACCCGAATATGAGGCATGACCTTACAAAAGAATTGTTCCGGGATAAACTGGACGATTGGCTGTATGAGCAGACTGCAACTGTTCTTGACGGACAGTACGCAGGGGATGTGGGATATAATCCTGGCAGCCAAATGATACAGATAGCCGGTATTACATTTCTAAGTGAGTACGACCATATGATGAGGGAGCAGACCGAAGCCGAGGATTACGGCAGATATATGGATGATTCAACACTGTTCCATCCATCAAAAGAATATCTGGAAAACCTAAAATTGATAAATGAGAAATACCTTGCAAGCAGGGGAATGGAGTACAACTCGAAGAAAACGAAAGTATTCAGCATTAAAGAGGGCTTTACATTCCTGGGATTCAAGTATCGGTTGACGGATACTGGAAAAGTTATCATGACAGTCAGCTCGGAGAAAGTCAAAGAAAGGCGCAGAAAGCTCCGTAAGCTGGTGAGGAAAGCCAAAAGAGGCGAAATCACAAAGGCGAAAGTAGATGACTGTTATCAAGCATGGAGGAGCCATGCGAGCAAAGGAAATTCCTTTCACCTTATACGCCGCATGGACAAATTTTACAAGAGTTTATGGAATGACCAAGAAACGGAGGTAACTGACAATGAGAATTAAGCAGATGGACGGCAGTATTTATGATAGCCGGGCGAATGAAAACCTGCGTGCAACAGTTGCAGAGCAGGCAGCCACGATTGATTATCTGGCTATGATGGCAGATATTGATATTCCGACAGAAGATAAAAACGAAATGGGAGGCGTAGACGATGAGTGATACACAGAACATGGAACAGGCGCAGGAAGTACAGCACAGTCCTAAATTTGAGGACATCAAAGGTTACCATGACAGCGGTTTCTGGAACGCCGCCATGGTAAAAAATGCTGTCAAGAAAAAGAGAATCACAGCAGAAGAATATACGGAGATTACCGGAAAGGAATACCAGTAAGAGGAGGGAAAAAGCAGGTGCTTTGCAGAAGTCCACCTGGCATAATGCCTTATGAATAAAATATCGATACCGCCCTTGTCAGAATATTACAACTTTGACCGGTTGGAGGATGCGGCAAGGGAATTACATCTGAATACAGAAGAGCAGGAGAATGAAGAAAAATTATTCAACCTGCATAACCATTTGATATGGCATTCGTACCGTCCTTTCGAGGATGCGCTTACGGATGCCATTTTCAGTGTTGTTATTCAGAAAATAATTGAGGATTACAACCTTACTCCGCAGGACGCACCGGCTGACTACCGGGATTTGTTGGAGTGAGAGAAAGGAAGTATAGGACAATGGATTTATTTTCATTAGCCATCGCCATAGGGATTCCATCGGCAATCACAGGTTTTTGCTTTTGGTGCTTGGAACACCACATGGAGAAGCGAGAGGAGCGGGACAAGGAGGAACGCAAGAAAAGGCAGAAAGAGCAGGACGAGAGGGAGCAGGCAAGAGAAAAGAGCGAACTGTGCATCATCAACTGCATAAATGCCTCACTTGCGCTCGGAGAAGCTACGGCAAAAGCGGTACAGCGCATCCCTGATGCGAAATGCAATGGAGATATGCACGCCGCCCTGGATTATGCACAGAAAGTGAAGCATGAACAGAAAGATTTCCTGAACTCCCAGGCTTTACATCAGCTTTACTGATTGGAGGTTGCGGAGTGAGGAAAAGAAGAGCTACTAAAAATAAAAGCAAGGCCGCCATTCTTTGGATGTGGGAACACACAAAAATGATTGTGAACTGCCTGTCTGTATTGTATGTGCTGAACTGGCTGTATTCCCTTGTCGTGATTGTGGTTGCGATAAAGGAAACAGGGCAATTCAGTTACCTTGATACACTCATAAGCGAAACGAACGAAACGTTTCGTATTGTGGTAGGGGCGAACATAGCCAAAGCAGGAGTTGAAAACATATTCAAATACAACGATTTTGGCGGCAAGGGTTCCCGGTATATGGGGACCAGTAACAGTGAAAATGAAAACATAGAAAATGTGGAGGACAACAGAGGATGAATGACATTATTTTTGAAGCATTAAAGTTACTGATTATGGTATGCGTGGCTGTGATTGCCAGATACGTTATTCCTTGGCTCAAAAGCAGAATCGAGCAGGATAAGATGGCAGCCATCGAAAAGATGGTTACACAGGCTGTCTTGTACGCACAGCAGGTACTCACATCAAAGAGTGGAGCCGAAAAGAAAGCTATTGTTACGGACCTATTGAAAGAAATGCTGACAGCAAAGAATATTTCCATTACTGACGAACAGCTTAATATTTTGATTGAAGCGGCTGTCAAACAGATGAAGATGGAGGAAAACGCAGGAATCGTAATCGAAGCAGTAGACGAACCGACAACAAAAACTGAATAAAAGACAGGAGATGATACCATGTCGCTCAAAGGAAATAGCAACGCAGAGCGCATCTGGAATTTTCTGATAAGCAAGGGGCTTAATCCATTCGGTGTCGCAGGTTTGATGGGAAACCTGGACCGAGAAAGTGGGTTAAGCCCTATTAACTTGCAGAATAACTACGAGAAATTACTGGGTTTTACGGATGATACATACACCACATCCGTAGACAATGGAGATTACCAGAATTTCGTATACGACAAAGCCGGATACGGTATTGCGCAGTGGACGTATTGGAGCAGGAAACAAAACCTGCAGAAGTATGCGCAGGAAAAAGGAACATCCATCGGTGACCTGGAAATGCAGCTTGAATTTCTTATGCAGGAATTGAACAGCGGCTATAAATCTGTGCTGAATGTGCTGAAAACAGCAACGAGCGTGTTCCAGGCATCGAACGCTGTATTGCTTAATTTTGAAAAACCGGCAAACCAAGGAAGTTCAGTGCAGAAAGAAAGAGCCGAAAGCGGACAGAAATTTTATGACAAATATGTGTCTGGAAAAGGAGGAACATCTATCATGGGAAAGACAATAACGACAGGATGGCTTTCAGCCGTTGTTAATGGAATCAAAATCAATTGTGATTTGAAGTGTAATTCAGATAATTATAATAGCGCATCGAGCAGAAATGTTCTCAATGTTGTTATGCATTATACCGGCAACAGCAAGGATACAGCAAAGGCAAATGCGAATTATTTTACCGGAGCAGGAAGAAATGCATCGGCACACCTGTTTGTGGATGATACAGAAATCAGACAGAGCGTGCCGCTGAATTGTACCGCATGGCATTGTGGCGCAAAGACATATAAGCACTCAAGCTGTAGGAATGCAAACAGTATTGGCATTGAGATGTGCTGCACCGCCGGAAATTATAAGATTTCCGAAAAGACAAAGCAGAACGCCGCATACCTGTGTGCATATATCTGTAAGATGCTCGGCATCAGCGCAGGAGAAGTTGACAAGTATGTGCTGCGCCACTGGGATGTTACCGGAAAGAACTGCCCAGCACAGATGGCAGGAAGTAGCAATGCTGAATGGGTAGCATTCAAGAATATGGTAAAATCTATTCTTGGAGGTGGAGGAACAGGCGGTAACACTTCCGGCGGAACCCAGGCGAAGCAGATGTACCGAGTTCGTAAAACTTGGGCGGATGCAGCAAGCCAGAAAGGAGCATTCACAAGCCTGGAAAATGCAAAGAAATGTGCTGACGAAAATAAAGGGTACAGCGTATTTGATTCCAACGGAAACAAGGTATATCCAACATCGACAAATGCCGGAACGTCATGCAACTATGTGGTAAAAATTATAGTTGACGGATTGAGATACAGGGACAACCCTGGAACCAGTGGGACAAGAGTACTTGGGCATTTGAAAAAGAATTTCAAATATACCGTAGTAGAAGAACGCACCGTGAATGGCGTGAAATGGGGCAAGCTGAAATCTGGTGCTGGATGGTTTTCATTACAGCCAGAATACTCTACGCGATGTTAATACCTGATAAATGAGGAACGGACCTCTCTATCACATAAAATGTGGTGGAGGGGTTCTTTTTTTATACTCGAAAATATTGCATATATATGGTAGACTGTAGAAAAAACTAGGAGGTCTCAGAGGAATGAGAAAAAGACATTTTTTATTATTGGCAGTTGCCATAGCAAGTCTTACCTTGAACGGATGTTCGGGGGGGGGTACAACTGATGTTGATACCTCACAGACCGAAAGTGTAGCGGAAAGCGAAAGTAGCGAAGCTGAACCGGCATCGACAGTAGAGATGCCAGAGGGATTCACAAAGATTACGCAGGAGCAGGCTGAATCATGCCCGGATGGGGACGGAGTGGTCGAAGTCATGAAAACAGCCCTGCAGTCGATTGGCGTTAAGAAAGTGCCGGATTGTTACTGGGGGAATTATAAGGCAGCCGGAAGTGTCGTTGACATGGAGGCTTACCTTATAACGGATGCACAAAACCTTATTGTCAGATGCCAGTACCTGAATAATAACTGGACGGTTGTTTATATCACTGACAGCGAGAACGGACACTTGTATTATCCTACAACGGGAAAGGATGCGTATAGCTACACAACAGGGGAATTGATAAAGCAGGAAGAAACAACTGAGCCAGCAGCGGCAGAGGACACGCAGGAGAAATCCGAAGAGCCTGAAACGCAGGAAGTACCGCACCGGGACGGAATGTACGGAATCAGTGACAAGAACTGTCACGATATAGATGCAACCTTTTCCAGAAATAAAGTGCGGAATGATGTTACAGGAAAATGGAGAGTATCAACCATTTCTGCCGATGTACAAATGGTGGAATATGCAAAGGATTACTACCAATGGAAATTTACGAGCGATGATGAGATTCACTGCATTGTGAATTTTTATAACAACACGACAACGAAGATACAATACCTTAGCGGAAATCTGTTCGTTACGGTCCATGAGTATGTAAAGGGAGAGGAACACGATGCAAACCTGATGTTCAGCGGAACAGTCCTCCAGGATTTTATAGTCTACCTTGATAATGGAGACATAGAACAGATACAATAAAGGAGTTATCCCCAGAGTTATTCACATTATCCACAATATATTGAGTTGAAAAAATAATCGTTTGGTAGCCGACTGATACCGAACGGTTATTTTTTTATGCGTTCGGAAAAATTCGGTTTATTTTTGATTTTGTACCAGTTTGAACCTGGACTTCAAAATTTGTACCGGCAGTTTAAAAAAGCGAAAAACCGAACGGTTTTTTTCTTGAAAGTCTTGAAAGCCTCATAAAATAAGGATTTTTAGGCAGTTCATATCTTGGAATAAAACCGAAGTAACGAACGGTTATTTCTAAAACCGAAAAAACCCGATACAGATACAGAAACAGATAAAGATACAGATATATAAATATATTTATGTTCATTTGTGCCTCGAAAAACTTTTTCAAAAATTGTAAATAAGCATATTGACACTACTAACCTACGTGTTATTATAATACCAACAACTCAATAAAACGAGTTGAAATAAACCATGGCAGGAGGTTAAGAACACATGGAGGAATTTGAAATGACACAGACAGAGTTGATTTTATTCTTAGAAACATTAGCAGAGAACGTGGAGCTGAAAGCAAAGACCGGAGAAGATGCTGCAGGCATCATACGAAAGAAAATCGAGGTATTAAAAAAGGAAACCCCGACACCTAGCAAGTAAGAGGGTTTCCAATTCACAAATAAGGGTAAGGCGGTTCCTGCCACCGCCAAGCCTTACCCTTTTATTATAGCAGGGCGGTGGAAGAAATCAAGAGTGGAATGCAGGAGGACATGGAGATGGCAAGTAGAAATTACAAATATTACCAGCCGAATAAAAAGGACCTTAAAGACAAGTACGGAGATTGCGTTATTCGCGCATTAACAAAGGTCACAGGAAAGGAATGGATGCAGGTCTTTGATGAACTGTTACCGTATGCTAGGGAATTACAGTGCATGCCGAATGGAAAGCAGTGTTATGAAAGCTATTTGAAAGAAAACGGCTTTACTTATCATGGCATCAGCAACAAGAAAGGTTCAAAAAGGCCTACGGTTGACAGGTTCGCAAAAGACCATAAGGCAGGAACTTATTTCCTGAATGTGGCAAACCATTGCGTATCAGTAGTGAATGGAATCTATTACGATACATGGGATTCTGGAGCATGTTGTTTGTATGGATACTGGGAGATGGAGGAGCAGAGCCGATGAAAAAGTACAGAGTAAACGAGAGCGAACATTTCAACCTTTATTCGATGCACGATAAGCTGAAATGCATCGAAATTGATATGCAGGAGGCACCGGCACACACATACACAGACGAGCAGTGGGATGAGGTTCAGGAAAGAATCAGCGAAGTCGAGGAGCTTATGGAAAAGGCATATTGCGTGGGCGCATTGGTGGACTGGCCAACCTTAAAGAGAATCAGGGAGATTAAGGAAGAACGGCAGTTGATAAGATACAACACCTGTCTGGCACAGGGAACATCGGAGAAAGATGCGGCAATGGCATTTGAATTATAAAATAATTACCCGCCCCGGAGGTTACGAGGGTAGAAAGCGAGGGCACACAAATGATGGCGAATATTGTAGCAATGTTTCATTCAACACTGCATATGGACGATGGATATGTAAATCATATCGCAATAGTCCAGGACATTGATGGATACCATAACCATTTTATTTACGATGAGGACAAAGGGAAAGGAGCCGCAGGAACAGGACCATTCAAAACAATAGAGGACGCGAAACAGGATGTCATAGCACATTACCCTGATGCGAAAGAAAAGGAGATTCAGCCGATGAAATACAGATATTACAGCACACAGCGACCGGTTATGCCGGGAGGATACCCGAAACCGGAGAATAACAAAGTCCTGGAGATTAAGAACTTCGATAGCAAAATATTTGCGAAGGAGGTAGGCTGCCAGGCGTGGGGATACGTTGAATACGAAAAGCCACTCGGACATTTTGATGTGGTCGGTTATGAACTGGTTGCGGTAAAGATTAAAACACTGCATCTGAAATATATTGGCAGGGATGATTGGGGACGGTACGTGTATGAGGATGAAAACGGAAAGCTCTGGAAGAATACAGACTGTTGCAGTCCGAGAGAGTGCTGCGAGGAAAGAGGAGATACGCTCAATTCATCCGCAGGCAACGAATTTGGCGGAGAACCTGATTGCTTCATGGCGGCTCACATTAAAGTTGAGTATTTACCGGAAGAGGGAGGCGAGCAGGATGGATAAATCAGATACTGGCGGACAGCCGGTGAAACTGTACCGGAATAAAGAAACCGGAGAGCTGTTTACATACCGGGAAATGCTGGAAGAATGGCGAGAACGGTACGAGGGAATTAACCCGGACAATGGCTTATGCCAATACCACTGGCACACCAGGTACGATTACTTAGGATAATGGAACAGGAGGGCGGAAAGTGAGAACGATTGATTTACTGTATCAGGCATATGTCGATGAGCGGATGGAGAGAGCAGAAAGCGGAGAGGAGCAGGAGGCGATTCGCCAGTTTAGAAATATATGCAGCAAAGCAGATAACAGCCTTATGAAATTGCAGGGCGATATATGGGACAGCATGGTCCAGTATGGAGATAGCAGAGAAAAACAGGGATTTATTGCAGGCTTTATGATGGCGTGTGATTTATTCAGAACAGGAGGTACAGGGAGCTATGACAGTAAGGGAAATGCTTAACAGTGCAAGCGATGATGCGATAGCAAGTGCAATATTGAAAGGGGCATTCAAGAAATGTGCGTATTGTATTTATGATGATACGATTGCGTATGAAGCTGGCGAACGAGCGTGTCCGAATCCGTACACAGGTCAGTATCGCAGAGAGGGAATAAAGAAATTTCTTCAAAGCGAGGCAACAAAAACAAAGGCAGATAGAATCAAGAAAGGCAGATAGGAGGCGTGAGGCATGGAGGATTTAATTCTACACCCTGATATTGCAGAGCCGGTAATGACGTTGAGCGATAGAGATATGGGGACACTCTTCAAAGCACTTATGATTTACAGATGGAGGGGCGAAGAACCAAAAGACTTGAGCGCGGCGGCAGATATGGCATTTATATTTATTCGGACAAAAATGGATATGGAAACCGAGGCAAGAAAAGAATACTGCCGGAAACAGCAGGAAAGAGGAAAACTTGGAGGCAGACCGAAGAAAAATCCAGAGGAAAGCAAGGAAAAGAAATAAAACTCATTTTTTTGAGCTTTTTGTAAATAAAGGTATTGACACCTACCTACTACGTGTTATATTAAACTCACAAGAACGAGTTATTGAACACACAAAAGTGAGTAGGAGGTCAAAATCATGGCAGCACAGATTATCCAGTTTCCGGTACAACATAGCAACGGTTATAACAATCTGATTCAGTTATTTGAGATTTGCGATTCTTTAGAATCCTGCAATTTCTATCTTGAAAGCGTAGAACAGCTTTTTCAGAAAGGATATATTTCTGAAAAAGAGATGTACACTCTTCGCAGGATTGGCAGAGGAAAACGCCTGGAGCTGACACAGTCAGAAAAGCAGGAGTCGCAGGAGGCAACCGAACCTGGGGTGTATCAGTATACGCCGGAGATGGGAGGCGCAAAGCCTGATTGCCAGATGGAGGCGAGCCGGGGATATTATGGCGGTCATTGGTTTATTGATACGCCACTGGAAATCAAAGGACGGGGAATTACATTCCTGAAAAAATATACGGATAAGGATTTCTGCACACTGGGGCATTACCGGGTAGGCTGGAACGAATACCGAGTAACCAATAAAGCGTTCGATAAATTAAAAGAACAGTACACAATTTCACAGGAAGTCTGCCTCGATTAAGAGGCAGATACAGAATGGAGGGAGGGCAGAAGCGTGAGCCGGAGAAAGATGCACGCATACGGAGAAAGAGAAAGCGGAGGGAGATACATTCTGGATGATTACGATTTTTCTCGGAATCATACAAAAGCACAGACAATCAAAAGATGGAAAAGGAACTTGAAAAAGAAAGCAAGGTCTGAACGCCGGAGAGTGGAGCACAAGGCGATGAGCACAAACGATGAACAATAGGAGGAACAGCTATGGCAGATATGACATTAAGACAGTTTTGCGAGAGATATCGCAAGGGAGATTTCCTTGCGAAAGACAGAGCAACACAGATTGAGGCAGGCTGGTATGACTGGTTTTGCGATGATAAGGCACTTGCAGGAAGATTGGAGAAAATCTGGGGGATTCTGAAAGGTATCACAAGCGATTACATACTGGATAACTACCGGGTGTGGTTCAAAAATAATTGCCCGATGGTCGGTCCACTTTATGATGATGTAAGATTCGAGCCTCTTGATGAGGAGCAGAGAGATGAGTTGTATTTCGGAGTTGCCATTGATGATAAGCGCAGGGAAAAGAAATACGTTATCTTCACAGCCAGAAATGACTATGAAAACGAATGCGGGTTTAATAATGTCCGGGAGGTTCGACAGTTCATAAATGGGTGGGAAGATGAGCTGAAAAATGAAGAATTTTACAAGGCAAGAGAGAAAAAACGCCAGGAGATGGAAGAGGCAAACAATAAATTTGCAGAGATTATGCAAAGGGCAGATGAAATCCTGGGGAATCTCAAGGAGGACTAAAGTGTGGAATATACCGGATGAGGACGAATACTGGGAGCGCAGGCGAGAAGAATTTGAAAACCCACCACGCAGGCGGAGCCAGTGGGATGATGAAGAGCCGCCGCCATTGAGAGAGGACTATCTGTTCCTGGATGAGGAGCAGGAAGAGTTGGAAAGCAAATACGGCTGCCCGATGGTGGAACTGGACGAAGATGAACTGTTAGAGATTGTAGAACAGTTCGTAAAATTAACGCCCGAGTCTGCCAAATGGGAAGAGAATATGCAGGGCATAAAATATAAATACCAGGAGGAATGTGCGTAATGATAACAGCAAAAATCGTAAAGTATTATAACGATTATAACCAGAAAGCGTTCGACAAGACATTTGAAAATCTGGACGAATTGGCAGATTGGATATTCGACCAGATGCAGCTTGATTATACCAAAAAGCCGGGATGCGATTTCTTGACATTTCCGACCAATAGATTTGGGAAGTGGTACGAAATTTCAGTACGACCGAATTATGGGGGATATGTGTACTGGATTCACGAAATTGACAGTGAAAGCGGCATTATTTTTTCAAGTGGGAAATACACAGCCGGAAAAGATTTCTGTGCAGAAAAGGTGCAGGAGTGGTTCCAGAAATGCGAGGAGCGAAAGAAACATCCAAAATTCAATTTTGTGGAGGTGTAGGCAGTGGATATTGTAGAAAAATTCAAGCAGTATATGCTCGATAATGGTATTACATACGAGGAGGCAGCAAAACGTATCGGATGGACCAGGCAGAATCTGTGGTACAAACTGAATGTGGGAGTATCACCGACCTATGGAACAATCAAAAAAATTGCGGATGGTCTTGGCTTTGAAATTAGACTGACGCAGGATGGAAAGCCGGATATAACAAAGCTGGAAGATATAGCGGCTGATACAGAGGATGATTCTGCAAGATTCATAATTATTGAGCACGTCATAAATTCTATGGGATATTCTCTCGAAATAGTACCACCTGAAAAGTAAACTCAAAAAATTGAGATTTTGTTAATAAAGGTATTGACACCTACCTACTACGTGTTAGTATATACTCAAACAACTCAATATAGTGAGTTACAACACAAGGAGGCATGAAGATGGGATTATTCAAAGAGCTTATGAATGCAGTCGAAAACAGGTTATATGGAACAGGGGCAACCGCTACAGACAAGGAAAACAACGGCGTACAGATGATTTTGATTCAGACAGGAAAAGCATTACAGGCATTATATGTTGGCTCAATCCTGAATGAGATGGCAGCCGGTATCATGGATGCGGAAGAGGGAGCAGAGGAAGTGGAAAGAATGTTCTTCCACGCAACAGCAGAATAAGAAAGGAACTCACAAAAATGAGCAAAGAAAAAATTGAAATGACAGAGAAACAGTTCGAGGAATTATGCAAAGCAGTATATCCGCACCTGAAAGCAATTCAGGAGGCATTAAAAGGGAATGGCGAGGAAATGTCAGCGAGCATATCAGTTGGCAGTGATGGATACCTTAACTTCCATCCTTACAATTCAGATTGGGAGCTTTCAAAGTTCAAAGATTCACAGGCAACGATGAAATATGAGCACAGAACAATCTTAAAAATGGAGGAGGACGAATAATGGAGATTCAGTTCTATACAATCAGCGAGGATATGGCAAGAGCCGCCAACGATGCCAATTCAATGAGTGATTATAAGCAGGGCAGCGCAACAGAGGAATACCGCAAGCGAGTGGAGAGTGTCTATGCGGTTGTTGAGAAAATCAAAGAGAAAAGACCGAACCTTGCTGAAAAGGCAGAGAGAATGGCAGGGAGATACAGCAAAAAGCTGGCTGAATACTACAATTCCTACTACAGAAACGAAGCGAGCTGTCCGTCAGTTCTGATTTCTGGAGCCGGTAACTTCCCGGTTAAGAAAAAGAACAAGCAGAACAGCCGCAGGGATTCACTCATGCAGGAGTGGAACAGCCTGGAATCCTATGCAAAGAAGATTACAAATCTGCTCACAATGAACCAGCCGATTTTATCCGGGGACGCACAGGCCATTGAGATGTTGGAGGAAAAGCTGGAAAGCCTTACAGAGCTTCAGGACAGAATGAAAGCGGTCAATGCATATTGGAGAAAGCACAAAACAGTCGAGGGATGCCCGGAACTTTCCGTTTCACAGCAGGAAGAATTGAAAAAGGCTATGTCAGAAAGTTGGCATTTGAGCGATGCACCATTCGCAGGGTATCAGCTTTCAAACAATAATGCAAAAATCAAAAATACCAAGGCAAGACTGGAAAGACTGAAAAAGGCAAAAGAGGCAGGAACTAAGGAAACAGAGAACGATTTCTTCAAAGTGGTAGAAAATACAGACCTTATGAGATTATAGCTTTTCTTTGATGGAAAACCGGATGAAGAAACAAGGGATATTGTAAAAAAACATGGTTTCAGATGGTCACCGAAGAATGGATGCTGGCAGAGGCAGCTTACAACGAATGGCAAATATGCTTTGAAAGAAGTTATCACAGAATTACAGAAAACGTCTGCTTCGGGCGTATAGGAGGTAACAGAGGTATGGCAGAACTTTTGACAAGGGCGATTGTAGAAGAATACCGGAAACGTGCAAAAGCTCTGCCGGACACAGCAGGGCAGGACATAAGGGAGCGAAGAGAATTAAGAATTGAGTTACAGAACCGATGCGGAATAACGGAATTACAGGCAGTTAATATCCTGAACGGATTCCATGCGGACAGCTACATAGTAAGTGAATACAGAAAGGCGGCTGAAAATGCATCGGAGAAAGCTCAAGACCATGAAAGACTGGGAAAGAGAGGCAAACGGTAATTGCCAATATAGTTGGTATGATTATGCGAAACCGGGTGACCTGGTGGATGAAAGCGTATTCATATATTTTATGGATGTCACAACACCAAGAATATACAGAGATGGATACTTGCAGGTGGGTGCGCCATACAGCAGAGTGATGGACGATGAGATGGGAACGGAGCGTGACACTTTCCCGACTTTTGAAAGGGTGGAGAAAGGCATATACCGGTTCTGCGGAAATTGCTTTGCAGGAGAAACAAAACATATCGAATAACAGGAGGACAAAAAGAATGAGTATCAATTCAATCAGATTAAGTGCATACGGATTCCGTATGGAGGCAGTAGGCAGCAAGAAGTTTATCAAGAGGGAAAGAGATGCGTTTCTGGAATTTGCGGCAGGAAGAGTAAACGAAACGGCACAGAAATTAGCAGAGGCAGTATGCGCAGAACCGTTGCATCCATTTTGCAACTGCGCCATGCCTGGTGTGGATTCGGACCAGGAGCATGAAAAGTCAAAAGATACCGGAAAAGAGCTGAACATCACACATAAATACAAGAAAACATTTACGCTGGATGAATTAAGAGCACTTATCAGAAACGGAGAAATCCAGAACCATGTTTCGGTTGGAGATACAATCTGGATTATGTTTGACGGAAAAGAGGTTCCATACGATGTTATCGGCTTTGATGTGGAGGAACTTGCGGACAAAACGCTTGACCATAGCATGACAATCCAGGCTCATGTAGCGATTGAGGCGAGAGAGTTCGATACAAAAGGAGATTACGGCAGTAATGTATGGGCGGATTCCGAGCTGAGAGAATATTTACAGAGTGATGAGTTCAAAGAAAGATTTGCAGACCTCATTCCTTACCTGGCAAAAGTGAAGAAAAACAACAGCAATGGAGAACAGACAGAAGATTTGTTTTTCCTACTCTCAAAAGAGGAGTTCGACCCGGAGGAAACACCATACGAATTTTATGAAAATAAGGCGAACAGAGTGAAATTCACAGAGGATGGCAACACCTGCCGACACTGGACCCGCTCGGCTTATCGGGGCTACTCGTACTATACGTGGTATGTGACCTCCGATGGTTGCGTCGACTACTACTACGCGAACTGGGCTCGTCGCTGCGCTCCGGCTTGTACCATTGCATAGAAATCTATCAATCTTCTCATCCCGGCACCCATGGATGCCGGGGAGGGGATAGAAAAGAGGCGCAGAATGGCGAAGAAAAGGACGAGAGCAGAGGAATTGCAGGAAAATTTGCAGAAAGATTTTCAAAGATGGGAATATCTCAACACGCATGGAGGCAGCGACCCATTATATGAAGATGGCTTCAACATGAACATTGTGCGGAACCATATCATATATGACAAGCGGAAGTGCCAGGAGGAGTTGGAAGAAAAGGACTACCCGAAAGAATATTTCAGAGAAACACCGCCGCAGGTAGACAATTATTATATGGCGAGGATGGATGAAATCAGGGAAAATGCTAAAAGCTCTCTCTTGGTTTATAAGGCAGATGAAAATTATATTTTTATCATGCAGAATCTTGGGAAGTTGAACGAAAGGCAAAAAGAACAGTGCCATATCGGTGCGGTCATGGGATATATTACAGGATTGCAGAGTTTTATCAATGGGAATGATTATGTCGGAATGAGGCGGCACGAACGCCCGGAAAGATACCAGGACAGTTTTAAATATTGTCGCAAACAGATTGAGGAATACCTGAAAGAGATTCCCAAAGAAAAGGTACTGCCTACCGGACAGCTTACGTTATTTGACCTATTCGATATGAGTGGAGGCTAGAAGATGGAGGAAAGAAAGTGCTTGTATTGCAGGAAGATATTTCAGACGGATATTCCAGGAAAGAAATATTGCTGCCGCAAGTGTTCTGTAAAATACAGGAGGCACAGAAAAGATGGATATAAAAAATAAAAATGAGTTGAAACGGCGAATAGACCTATTCCTGCATGATTTCACACATGAGGAATACCGAATCAACGAAGAATATTGCAAAGAAACCATGCGGATAATGGTAGATTTCATAGGTTATGTAGATAATCGCCTGGATGCGGCGGACAAGAGATTGAAAAAGGCGAAAGCCGGAGAAAAAGCTCTTGCAGAATACATTATCTCAAATGCTCATAGTTGCCCTATACCGGTGGAAATGGTATGCAAACCAGGATTTCAGCAGATAGGATGCGTGCAATGCTTGATAAAGCATCTGGATGTTTTGAATAAGCCGAGGGAGGACTAGGAAATGCTGTTAAATACAAAATGTGAAAGATGCAATGAACCGACCAAACACGTTGTCGGGTTTTGGGATGGAGAAAACGGAAAAAGCAGCTTTGTACATGATTGCGAGAATGAGAAATGCGAAGTACGGCAACTGATTAAGGTTACAGAAACAAAAGCCATGCAGGAAAGATTCAGAATCCAGAATCTGAACAGCCGAAAAAGAATGTACGCAGGGTACATAGCAGCATTACGGAAAGACGCAAAAATATCGATGATGGAAATGTCAAAGATTGCCGGTTGCAGTCCGGCTGAATACAGTGCATATGAGCATGAAAGAAAGCCATTTGATGAGGAGACTTACAGAAAATGTGAAGAGTATTTGCTGAAAAATGAAAAGAAGTTTAAGTCGAGTGGATTATCTGCATCTGAGAGGCTACTGCTCCTTGGACCTTTTGCAGGGGAACAGAAAGACTGGAAAGAACTGGAACGGTGGGTTGATACGGTAAATGGAATTATTTACGATTTGCAGAAAAACAGACAGTAAGGAGAAAAAAGATGGAAGTTAAAATTATTAGTGGATATGGAGAAAATACATTTCAGATGGACGATGCGGATACAATGTCACTTCTTAATAACGCCATGAGATTCCATAATAAAATCAAAGCGATTGACGGTGTTGAGGATAATACTGGTATCAAAGCTGAAAAGGAAGAGGAAATCAAGGAAAGTATCACAGCACAAGAATTTGTGAAAAGAATGCAGGAAAAGCCTCACAGCCGGAATGACAGCCTGTTTGGTACTGGATGGAAGAAAGAACCAGAGAAAACCGAAGAGCCGCAGGATATGGAACATCCTGACGGATACAAAGGGTTCCTGTATATCAAATGCGATAAATGCGGAAAGGAAAAAGGATTCTGTGCAAAAGAAAAAATCAAGTCCTATAAATGTGAATGTGGCAAAGAAACGGAACTGGTAAACCTTAAACCGCTTTATACGAAATGCAAGTGTGGCAATGAATTTAAGTACATGACAAATATGAATACTGCGGAATTTACTTATAAATGCTTTACTTGCGGTAGTCCTGTAGATGTAAAGATGAACAGCAGAAGAACAGCCTATATTACAATCGGGGGGGGGTACTAAAGGTTATAGCCGCAAGCTGGCTCGGAAATATGGTGCATCAGTTAGTTGCTGGTAAAAGAAAGAGAGGCTAAAAATGAATAAAGCAATCGAGATAGGCCGCCTTACGCGCGACCCGGAAGTTAGATATTCGCAGGGGAACAATACAGCAGTAGCAAGATACACTATTGCGGTAGACAGAAAATTCAAAAGAGAGGGAGAACAAACAGCAGATTTCATCCCTTGCGTAGTGTTTGGAAAACAGGCGGAGTTTGCCGAGAAGTATTTCAGAAAAGGAACAAAAGTTGTTATTTCTGGAAGAATCACAACAGGAAGTTATACAAACAAGGATGGTCAGAAAATATATACCACTGAAATAACAGTGGAGGAGCAGGAGTTCGCAGAGAGCAAAGGAAGTAGCGAAGCACAGGGAACCGGTCAGATGCCAACTCCGAATGGCGATGGTTTTATGAGCGTCCCAGATGATGATACCGGCTTACCGTTCAATTAGAATTATGAGGAGAAATATCAATGCTTGCAAATTATGAAAAATTCGGTTTCAAAATTAAGGCGGAGCATCTGCCTGAATCATGCACATGGTGTCCTTTTTGGACGGCTCCAATGGCGGATGTAGAATTTGCTGGATGCTATATAACCGGAAGTGAAGTTCGGCTAGATACCGGGGAGGCTGACAAAAGGCGAATGCCTGATTGCCCGATAAAGTGCAAGAGAGGCAGGGAGCGTAGGAAAAAAGTTTACCGAAAAAAATAAAAGGATAAATAGGCAGGAGGAATAACGATGGACGATTATACAATCAAGGAAAAAGACAAGGAAGTTGCAGGGATTACGGTAACGTATGACGATGGGAGCACGAAAGAAATTCAGCAAGGATGCTGTGTAGACCTGAAAAACGGCAGTGACGATTTAAGCGTAGAACTGTTGAATATAAAAGCGTTCGATTTAGTAAAACTTACATATGGTCTGATGGTTGTGATAGAAAAAATAGGGCTTGAGGATGCTTTCAATGCGTATGCCAGAGGAGAAACAATACAGGAGGCGCAGGATGAATAGAAAGGCACTGGAAGAAAACCTGGGACGAAGAATAAAGGTCAGACTATTCGACGGAGCAGAATACGAGGGATATTTAAGAAAATCGGGAGATGAACGATATCGGAACGACCCGAACCTGTATTTGCCGAAGAACTATTACTTCTTGACAGATGATTATGGAGTATGCAAAACGTGTTTGTTCCGGGTATCACATATCCAAAATTACAAAATATTAGCTTAAAAGGAGCAGAGAGAATGAAGAAAGCAAGAGCAATGGCGGTTCTTGTAATTGTGGCGGTACTTGTATGTGCCGCCTTTGCTATAAGCAAGAATAGTGCCGAAAAAAGAAAACAGATGATAGCGCAGAAATATGGAATCACGCAGGAAAATACAAAAAATGTTATCAAAATCGAAGAAAATGTATGCAAAACCCAGGAAAGCGATTCAAAAACTCAAGAAAGTGCGCAGGAAGTTCCGGAAAGCGTTATCATACCGGGGAAAAATGAAACAGGGAATCCACTGATTGATGCAGAGTTGCAATCCAAAATAGTAGGCGATAGCTTGATGGCATACATTGAGGTTGACAAAGACACCTTAAAGGGAATATCAGAGGAGGAGTACAGAGCGTTCGCCGAAGAGGTTGTGAGGAACAGCGGATACAGATGGTTCGTAATTAAATGTGGAGATGGCACCGGGATAGTTCATGCCGGCTCATATTATGCTTGTGCCGTATATGGGAAACTGGATACGGATGGATGCATAGCGGAACCATACGGATACATATACCTTACAGACAACGGATTTATTTATGAGGAATAGTACAGAAAAAAAGAACTGGATTACTTCCTATATATATGATATACTGACAAATGTAACATTTCGGCTACATTCCTAAAGGTTCGGGGATGCCATGATGATTGAATAAAAAATTCGTTTATGACAAAAATACGATGCTGAAAGAAAACGACCATATAGGAACACCCGTGAAGCCCTATATGGTCGTTTTTTTCTCTGCGAATCTTCTAAATCTTTCTTTTTCCCTGCCGAAAAACAGAAGATTTTATTAAGGTTTCTGAAAACGAGCGGAACTGGGTTGTGTCAGGGAATGTTTTTGCGTATACTGATACGTGTTTGAGACAAGGGAGGACGGATTTTGAAGAGAGACGAGAGAAGAAAGTTTCCATACTATGGTATCCTGCCGCTAATTCTGACGCTGACAGCGAATTTTATCGCTTATTTTGGAACGCGGCCGTTTACCAGTTCGTGGAAACATTACAATATAGAAACGGTGCTGGACCAGCAGATCCCGGTGATCCCGTGGACGATCGTGATTTATTTTGGCTGTTATCTGGTCTGGATTGTAAATTATCTGATTGCCGCAAGCAGAGAGAAAGAATTTGTCTGGCGGTTCTTTGCAGCAGATGTTCTGGCGCGGCTTGTCTGTATGGCATTTTATCTGCTGCTGCCGACAACGAACGTAAGGCCGTCGATCCCGGAACAGGGATTCTGGAATCAGATGCTTGCCTTGCTCTACCAGATGGATGCGGCGGACAATTTGTTCCCATCGATTCACTGCCTGAACAGCTGGTTCTGCTATATCGCAGTCCGCAGCAGACGGGAGATTCCGCGCTGGTATCAGCGGTTCTCTTTCTGGGCGGCACTTGCCGTGTTTGTCTCTACGCTGACAACAAAGCAGCATGTGATTGCAGATGTGATTGGCGGAGCGCTTCTGGCAGAAGTGACGTGGCAGATCGCGGGACGCACGCATCTTGGTACATGGTATGGCATGATATTGGAACGAAGGAGGTGGAAACGCCGTGCAGAGTAAGAAAAAAATGATCGTGAATACCGTTTTTCTCGTTGTGATTTTTGCGTTGACGATATACGGTGTTTTCCACGGCGAAGACCTTGGCGCAATGATGGAAGCAATGCGGCGGGCAGATGTGCGGTGGCTGTTGCCGGGACTGTTCTGTGTCGTGTTTTTTATCTGGGGAGAATCGATCATCATCTGGTACATGATGCATTCCTTCCAGATTCCGGTGAAGAAGCGGACATGTTTTCTGTTTTCTTCCGTCGGATTCTTTTTCAGCTGTATCACACCGTCCGCAAGCGGCGGCCAGCCGATGCAGCTTTACTATATGAAAAAGGAGAAAATATCTCTTCCGGTATCAACGGTGATTCTGATGATCGTCACGATCACCTACAAAGCGGTGCTGGTCGTGGTGGGACTTGGGCTTGTTCTGTTCGGACAGGGCTTCCTGCACCGGTATCTGACGGAAATCCTTCCGGTTTTCTATCTGGGAATCGGTCTGAATGTCTTCTGTGTCACAGCCATGCTTATTCTGGTTTTTCATCCGGCGCTTGCGCGGACAATTCTGGTTTTGGGACTGAAAATCGTGGAAAAACTGCATTTGATGAAACGAAAAGAAAGCCGCCTGAAAAAACTGGAAGCTTCCATGGAAGTCTACCAGAATACGGCAGCGTATCTTGGCACCCACAAAATGGTGCTGGTCAATGTCCTTGCGATTACCTTTGCACAGAGGTTTGCTTTATTTGCAGCAACATGGTTTGTATACCACGCCTTCCATTTATCAGGCATTTCCTTTATCACCATTGTGCTGCTGCAGGCGGTCATTTCCGTATCGGTTGACATGCTGCCGCTTCCGGGAGGAATGGGAATCAGCGAGACACTGTTCCTGAAAATTTTCCCGCCGGTCTTTGGAAGCACGCTGCTTCTTCCGGCAATGGTGCTTTCCAGAGGGCTCGGCTACTACGGGGAACTGCTGGTGAGTGCAGTCTTTACCATCGTCGCACAGCTTACGATCGGGAATACGAAAAGAGAAAAAAGAGGGGGAACTACATATGATAGGGTTCTATGATTATACCGTAATATTAACATATATCAGCTTTGCATCGTCCATCAGCGGCATTTTTCTTGCAACGCGGGGGCACTTTAACTGGGCGATTTTTTGTCTTGCTTTTTCCGGACTGTGCGATATGTTCGATGGAAAAATTGCGCGGACGAAGAAAAACAGGACCGAAGATGAAAAGCGGTTCGGCATTCAGATCGATTCGCTCTGCGATGTGGTTTGTTTCGGCGTCTTTCCGATCGTGCTCTGCTATGAGCTTGGCATGACACATTTTTACAGCATTCCGATTCTTATTTTCTACGGTCTTGCGGGCGTGATCCGTCTGGGATATTTTAACGTGATGGAAGAGAAGCGTCAGAATGAAACTTCGGAGAACCGGAAATATTACCAGGGACTGCCGATTACCTCGATGTCAGTAGCTTTGCCGCTGCTGTTCGTCTTTGCACCGCTCTGCCGCGGATACTTTCTGATCTGGCTGCATCTGCTGGTGCTGGCGGTCGGCGTTTTGTTTATCACGGATTTCCGCTTCCGCAAGCCGACGAATAAAGAGCTTGCTGTGCTGGTAGCGGTCGTTGGAGTGGCTGTGCTCCGCGGACTTCTGATCTGGAAGGGAGGAAGAACGATTTGAGACTCTGCGCTTATCCTTACCGAAAACAGGGGAAAAATCATCCAAAGCTTGATCTGATCCGCGAGGAAAATGATCTGCAGGACCGTTTTCTGCACATGATGTACAGCCATGCCGCCGGAAGAGCCGCGATGCAGCCGCTGGTTCAGTCATTTGTATCTCGTGCGGCAGGCTGCTTTCTGGACAGCCGCTTATCGGTGCCGCTGGTTGCACCGTTTGTAAAGAAAAATCATATTTCACTGAAGGAATGTACCGCAAAGCAGTTTATCTCGTTCAATGATTTCTTTGTGCGGAAGCTGAAAATGGATGCACGTCCGTTTTCCAATGCGCCGCAGGATTTTATCAGCCCGTGTGATGCGCGGCTTACGGTTTATCCGATTCATGAGAACGGGAAGTTTGAGATCAAGAACACAGAATATACGCTGGAACAGCTTCTGCGCGACCGGAAGCTGGCAAAACGGTATGAGGGCGGAACGTTATTTCTGTTTCGGCTTTCCGTGGACGATTATCACCGGTATCTCTTTGTGGATGACGGCGTCTGTTCGACGGAACGGCGGATTGAGGGTGTGCTCCACACGGTCAATCCGGCGGCGAATGATTTTTGCCCGATCTATAAAGAAAATACGAGAACCTACACGCTGCTGCAGTCCGCAAATTTCGGCACACTGCTGCAGATGGAGGTCGGCGCGATGATGGTCGGAAAGATTGTCAATGAAAATGCCGGAGCGGCGAGACGTGTACAGCGCGGCGAAGAGAAAGGCTATTTTGCCTTCGGTGGTTCGACAGTGATCGTTCTGGCACAGAAGGGAAGCGCAGTGCCGGAAAAACGGATCTGGAATTATTCGCGGCTTGGAATCGAAACGCGGGTACGGCAGGGAGAAACGGTTGGGACGGCCGGAAGAACAGGGTAAAAGCAAAAAAATGGATTGTGAGGAAATGATCTTCACAATCCATTTTTTGTTTAAACGTTTTTTATGCCTGCAGCCGTGCCAGATCCTGGTAGAATGTCGGATACGAGATATCCACACAGCCGGCGCGCAGGATTTCCGTCGGTGTCTCTGCGGCAAGCGAAGCGATTGCAAACGACATCGCAATGCGGTGGTCGAGGCGGCTGTCGATTTGGGCGCCGTGGAACGGTTTTCCGCCCTCAATGATCATGCCGTCGTCCGTGCCTTCCAGGGAAACACCCATCGCGGTGAGTTCGTTTACCATGATATCAAGACGGTTCGATTCTTTGACTTTCAGCTCCTCCGCATTCCGGATCACGGTTGTACCGTTCGCTGTGGCGGCAAGAACCGCGATGATCGGGATTTCATCGATCAGGGTCGGGATCAGTTCGCCCTCGATGACGGTGCCGGAAAGAGACGGCGTATAGCGCACGAGAAGGTCTGCAACCGGTTCTCCGCCGGAGTTCTGCTCATTCAGAAGTGTGATGTCAGCACCCATGGCGCGGCAGACGCGGAGCATACCGTCGCGGGTCGGGTTGATGCCGACATTTTTCAGGAGCACCTCAGAGCCTGGAACCATCAGCGCGGCGGCGATGAAGTAGGCGGCGGAGGAAATATCTCCCGGCACACGGACGAGATTTCCATGGAGATCCGGGTCCGGCAGAACCGATGCGGTCAGCCCTTCGGAGGCAACGTCGGCGCCGAAGAATTTCAGCATCAGCTCCGTATGGTTTCTGGAAAGAGCCGGTTCGGTAACGCTTGTTTTTCCGTCAGCATACAGTCCGGCAAGCAGGACACACGATTTGACCTGTGCGGATGCGACCGGCGAAAGATAGGAGATGGCGTGGAGCGGATGGCCGTTGATCGCAAGCGGCGCGCAGCCGTTTTCCGGAATACTGCGGATGGAAGCGCCCATCTGGGTCAGCGGATTGATGATGCGTCCCATCGGCCGTTTCTGAATGGAAGCGTCACCGGTCAGTGTACTGGAAAAGTTCTGGCCGGCAAGAATGCCGGAGATCAGGCGTGCCGTTGTTCCGCTGTTTCCGCAGTCGAGAACGGCGGACGGAGCCGAAAGCCCGTGCAGGCCTTTTCCATGAACGAGAATGCGCTCCGGCGTGTTCTCGATCTCAATGCCCATACTGCGGAAGCAGGAGATGGTGGAGAGACAGTCGGCACCCTGTAAAAAGTTTGTGACTTCTGTGGTTCCCTCTGAAATGGCACCGAACATGACGGCGCGGTGGGAAATGGATTTATCGCCCGGCACGGAGATTTCTCCGCGCAGAGGACGTACTGCTTTCTGGAACTGCATAACGTAACTTCCTCCTGTCAAGATATACGCGCTTTTAATTGCGGATATGAATGGTATAGCCATGGTCTTTTAAGACCTTCCGGGCAAGAATGCCTGCCTGCTCTTCATAAAATTCAATGCGGAGAGCACCCTCTTCGAACTCGCGGTTATGCGTAATGCCGATATTTTTAATATTGATCTGGTTGATGGCAAGAATTGTTGTAACGGCTGCGATTCCGCCGGCTTCATCGAGCAGGTCGCAGTAAACGACGTATTCTTTCTTTGTCGGTCCATAGGAAGAATCTTCCATGGAATTCCGGTATTCGCGGGAACTTTCAAACATATTGTAGAGCTCGTGGCCTTTTTTGTTGTCAACCAGGTATTTTGCCTGGACGAGAAGGCGGATATAGGAATCCAGCACATTCGAGAGCTGCTTCTGGTTTGAGAGACAGATCTGCTGCCATACCTCCGGGGAGGAGGAAGCGATGCGGGTGATGTCCTTGAAGCCGCCTGCAGCAACGGTTTTCATCTGCTCTTCCGGTGTGTCCAGGGATGCGAGTGCATTGACCAGGGTAGCGGCAACGATATGCGGCAGATGACTGACACCTGCGGTGATGTAGTCGTGCTCTTCGTATGTTAAAACCATCGGGATCGCCTTTAAGGACTGGACAAGATCAACGAAAGCGGAAACTGTCGCGATCTCAACATCTGGTCCGGGTGTAATCATATAGTAAGCATTTTCCAGCAGGTAATCGGTGGCGCTGGAATATCCCGTCTTTTCGGAGCCTGCCATCGGATGGCCGCCGATAAACTGGTGCGTCATGCCGAGGGTCTCAACCGCCTGATGGATTTCTCCTTTTACACTTCCGACGTCTGTGATGATACAGCCCGGTTTTGCGATGCCTTTCACGAACGGAAGATAGGAGATGTTGGTGCTGACAGGAGCACATAAGAAGATATAGTCACAGTCGGCAAAGCGGTCGTCCCGTTCTTCCAGCGCGATATCAATCACGCCTTCCTGAATTGCCTCTTCGATCGTCGCTTTGGTGCGGCAGTAGGCCATCAGTTTATACTCCGGGTGAACCTTTCTGAGGGTTTTTGCAATGGAGCCGCCGATGAGGCCAAGGCCGATAAAGCCGATACAGATTTTTTCGGATGTATCACACATAATTCAAGTAGTCCTTTCTGACAATTTTCGTAGGTAAATCGTATAAAAGACATTGTAAAGCATCTGAAATCAAATGTCAAAGATTTCTTGCTTTAAAGTGACAAAGCATTTTTGAAAGGCAGCAATTTTGCTTGTTTTGCAAAATCCGGCAGATTCCACAGAAAAGCCAGACAGAAAAGCGGAAGAAAGGCAGAATAACCAGCTAAAATACATATAAAATTTAAAAATTCAGAAATATATTGTGAAATATGAATAATATACTTGCAAAAAAGCAAAAACTTTAGTAGAATAGTGACTATGATAAGAGGAACGGAAGACGTGAATCTTGATAAAAAGCAGAAAGGCGAATAAGAGCGGCCTTGCAATCTGCAAATTTACTTACATGGGAGGTATTACATATGGACGTTTTTAGAACTGACCGAATCAGAAATGTGGTGCTGCTGGGGCACAGCGGCTCCGGAAAGACAAGTCTGACCGAAGCTATGGCTTATCTTTCCGGTATGACAAACCGTCTCGGAAAAGTGACAGACGGAAATACCGTCAGCGATTTTGACAAAGAAGAAATCAAGCGCAAATGCTCTATTTCCACAACGCTTGTCCCGGTCGTATGGGGAAAAAATAAGATCAATGTTCTGGATACTCCTGGAATGTTTGATTTCGTAGGAGAAGCACAGGAAGCCGCTTCCGCAGCAGATGCCGCTGTAATCGTGGTATCCGGAAAGGCCGGCGTGCAGGTCGGAACCCAGAAAGCATGGGAACTCTGCGAGAAATACAATCTTCCGCGTATGATCTTCGTAACGGAAATGGATCAGGACGATGTCAGCTACCGAGAAGTCGTTGAGCAGCTCACCGAACTGTACGGAAAACGAATCGCACCGCTTCATATGCCTCTGCGTGAAAACGGTAAATTTGTAGGATATATCAATATTGTAAAGAACAAAGGCCGCAGATATATCGAAAAAGATAAAAAAGAAGAATGCCCGATTCCGGATTACTCCGTAGAATATCTGGAGAAGTACCGTGAAACCCTGATGGAATCTGTGGCAGAAACAAGTGAAGAGTTTATGGACCGCTACTTTGGCGGAGAAGAGTTCTCGGTAGCAGAGATTTCCGCAGCGCTTGCCATGAACGTAGGAGACGGCACCATCGTTCCGGTATGCATGGGCTCCCCGGTCAATCTGCAGGGCGTATCGAACCTTCTGGATGATATCTGCGGATACTTCCCGGATCCGTCCACCCGTCCGTGTGCCGGCATCAATCTCAATACGAACGAAATTTTCGAGGCAAATTACGACTTCGCGAAACCGAAGAGCGCGACCATTTTCAAGACGATCGTGGATCCGTTCCTTGGAAAATATTCAATGATTAAGGTTTGCTCCGGCGTTATTAAAAGCGATGATGTGCTCTATAATGTAGATCAGGAATCCGAAGAAAAACTGAGCAAGCTGTACGTGCTCGAAGGCTCCAAGCCGATCGAAGTACCGGAGCTTCATGCAGGAGATATCGGTGCCATCGCAAAACTCGGCGATGCAAGAACCGGCGATTCCCTTGCGACAAAGAACAATCAGGTCCGCTACGGAAAACCGGATGTTTCGACTCCGTACACCGCAAAACGATATAAACCGAAGAACAAAGCCGATGTAGATAAGATCTCCCAGGCCTTTGCCAAGATGATGCAGGAAGACCTGACTATGAAGGCAGTCAATGATTCTGCAAACCATCAGACATTGCTGTACGGCATGGGCGACCAGCACATCGATATTATCGTCAGCAAGCTGCTGGAGCGCTACAAAGTAGAAGTAGAGCTGTCCCGTCCGAAGGTAGCCTTCCGCGAGACGATCCGCAAAAATTCGGATGTAGAAGCAAAATACAAAAAACAGTCCGGCGGCCACGGCCAGTACGGTCATGTAAAAATGCGCTTCTCCGCTTCCGGAGATCTCGAGAAACCATACGTTTTCGAGCAGGAAGTTGTCGGCGGCGCCGTTCCGAAGAACTACTTCCCGGCTGTTGAAAAAGGTATCCAGGAAGCCGTACAGAAAGGCCCTCTGGCTGCTTATCCGGTAGTCGGCGTCAAAGCCGTTCTGTATGATGGTTCTTATCATCCGGTAGACTCCTCCGAGATGGCATTCAAGACCGCAGCGATCCAGGCGTTCAAGAAAGGCTTTATGGAAGCATCCCCGGTTCTCCTTGAGCCGATCGTTTCGATGAAGATCACTGTAGACGATAAATACACCGGCGATATCATGGGCGATCTCAACAAACGCCGCGGCCGTGTGCTCGGCATGAATCCGGATCACAAGGGCCATACGATTATCGAGGCTGATGTTCCGGAACTTGAGATCTACGGATACGGCACAACACTCCGCTCCATGACAGGCGGAAGCGGTGATTTCTCCTATGAGTTTGCGAGATATGAGCAGGCTCCGTCCGATATCCAGGCAAAAGAGATTGAGGCAAGAGCTTCGAAGGTTGAAAAAGCAGAAGAATAAAGCTTTATAAAATAGTGTGATAAAACAGAGAAAATCCGGTTTCGGGAGCAGAATTCGCCCGGAAACCGGATTTTTCTGCGGTTTTTGAAGAAAAACGGAGGATATAGGAAAAAATAAATTGTAAAAACAGGGAAAGAGTGATAGAATACAGCTATATGTTCAAATGTGCATGCTGTCCTAGGCGGCGGTGTGAGAAAAAAGAACTTTGAACTTGAACATGCAGGAGGTTACCTATGAGTAAAAGATATGAGCCACAGGACATTGAAAAAAAGTGGCAGAAGATCTGGCAGGATGAAAAAGCCTTTGCCGCCACAGATGATTATACAAAACCGAAATACTACGCACTCGTTGAATTTCCGTATCCGTCAGGACAGGGACTTCACGTAGGCCATCCGCGTCCGTACACTGCACTGGACATTGTAGCCAGAAAGCGCAGAATGCAGGGTTACAACGTTCTGTATCCGATGGGCTGGGATGCATTTGGTCTTCCAACGGAGAACTATGCGATCAAAAACCACATTCATCCGAAGATCGTTACCAAAAACAACGTACATCACTTCAAAGACCAGCTTCAGTCTCTTGGATATTCCTTCGACTGGGACAGAGAGATCAACACGACGGATCCGGAATACTATCACTGGACCCAGTGGATTTTCCTGAAACTTTTCAAAGCCGGACTGGCATATAAAAAAGAGATGCCGATCAACTGGTGTACTTCCTGTAAGGTAGGCCTTGCAAATGAGGAAGTTGTAAACGGCGTGTGCGAGCGCTGCGGAAGCCCGGTTGTCCGCAAAGTAAAGAGTGAGTGGATGCTGAAGATCACCGAGTATGCAGACAAGCTGATCGACGGTCTGGACGGCGTTGACTATATTGAGCGTGTCAAAACTTCCCAGAAAAACTGGATCGGACGTTCCCACGGAGCAGAGGTTGATTTCTCCCTGAAAGATAAACCGGAGAAGCTGACTATCTACACCACACGCCCGGATACCCTGTTCGGTGTTACGTACATGGTACTCTCCCCGGAGCATCCGTACATCGACCAGTACAAAGATGAGATCAAGAACTGGGATGAGGTCTGCGCATACCGTGAGATGGCAGCCAGAAAATCCGATTTCGAGCGTTCCGAGCTTGCAAAAGACAAGACCGGTGTCATGATCGACGGACTTTCCGCAGTCAACCCGGTTAATGGAAAAGAGATCCCGATCTGGATTTCCGATTATGTACTGATGAGCTACGGCACCGGCGCCATCATGGCAGTACCGGCACACGATGAGCGTGACTGGGAGTTCGCAAAGAAATTCAACATGCCGATCATCGAGGTTGTTGCAGGCGGCGACGTACAGAACGAAGTTTACACCGACGTTGCAGAGGGAACTCTTGTCAACTCCGGTTTCCTGAACGGACTTTCCGTTGCGGAAGCAAAAAAGAAAATTCTTGAGTGGCTCGAAGAGAACCACGTTGGAAAAGCAAAAACAAACTATAAGCTGCGTGACTGGGTATTCTCCCGTCAGCGTTACTGGGGTGAGCCGATTCCGATCGTACACTGCGACAAATGCGGTTACGTTCCGGTTCCGGAAGAATCCCTTCCGCTGGAGCTGCCGGATGTAGAGAGCTACATGCCGACCGATAACGGCGAGTCTCCGCTGGCTGCCATGACAGACTGGGTCAACACCACCTGCCCGTGCTGCGGAGGACCTGCAAAACGTGAGACCGATACCATGCCGCAGTGGGCTGGTTCTTCCTGGTATTACATCCGCTATACCGATCCGAAGAACAAAGAGGCTCTGGCAAGCAAAGAAGCTATGAAATACTGGCTGCCGGTTGACTGGTACAACGGAGGAATGGAGCACACCACCCTTCACCTTCTGTATTCCCGTTTCTGGCATAAATTCCTGTACGATCAGGGCGTAGTTACCTGCCCGGAACCGTATCAGAAACGTACTTCCCACGGAATGATCCTCGGCGAGAACGGCGAGAAGATGAGTAAATCCCGTGGAAACGTTGTCAACCCGGATGATATCGTAGCTGAGTTCGGTGCAGATACCCTGCGTACGTACGAGATGTTCATCGGTGCCTTCGACTTAAGTGCATCCTGGTCTCAGGAAGGCGTAAAAGGATGCCGTCGTTTCCTCGAGCGTGTATGGAAACTGCAGGACAGCCTGGTAGACGGAGATTCCTACTCCAAAGAGCTGGAGTCCAAAATGCACCAGACCATCAAGAAAGTATCCAGCGATTACGAGTCCCTGAAATACAATACGGCAATCGCAGCGATGATGACCCTGGTCAATGAGTTCTACAAAGCCGGAAAAGTAACGAGGAAAGAGTTTGAAACCCTTCTGATCCTGCTGAACCCGGTTGCGCCTCATATGACCGAGGAGCTGTGGGCAGACCTTGGATACGAAGGCCGTTTGTATCAGACCGCATGGCCGGAGTTTGACGAGGAGAAGACCGTAGAGGCAGTAGCCGAGATCGCTGTTCAGATCAACGGCAAAATGCGCGGAACGATCAAAATCGCCAAAGACGCAGATAAAGAGACCGCAATCGCCGCTGCAAAAGAGGCAGTTGCAGACAAACTGACCGGAAACATCGTAAAAGAAATTTACGTACCGGGAAGAATTGTGAATATCGTTCAGAAATAATAATTATGTAAGCTGAAGAAAGGAGGCTGATTCTTGGAAAAAGAGTCAGTCTCCTTTTGCACAAATATTGCTGTTTAGCAAGGAGGGATACAAAATGGATCTTGAAACAATCAGACAGGAAGCGCGTGCCGTCGCAGAGGAGCTGATTACGACAGCGCAGATGAAACCGGGACAGATTCTGGTAGTGGGATGTTCTTCGAGTGAAATTCACAACAGTAAGCTCGGAACGGATTCCAGCCAGGAGATCGGGCAGGCGGTGTTTGAGGCGCTGTGTGCGTGTACGAAGGAGCACGGGCTGTATCTGGCGGCGCAGTGCTGTGAGCATCTGAACCGTGCGGTTGTTCTGGAGCGTGCGGCGGCAGAAAAATATGGTTACGAGCCGGTCTGCGCGGTACCGTGGCTGCATGGCGGCGGATCGTTTGCGATGGCGGCATACTATGGATTGGAGGACGCTGTCACCGTAGAGCGTGTGCAGGCGCATGCAGGTATTGATATCGGTGATGTGCTGATCGGCATGCAGCTGAAGGCAGTAGCCGTTCCGGTCCGGGTATCGCAGAAAACGATCGGAGATGCGCACGTTGTCTGCGCGCGGACAAGACCGAAATACATCGGCGGCGAGCGGACGCATTACGCGGAAGATCCGGAGATGAGAAAGTAAGAAACTGTGATTGGTAAATCAAAAAATGCCGTACAGGCGGAGAAAAATTTCCAACGCTGTACGGCATTTTTGATGTTTGGTTTTACGTTTTATTTCGCTTTTCTCGCCTCCCGTTTTCGCAGGAAGAAAATTTTCTGCTTCCGGTAAAAAGAGGAAATGGAATCCACGAGGATGCTCAAATATCGCAGAACCGGCTCTGTTGCGACAGAGAATACGACCAGCAGCATGATACATTTTCTGGACATATCAGAAATGGCGAACAGCTGGTTCAGATAGGTACTGCAGAAAATGAAGGCAATAATCGAGCCGATCAGGATCGTCCAGCGCATCCAGTTGAGCGGCTTGCTGATCCGGTAGAGAATCATAAAACCGACAATGGCGAGCAGTACGGTGGCAGCGGTCGAAATATCTTCCGAGCCGACCGCAAATTCCTGGCCGAAGACGACGAGTGTTGCGACCATCAAAAAGTCGGTCAGCGCCGCAGGCAGGGCCCGTGTCAGAATGTTCGTGATAAAGTGGCCCTCGATCCGGTTTTTGTTCGGCATTAGCGAGAGCAGGAAGCCTGGAATACCGATCGTAAACATACTGATCAGCGAGATCTGGGACGGCTCCAGCGGATACGTCACCATCGAGATCAGTGAGAAGATGGACAGCAGGAACGAGAAAATGTTCTTTACCAGGAACAGCGTTCCCGAGCGCTGCAGGTTGTTGACGACGCGGCGGCCTTCCAGTACGACAGAAGGCATCTTCGAAAAGTCGTTGTCCAGCAGAACGAGCTGTGCAGCCTGTGCGGCAGCGTCACTTCCGGATGCCATCGCAACGGAGCAGTCGGCATCCTTTAATGCGAGCACATCGTTGACACCATCGCCGGTCATCGCAACGGTCTTGCCGTTTTTCTTTAAAGCCTGGACAAACTGGCGTTTTTGGTCTGGTGTGACACGGCCGAACACGGTGTATTTCAGGATTGCTTCTTCGAGCTCTTCCGGTGTCTTTAGAGTGGAAGCATCAATATAATCCTCTGCGTGTGCAATCCCTGCCTGGCGGGCAACCTCAGATACCGTTACCGGAGTATCACCGGAGATGACCTTGACATGGACACCCTGATCTTCGAAGTAGCGGAACGTTTCCGGTGCTTCTTTTCGGATCGGATTGGAGAGAAGCACGTAGCCAAGCGGCGTGACACGGCCGGAGAGTGCTTTTCCATCCGGTACAGTTTCGGATGTGCCGAAGACGAGGAGACGGAATCCCTTTGAGGTATACGCTTCAATTTCACTCTGATAGCGTGCAAAATCATCGCGGAGAACGAACTCCGGGGCACCGAGCACGTAGGAGACATCCGAAAATGTCACACTGGAATACTTGAATTCCGAGGAGAACGAAGTCATCGAAACGGCAGTTCTGCCGTTGTTGTCTTTAAAATATTCTTTCAGTGCCGCCATAGTAATGTTGTCGTTTGACATGGCAGATGCGAAATCACCGACCGCAAGGGAAAGCTCTTCTTTCTGCGGTGCGGGAGCATTTTCGCCGGATTCTGTATCAGGGACTGAACTGGAGCCGACCAGAATCAGGTCATGTACTTTCATATTTGTCTCGGTGATGGTTCCCGTCTTATCGACACAGAGCACGTTGACGCGAGCCAGCGTCTCGATACATTTCATATCATGCACGAGAACCTTCTGCGAAGCCAGACGCATAACGCTGACGGCAAGGGCAACGCTCGCAAGCAGGTAAAGACCTTCTGGGATCATGCCGAGCACGGCGGCCACCATCGAGGTAATGCTCTCACGGAACGCTTCGTGGGAGACGAAAAACTGCTGGCCGAAGAGCAGAAGACCGATCGGAATGATCAGAATGCCGACAACCTTTACCAGCTTGTTGAGGGAGCGGATCATCTCGGACTGTTCGCCCTCTTTCATGGCCTTTGCCTCGAGGGTCAGACGGGAAATGTAGGAATCTTCACCGACCTGGGTCAGACGGCTCTTGCAGCTTCCGGAGACGATAAAACTTCCGGACATCAGCTCGTCGCCCGGGCGCTTGGTAATCTCATCGGATTCACCGGTAAGCAGCGATTCGTTGACCTGTACCTCACCTTCAAGCACGACAGCATCAGCGCAGATCTGTTTTCCTGCGGTAAATACAACAATATCATCGAGTACGAGATCCTCCGCGGCGAGTGTTACCTCAGCACCGTCACGGATCGCAGTAGCCTTCGGCGCGTTTAAAACAGACAGCTTTTCCAGCGTCTTTTTCGCCTTGATTTCCTGTACAATGCCGATCAGCGTGTTCGCGATGATGACCGGCAGAAACGTAAGATCCCGGAACGAACCGGCAAGGATCAGAAAGATGGCAATAATCAGAAAAATCAGGTTGAAATACGTACAGACATTGCTCTTTACGATCTCGGCCGTTGTCTTGGACGGAGGTTCCACCGCGCAGTTGGTCCAGCCGTTCTCGCGGTACTCGGCAACCTGCTCGGCGGAAAGGCCTTTGGAAGAGTCTGCCTCATAGCGCGTCGTTGGAACACGGCGGTGAATGATTTCGGGAATTGTTTTGTTCATAACAGTTATATTCCTCTCCGGCTGTCCTGATAAAGAAGAGACAGCCTCACTGTGGTTTGGTTGAAAAAGATCACGTCTGGAATCTTTTTCCATACTAAGAAGTATACCATAGAGCATCGAAAAAGAAATGAAGGAAGTATTAAATTTTACGAAAAAAAGACTTTTCGCAAAGAGGAACAGATAGGAATGTGCGAAAAGTCTTTTGTATTCTGAATTTAGTCCTGTATTTCCTGAAGATTGCGGATGTTCGGCTCCGCCATCATGGAGTAATTGGTGTAATAAACAACGAAACCCGGTTTGCTTCCGTTTGGTTTGCGCAGGTTTTTCTTTAAGGTGTAGTCGATTTCCACCTTCGGTGCCTGTCTGCCTTTCGAGTAATAGGCGGCGAGAGCAGCGGCCTCTTCGTAGACGGAATCCGGCAGCTCTTTACCGTTCGTCTTTACGATGACATGGCTGCCCGGCTGGCCTTTCGCGTGGAACCACCAGTCGTTGCCGGAGGCGAATTTAAACGAAAGTTCCTCGTTCTGGAAGTTGTTCTTGCCGACATAAATGTCAAAGCCCTCGGAAGAGCGGTAGTGGAACGGATGGGAGGTGATTTTCTGCTTTTTCCCTGTCGGTCCCTTGCGGCGGATGTAGCCGTACTCGATCAGCTCTTCTTTTAACTGCACCAGATCCGCCTCATCGAGCGCAATATCAAGCGCCGTGCTGATGGATTCGAGATGGTCGATTTCCTCTTTCGTCTCGACAAGAAGTTCTTCGAGTGCCTCACGGGTCCGCTTCAGCTTTCCGTAGCGGTCGAAGTATTTTTTCGCATTTTCGCCGGCAGAGAGCGTTCCGTCGAGCGGAATCGTGATTTCCTCGCCGTTATAGTAATTGACGGCTTTCAGCGAAGTATCGCCCGGCTGGCAGCTGTAGCCGTACGTATTTAAAAGCTCACCGTAAATCCGGTATTTTTCCCGCTTGTCGGTGTCTTTTAACTGTTTCTGCTGCAGGTCGTATTTTTTGACATTCCGTTCGAGTGCGGTATTGACGACACGGCGCAGATCGGAAGATTTCTGACGGATGCGGGTGATGCGGTTTTTCATGGCATAGTATGTTTCCAGTACACCGGAGATCGAATCGTATGTTTCCTCCCGCAAATCCTGATACTGCGTCAGTTTCAGTGCGGAAAATTCTTTCGGCTCATCGCCCTGGTATACGATGTTCGGCGTAAATGCGCCGTTTTTGATATCCTCAATCAGATAAGAGAAGGTACGGAACAGATGAAGCTTTGCATTTTCTTCGAGTGCATTGACCGCAAATCCGCCGTCGATGCCGGCGCGGCAGCAGACTTCCTCCGCCATCAGCGGGCTGAAGCCGGTAAGGGAAGTGTAGATTGCCTTTGCGGCAGACATCGGTTTCGTGCAGACGAAATCGAAAAATTCTTCTTCTGTGATCGTGAGCGGATCTTTCTTATCCTGCGTGTGCGGAATGAACCAGGTGCGGCCCGGAAGAACCTCACGGACAGAACTCATGTTGGCGGAAATATGTTTGATACTGTCAAGGATCGTATTGTCCTCCTGACAGAAGATCAGGTTGCTGTGTTTTCCCATGATCTCCACAATCAGCTTCTTGCGGCAGATATCGCCGAGTTCGTTCAAATGCTCGAGCTCAAAAATAAGAATACGCTCGAGTCCCGGCTGGGTAACGGAGAGAATGCGGGCGCTGCCGATGTGTTTGCGGAGCAGCATACAGAAATTCGGTGCGGTCATCGGGCCGGGCTTATTGTTGTCCGTCAGGTAGATCAGCGGAAGCGAAGCACTTGCCGAGAGGAGAAGACGGTAAACGGTACGGTTGTTTTTTATTGTAATCATCAGCTCGTCGTTTTCCGGCTGTGCGATCTTGTTGATCTTTCCGCCGACGATGGTCTGATTCAGTTCCTGTGCAATATTTGCAATGGTAATTCCATCAAAAGCCATAGAAAATATCTCCTTTGTTTGAAATTCTGGTATTTTCATTATAATACAGAAAAAAAGATTTGACTAGGCTTTCTGAATGAATTATAATAAATCTGTATGGGTAGATGTATTTTCTGAAAAAGACTTCAGAAGGTACAGGAAAGGACGGATTGTGGCAAAACTGATCAACATCGGATTCGGCAATGTCGTAAATTCGGATAAAATAATAGCAGTGGTGAGTCCCGAGGCGGCGCCCGTCAAGCGTATGGTGCAGCGTGCAAAGGAAAGCAACCGCATCATCGATGCGACGCAGGGAAGACGCACGAAAGCAGTGCTCATCACCGGAGAAGAATTTATCATCCTTTCGGCTTTGCAGCCGGAAACGATCAGCCGCAGATTCAACGGCGGCTGGGAAACAGAAAAAGAGCGAGGGGAATCTGAAAATGAGTAGAGGAATACTTACTGTAGTATCCGGTTTTTCCGGAGCAGGAAAAGGAACACTGATGAAACGCCTGATGGAGGAGTACGACAACTATGCGCTGTCCATCTCCGTCACCACAAGAGACCCGCGTCCGGGCGAGGAAGACGGCGTATCGTACTTTTTCCGTACAGAAGAAGAGTTTGACCGCATGGTAGAAGAGGATGCCTTCCTCGAGTATGCGCGTTACGTAAAACATTCCTACGGAACGCCGAAGGCATACGTAGAGGAGCAGCTGGATGCCGGAAAAGATGTTCTGCTTGAGATTGAAATCCAGGGAGCACTTCAGGTCAAGGAAAAACGTCCGGACACCCTTCTTGTGTTCATCACACCGCCGACCGCCGAGGAGCTGGAACGACGCCTCCGGGGACGCGGAACGGAAACAGAAGAAGTCATCAAAGGCAGAATGGAGCGTGCAAAAGAGGAAGCACAGGGCATGGACCAGTACGATTATGTCCTGATCAACGACGACCTCGAAACCTGCGTAAAACAGATGCATGAGACCATTCAGAGCCAGCATTTCATGAGCAGCAACCAGAAAGACTTTATCGAACAGATGAAAAAAAGTCTGGAAAAATAGAAAGGAGCATTTATTATGATTCATCCATCTTATCAGGAACTGATTGCAACTATTAACGAGGGCCAGGATCTGGACGAGGCACCGGTTGTCAGCAGCCGTTACTCTCTGGTACTTGCAACAAGCAAACGTGCAAGACAGATCATCGGCGGAGCTGAACCGCTTGTAAAAGTGAAAAAAGGCATGAAACCGCTTTCCATCGCCGTAGAGGAGATGTACAAAGGAGAGGTTACAATCCTTCCGGAATCTGAAGTTGAAGCGGAAGAGGAAACAAAAGAGGAGCCAGTAATTGAATAATATGAAAATTCTGTTTATTTCCCTTGGATGCGATAAAAACCTGGTAGATTCCGAGCATATGCTGGGTCTTCTGGTAGAGCATGGTTTCGAGATCACCGATTCCGAGGAAGATGCAGAGGTTATCGTGATAAACACATGCTGCTTTATCCACGACGCCAAAGAAGAAAGCATTCAAAATATTCTTGAAATGGCGAAGTACCGTACAGCGGGAAGCTGTAAGGTTCTTCTGGTAACGGGCTGTATGGCAGAGCGCTACCGCGATGAAATCATTGAGGAGATTCCGGAGGTTGACGCCGTACTTGGAACGAACAGCTATGACAAAATCCTGGATGCCATTCAGGATGTCCTCGGCGGCGACCGCTTCCAGGAGTATGCCGATCTGAAAGGACTGCCGAAAATTGACGCACAGCGCGTTGTAACGACAGGCGGCCATTACGAATATCTGAAAATTGCAGAGGGCTGTGACAAGCACTGTACCTACTGCATCATTCCGAAGCTGCGCGGACCGTACCGATCCGTTCCGATGGAGGAACTGATAGCAGAAGCGAAGACGATGGCAGAACAGGGTGTCAAAGAGCTCGTTCTCGTTGCGCAGGAGACAACCATTTATGGTATCGATCTGTACGGAAAGCCGTCTCTCCACCTTCTGTTAAAAGAGCTCTGCAAAATTCAGGAGCTCTACTGGATCCGGATTCTGTACTGCTATCCGGAGGACATCTATCCGGAACTCGTTCAGACGATGAAGGAAGAGCCGAAAGTCTGTCACTACCTGGATCTGCCGATTCAGCATGCCAACGATGAGATCCTGCGCCGCATGGGTCGCAGAACATCCAAACAGGAGCTGATCGACAAAATTGATTTCCTGAGAAGCGAGATGCCGGATATCACACTGCGCACCACGCTGATCACAGGATTCCCGGGAGAGACAAAAGAGCAGCACAAAGAACTCCTCGAGTTTATCAACGACATGGAGTTCGACCGTCTCGGCGTATTCACCTACTCTCCGGAGGAGGGAACACCGGCTGCTACGATGGAGCATCAGATCGACGAGGAGGTAAAACTGGACCGTCAGGCAGAACTGATGGAGCTGCAGCAGGATATCTCTGCAGAACTCGGCGAGCGCAGGATCGGCCAGGAGCTTCTTGTTATGATCGAGGGCAAAGTGGCGGATGAGGATGCCTATGTGGGCAGAAGCCAGGCGGACGCACCGGGTGTAGACGGCTATGTATTTGTCAATACACCGGAAACACTCGTATCCGGCGATTTCGTAAGAGTGAAAATTACCGGCGCTCTGGAATATGATCTGATAGGAGAGATAAGCCAATGAATTTACCAAACAAATTAACGATTCTGCGGGTAATTATGATTCCGTTTTTCGTGTTCTTCCTGCTGTCTGGCGTGGGCGGAAGCGCGTCCAAATGGATTGCACTGGTAATCTTTGCCGCTGCCAGCATCACGGATACTCTGGACGGCTACATTGCAAGACGTGACAATCTGATTACCGATTTCGGAAAGTTTATGGATCCGCTGGCAGATAAGCTGCTGGTATGCTCTGCACTGATCTGCTTTGTAGAGCTGGACAAGCTTCCGGCGTGGATGGTTATTATTATCATCGCAAGAGAATTTATCATCAGCGGTTTCCGCCTGGTTGCTTCGGACAATGGAATTGTCATCGCAGCAAGCTGGTGGGGAAAATCGAAAACAATCAGCCAGATGATTATGATCATTCTTCTGATCGCCGACATTCCGGCACTTTCCGTGCTGAATACCGTGCTGATCTGGGTTGCACTGATTCTGACCGTTGTTTCTCTGATTGATTACCTGGTAAAAAATAAAAACGTGCTTTCCATGCAGAACTAGGCAGGAAAAAGCACAGAATAAAAACGCTGACCGGTTTGGGATTCCAGACCGGCAGCGTTTTTTGGTTTGTAGTTTTTCAGCGTTTTTTCCCGGAAGCAGCGGAGCGGAAGAGGCGTACCATCTGGTCAATTTTTGCCGCTTCCTGTTTGGATTTTCCGGCTTTGATGGCAGAGATGATCAGGTCCGCCTCGGAGGCGGAAAACTGTGCGCCGCCCTGATTTCCCTGCATCAGGGAGAGAAGAAACGGCATCATTTCCGCCTGGGATTTTCCGCGGCTCTGAGAGGCCATCTGCTGCAGTGCCTGAAGCCGGGCAAAGTCAATTCCGGAAAGAGAGGGGTCCTGCGACCAGTCGTTTTGCTTATCATCCGAACTCATAGCAGATCCTCCTCATTTCCGGGATTTATATTCTGAAGCATCTGGACCATCTGCATGGTCTGAAACATCTGGGAGAGAAGATCCCGCTGCGGACCGGCGGCAAAACGGGAAATATCCTGCAGCATCTCAAGCGGAGAGACGTGCGGGGCATCAACAGACATCATGGAAAGGTCGGCCGGACGGGAAAAAAGCTGAATGGTCCGCTGGAGCTCGAGCCATTTGCTCAAAATCGCAAGGGAGGGCTGCAGGCCGAAGGAGGCGTAGGGAATGGCAGCCTTCAGCATCTGAAGCTGATCCTGTGCGATCATCTGGTCCAGCGGTGTCATCTGTTCCACATTTTGTTCCTGTTCCTGATTCAAATTAAGATCCTTCCTGGCAGCATTCCTGCATTTGTCTTTTTATTTCTCTTTATCTTATGTTCCAGGCCGGAAAAAATGACAGAAGGCGGGAAAAAACATATGATAAGAGGAAGAAAGAAAAAGGAGACCGCCGGAAAATGGATGGAAAAGAAACAGCAAAAAGAAAACAGGTACTCGAAGGGAATGCCTTTTATGAAATAGATCTGGAATGTATGAGAAAAAAAGAAAAAAGAGAAGAGATGGAAAAGCGGGAAAGAGAAGCACGGAAACCGAAACGGTTTCGTTGAAAGAGAATTCTGGTGAAAAAAAGCCCCGGGGCGGTTGATCCGCACCCGGGGCTTTTTCTGCCCGAACATCTGGGAGGACTGAAAAAAGGTCAGCAGCCGCATCCGCAGTTATTGCTGTTGCCGCATCCACAGCCGTTGTTGTTCCATCCGCCGCAGCAGAACAGAAGAATCAGAACGAGCCAGCAGTCGGAATTGCAGCCATTGTTGTTGTTTCCGCATCCACATCCGCCGCAGCAGGAGAGGAGAAGCAGAATCCAGATAATACTGCAGCCATTGTTTCCGAACAGGTTGTTGTTGGAAACACCGCATCCATTATCGCAGCCACAGCCGTTGTCACATCCGCATCCACAGTTTGTAGCAGCTAAATCACTCATGTTTGTTCCTCCAAAGGAATCATTTTGCTTACAATTCATGATATGAAAAACTGCCGGGCGGGGTTACTCTTAAAGAGAAAAATTCAAAGACCCTACAGACTGCGTCCCTGAAAATCAAAAAGCTCTTTCACCGGAATGTCAAGTGCCTCAGCGATATCGAACAGAAGATTCAACGAAATAGAGGTTTTTGTATTTGGCGCTTCGATGTTGCTCATATGGGTACGACTGATATGTACCGCCTCGGCAAGTTCGGCCTGCGTCATTCCTTTTGCTCTTCGGTAGTAGGCAATCGTAAGTCCAAGAAGGCGAAGATCGTTCAAGCGTTCGTAATTCATAGTCAGGAATCCCCCTTTTAGTTTTATAAATATAATGATAATACGTAATGATACAACGGAAAACAATCAAAAACAAGGCAGTTGCACATTAAAAGTTTGCATCAACAAACGGATATACCATAGAAGCAAACCTGTGAGCGGGAAAATCAGTTTGTCATAAGGCTTGTGAAGCTTTGATATAACTGTAATCGGCCATATCCCCATTCTCTGCTCGGATACGTAATAGTATCAGTTCGGTCTGCACCGCGGATCAGGTAGTTTTTTACCTCCTGTGCCGTGAAATAGCGGGCGGGAGTGCGCTGGATGCCCCATTGCAGAAAAAGAGCAGCGGCGCCGGATGTAATGGCGGCGGACGCACTCGAACCGCTGAAGCTTACATAGGAGCCGGCCGGTCCCGGTCCGGTAACGGAGACGCCGGGAGCAGCAAAGTCGGGCTTGATTTCACCAAGCCGGGTAAAGCCGCGGCCGGATTCCGGGGAAAAACTGTTGTTTGCTGCCTGATACGTGGAGGGAGAAAGAACAGGAACCGTGGCAGAAGGTGTCGTCAGTGTCGTGTATGGATCCGGTTCCAGAAATGTCACATCGGAGGTGGAAAATCCGGTGATCGGGAGCCAGATGTGGAAATCCGGCGGCGATGGAAAAGCGCGGTAAACCTGAAGCGTCCAGATACCGGGGGTCGGATCCAGCATGCGGATCAGAATGAGCTGGCTGCCGGTCGTGGCCTGGACCACTTCGTAGTTGACGTAGATCACGGTGCGCTCCAGAACGAAGGTGATCCGCTGTTCCTGATTCAAAGAGACGGGAATCCGCGGAATCGTCTCGCCGCCGGGAGAGCGGAAACCGACAGAAAAAAGCTGTGGAGCCTGTCCCCAGAGTTCCAGGGTGAAACCGCGGTTTCCTTCAGAAACGAGAAACTCTACATTTTTCGGGGTGTAAGTTTCGGATACAGAGCCATAATAATGGTGTGATGCATTTCCTTCGTTGCCGGTCGCGCAGACGGGGATCACACCAGGCGTGTTGCCGTAGCGCGCCAAGGTCAGAGAAACGGGGAGCGTGCCGGAGTGGCTGCCCTGATTCGTCCCGAGTGCCAGACAGAGGACGAGCGGTTTTCCTTCCGCAGCTGCGGTTTCATTCAGAAAGTGCATGGCGGAGAGCAGGTCATCTTCCTCGAAGACGGGAGCATTGGAGGACACAAGATAAAAATCTTTCAGATTCTGTTTGGCGGGTTTTAATTTAACAACGGCAAAATCTGCCTCCGGTGCGACGCCGAGAAATCCGGCGGAGGCATCCGGAGTACCGCCGGCCACGCCTGCGACATACGTGCCGTGCCCGTCGGGATCGGTGACTGGAACAAGGGAGAGTGGATCGCCGCTTTCAAGTGCCGCGTCGAGATCGGACTTGGTATAGAGACTGCCGTAAGGAAACTGCGCCGGCGGCGTTCCCGTCCAGTCCGTCTGATCCCAGACGGCGAGAATCCGGCTCTGTCCGTTGGCATGCAGAAATGCGGGGTGGCGGTAATCAATGCCGGTGTCCAGAAAACCGAAGATTACATTTTTGCCTGTATATCCGCCGCCGTAGAGATTCTGCGTCTGGACAATCCCGGAGACTTCCAGTGAGAGCGTGGAGAGCGGCGTAAAAAGTTTTGGAAGCCCGGTAAAGGGAACTGCGCCGAAGAGATTTTCCGGCAGCAGACTCCGCTCGAGAAAGAGAACGGAATACTGCGGGTTCAGCGTAAGAAGAGCACTTGATTCCGGAAACAGCATCTGGTACCGCTCGGACTGTGCCACGTAATTCTGGATCAGAATGTTGATGTAATCGTTGGAATAAATGATGTCTGTAAGATCCATGAAGAGATCCTTTGTTTTTGATGCTATTGTATGCAAACATTACGTCAAAGTATGCATGAAACAAAAAAGCCCCCTTACCTGACGCAGTGTCTGCGCGGTAAGGGGGACGAAATAGAATCAGCTTTCGAGAAGAGCGCTGATATCCTGTTTCGGTACTTCCATTGGGTAATGGCTGTCGAAGCATGCACGGCAGATCGGCAGATCGCCGACCATGTTCTGGAGTTCCTCGATCGGCATGTAGCCAAGAGAGTCGGCTCCGATCTGCTGGCGGATCTCCTCCGTGGAGTGAGAGCTTGCGATCAGCTGTTTGTTCGAAGGAACATCGGTGCCGAAATAGCACGGATACAGGAACGGCGGAGAGCTGATACGGACATGGACTTCGGTCGCGCCGGCTTTGCGAAGCATCGTGATCAGGTTGGAAATCGTTGTTCCACGGACAATGGAGTCGTCGACGAGCACGATCCGTTTTCCTTTTACAACAGATTCGAGAACGCTCAGCTTGATTTTGACGCTGGATTCCCGTTCCTTCTGGGTCGGCTTGATGAAGGTACGGCCGACATAGCTGTTTTTGTGGAACGCAAGACCGAACGGGATGCCGGATTCTTCGGAATAGCCCTTTGCGGAGGCAAGTCCGGAGTCCGGGACACCACAGACGAGGTCTGCGTCAACCGGGTAGGTCTTTGCGAGAGTTGCACCGCCGCGGATTCTGGCCTCGTAGACACTGATATTGTCTATTTTGCTGTCGAGGCGGGCAAAATAAATATATTCAAAAATACAATGCGCTTTTTTTACGTCAACCGGCATAAATTCGGATTTCAGATTTCCGGTTTTGTCAAACGTTACAATTTCTCCCGGAGCGACATCGCGGACGAATTCGGCGCCGATCGAAGTGAGGGCGCAGCTTTCCGAGGCGAGAACCCAGGCGTTGTCCCGCTTTCCGATGCAGAGCGGTTTTAAGCCATATGGGTCGCGCACGCCGATGAGTTTTCTCGGGCTCATGATGACAAGGGCATAGGCGCCGCGGATTTCTTTTACCGTGCGCAGAATCGCTTCTTCTACCGTTTTGGAATGAACGCGTTCCCGCGCAATGCCGTAGGCGATGATTTCAGAGTCAATCGAAGTGTGAAAAATTGCGCCGGTGTTTTCCATCTGCTCGCGCAGTTCCATAGCGTTGACCAGATTTCCGTTGTGCGCAAGGGCGAGGGAGCCTTTCAGATAATTCAGAACGAGCGGCTGTGCATTCTCTACGGTAGTGGAACCGGTGGTAGAGTACCGGACATGGCCGATGCCGATATTGCCGGACAGCTCTTCTAATTTGGATTCTTTGAAAACTTCGTTGACAAGGCCAAGGCCTTTGTAGGATTTCACATGGCCCTTTGGACCGCTGGTGTCAGAGACGGCAATTCCGCAGGACTCCTGTCCTCTGTGCTGCAGGGCGGAAAGGCCATAGTAGATCGAAGGACTGACGTCGGCACCATCCAGATCGTAAATGCCGAAAACACCACATTCCTCCCGGAGACCGGTATCATAACAATTGTTTGACGATGGCTGCATAGGTATTCTCCTTTTTTCAGTTGTAGACCTGCATGTTTTAAAAACATTGATTATCATACTCATTTTTGTGGATGATGTCAAGAAAATCGTGATATGTATAAAATATGGTGCAGAAATTTAGGATTTCGTGGAAAATGTCGAAAATAATAAAAAATAGTAAAAAAAAGTTGCAGGAAATTCGAGATGTGTTATAATCGTTTTTGATTTTGAATGAAAGCCCCGGACAGCAGCTATGGATGAGCCATGCTTGCATGAGCGAATTCATAGATATTGGCCGGGCAAGACGACATGAGTAAGTAGGGCGATAGCCCGGATTACGAATGTTGTCAGCAGTTACGGGAGCGACGCAGGCGCGGAGTAACTGGCTTTCATCATAGAGATGTCGCCGGCAGGCGACATTTCCTTTTAGAGAAACTTGTGACGGAAAAGAAAATATCAGAAGAGAAAAGCAGGAGGAAATCAATATGGCAGTAAAATATGTCTTTGTGACAGGCGGAGTAGTCTCCGGCCTTGGAAAGGGAATCACGGCGGCGTCCCTTGGACGGCTTTTAAAAGCCCGAGGATACAAAGTGACGATGCAGAAATTTGACCCGTACATCAACGTTGACCCGGGTACGATGAACCCGATTCAGCACGGCGAGGTTTTCGTTACCGATGACGGCACAGAGACAGACCTCGATCTCGGCCACTACGAGCGTTTCATCGACGAGAGCCTGGATAAAAATTCCAACGTGACGACCGGAAAAGTATACTGGTCTGTTCTGCAGAAAGAACGCCACGGTGATTTCGGCGGAGGCACCGTACAGGTCATTCCGCACATTACAAACGAAATCAAGAGCCGTTTCTACCGCGGAAAAGAAGTAGATGAGGAGCGTATTGCCATCATTGAGGTCGGCGGAACCGTCGGCGATATCGAGAGCCAGCCGTTTTTGGAGGCAATCCGCCAGTTCCAGCATGACGTCGGACACGAGAACGCCATTCTGATCCACGTTACCCTGATTCCATATCTGAAAGCTTCCGGTGAAATGAAAACAAAACCGACGCAGGCGAGCGTAAAAGAGCTGCAGGGAATCGGTATTCAGCCGGATGTCATCGTATGTCGGTCCGAGCATCCGCTGACCACCGAGATCAAAGATAAAATTGCTCTGTTCTGCAACGTTCCGTCAAGCCATGTTCTGCAGAACCTGGACGTGGAGTATCTGTATGAAGCTCCGCTTGCCATGGAGAAAGAGAACCTGGCGCAGGTTGTCTGCGAGAGCCTTCACCTTCCATGCCCGGAACCGGATCTGTCCGACTGGACCCATATGGTAGAAGCACTCCGCCATCCGAACAAAGAGGTGACGATTGCGCTCGTCGGAAAGTATACCCAGCTGCATGATGCATACCTGAGCGTTGTTGAGGCATTAAAACACGGCGGAATTGCAAGCCATGCAAACGTACACCTGAAATGGGTGGATTCCGAGCTGGTAACCGAGGAGAACGTGGCAGAGTATCTGAGCGATGTGGACGGTGTTCTGGTACCGGGCGGATTCGGAAACCGCGGTATCGAAGGCATGATCACAGCGATTCGATATGCAAGAGAGAACAAGATTCCGTTCCTCGGCCTCTGCCTCGGCATGCAGCTGACGATTGTTGAATATGCAAGAAACGTTCTCGGTTACCACGACGCACACAGCATCGAGATGAACCCGAACACCATGCACCCGGTGATCGCACTGATGCCGGATCAGGATGGAATCGAGGATATCGGCGGTACGTTACGTCTCGGCGCATATCCATGCGTCCTGGCAGACGGATCGAAAGCACAGGAGCTGTACGGTGAGAAAGAGATTTCCGAGCGTCACCGCCACCGCTATGAAGTAAACAACGATTTCCGGAAAGCACTGACCGAAAACGGCATGGTTCTCTCCGGTGTTTCTCCGGACGGAAGAATCGTTGAGATGGTAGAGATTTCAGATCATCCGTTCTACATCGCAACGCAGGCACATCCGGAGTTCAAATCCCGTCCGAACCGTCCGCATCCGCTGTTCCGCGGCCTGATCGCAGCAGCAGCCGAGTACCATGCGGCAAAATAATCGATAAATGGTATGAAAAATTAGGTAAAATGCAGTAATAACCTAAGAAAGTTAAGAAAAAATATAAAAAATTATATAAAAATTAAATTTGCTCTTTACAGGACGAAAAAAATAGAGTATAGTAAGGGCAATCCAGAAAGAACGGCGGGGAACAAAAGATTCCCCTCCATTCTTTTCAGAAAAGACAAAGGATAACCGAAAATAAGGAAAGTAAAGGAAGGGAAGCCGTATGACACAGAGCAAAGAGCGTGTCATGGGAGAAGAAGGGCTATACCGTTCTTCCTTTGAACACGACAACTGCGGTATCGGAGCCGTCGTGAATATCAAAGGTGAAAAATCCCATGCGACCGTAGAAAACGCATTAAAAATCGTAGAAAATCTTGAGCATAGAGCCGGCAAAGACGCCGAGGGTAAAACAGGAGACGGAGTAGGAATCTTGTTGCAGATATCGCACAAATTCTTTTCCAAAGCCTGTTCGACCCTCGGTTTTTCATTAGGCGGAGAACGGGAATACGGCGTCGGCGTATTCTTCTTCCCACAAAATGAGCTGAAACGGAACCAGGCAAAAAAGATGTTTGAGATCATCGTGGAAAAAGAGGGACTGGAACTCCTTGGATGGAGAACCGTGCCGACCGTTCCGGAAGTTCTCGGCCATAAGGCAAGAGAGTGTATGCCTTACATCATGCAGGCATTCATCAAAAAACCGGAGGATGTGGAAAAGGGAATCGCTTTCGACCGTCGTCTGTACGTCGTACGCCGTGTTTTCGAACAGAGCAACGACAACACCTACGTGCCATCCCTTTCCAGCCGTACCATCGTATACAAAGGTATGTTCCTCGTAGGACAGCTCCGCACCTTCTTCCGCGATCTGCAGGATGTCGATTATGAATCTGCAATCGCCATGGTGCATTCCCGGTTCAGCACGAACACGAACCCAAGCTGGGAGAGAGCCCATCCGAACCGTTTCATCGTACACAACGGCGAGATCAACACCATCCGCGGAAACGCCGACAAGATGCTGGCCCGTGAGGAGACGATGTCCTCCCCGATGCTGCAGGATGAACTGCACAAGGTTCTGCCGGTTGTCAACACCCAGGGTTCTGACTCTGCAATGCTCGACAACACACTCGAGTTCCTGACCATGAGCGGTATGGATCTTCCGCTGGCTGTCATGATCACGATCCCGGAGCCGTGGGCAAACAACGATACGATTTCCCAGGAGAAACGTGATTTCTATCAGTATTATGCAACGATGATGGAGCCGTGGGACGGACCGGCATCGATCCTGTTCTCCGACGGAGATGTGATGGGAGCAGTGCTCGACCGCAACGGTCTTCGTCCTTCCCGTTACTACATCACTAACGATGGATTTCTGATCCTCTCCTCTGAGGTCGGTGTTCTGGAAGTTCCGGAAGAAAAAATCGTCTTAAAAGAGCGTCTCCATCCGGGCAAGATGCTTCTCGTCAACACCGTACAGGGAAAAGTCTTAAACGATGAGGAAGTCAAAGAATATTACGCAAAGAAACAGCCGTACGGCGAATGGCTCGACAGTTATCTGGTACAGTTAAAGAATATCAAAATCCCGAATCTGCCGGTCGAAGAGTACACGAAAGAAGAGCGGATGCGCCTGCAGAAAGCGTTCGGCTACACCTACGAGGAGTACCGTTCCTCCATCGGAAAGATGGCATTAAACGGTGTCGAGGCAACCGCTTCGATGGGTATCGATACCCCGCTTGCCGTTCTCTCCCATGAGCATCAGCCGCTGTTCAACTATTTCAAACAGCTCTTCGCACAGGTAACGAACCCGCCGATCGACTGCATCCGTGAGGAGATCGTAACTTCCACAAGCGTTTACGTCGGACGTGACGGAAACCTGCTTGAGGAGGAGCCGAAGAACTGCCAGGTATTAAAGATCAACAATCCGATCCTGACCAATACCGATATGCTGAAGATCAAGAACATGAAAGTCGAAGGCTTCAAGGCAGTGACCGTTCCGATCACCTACTACAAGAGCGCACCGCTTGACCGTGCGATGGACCGCCTTTTCGTCGAGGTTGACCGTGCACACCGGGCAGGAGCCAACATCCTGATTCTCTCTGACCGCGGCGTCGATGAGAACCATGTGGCGATTCCATCCCTCCTGGCTGTATCTGCGGTTCATCAGCATCTGGTAAAAACGAAAAAGAGAACTTCTCTTGCGATTATTCTGGAGTCCGGCGAGCCGCGCGAGGTGCACCATTTCGCAACACTGCTCGGCTACGGTGCCTGCGCAATCAACCCGTATCTGGCACTCGACACGATCCATGAGCTGATCGAAGAGGGCATGATCAAGAAAGATTACTACGCAGCCGTTGAAGATTACAACCACGCGGTCATCTCTGGTATCGTAAAAATCGCAGCGAAGATGGGTATCTCCACGATCCAGTCGTATCAGGGTTCCCAGATCTTCGAGGCCATCGGTATCTCAGCAGATGTCATCGACAAATACTTCACCGGTACGGTCAGCCGTGTCGGCGGTATTACCCTGGAAGACATTGCAAAAGATGTCGATGAGCGTCATTCCCAGGCATTCGATCCGCTGGAGCTGTCTACCGATCTGACACTGGACAGTATCGGCCGTCATAAATCGAGAAGCCAGGGCGAGGAGCACCGCTACAATCCGCGCACCATTCATACACTGCAGGAGTCCACAAGACGCGGCGACTACAAGATGTTCAAAGAGTACACAGCAATGGTCGACAGCGAGGAGAGCGGCTATCTGCGGAGCCTGATGGACTTCGATTATCCGGAACAGGGCGTTCCGCTCGAAGAAGTTGAGAGCGTAGATTCTATCGTAAAACGATTCAAAACAGGTGCGATGTCCTACGGTTCTATTTCCCAGGAGGCACATGAGACACTGGCAATTGCCATGAACCGTCTGCATGGAAAATCCAACACTGGTGAGGGCGGTGAGAGTGATGACCGTCTCGAATCCCCGGAGAGATGCTCCGCGATCAAACAGGTAGCATCGGGAAGATTCGGCGTTACCAGCAAATACCTTGTCAGTGCAAAAGAGATCCAGATCAAGATGGCCCAGGGTGCAAAACCGGGCGAGGGCGGCCACTTACCGGCCGGAAAGGTTTACCCGTGGATTGCAAAAACACGTCACTCCACACCGGGTGTATCCCTGATTTCCCCGCCGCCGCACCACGACATCTACTCCATCGAGGACCTTGCACAGCTGATTTATGACCTGAAAAATTCGAATGTGAATGCAAGAATCTCCGTTAAACTGGTATCCGAAGCAGGTGTTGGTACTGTCGCAGCCGGTGTTGCAAAAGCCGGAGCACAGGTTATCCTGATTTCCGGATATGATGGAGGAACGGGAGCAGCACCGAGAAGTTCCATCCACAATGCAGGACTTCCATGGGAGTTAGGCCTTGCCGAGACCCATCAGACGCTGATCAAAAACGGCCTCCGCAACCGTGTCATGATCGAGACCGATGGTAAGCTGATGAGCGGCCGTGACGTTGTGATTGCAGCACTCCTTGGCGCCGAGGAATTCGGTTTTGCGACCGCACCGCTTGTAACGATGGGATGCGTTATGATGCGTGTCTGCAACCTCGATACCTGCCCGATGGGTATTGCAACCCAGAACCCGGAGCTGCGCAAACGTTTCCGCGGCAAACCGGAGTACGTCATCAACTTCATGCGCTTCATCGCAGAAGAGATGCGGGAATACATGGCAAAACTTGGCTTCCGCACCGTTGACGAGATGGTCGGCCGTTCCGACCTCTTAAAGAGAAATGATAAAGTGACAAACGAGCACGCAGACCGCGTAGACTTAAGCCAGATCCTGAACAATCCGTTTGCAAAAGCAGGCGAGAAGGTAACGTTCGATCCGAAAGATGTTTACGACTTCAAACTTGGCGCAACCCTGGATGAGAAGGTACTCTTAAAGAAATTCGGTCCGGCAATGGATAAGAAAGAGAAGAAGACCGTCAAAGTCGAGATCACCAACACCGATCGTACCGTGGGAACGATTCTTGGTGCCGAGATCACCAGAAAATTCGGCACCTCTCTGGAGCCGGATACGTACACCGTACAGTGCAAGGGTGCCGGCGGACAGAGCTTCGGAGCATTTATTCCAAAAGGACTGACCCTGGAACTTGAGGGCGATTCGAACGATTACTTCGGAAAAGGCCTCTCCGGCGGAAAACTGGTTGTCTACCCGCCGAAAGCAAGAAAGTATAAACCGGAAGAAAACATCATCGTCGGAAACGTTGCCCTCTACGGCGCAACGAGCGGTGAGGCGTACATCAACGGTATCGCAGGAGAGCGTTTCTGTGTCAGAAACTCCGGTGCTTACGCCGTTGTCGAGGGTGTCGGTGAGCATGGATGCGAGTATATGACCGGCGGCCGTGTCGTTGTCCTCGGCGCAACCGGAAAGAACTTTGCAGCCGGCATGAGCGGCGGTATCGCTTATGTCCTGGATGAAAAGAGCAACCTGTACCGCAATTTGAACAAGGAAATGATTTCGATTGAACTGGTAGAAAGCAAATACGATATTGCAGAGCTGAAAAACATGATTGAAAAACACGTCACACACACCGGCTCTGAAAAAGGTAAAGAAATTCTCACACACTTTGACGAATATCTGCCGAAATTCAAGAAGATCATTCCGAATGACTATAAGCGCATGATGATGCTGAGTGCCCAGATGGAAGACAAGGGTCTTAGCAGCGAACAGGCACAGATTGAAGCATTTTACGAAAGCATGCGTAAGTAGGAGGAAGAAGAATTATGGGTAAGCCAACTGGATTTATGGAATATCAGCGCAAGACGGGAAACACCGTTGCCCCGCTTGAGCGTATCAAAAACTTTAAGGAATTTCATCTGCAGCTCCCGAAAAAGGAGCAGCAGATGCAGGCTGCCCGCTGTATGGCATGCGGTGTACCGTTCTGCCAGGCGGGAACCATGATTGCGGGAATGGCCTCCGGCTGTCCGCTGCAGAACCTCGTTCCGGAGTGGAATGACCTTGTGTATCTTGGAAACTATGAGCAGGCATACCGCCGCCTCACCAAGACAAACTGTTTTCCGGAATTTACCTCCCGCGTCTGCCCGGCACTCTGCGAAGCAGCCTGTACATGCAACGTAAACGGAGACCCGGTCTGCACGAAGGAAAATGAACGCGCGATCATCGAAAACGCATGGGCAACCGGCCTGATTACGCCGCACCCGCCGAAAGTGCGCACCGGAAAACGCGTTGCCGTTGTAGGAAGCGGTCCTTCCGGCCTTGCAGCAGCGATGCAGCTCAACCGCCGCGGCCATTCTGTTACGGTCTTTGAACGCCGCGACCGCGTGGGCGGACTTTTGCGCTACGGTATTCCGAACATGAAACTCGATAAGAGCGTCATCGACCGCCGTGTGGATCTGATGAAGGCCGAGGGCATTGAGTTTGTGACGAATGCTGATATCGGAAAAGATGTAAAAGCTGACAAACTCTTAAAAGAATTTGACCGTGTCCTGCTCTGCTGCGGTGCGGCAAATCCAAGAGATATCAAGGCAGAGGGAAGAGATGCAAAGGGCATCTACTTTGCTGTCGATTTCCTGACTTCCGTAACGAAGAGTCTTCTGGATTCCAAGTTTGAGGATCATGCCTACATCGATGCAAAGGGCAAACACGTTGTTGTCATCGGAGGCGGCGACACCGGTAATGACTGTGTCGGAACTTCCATCCGTCTCGGTGCCAAATCTGTGACACAGCTTGAGATGATGCCGAAAGCACCGGATCAGCGTGCCGAGAACAATCCGTGGCCGGAGTGGCCGAAGATCTGCAAGACGGATTACGGCCAGGAAGAGGCAATCGCCGTATTCGGCCATGATCCGCGGATTTACCAGACAACCGTAACGGAATTTATCAAAAACAAAAAAGGTGAAGTCTGCCAGATCAAGACCGTAAAACTGACACCGAAAAAAGATGAGAAATCCGACCGCATGATGATGGTTCCGGTTGAGGGAACCGAAGAGATTCTCCCGGCAGATCTCGTTCTTATTGCAGCAGGCTTTTTAGGATCCCAGAAATATGTGACCGATGCATTTAAAGTGGAAGTCAACCAGCGCACCAACGTGAAGACAGATGACGGAAAATACCAGACAACAAAAGAAAATGTCTTCACCGCAGGCGATATGCACCGCGGCCAGTCCCTGGTCGTATGGGCGATCCGTGAGGGACGCGAGGCAGCAAAGACAGTCGATGAATCCCTGATGGGATACACGAATCTCTAAGTTTTTCTTGACAAAACACGCGAAAAACTGCTATAATATGCCCAAAACAAGGGTGTTTTTACGCAAGGTGTCTTTCTGCCCTGCCGCGTGAAAGCACCCTTTTCGTTTAGAATCGTCTTTGATAAAGGAGAGAATCGATATGGCAAAGTATACGAAGGAAGTGATCCTTCAGATGGCGGAGGAAGAAGATGTTGAATTTATCCGCCTGCAGTTTACCGATATGTTTGGAATGATGAAAAATATGGCCATCACCGCCGGACAGCTGGAAAAAGCCCTGAATAATCAGTGCGTTTTCGATGGCTCTTCGTTCGAAGGATTTGTCACCATCGAGGAAGCAGACATGTTTCTGCACCCGGATCTCGACACCTTTGCAATACTTCCGTGGCGTCCGCAGCAAGGAAAGGTTGCAAGATTGATCTGTGATGTGTATGATAGAGAGGGGAATCTTTATGCAAAGAGTTCCCGAACCATCCTTCAGAAGGTAATTTTCGAAGCGAAAGCGATGGGCTATGAGTTTGAAATCTCACCGGAGTGTGAATTTTTCCTGTTCCACACCGATGAGGACGGCGGAGCAACGAGTGTAACGCACGACAAAGGCGGTTATCTGGATCTGGGACCGCTGGACCTGGGAGAAAACGCGCGGCGCGATATGGTGCTGACCCTCGAAGAAATGGGAATCGACGTTGAGTCTTCCTTCCACGAGGTAGCGGCAGGCCAGCACGAACTGGATTTCTGTCCGGCTGCAGCACTTCGGACGGCAGATCAGCTGATGACTGCCAAATTTGCTATCCGTACGATTGCAAAACGTCATGGCCTTCACGCAACCTTTATGCCAAAACCAAAAACCGGAGTTCACGGATCGGGTCTTCATCTTTCCTTCTCCCTGTTTCAGGAGGGAAAAGATGTGTTTGCCGACAAATCCGATGAATACGGGCTCAGCAAAGAGGCATATTACTTTATGGGCGGACTGATGAAACACATCAGCGGAATCGCAGCGATTACCAACCCGCTTGTAAATTCCTACAAACGTCTGACACCGGGATACGGTGCACCGATCTACGTGGCATGGTCTGCAAAGAACAGAAGCCCGCTGATCCGCATTCCGTTGACGGGAGACGGTATCATGGCCATTGAGCTTCGATGCCCGGATTCGGCAGCCAATCCGTACCTGGCACTTGCTGTCTGCATGGCAGCAGGACTTGACGGTATCAAACAGAAAATCGTTCCGCCGTCCCCGGTGGACCGCAATATTTCCGATCTGACAGAAGAAGAACGAAACGCGATGCAGATCACCCTTCTCCCGGGAAGCCTTGGAGAAGCGGTCGCAGAGTTAAAGAAAGACGATTTTCTGTGTCAGGTACTCGGCCAGGAATTTGTGGATGGATATATCAATGCCAAAGAAGAAGAGTGGCATGAGTATCTCCGCCAGGTATCCGACTGGGAGACCGAGAAATATCTGTACCGTATTTAGACGACGAAGGGGCCTGAAAATGCATGAGCAGCATAGTGATAGTACTTCCCAAAATAGAAGATGGAAAGCGCATCCGGGATATTCTGGCAAAAAGAGGATATGAAATCGATGCTGTCTGTTCGACAGCGGCAGCGGCGCTCGGAGAGATGAACAACTTAAACGGCGGTATCGTCATCTGCGGCTACAAGCTCCCGGATATGTTTTTTACGGATCTGAATGAGTGTATGCCGTCCGGCTTCCAGATGCTTCTGATTGCATCGAGCCGCGCATTAAGTGCGGTGGAGGGAACCGGAATCATGGCGGTTACGATGCCGCTTTCCGTGTACGAGCTGGTCAATACACTGGAGATGATGCTGCAGAGTGCGGCACGGCGCAGAAAGAAAGAGCGGGCAAAGCCCAAGGTGCGCAGCGCCGAGGAACAGCACATCATCGATCGTGCAAAAAGCCTTCTGATCGAACGAAATCACATGACCGAGTCGGAGGCCCATCGCTACATGCAGAAATGCAGCATGGACAGCGGCACCAATCTGGTTGAAACGGCACAGATGGTGCTGACGCTTTTGACAGAGTAAGAAAAAGTGAAAAGGAGCGACATAATAATGTTCAAAATCAATGACAATTATCTGAAATTGCCGGGAAGCTATCTGTTTTCCACCATTGCAAAAAAAGTTGCAGCTTACATCGAGGCAAATCCGGATGCGAAAATCATCCGTCTTGGAATCGGCGACGTAACCCAGCCGATCGCACCGGCGATCATTGAAAAGCTGCACGGAGCAGTGGATGAGATGGGACACGCAGAGACCTTCCACGGATATGCACCAGATCTTGGATATGCTTTCCTTCGCGATACCATCGCAAAAAATGATTATCAGGACAGAGGATGCGATATCTCATCTGATGAAATTTTTGTATCGGACGGCGCAAAATGCGATTGCAGCAACATTCAGGAGATCTTCAGCCTGGACAACAAGATCGCTGTATGCGACCCGGTTTATCCGGTTTATGTAGACTCCAACGTAATGGCAGGCCGTGCCGGTGACTACGACGCAGCAACCGAGCGTTTCACGAATGTGATTTACATGCCGTGTACCGCAGAAAACAACTTCACCCCGGAGCTCCCGAAAGAAACCCCGGATCTGATTTATCTGTGCTTCCCGAACAACCCGACCGGCGCTATGGTTTCCAAAGCCGAGCTGCAGAAATGGGTTGATTATGCAAATAAAGTAGGAGCCATCATCCTGTATGATGCTGCATACGAGGCATATATCTCAGAAAAAGACATTCCGCATTCCATCTATGAGTGCGAGGGTGCAAGAACATGTGCCATCGAAATGCGCAGCTTCTCCAAGAACGCAGGCTTTACCGGTATGCGTCTTGGATTCACCGTTATCCCGAAAGACATCAAATCCGGCGATGTGACTCTGCACAGCCTGTGGGCACGCCGTCACGGAACGAAATACAACGGAGCTCCGTACATCATCCAGAGAGCCGGCGAGGCTGTTTACTCTCCGGAAGGAAAAGCACAGTTAAAAGAGCAGGTTGCTTACTACATGAAGAACGCAAAAGTCATCTACGACGGATTAAAGGGCGCAGGCTACACCGTATCCGGCGGTGTCAACGCTCCGTATATCTGGCTGAAAACACCGGGAAATATGACTTCCTGGGAGTTCTTTGATCACCTGCTTGCAGACGCAAACGTAGTCGGAACACCAGGATCAGGCTTCGGCCCGAGCGGAGAAGGCTACTTCCGTCTGACTGCATTCGGTACGTATGAGAATACAGTAGAGGCAGTGGAGAGAATCAAAAAACTGTAAATTGTGTGCGAAATACCAATAAAACGAAATTTCTGCGCAATTTTATAAACACACGAAAAAATAATTTTATATAGATAAAATTCACGAAAAATGTATTAGAATTTATATAAAATCCGTAAAAATTAGGTGTTTACAAATGCAAAACTGCTGTGCTATAATGCACAGTATGAAAAAGGCAGTGAAGGAAACTCCGTATGCGGAATCTGACAGGAAGCCGATGTCACCGACTGAGAGCATCAGCATGGAGGAAACATACAATGGGGAACATTCCGGAGCCGGTCTGCTGAACATGAGATCCGAACAGGAAATCAAGTAGGCAGATCCGTGATACGCGTTAAGTATAAATGAGTGGGCGTTTTCCCCCGGAAAACCGGAGAGAAAAACGCAATGCGGGTGGTACCGCGGGAACATAAAATATCCCGTCCCGGAACAGTAGTTAAAAAACTGTTCCGGGACTTTTTTATTTGAAAAAGCAATCCGGGACAGGCGAGAAAGAGAGGAGAACAAGACATGGAATTTATGACAGGCGTAAAGAAAAAAGAAGACATCTCCGTAAAAACTCTGCTGGAGACACCGGAAGGCACAGAAGTAAAACTCGAAGGAGCCGTACACATCATCCGTGACATGGGCGAGGTTGCCTTTGTCATCTTAAGAAAGAGCGAGGGACTCGTTCAGTGTGTGTACGAAGAAGGAAGCGTTAACTTCCCGCTGAAAGATCTGAAAGAGGAATCGGCAGTTGCCGTAACCGGAACGGTCAAAAAAGAGGACCGCGCACCGGGCGGCGTCGAAGTCAGGCTGCAGACCATCACCGTTCTTTCCGAGCCGACCGAGCCAATGCCGCTCGCAGTCAACAAATGGAAAATGAACACCTCCCTTGAAGCAATGCTGAACATGCGGCCGATCGCTCTTCGAAACGTCAGAGAGCGTGCAAAATTCCGCATCCAGGAAGGCGTGGTACGGGCGTTCCGTGATTTCCTTCATTCCCAGGGATTCACCGAAATCCATACACCGAAGATCGGCGCGAAAGGCGCTGAGGGCGGCGCAAACATCTTCAAGCTGGAATATTTCCACCGCCCGGCTGTCCTGGCACAGAGCCCGCAGTTCTACAAACAGATGCTCGTCGGCGTGTTTGACCGTGTCTTTGAAGTCGGACCGGTTTTCCGTGCAGAGAAACATAACACGAAACGTCATCTGAACGAATATACCAGCCTTGACTTTGAGATGGGCTACATCGAGGATTACACCGACATCATGGCAATGGAAACCGGATTTTTACAGTACATGGTGGAGCTTCTTAAAAAGGATTACGCAAAAGAGCTGGAGATCCTGAAAGTTATGCTTCCAAAGACAGAAGAAATCCCAACTGTACCGTTCACGAAAGCGAAAGAGCTGGTAGCCGAGAAATACAACCGAAAGATCCGCAACCCGTTCGACCTTGAGCCGGAGGAGGAGCTTCTGATCGGCCAGTATTTCAAAGAGGAGTACGATGCAGACTTCGTATTTGTCACCGAATATCCGTCGAAAAAGAGACCGTTCTATGCGATGGACGACCCGGAGGATAAGAGATACACAAAGAGCTTCGACCTGCTGTTCCACGGTCTGGAGATTACAACCGGAGGCCAGCGTATCCACGATTACAAGATGCTCTCTGAAAAGATCGCAGCCCGCGGCATGACAGAAGAGGGCATGGAGCAGTACTTGAGTGCTTTCAAACACGGTATGCCGCCGCACGGAGGTCTTGGCATCGGTCTGGAGCGTCTGACCATGAAGCTGATCGGTGAGGACAACGTCCGCGAGACAACGCTGTTCCCGCGTGATCTTACAAGACTGGAGCCGTAAGCGGATCCTGCTGGAAAATAAAAAAGGAGAATGAGTGAAATGGCAAATGTGATTTCAGATGAAACGATGGAATATGTCGGCATCCTGGCAAAGCTGGAATTAAAGGATGAGGAAAAAGAATCCGCACGGCAGGATATGCAGAAAATGCTGGATTATGTAGATAAATTAAACGAGCTCGACACCAGCAAGGTCGAGCCGATGACCCACATTTTCGAGATGGGAAATGTATTCCGCGAGGATGAAGTAACCAATGGCGACGACCGCGATGCAATGCTTGCCAATGCACCGGAAGTCAAAGAGGGCCAGTACAAGGTTCCGAAAACGGTAGAATAGCAGGAGGAGATTCGATATGGAAATCAAAGATATGACAGCAGTACAGCTTTCTGCCGCGATCAAAGAAGGAAAGATCACCGTATCGGACGCTGTGGAAGCGTCCCTTGCGGCAGTCAGAGCGTCTGAGGATGCGATTCACGCCTTCCTTCTTGTGGATGAAGAGGGTGCGAGAGCACGCGCAGCAGAAGTGCAGAAGAAAATTGACGCAGGAGAGCTCACCGGTCCGCTGGCCGGCGTTCCGATCGCGATCAAGGACAACATCTGTACGAAGGGTCTTGCGACGACGTGTGCGTCAAAGATCCTGCAGAATTTCGTTCCGACGTACGATGCGGAGGTTATTACACGGCTTGAAGAGGCGGGAGCCGTTATCATTGGAAAGACGAACATGGATGAGTTTGCGATGGGAAGTACGACAGAGACTTCTGCGTACGGCGTGACGAAAAACCCGTGGAACACCGAACACGTTCCAGGCGGTTCCTCCGGCGGTTCCTGTGCAGCCGTTGCAGCAGGAGAAGTACCGATGGCACTCGGCTCCGATACTGGCGGATCGATCCGTCAGCCAAGTTCCTTCTGCGGCGTAACCGGCATGAAACCGACGTACGGCACCGTTTCCCGTTATGGACTGATCGCTTACGGTTCCTCCCTCGACCAGATCGGACCGGTCGCAAAGGATGTGACAGACTGTGCAGCACTGCTGCAGACCGTTGCTTCGTATGATGCAAAAGATGCGACATCAATGAAACGCGATGATTACGATTTCATGAGCGCTTTAAAAGAAGATGTCTCCGATCTGAAAATCGGTATTCCGAACAGCTATTTCGGCGAAGGTTTGGATCCGCAGGTAAAGGAATCCATTTTAAAGGCTGCCGATGTCCTGAAGGCACGCGGAGCAGAAGTAGAGTATTTCGATCTCGACCTCATTGATTATGCGATTCCGGCTTACTACGTCATTGCATCCGCCGAGGCAAGCTCCAACCTGGAACGATTCGACGGTGTGAAATACGGCTTCCGTGCCAAAGAGTACGAAGGACTCCACGATATGTATAAGAAGAGCCGTTCCGAGGGCTTCGGTCCGGAGGTGAAACGACGGATTATGCTGGGAAGCTTCGTGTTGAGCTCCGGTTACTACGATGCGTATTATCTGAAAGCGCTGCGCACGAAAGCCCTGATTAAACAGGAGTTTGACCGCGCATTTGAGAAATACGATATGATTTTAAGCCCGGCAGCACCATCGACGGCACCGCGCCTTGGAGAATCGCTTTCCGATCCGCTGCAGATGTATCTGGGCGATATTTACACCGTATCCGTCAACCTCGCCGGTCTTCCGGGCATCACCGTTCCGTGCGGCATGGATGACAAGGGTCTTCCGATCGGCATGCAGCTTATCGGAGACTGTTTCTCAGAGAAAAAACTGTTCCGTGCAGCGTACACCTATGAGCAGGCACGCGGTGCATTCGGGCAGCCAGAAAAACGGTAAGGAGGAAGCAAAACAATGTCAAAACAGTATGAAACCGTCATCGGACTTGAAGTACATGTGGAGCTTGCGACGCGAACAAAAATTTTCTGCGGCTGCTCTACCGCATTCGGCGGTGCGCCGAACACCCACACCTGCCCGGTCTGCACCGGTATGCCGGGATCCCTTCCGGTATTAAATAAGAAGGTTGTCGATTACGCCCTGCGCGTCGGACTGGCTGCAAACTGCAAAATCAACCAGCTCTGCAAATTCGACCGGAAGAACTATTTCTACCCGGACAACCCGCAGAACTATCAGATTTCCCAGCTGTATCTGCCGATCTGCCACGATGGATATGTGGAGATCGACACCGCAGCGGGAAAGAAGAAAATTGGCATCCACGAGATCCATATGGAGGAAGATGCAGGAAAGCTGATTCACGATGAGTGGGAGGACTGTTCTCTCGTCGATTACAACCGAAGCGGCGTTCCGCTGATCGAGATCGTCTCCGAGCCGGATATGAGATCCGCGGAGGAAGTTATCGCTTATCTGGAAAAACTGCGTATGATGATTCAGTATCTCGGCGCATCCGACTGCAAACTGCAGGAGGGCTCGATGCGTGCCGATGTCAACCTTTCGGTCCGTGAGGTCGGAAGTGAGAAATTCGGAACACGTACCGAGATGAAGAACCTGAACTCCTTTAAGGCCATCGGAAGAGCGATCGAGGGAGAGCGTGCAAGACAGATCGAGCTGATCGAGGAAGGAAAAGCCGTTGTCCAGGAGACCCGCCGCTGGGACGACAACAAAGAGTATTCCTACGCGATGCGTTCGAAAGAGGATGCGAAGGATTACCGCTACTTCCCGGACCCGGATCTGCCGCCGGTGCACATTTCCGACGAGTGGATCGACCGCATTGTGAAATCCATGCCGGAATTCCAGCCGGAAAAACAGGCACGCTATGTGGAGCAGTACGGACTGCCGCAGTACGATGCGGGCATTCTGACCGGTTCCAAGAAGCTGTCCGATCTCTTTGAGGAGACGACGGCGCTCTGCGGCAAACCGAAAAAAGTGGCAAACTGGCTGATGGGCGAGACCTTACGTCTCTTAAAGGAGAACGGCCAGGAGCCGGAGGATCTGCAGTTTTCACCGAAGCATCTGGCATCCCTGATCGAACTGGCAGAAGCCGGATCGGTCAACAACCAGGTGGCAAAAGAGGTATTTGAGCAGATCTTTGCAGAGGATGTCGATCCGGAAGCATACGTCGAGGAGCACGGACTGAAAACCGTAAACGACACCGGCCTTCTGGAAGAAACCGCGAGAAAAGTTCTGGAAAACAACCCTGGCCCGGTAGAGCAGTACAAATCCGGAAAGACAAAAGTCCTTGGATTTCTGGTCGGCCAGGTCATGAAAGAAATGAAAGGCAAAGCCAACCCGGCAGCAGCAGGAGAGCTGCTGCAGAAGCTGCTGTCTGAATAAAGAAAACAAAATTGCACGAATGGAGGCCTGGAAATGGTCTCCATTTTTCTGCCCGAAAAATCAAAGAAAATGCATAATCTGCATCCTTTTGGGAAATTCTTTATAAAGAAACCGGAAGAGATAAAAAGACGATACAAAATCCGGAAAAAGGAGGTTTCTTTACATGAAAGGACTGGATTACACCGCACTCACCGTTGCAATCATCGGAGCCGTCAACTGGGGCTTGATCGGATTCTTTCGCCTCGACCTCGTCGCCCTGATCTTCGGAAACATGACGTGGCTGAGCCGCATCATCTACGCGGTTGTCGGCATCTGCGGCCTCTACCTGATCTCCGTCTACGGAAGAATTTCCGACCACGTACTGGGACAGGCGTAAGAACAGGAACCCTCTCATATACGCAGAGAAAGGCGGTATGAGAGGGTTTTCTTCTGCCGTTTTAGGAAGGACAAAACAAATATTGCGGCCCTCTGTATGGTTTTGAGCAGGGATATGGATCAGAAAAAGAAAAAATACCGGATGCTTCTGGTGCAGCTTTCCTGTGCCGTTCTTCTGGCGAGTGATGCCGCAGCGTGGGCATTCCGCGGAAGTCCGGGGAGTCTGGAAAGAGGTATTGTGTATGTGAGTAACTATCTGGTTTGAATGTGATAGATCTTGCTGAATGGATTGCCCTTGCAGCAATTTTTATCAGCTGGTTTTGAACAGGTATTTTATGCAACGGATCTGGATTGTTTCGTTGTGCTGGAACAGGATGGTGACACTCTGTTTTTACAAAGCGTGGTCTGCAAGAAAAAGACGGCGATGAAGAAAATCTTAAAAAGAATCATTATGAAAAAAGAAACCGGGAAATTTGCGAGAAACATCAAAACGGAAGCAGAGTTTCCGAACTCGCAGAGGAATATGCTTTATCGGAAAAGAGCATTCAGCGGATCCTGCGCTGCACAGCAGCAGACGGAAAAAATACGGACTGAATACAAAAACGGAAAGACAGCCATGGAAGAACCCCCGGTCTGTCTTTTGTATTTCTGTTGCTTTTTTTTCCGTTTTTCCTTGCATTTCAGAAAGATGCTGTTATAATAAGGGAAAGTGAATAAATATACATTACATGAGGAGAGAAGGAGATTATTATGAAAATGAATTTTGCAAAAAAAGCAACAGCACTTGCAATGTCCGTTTTGTTTGCTGTTTCGATGGCAGGCTGCGGAAGTTCTGCATCTACCGCAAAGAAAGTAGAAGTAACATCCGTAGAGGATCTGGCAGATCTGAAGATTGGTGTACAGACCGGAACAACAGGTGATTCTCAGGCGAGCGATGCCGTTAATGCAGATTCCCAGATGCAGCGTTACAACAAAGGCGCCGATGCTATTCAGGCACTGAAAAACGGAAAGATTGACTGTGTTGTCATCGATTCCCTGCCGGCAGAAAAATTCGTTGCAGCAAACGATGATCTGAAAATTGTAGAAGGCATTTTTGATACCGAAGAGTACGCGATGTGCTTCAAAAAAGGAAATGAGTTAAGAGACGAGTTCAACACTGCATTGGCAGAGCTGAAAGAGGACGGAACTCTTGATGAGATCATGAGCAACTACATTGGTGATGAAGTCGGCCAGCATCCGTATGAGTCCCCGGCAGACGTGGACCGTTCCAACGGAACGCTTACCATGGCAACCAACGCTGAGTTCGAGCCGTGGGAGTACAAAGAGGGAACCGATATCGTTGGTATCGATGCTGATATTTCCCAGGCGATCTGTGACAAGCTTGGCTATGAGCTGAAAATTGAGGATATGGCATTTGAAACTATCCTTGCATCCGTCAACAGCGGAAAAGCAGATTTCGGCGCAGCCGGAATGACCGTTACTCCGGAGCGTGAGGAGAGTGTTGATTTCACCGATACTTACGCAAATGCAACGCAGGTTGTTATTGTAAGAAAGTAATCTAATAAGAGGAAAAAGAGCGGCTGTCCGCCAGGCAAAATGGTGCAGCCGCTCTTTTTGCAGGAAATGAAACCACAAAGGAGAGATGTATTCTATGGAAAATTTACAGCATCAGTTTAACCGCTATTTTGTAGACAACGGTGCTACAGAGTGGTGGCTGACCGGTCTGAAGACGACGCTGCTTGTCACGGTAATTGCACTGTGCATCGGTGTTGTGCTCGGACTTCTCATCGCACTGATCCGTTCGACACACGAGCAGACCGGTAAATTAAAACTTCTGAACATTGTGGCACGCGTCTATCTGACGATTATCCGCGGAACGCCGTCCATGATTCAGATTCTGTTTTTCTATTCCGTTATTTTTGCAACCGTAAACCTGAACAATATCGTGATCGGCGGAATTGCATTCGGTATTAACTCCGGTGCGTACGTTGCCGAGATCTTCCGTTCCGGAATCATGTCTGTGGATAAAGGACAGACGGAAGCGGGACGAAGCCTTGGTTTAAATTCGGCACAGACTATGCGTCTGATTATCATTCCGCAGGCGTTTAAAAATGTTCTTCCGGCGCTGATCAACGAGATGATCGTGCTGTTGAAAGAGACCGCCATCATCGGCTATATTGGAACCATCGATATTACAAAAGCAGCAACCCTGGTACAGAGCCGTACGTACGATGCGCTGGTTCCGCTTCTCTCCGCAGCGATCTTTTATCTGATTCTTGTTATGATTCTGACCTATTTCATGGGCAAACTGGAAAGGAGACTGCGTAAGAGTGACCACTAACGAAAAAGTATTAATTAAAGTTGAAAATCTGCAGAAGAGCTTCGAGGATAATAAAGTTTTAGATGGAATCAGCACAGAGATCCGTCAGGGAGAAGTTGTCGCCGTTATCGGTCCTTCCGGTTCCGGAAAATCGACGTTTCTGCGCTCCTTAAACCGTCTGGAAATTCCAACCGGCGGAAAAATTTACTTCGAGGGCGTTGACATCACGGCGCCGGAAACTGACATTGACCATGTGCGTCAGAAGATCGGAATGGTATTCCAGCAGTTCAATCTGTTTCCGCACAAAACCGTTAAGGAAAATATCTTGCTCGCTCCGGTGACGTTAAAACTAATGACACCGGAAGAAGCAGAGAAAAAAGCGATGGAGCTTCTGACCCGTGTCGGACTGCCGGACAAAGCAGATGCCTATCCGGGAAGCCTTTCCGGCGGACAGAAGCAGCGAATCGCCATCGCGCGCGCCCTTGCGATGAATCCGGATGTCATGCTGTTTGACGAACCGACTTCTGCACTCGATCCGGAGATGGTAGGAGAGGTTCTGGAAATTATGAAAGAGCTTGCCGAATCGGGCATGACCATGGTCGTTGTTACACACGAGATGGGTTTTGCCAGAGAGGTGGCAACCCGCGTCGTCTTTATCAACGAGGGAAATATTCAGGAGGAGAATACGCCGCAGGAATTCTTCGCAAATCCGCAGCACCCGCGCCTGAGAGAATTTTTATCGAAAGTATTATAAGGAAAAGAAATGAGAAAAACCGATGTTCTGTGAAAATAACACGCACAGAACATCGGTTTTTTGATGTTATAGAAAGAACTTATTTGGAAATCGGGCGGGTAGCTTCTTTCAGCCACTCTTTTTCGTCCCCTTCCAGATAAGGAGAAATCTTCTCATACACTTCTTTGTGGTAATTATTCAGCAGCTCGACATCTTTCTCCGTCATATACTGCGTATCGATACCGTCGAGGTCGATCGGAACCATGGTAACGAACTCAAAGCGCATGAACTGGCCATACATGTTCTTTTCTGCTTTGCGGCAGAGCATCAGGTTCTCGGTACGGATACCATGGCTTCCTTCAATATAGATACCTGGTTCGTCGGAGGTCAGCATACCTTCCTCGAGAACGGCATTTTCCATGCGCTCCGGAACCATTTTCCAGCGGAAACCGTTTGGACGCTCATGGACATTTAAGAGATAGCCGACGCCGTGGCCGGTTCCGTGATTGAAGTCAAGACCTCTCTCCCAGAATGCCTGTCTTGCGAGGTAATCGAGATTGATGCCGATGCATCCATGGAGAAATTTTGCGTTTCCAAGACGCAGGGTTCCCATCGCGGTGATGGTGAAATGCTCTTTTTCTTCCTCAGTCAGCGGTCCGACAACAATGGTTCTTGTGATATCGGTTGTTCCTTCATAATACTGTCCGCCGGAATCCACGAGGTACATGCCTTTTGGCTGTAGAACGGAGAAATCTTCCTTCGTTGCCTGATAATGGCACATAGCGGCATTCGGGCCGTAAGCGGAGATGGTTCCGAAGCTCGGCTCAATGTAGCCTTCCTGCTCTTTTCGGAAGGATTCCAGTTTCTCTGCAACGGAAACTTCGTCCATCGGGATTTTGCCGATGTTTTTCTTTAACCAGTAAACGAAACGGGTTACAGCAACGCCGTCTTTGATGTGGGCTTTGCGGATATTTTCCATCTCAACTGGTGTTTTCAATGCCTTTAAGGAAGAAGCCGGGTTCATCACATTGACAATTGTGTTTTCGCCCATGACGCTCTGGCAGATCGTGTAGTTGACTTTGGCTTTCTCCAGAAGAATCGTTTTTCCTGTGATGCCGGCAGCGAAATCATAGACAGCATCGTATGGATGAATCGAAATACCAAGACCGGCAAGATACTGTTTTACTTCATCATTTAAAGTTGCTTCCTGAATAAACAGATGGCCTTCGGTTTCGGTCAGAATGAGGTAGGAGAGGACAACCGGATTGCACGGAATATCGTTTCCGCGGATGTTCAGCATCCAGGCGATATCGTCGAGTGCGGTCAGGATATGCACCTCGGCACCGTTCTCTTTCATCTTTTCGCGGACTTTTGCAAGACGGTCAGCAGCGGACTCGCCGGTATATTTGGAATCAAGAATCCAGACCGGTTCTGCAGAAAGTGCTGGGCGGTCGGACCAGATTTCACCGATCAGGTCACTTCGATAGGAGAGAAAACGCTCCGGAAGTGTCTTTTCCAGTGTCTCACCGAGCATCTCATTGACAACACGGCCGTCGAAGCCGATGGTCATGCCTTCTTTTGTATTTGCCTGCAGGTATTCCTCTACGGTCGGAACACCTTCCTGGCCCATTTTCATTAAAGTAACGCCGGTTCCGGCAAGCTCTTTGGCTGCCTGTACGAAGTAGCGGCCGTCGGTCCAGAGGCACGCTTCATCCTGGGTAATAACGGCGGTTCCGGCAGAACCGGTAAAGCCTGTGATATACGTTCTTGCTTTAAAGTAAGTTCCTACATATTCAGATTCATGGTAATCGGCGGTCGGAACCAGATAAGCGTCCACGCCGTAGGCTCTCATTTTTTCGCGGAGAGCAGCTAATCTTTCTGGTATCATAATTTTTTCCTCATCTTTCTTTTCGAAAAATACTGCCGGCATTTTTTTCAGGATGCCGACATTTTTATTCTATCACATTTTCCAGATCTGTCAAAGTGATGATTGAGAATTTGTCTCACTGTTTCCGAAATTTTCTAAAATCGTTTCGCATTTGGAGATTTTTCCTATTTTTCAAGAGCTTTTTTGTACCATTTTGGTTAAAAAAGCAGTAAGATAAAAATAAAGTGAAAAGCGTGGTGAAACTACGCGAAAAAGCAGAAACTATGAAGAAAGGGGGACATACTGTAATGCATACAATATGTCTGAAAGACAACTGGACATTAACTGTCCTCGGAAAAAATGTTTACGATATTCCGGAAACTCCAATTGAAACGAAGGTACCGTCTACCGTTTACGGCACCCTTCTGGAGAAAGGCCTGATCCCGGATCCGTTTTATCGTGACAATGAGCTCGATGCACTGAAATTGATGGAGAACGATTTCGCATACGAGACAACGATCGTGATCAGTGAGGAAGACAGAAAAGCGGACCGTCTGTTTTTACACTTCGACGGAATTGATACCATCGCAGATGTTTATCTGAACGGAGAGAAAATCGGCTCCGCAGACAACATGAACCGTGTCTGGGAGTATGATATTACCGATCTTGTTGCAGGTGATGCAGCCGATACCGTATATCAGGTAAAAGTGGTTCTGCATTCCCCGACAAAATTCATCGCAGAAGAAGAAGCAAAATGCCCGGTTGGAGCAGCATCCGATGCAATGCCGGGATTCCCGCATATTCGTAAAGCAGCCTGCATGTACGGCTGGGACTGGGGTCCGCGTCTTCCAGATGCAGGACTGTTCCGTGAGGCTTCTGTTCTCGCAGTAAAAACTGCCCGTCTGGCACAGGTATTTGTAGGACAGGAGCATCATGTAACTGGAAAAACCGTTCATGGAAATGTGGTTGACTTCGTCCGCCTGACCGCAGATGCTGAAATCGAGTGGATGCCGGGTGTAACCGACGGTAAAGCAAAGATCGTAATGACCGTTACTTCCCCGGATGGAAAAACCGTTCTGACCGCAGAAAGCGGCACAATGGATCCGCTGACCAATTCTGCACCGGCAAAGAATCTGACCGGACTTACCTGTGATCTTCGCAGCAATCATGTACAGGCTTCCCTTACCGTAGAAAATCCGGAGCTGTGGTGGCCGAACGGCTATGGTGCACAGGCACTGTATCAGGTAAAGGTAGAGCTCGTTGCAGACGATATCCTGGATACCTGGGAGAAGAAGATGGGTCTTCGTACCATCACCGTAAATACTGACGTGATGGAAGATGAAGTCTTTGATGAGCACATGACCGGCCAGTCACCGGATTACGATGACGGCGACAACATGATCATGACCAACGGTGAGAAAAAAATCATCATCACCGATAAACCTGCAAAGACCGTAAAGGGCCGTAACTTTGCGTATGAAATCAACGGACTGCAGATCTTCGCGATGGGCGCTGACTACATTCCGGAGGACAATATCTTAACCCGTCAGACGAGAGAGCGTACCGATCTGCTGCTGAAATCCGCACAGGAGGCAAACTTTAACTCCCTGCGTGTATGGGGAGGCGGATACTTCCTCGATGACTTTTTCTATGATGTCTGCGATGAGAGAGGACTCCTCATCTGGCATGACTTCATGTTTGCCTGCGCATCCTACGAGCTGACAGATGACTTCGAAGAGAATATCTCCGCGGAGATCCGTCAGAATATGCGCAGACTCCGTTCCCATGCAAGTATTGCTCTATGGTGCGGAAACAACGAGATGGAAACCCAGTACGAAACGCTGGCATGGCAGAAATCTAAGAAACAGACGTATGATTACATCCATCTGTATGAGTACATCATTCCGAAAATCGTCAAAGAAGAGGATCCGGAGAAATTCTACTGGCCGTCATCCCCGTCTTCAGGCGGAAATTATGAAAACAGCAATGCAGAGAACGTCGGCGATACCCATTACTGGGGTGTATGGCACGGAAGCGAGCCGTTCACCGCTTATCGTTCCCACCATTACCGTTTCCTGTCCGAGTTCGGATTCCAGTCCTTCCCGGCACTGCAGACTGTAAAACGGTTTACCGAAGACGGCGACCGCAACATCTTCTCCCGTGTCATGGAAATGCACCAGAGAAATACGGCTGCCAACGGAAAGATCCTGAACTACATTTCACAGACATACCTGTATCCGAAGAACTTCGACGAGCTTCTGTACTGCTCACAGCTTCTTCAGGCCGATGCGATCCGTTACGGCGTTGAGCATTTCCGTCGCTTCCGCGGTACCTGCATGGGTGCTGTTGTATGGCAGCTGAACGATATCTGGCCGGTAGCATCCTGGGCAAGCGTGGACTACTATGGAAACTGGAAAGCCCTGCAGTACGCAGAGAAGAAGATGTTTGCACCGGTCCTGCTTTCCTGCGAGGAGCACGGAGAGATCGATCAGAAACCGTTTGTCAACACACTGCCGCATCCAATTGATGTCAGTGCAGACCTTCATGTTGCCAATGAGACCGGTGAGCCGATCGTCGGAACCGTAAAATGGTCCCTGTGCCGTCCGGATTCTTCCGTAGTCAAAGAGGGAGCCTTCGAGGTGAATGCACCGGCTTACGGCGGACAGTGGATGCCGCATCTTGATTTCAACGATCAGGATCCGCTGGAAGTTCATCTGACCTATGAGCTGGTTGTTGATGGAAACGTAGTATCTTCCGGATCAACTCTGTTCTGCGCACCGAAGCATTACCATTTTGCAGATCCGAAGCTTTCTGTATCAGTAGACGGCGATACCGTAACCGTAACCGCAGAGAACTTTGCAAAATCTGTCAGCGTAGAGACTGAGAACGGTGTGCTTCGTCTGGACGATAACTTTGTGGATATGGAAGCCGGAACAAAGACCTTCCGCATTCTGCCGACCGCAGACTTTACCGCAGAGGGAACCGGCGTATCGGGCGCATACCGCGTAAGAAGCGTTTATGAGACTGCAGAGAGATAAGGAAAAAGTTTAAAGAAATACATAAAAAAGAAAGAGCGTGCAGCAAATGCCTGTGCGTTCTTTCTCTGAAAAAATTCGAAAACAGATGATCGTTACCGTCCAAGCTGGAGTTTTCGTGCCTGCTTCGGCGTGATGCCTTTCAGTTTTTTGTAGCAGCGGATAAAGTAACTGCAGTCCGTATAACCGACCTCCCGCGCGATAAACGAGATGTCGTGGCTGGAAAACAAAAGCATATTTTCGGCTGCATTGATCCGGGTTGCTGTAATGTATTCCTTGCAGGTCATATTGTACCGGCGGTAGAAATTCATGGAAAAGGTGGAGTGCGACATATTGCACATCGCGGCCAGTTTTTCTACGGTCAGCTCCTCAAAGTAGTGGGAATCGATGTATTCGGAAATCAGGTCAAACCCGATTTCATAAGAAGGATGAACGCCAGGAGCCAGAAAGAAATCACCATTTTTCTGCCAGATCCGCGCAAACTTGGTGACGATTTTCCGAAGATCGGCAGTTAATACCATCGAATAACCGAATTCTTTACTCTGATATTCAGAAAGAATATCGGAAAAAAGCGGAAAAAGATTCATTTGGGCCGTCTGTTCCGGAGAAAAGATACAGGGACAGCGGTAGGCGTGAATCCCATGCAGCATGGCGCGCAGATCGATTTCATCCGTTTTGCAGGACGGCAGAAGATTGGGATCGAATTTGATCACATCGTACTGAACCGGAGAAGAACCTCTCGCAAGAGCGATGGAGTGGACGCATTTGGGCGGAAAAAGAATGACAGCGCCCTTCGTGCAGGTGGATACGACATTGTCAAGGGAAACTTCGATTTCGCCTTTGCGGACGTAGAGAAGTTCTACATAATAATGCCAGTGCGCCGGAATCGGCAGGAGATCGCGGGTGCTGTCAAAAAGAAATGCCTCATAGGGAGAAGCAATTGGATCGATGTATTCGTATAAATTGTTCATGCCAGTGATGTAAAAACCTTTCGTCTAAGTTATGCTCTATTATAGCCGCATTTTGCGGTCTTGACAAGACGAGGGGGAATCAATAAAGAAACAGGAAATTCTAAAAGAGAAAGGACAGGATAGAAAAAATACCATGCAGAACACAACAAATGATATGACAAGAGGGAACAGCATGAAACTGATTTTTCAGTTTTTCCTGCCCATTCTGATCGGAAATCTGTTCCAGCAGCTTTACAGCTTCGTGGATTCCATGGTTGTCGGAAAAGGAATCGGAGATACGGCGCTTGCCGCAGTTGGAAATACAAGCTCCGTTCATTTTCTGATTATCGGCTTTGCCGTCGGACTGACGGGTGGCCTTGGCATCTGTATTTCGCATTCTTTTGGTGCAAACGATACAAAAAAGCTGCGGAAAGAGATTGCCATGTCGGTCTATATCTGCCTTGCCATCGGAATTGTGATCACAACGTTCAGCCTGCTTCTGATGCGGCGGCTGTTTATCTTTCTGCAGACGCCGGAGGATATGATGACGGATACTCTCGTGTATTTCGGAACAATCCTGGCCGGAAGCACCATCACGATTTTCAATAACTTTGTGATGACACTGCTCCGCTCGGTCGGAAACAGCAAGGTTCCGCTCGTCTCCATGGTGCTTTCTGCCATTGCCAATATTGTGCTGGATCTTCTCTTTGTGTTTCCGCTTCACATGGGTGTATTTGGAGCAGCACTTGCCACGGTTCTGGCGCAGGCGATTTCCGCGCTGTACTGCTTCAGGCACATCCTCCGTGCACCGGAATTGCTTCCACAGAAGGGGGACTGGAAAGCGGATGGAAAAATTCTTGCCGCGCTGACCGGAAAAGGTCTTCCGGTTGCAGTGATGAATTCTGTTACTGCCATCGGAGGAATGGTGCTTCAGGTCTTTGTCAACCAGATGGGAACCGCCTATGTGGCTGCGTATGCGGCATGCATGAAGGTCTGCGGTCTGTTTGAGCAGCCGGGTGTGACCGTCGGACTGGCGCTTCTGACCTTTACCGGACAGAACTATGGAGCAAAGAAGTATGACAGAATCAAGAGCGGCGTATGGGCCGGTGTGATCCTGTCGATTCTGGTCAATCTGCCGTTTGCGGCGCTGGAAATTTTCGCGCCGAAATTCCTGGCATCTCTGATGCTGAACGATCCGACCGTCATTTCCTACACCTGTATCTTTCTTCCGCTCACCGGAATCGCATTGTTTCCGCTTGGATGGCTTTTCGTATTCCGAAACGCCTGCCAGGGCATGGGAAAAACGGTACTGCCGATGATTTCCGGTGTTGTTGAAGTTGTGATGCGTGTCGGCATCGTTCAGATTGCGGTTCCGCACTTTGCGTTCCGCGGTGTCGCATTCGCTGAGATTTCCGCATGGATTGGCGCGGGAGCGATGCTGATGGTTACGTATCTGGTGTATCAGGTGCGGCTGTCAAAAGGTGTTTCGAAGTAAAAATAAAAATCCCGGATTCTGGATACCTGCCGTAAAAGCAGGAACCGAAAATCCGGGATTTTTGTTTTTGAAAGATTTAGCTGTTTTCCACCGGTGTTCCCATGTAATAGAAACCGCGACACTCATCCAGATATACATTCTGCAGCGTGCCGATCAGGGAAGCATCACCTTTGAAATGAACGAGCGTATTGTTACTCATACGGCCGGTCACAAGGGACGGATCCTGTTCATTGATGCTCTCGACGAGAACTTCCTGAACTGTGTGGGTATGTCTTGCCGTTACCTCACGGGAGATTTCCTGTACTTCAGCAAGAAGACGGTCGAAACGGTCCTTCACAACATCGACCGAAATCTGATCCTCCATAGCGGCAGCCGGTGTTCCTGTTCTTCTGGAATACTGGAAGGTAAAGGCGCTGTCGTAGCGGACCTTACGTACCACATCCATCGTTTCGAGGAAATCTTCCTCTGTCTCGCCAGGGAAACCGACGATGATATCGGTTGTCAGGGAGACATCCGGTACTTTCGCGCGGATGCGGTCAACAAGGTCAAGATACTGCTCTTTCGTGTAGCGGCGGTTCATCAGCTTTAAGATGCGGCTGCTTCCGGACTGGAGCGGGAGATGAAGATGGAGGCAGACCTTTTCGCAGTCGCGCATCGCATCGATCAGCTCCTCAGAGAGATCCTTCGGGTGGGAGGTCATGAAACGGATGCGCTTCAGCCCTTCGATTTTATTAACCTCGCGCAGAAGCTGGGCAAACGTCATCGGCTCCTCGAGATTCTTTCCGTAAGAGTTGACGTTCTGACCGAGCAGCATGATCTCCACAACGCCGTCTGCAACGAGGCGTTTGATCTCTGCAACGATTTCCTCCGGCTTCCGGCTGCGCTCGCGGCCGCGCACATACGGTACGATACAGTAGCTGCAGAAGTTGTTGCAACCGAACATGATATTGACGCCGGATTTGAACGGATATTTCCGGTCAACCGGAAGATTTTCTACGATCTTGTCGGTATCTTTCCAGATATCGATCACCATGCGGTCCTCGGTCATACAGCGGACAAGGTATTCAGCGAAGCGGTAGATATTGTGGGTTCCGAAAATCAGGTTGACGAAATGATAGCTTTTTTTGAGCTTTTCGACAACGAGCGGCTCCTGCATCATGCATCCGCAGAGGGAGATGATCATGCCCGGATTTTTCTTTTTGTATTTGCCAAGCTGTCCGAGACGGCCGTAGACGCGAAGATTGGCGTTTTCACGGACGGTACAGGTATTGTAAACGACAAAGTCAGCATCCTCGGTCTCCACAATGTGGTAGCCGACGGTTTCCAGGATTCCCTCGAGCTTTTCAGAATCGCGGGCATTCATCTGACATCCGAATGTTGTGATACAGGCAGTCAGGAATTCTTTGCCGTTTTTTTTCGCGCGTTCCGGGACGAGCTGCTGTTTTAAGAGCGCCATAAAGTAATACTGGCGCTGCGGTTCTGCTTCCGGAGCCGGGAGTGTGATATCAACGTCCATCAGGTCGATGCCGGAAACCTCTGCATCCGGAATCGTTCTAAGATCTATTTTCATAGTTGCTGTTCCTCTTTTCTGGGTAGTAAAAATCGTGGCAGAATGCCGAGAAAAAAGACCCGTCGCATCGGATCTTATCTGTCTGTTATTTTATCGTATCTGTGGGAAAATAGCAAGGAAAAAAGGTGCTGCAATCGAAACAGAACAGCAAACCGAAAATTTTACGGTTTTTCAAAATTATAACAAAATTTCAGAACCAATTCTTGACAAATGACAAAAATCGCGCTAAAATTACAGCCGTCGTGTAAGATAAATTCTGGGAAGAGAAAAAGTAAATGCGGAAAAAGCGTTTGCAGAGAGCTGTCGGAGAAGGTGCGAGACAGCAGCGTGTCCGGATTGAACATCATCTCGGAGAAGGGAAACCCAAAGAACTGTTTTTATTGTTTCATTAAGATAAAGACAGGATTCCAGTAGGTTTTCACGGGAGTTTCCCGTTACAGAAACCGCGTATGCTTGTGCGTGTATTCGTACTTGTTTCAAAGGAGAGACAAGGGTGGTTTGCGGAAAAAATATGGTCCGTCCCTGGTTATCGTGGGGCGGCTTTTTTTATGCAGAAACACCGGTAATACAGCCTGGCAAGAAACAAATCCTGCTGCAAAACACGCGCAGACAGGAAAAGGGAGGAAACATATGAAAGTGTACAAAAAAATCATGAACGGCGTGGCATTTGTCGAGAAATTGATTCTTGTGCTGTCCACGATCCTGATTGTTGTGCTTACGGTCGGAAATGTCCTGTCCCGTAAGATTCTGCATCAATCCTGGTCATTTACCGAGGAACTCGTTGTTGCGGTATTTGTCCTGATTACACTTCTCGCTGCAGCGCTCGCTGCCCGTGACGGAGAGCTGGTCAATCTTTCTTTACTGCCGGACCGTCTTTCTGCGAAGGCGAGAAGAATCCTGCTGGTTGTCAACACAGTATTTAGTGTTGCCTTTACCGTAGTTCTGTTTAAATACGGCATGGACAAGGTACTGACCCAGCTTGCCAACGGAAAGAGAACGTTCGTTTTAAACTGGCCGGAATGGATTTTCTGGTCTTTCGTACCGATCGGCGCAGCCTGCATGACGCTGCACATGATCGAATATTTGATTGATACATTCGTAAAAGCAAAAGAGGAGGGACAGAAAAAATGATCAGTGCAATTCTTTTTCTTTCATTCTTTGTTTTTCTGATCCTTGGTATCCCGATTGGCATCTGCCTTGGTCTGTCTTCGATCTGCGCGATCCTGTACTCCGGTACATCCCTGACCATCGTAGCAACCAATATGTATTCCGGTATCAGTAAATTTTTGCTCCTTGCCATTCCGTTCTTTGTACTGTCCGGAAACATTATGGCAAAAGCGGGCATTTCCAAACGACTGATTCGTTTCGTCGACACCTGCGTCGGCCATAAAAAGGGCGGTATCGCGATCGTATGCGTTATCGTAGCCTGCTTCTTTGGCGCGATTTCCGGTTCCGGTCCGGCAACCGTAGCAGCACTTGGCATGGTTCTGATCCCTGCCATGATTGAGCGCGGCGGATTTTCTGCTCCGTTTTCCACGGCCCTGATGGCGACGTCGAGTTCGATTGCGATCGTCATACCGCCGAGTATTGCATTCGTTGTTTATGCATCCATCACAGGCGTATCCATTGCCGATATGTTCACAGCAGGTATCGTTCCTGGTATTCTGATGGGTGTGGCCCTTGTCATCGTTGTTCTTCTGGAGGCAAAGAAACACAACATTCAGCCGACCCAGAAAAAAGCAACAGCCAAAGAAAGATGGGATGCTTTTAAAGATGCTTTCTGGGGATTCTTAATGCCGGTCATCATCCTTGGCGGTATCTATGGAAGTGTTTTCACCCCGACCGAGGCAGCTGCCGTTTCCGTTGTATACGGTCTGTTTGTCGGAATCTTTATTTATAAAGAGATCAAACTGAAAGACCTGTGGGATCTGATGGTAGATTCTGCCAAAACAACCGGTGGAATTATGCTGATCGTCGCAAGTGCTTCTCTGTTCTCCTTTGTCTGCACAAAGTTTGGTATTGCGCAGGCAGCATCGGATCTTCTTGGAAGCGTTGCTCATAACCAGTTTGTATTCCTTCTGATTGTCAATATCATTTTCCTGATTGCAGGATGCTTTATCGATGCAAACTCTGCCATGTATATTTTTATCCCGATTATGCTTCCGGTCTGCAAAGCCCTTGGCTATGACCTGGTAGCATTCGGTATCGTGGCAACCGTCAACCTGGCCATCGGACAGGTAACTCCACCGGTTGGTGTCAACCTGTTTGTTGCCATTTCCGTAAAACTGAAAAAAGGAATGGAAGTTACCATTCAGCAGATTTCCAAAGCCGTTATGCCAATGATCGCAGCATCGGTAGCAGTTCTGCTTCTGATTACGTATGTTCCGCAGATTTCCACGTTCCTTCCAAAAGCACTGGCAAAAGTCGGAGCTTATACCGGAGCGGTAGCTGCAGCAACGAATTCCGATACTTCCAGTGGCGATGGTGCGGATGGCAGCACAGCAGGAAATTCCTCCGGCAATGAGGATTACAATGATATCGCTGATTACAGTGACCTTGGATGGGAAGAGCAGACCTGGAACTTTACCTGCTCCACCACTGAGACCAGTACCTGGGCAGAAGGCGGACGTAAGTTCGGCGAGCTCATGGAAAAAGCAACCGGCGGCAAAATTAAAGTCAACGTATATGCCGCAGACCAGCTGACCAACGGAAACCAGTCCGAAGGTATCCAGGCGTTGATGAACGGAGACCCGGTACAGATTTCGATGCACAGCAACCTGATTTACTCTGCATTTGACCCGAGATTTAACGTCGTATCTCTTCCGTTCCTGTTTGATTCCGTAGAAGATGCGGATGCAAAACTGGACGGCGAGGCAGGCGAAAAATTAAAAGAGATCCTCGATGAGTACGGCCTGCACTGCATGGGAATCGCCGAGAACGGTTTCCGTCAGCTGACCAACAGCAAGCAGGAAGTAAAAACCGTCGATGATATGAAGAACCTGAAAATCCGTGTAGCAGGAAGTAACCTGCTGATGGAGTGCTACAAACGCTGGGGTGCCGATGCGACCAACATGAACTGGTCTGAGACCTACACCGCCCTGCAGCAGAAAACCGTAGAAGGCCAGGAGAATCCGCTTCCGGCTATCGATGCAGCCAGCGTACAGGAAGTACAGCCGTACTGCTCCATGTGGAATGCAATTTATGACTGCCTGTTCTTCTGCATTAACGGAGACATCTATAACAATCTGACCCCGGAGCAGCAGAAAGTTGTCGATGAGGCCGGACAGAAAGCAGTAGACTACGAACGTGCCATCAACCGTGCCGGTGATGATGAGATTATGGACCGCTGGCAGAACGAGAACGGTGTCAAGATCACTAAATACGAAGATATGGACATCGACTCCTTCAAACAGGCGGTAGACGGTGTAGATGCGTGGTATCAGAAGGAACTGGAAACCGCAGGTTATGACGATGCCAAAGATCTGATTGAAGCCTTTACAAAGAAAGATACATCTTCTGCAAGCACCTACGATGTAGAAGACAGAAGCGATCTCGACTGGCCGGAGCAGACCTGGAACTTCACCTGCTCCACCACTGAAACCAGTACCTGGGCAGAAGGCGGCCGTAAGTTCGGAGAACTGATCGAAAAAGCAACTGGCGGCAAGATCAAAGTCAATGTATACGCTGCAGACCAGCTGACCAACGGAAACCAGTCCGAAGGTATCCAGGCACTGATCGATGGAGACCCGGTACAGATTTCGATGCACAGCAACCTGATTTACTCTGCGTTTGACCCAAGATTTAACGTCGTATCTCTTCCGTTTCTGTTTGATTCCGTAGAAGATGCGGATGCAAAACTGGACGGCGAGGCAGGCGAAAAATTAAAAGAGATCCTCGATGAGTACGGCCTGCACTGCATGGGAATCGCCGAGAACGGTTTCCGTCAGCTGACCAACAGCAAGCAGGAAGTAAAAACCGTCGATGATATGAAGAACCTGAAAATCCGTGTCGCAGGAAGCAACCTGCTGATGGAGTGCTACAAACGCTGGGGCGCCGATGCCACCAACATGAACTGGTCCGAGACCTACACGGCCCTGCAGCAGAAAACCGTAGAAGGCCAGGAAAATCCGCTCCCGGCTATCGATGCAGCCAGCGTACAGGAAGTACAGCCGTACTGCTCGATGTGGAATGCAATTTATGATTGTCTGTTCTTCTGTATTAACGGAGACATTTATGACAGTATGACACCGGAGCAGCAGGAAGTAATCGATGAGTGCGGACGTCTTGCAACACAGTACGAGCGTGAAATCAACCGCGCCTGTGATGATGAAATCATGAACCGCTGGCAGAATGAAAATGGTGTTACCATTACCAATTATGAGGATATGGACATTGATTCCTTCAAACAGGCGGTAGACGGCGTGGACGAGTGGTATCAGAAAGAACTGGAAGGACAGGGATATGATGATGCCAAAGAGTTGATTGAGACGTTTACAAAATAGGCAGGTTCGCAGATGTTTCTACAGGCTTTGCCGGGTCTGACGGGAAAATAATGCAGCCAGACTACATATGGTAGAAAATAAAAATCCATCCATAACTGGGAGGCCTTTGATGAGACTGCTCTTGGGTATGGATGGATTTTTTTATTTGAGTTTTCCAGGAAAACAGGTATACTGGATGGTAGCAGAAAACGGGAGATTTGAATCAATGAAACAGAAAAAAGAACGGGAAAAAGAAATCAGTCAATGGCCATGGATTTCCATGCTGCCGTTCGGAATCCTGGCGGGATACTGGGGAGATAAGGAAGTGCGGATTACGGCAATTTCGGAATATGGCTTTCAGACCCGCCTCGCGGCACCGGCCACAGCGGAGCAGAAAAACGCACCGTGGGAACTGGCATTTTACGATCAGAAAACGGCATCCTACCAGCGGATTCTTCTTCGTGATGCGACTTTTCTGCAGGAAAAAGAGGAAGATTTTGATGTTGTTTATACCTTCGCCACGGAACAAGAAGATTATCGAAATGCGGTACAGCACCTTGCCCTGCAATACAGCCAGTATATTCGCTGGAAAATGGAGGACGATGATGCCGCTCTTGCAGAACAGATGACAGGATATCCTGCGGAGCAGGACGCGTTTCATCTGGAAAGTCTGGAAGAGCAGAAAAAAGTATGGTTTTCCGGAATTACGAAGGAAACCTTTGTGGCATTGCAAAATAGTGCTGCCGGATCCGGGCAGCCGATTGAGCTGGCGCTCGAACTGGACCGGCCGGAATGGTATAAGGCGTATCTTTCGATGGAAAGTGGGGTGTTTTTTGATGCTTATTTTCGGAAAAACCAGATTCCAGATCCGCCGCTTTTTCACCCGGACCGGCTCTATATAGGAAATGCTTTTTGCCCGCATCTGGCGCCAACGGAAGAGGAACTGTTTGCACTGATGGACAAAGCCTGTCGGGAGTCATTTTCAATTACGCTTACGTTTCCATTTTTGCTGGAAGAAAATCTGTCGGAAACACAGCAGCGGCTGCAGCGCCTCGCTGAATGGTGCGAACGAAAGAATAAAACCGTTGAGCTTGTTGTAAATGACTGGGGAACCGCTCATCTGGCCGCTCATTTTCCTGTGTTTTCCATCTGTCTAGGCATTCTGCTTAATAAGCGAAAAAAGATCCCAGGATGGCCTACAAGCTGGGAGACCGCACACTATTTGAGAAAAACAGCGTCCACGCGGCATTTTACCGTAAATATTTGAAAGCAGAATTCCAGATCGAGCGGTATGAATGGGAGAGCTGCGGCAATACCGGTACCGGGAAGTTCCCGGAAGGAAAAAACAGTATGCATCTTCCCTTTTATCAGACCAATACCTCGCAGTACTGTCCACTGTACGTAGCGTGCACCAAAGGAAGCCGCAGCGCGCAGATGCCGGTGCGGGAATGCCCGAGGTTTTGCGAAAAACAGGCGTTTTTATATCCGGAGCATCTGCGGATGATGGGGAGATATAATTCGTTGTTTGGGGTGGATTTGGATGTTTGGAAGAGAATGAGAGAGATGTTGAAGCTGTGTGGAGTGGATCGGGTGGTAGTGAATTTGCTATAGTTGATTGGGCTTTTTGAATAAAAAAACTTGATTTTGAGAAAAGAACAATACAATTAGGCATATGATATACCATCTATTAAAAATATTGTTGAAGCTATTATCTCAGAAATGTGGTAAAATAAACGGGTATTGATTATCGAAATCTTTGCTTGTGATTAATGTTGTATTATTTTGGGCATTAGTATGATAGAGTCGCAGTTTTTGACATTTACGATAAATAATGATGATTACAGAGGATGGCATGTACGATGGTAGATTTGTTTAATGAGAATACTCTTTTTGTGCTTTTCTTTGCAATGGTTGCTATTTATAATTATTCTGCTTTAAAAGAATATCAGCGAATGGCGATTATCTATATTAGTATTTATGCATTAGCTGCCTTATTCTTTTTGAATCTTTTTACCAGACCACGCCGATTTGGAAAAACCTTAAATAGCTTAAGAGTTTTTTTGAAATTGGAACAGATCGAACGCTGTTTGATGGTCTCTATATTTCCCGGAACCAAAAGCTGTGTGAGGAATATATGGGAAAGTACCCCGTTATTTTCCTGTCACTCAAAGGAATTGACGGCTTATCCTTTGAAGCCGCAAAATACCGTTTAACGGAGTTGATCGGGGTGGAAGCAGAGCGATTTGCATTTTTAGCGGACAGTGAAAAACTGACGGAAAATGAGAGGAGCAAATATCGGGCGATCATCCATTTAGTGAATGGTAAATATTCCATGGATGAGGATATGCTTGTCTCCAGCCTGCAGACATTATCACAGCTGTTATGCCGGCATTATGGTCAGAAGGCCATGATTCTGATTGATGAGTATGATGTTCCTCTCGACAAAGCGTTTCAGCATGGATACTATAAAGAAATGGTTTCACTGATTCGGGGATTGTTCGGACAAGCGCTGAAGACGAATGATGATCTGCAATTTGCTGTACTGACAGGATGTCTCCGGGTTTCCAAAGAAAGTATCTTTACAGGACTGAACAATTTCAAAGTTTATGCAGCAGACGACGTTCGCTATGATGAAGAGTTCGGCTTTACGAATGAAGGGGTAAAAAAACTTCTTGCAAATTACAATCTGCAGGAACATTTCGAGAAAGTGAAAGAGTGGTATGACGGTTATCATTTCGGCGACGCAGATATCTATTGTCCCTGGGATGTGATTAACTATGTGGACGATTTAGTGAGCGATCCAAATGTGCAGCCTAAGTCCTATTGGATCAACAGCAGCGGAAATGATCTTGTGAAACGCTTTATTGAACAGGCTGATATCACGACAAAAGACGAGATCGAACAGTTGATTGCAGGAAATGCAGTTGAAAAGAGAATTCGTTCGGATTTGACTTATGACGAAATTGACAACAGCATCGACAATATATGGAGTGTGCTTTTTACAACCGGATATCTCACACGGCTTGGAAAAGCTGAAAATGGCGTGTACAAGCTGATCATTCCGAATCAGGAAGTCCGCGAAGTTTTTGTTCTGAAGATCCGCGAATGGTTTAATCAGATCGTTGCGAACAACAGGGCATCTACAAATAAAATCAATCAGGGATTTCTGGAAGGAGAGGCGGAGACGATCCAGCAGGAACTGACGATGTTTCTCGGAGAAACGATCCGTGTTTTCGATACAAAGGCACGGAATGAAGAAAAAGAAATTTTTTATCACGGCATTTTACTTGGTATTTTGAAAAATTATTCTGGCTGGGTTGTGAAATCAAACAGAGAATCTGGAGATGGTTTTGCGGATATTCGGCTCAAACCGAAAAATCCGGATGCGGGAATCATAGTGGAATTGAAATACGTCCGTTCTCTGCATGATCTCGATCAGGCGTGTGAAAGAGCGCTGGAACAGATCGAGGACCGCAGATACGATACAGAACTTCGTGAAGATGGACGAAATGATATTCTTGCATATGGAATTGCATTCTGCAGAAAACGGTGTAAAGTGGTGGTTAAAAATCTATAAACAAAAAGCAGTCTATATGGGCTGCTTTTTTTGCTGCGTGCGCCTGGCGGCGCACGTTTCTAACGGGTTAAAGTCCCGAATCCGCCCGGTAGTGGGAAGGATATAGCCGAAGGCAAGGGTGTCCATCGTGAGGTGGAATCTGAAGGAAGCCGGATGTGGGAACAGACTAACCACGGGCAAATCTCTGGTCTGACGAACAGAAATCTCATATAAGGTTATGCATGAGGGTAAGGCTGCGCACCAAGTCAAAGCCCAATAACTACACGGAATCATGCGTGATAGATGAGGCCGATGGATGGAGAGGAAGAAACGTGTGGTACCCGGGGAGGTCTGTGCGGTATGCTCCGAAAGGAGTAACCACTGTACAAAGCAGTGCTGAACGCACAGAAGTCAGCAGAGGTCATAGTAGCCGAAAGGTGAAGGACCGAATCAGTAGGAGTCTTGAGTATGACTGGGAAAGGAGGAATGACTGATTATGACAGAAAACACAAACAGTGGCTGTTCGCAAAGAGATAGTGCGGAACATGAAAGGTATGCGAAAGCGTCAAGGTCATTCAATCGGATATGGAAAGAAAGAGACAGTGCACAGCCGAAACTCCTGGAAGCGATACTGTACAAAGATAATCTAAACAGAGCGTATAAAAGAGTGAAGGCGAATAAAGGAGCGGCAGGTATTGATGGAATGAGTATCGAAGAAACCCTGCCATATCGAAAGGAACATCAACAGGAACTGAAAAACCGGATACTCAGAGGAAAATATACCCCATCTCCGGTAAGGCGGGTTGAAATTCCAAAACCAGACGGTGGTGTGCGAAAGCTTGGCATACCAACGGTGATAGACCGTACCATCCAACAGGCAATAACGCAACAGTTAGTGCCAATCTATGAACCGCTGTTTGCAGATGGTAGCTTTGGCTATCGTCCGGGCAGAAGCGCCAAAGACGCAATACTTAAAGTGAAGGAGTATGCGGAACAAGGATACACATATGCAGTATCCTTAGATTTATCGAAATACTTTGATACACTTAACCATGAAATCCTTATTAACTTACTACGCAAGACAGTAAAGGACGAACGGGTGGTACAGTTGATTAAGCGTTATCTGAAAAGTGGGGTAATGGAGAATGGAGTGGTGATGGAAACAGAGGAAGGTTCGCCACAAGGTTCATTATGCCGAGCTCGGCATAACGACCCTTATGACGAGATAGATGTTATGCCGAGATACATCCGGTATTCGTAGGATTTATCAGTGTTTTCACTTTCTGAACTCGGCATAACACTCTCTATTATTTTAAGGAATTTAAAAACTGTAAAAGATCTTTGTCTTTGTTCCAGTCAGGAAGATTAGTCTCATCAGCAACTTTAGGAGCAAGCGCATTGATTGCATCATTTTTCAGGCGGTTATCAGCTCTTACATAAATCATCGTTGTAGAAATGTCTTCATGTCCGAGAAAGTCTCTGATATAGATGATGTTGATACCGGCCTCCAGCATATGCATTGCCTTCGAGTGCCGAAACATATGGCAATGCACATGTTCCGGAAATGCTGCATCTTCTTTACGAAGTGCATCAGCATATTTTTTGACGATATAAGAAATACCATCACGGTCAATCTTGTGTTGATAACGGTTAGTTATTAGCGGATCTGTTCCAACAGCGTATGAACGATACCGGCTAAGATAGTTTTCAACAAGCTTTGCTGTTGCATCTGATAACACGACTGTCCGGTACTTATTGCCTTTTCCATGTAATCTTACAGTTGTAACAGATCCTAACGCTACATCTGCTATCGTGATATCACATAGTTCCTAGACTCTGCACCCACTGTCATACATAAGTGTCAGGATTACCCGGTGCCTGAATCCGGTGGATGAATTAATATCAGGACTGTTGATAAGACAGGACATTTGTTTTACTGTCAGGAAAGATACTTCCTTTGGTGCAGACTTTTTAGCTTTGATTCCAGATACATTCTGCAGTGGAGCAATGTATTCGATGTTTTCCAGCTGTGCATAATCGCTGAATGCTTTTAATGCAGCCAGTCTTTGGTTTGCGGCTGATATACCAGCTCCACTATTCCGATACCATTCCAGAAATTCAATGACGATCTCACGTTTAAAGTCCTTGATATAAAAGGAGTTCGGTGAAATTCCTTTTTCTTCTTTTAAAAATCGCAGGAACAGTTTCAGGGTATCCCTGTAACTGAGAACGGTATTCTTGGAATAGCATCTGTGATGCGGCAGGTAGTCTGTCAGGAATCCTGTAACAAGACAGGCAAAATCAGTAGAATTCATGTTCATTGATCTCTGTCTCCTTTATCAGGTCGGGAAAAGATTCCTTCATCCGTTCTTTTATATATGGAAACCGTTCTGCCACAGCTTATCAGTCTGTGCACATCAACTATTGAAACCGCCGTGTACCGAACGGTACGCACGGTGGTGTGAGAGGACGGGAGTTAATCACTCCCTCCTACTCGATCAAAGATTAACTGTTTGAAAAAACAGCAGAATATGATTTTATGAGTAATCAAGGATTCTTTGGCAATACAAAATCTAACAATTCAGAAGAGTTGTTCTCTGAGGAAGAGCAGGATCTGTTTGCGGATGAAATGGACGAGTTGGAGATTGCTGGCTTAGATACAATGGAATTATCCATGATGGATGAGGCGGAAAGACGAGAAGCAATAGAAGATACGGGTTTGGATCCAGATGACTATGATTTTGACTGAAAAATACCTAGGATTTCCTAAAAATTATCAAATATAAAATAAAATTTATTTTCGAGTTGTCAAAACAATACATTGCCATATAATAGAATCCGTTATATAATAAAAAGGATTAAGTGAAGATTCGTGTTTATATCGAAGAGAGGTACATACATGGCAGTTTCATATAACGGATTATGGAAATTACTGATTGACAACAATATGAAAAAAATGGATTTGGTAGAACGTGTAGGTATTAGTAGTAGCACGTTAGCTAAAATGAGCAAGGGAGAAATTGTATCACTGACTGTTTTGGAAAAAATCTGTGATGAGCTAAATTGCGATTTTGGCGATCTTATCAGCTATGATCGGAAAGGGGCAAAAAAATGATGGAATACAATGCGGCCAGCGTCAAATTTCTTCTTTGGCATGTTGAAACAAAGGAAACAGCAAAATTGCTGCAGGAACATAGTTTTGACGAAATACGAAGAATGGTATTAGAAGACAACATATATCAACAAAAATCAAGAGAGCGTGCACAGAGTGAATTTAGCTGTATTAAGAAGCGTCTTCAGGCATTACCAGAGGAACTGATTCAAAAACTAATACAGTCAGATATTCAGACTACAAAAATTATTACATTTATTGCCTGCATGGTAACAGATCGCCTTCTTTTTGAACTAATGTATGAAGTGTATAGAAATAAAGTACATTATGGTGAAGAAAATATCACAGATGCTGATTTGAATATTTTTATGAATGATAAAAGAGATCAGAGTGAAAAAATGGCGGGCTTTTCTGATCTTACGATTCGAAAATTGAAACAGAATTTCTGCTTCTTATACCAGGATTGGACCTGTTCTGTCGTTTTTTCATAAACCGGATGTCAGTTATTATGGTGGTGATGGAACGGTCTATACAGATAAAATGGTGGTATGCAAAGACGATATGGGAGCAGCATACGTAGCGGGAACTTCATTTGCAGCGCCATGGATTTCACGTAAACTGGCATATTTGATTCATATTATGGGATTAAGCCGGGAAGTGGCGAAAGCATTGCTGATTGATGCAGCTTCCGGATGGAATCGAAGAGATGATATTTCACATAGAATCGGATATGGTGTTGTGCCAAAGCATATTAATGAGGTTTTAAAAACACCGAATGATGAAATACGTTTCATTATGACAGGGGCATCGGAGGAATATGAAACTTATACTTATAATCTGCCAGTGCCTGTTGTAGATCATGCGCACCCGTTTTATGCAAGAGCTACCCTGGCATATTTTCCACAGTGCGATCGCAAACAGGGTGTTGACTATACGAGTACAGAAATGGATATTCAGTTTGGCAGAGTTGTTGCCAAAAGAGGGTCAACCATGATTAAAGCAATTGATGACAATCGACAGTCTGAAGAGAAACAGATTACTTTGTACGAAGAAGATGCAAGAAAAATGTATCGCAAATGGGATAATGTGAAACATATCAGTGAAAAAATAAAAGAAAAAAGGGGTCCCCGAAAGGCTTATGATTCTGGGTTATGGGGACTTAAGATTAATACGAAAGAATGCTTGCAGAAAAGAAAAGATTCTCTTCCGTTTGGTGTGGTTGTAACGTTAAAAGAGATGAATGGAGTAAATCGTATAGACGATTTTGTAAAGATGTGTTTTGCAAGAGGTTGGCTGGTTCAGAGACTTGATATTGAAAATCAGCTGGATTTGTATGCTAAGGCGGAGGAAGAGATTGAATTTGAATGAGGCGCAAGCGAAAGGATTTAACTTATGAAAATCACATCAGGCCTCGGCTCCATTGATGACTATCCCCGTTACGTCCGCGCCGGTGCAGACGAGCTGTTCTGCGGTTACGTTCCATTTTCCTGGTCAGAAAAATACGGAACGGTTCTGCCGCTGAATCGGAGAGAGGTTTTAAACTATAACGTACAAATTGGATCGTTCAGTGAACTGGAAATTCTGGCCAATATGGTGCAGAAATACCAGAAGCCAGTGCATCTGGCGTTCAATTCGCTGTATTACCGGCCGGAACAGTATGAAGAAATTGCACAGATCATCCAACAGTGCCGCAGCATAGGGTTTGACAGTTATATTCTTGCGGATCCCGCGCTGCTTGTGTACCTGCGAAAAGAAAAGATCGACTGTGAGGTGCATCTGAGCGGGGATTTGGGAACAGTGAATTCTGCGATGACAGAGGTTTTTGCGAAAGAATACCCGAAGAGGATCATTTTCCAGCGCAAAAATACGATCTCGGAAATGCGTGCAGTGATTCGGCATATAACTGCGCAGAAAGAAGCCGCTCGAAAAGAATGGACTTATCCAACGGAGTTCGAGGCATTTGCTTTGAATGAACTGTGCCAGTTCAGTGGTGCTTTCTGCAATTCCCTGCACTGCGATGAAATGGGATATCTTTGCCGGGTTCCTTACTGGAAGAAACCGATGTCGCTTTCAGAATCTAAATTAGAAAAACAAGAAAAAAATCGTCCGGGAGAAAATATTTCTATATCCGAATGGGATTCTGCATCAGAACTGATGAATCCTGTATCGGAAGATGGTTACCTCTGCGGCGCAACCGGCTGCGGCCTGTGTACATTAAAACAGCTTTCCGATGCTGGAATCACTCATCTGAAGCTGGTAGGCCGGGGAAATTATACCGATTTTATGGAGCGTGATATCCGAAATCTGCGCCGCACGCTGGAGATTCTGGAGGATTCTTCTACGGAAGAAGAATATATCCGAGCGATGAAAGCAGAGCTTTTTCCAAATGGATGCAGTCACATGTGCTATGCCAGATAAAATATGTCAATTCTTTCTGAATCTAAAGAGATAGTGGAGAACGTAATGAGAAATGTTTTCCCAGCACGCTTTAATAATTGACATAATGATGAATCGTCTTCTGCGTGATTATTTATAATAATTACGAAATGCGACGAAAATCAACCAGACGCTGCTGAAACGGATCGTGGCCGTAGCTTCGATTGCGATCGCGTGCAGCAAACTCTTTTTCTGATTGAAAAACCATTTCCGCAGCCTGCACGCCCCACTTTGCGGTATATTTTGCCCTCATTCAGTCGCCGTAGCCCGCTACGCCTCCTTCATTCAGACAAAATCTCCCACAAATTGGAACATGCAGACTACGAAAAGCCTTTTTCAAACACACTCTAGCGCTTTGCACACAAACTTTAGTTAGAAGCGTATCCCAATTGTTCTTATTGACTAAATATTTCCTTAGGGAATACAATATAGAAAAAGTAAAAAGGAGGGATACCATGCAGGCACTTTCAAAGAAAAAAACCGGTGATATCTGTACCATCAAATGGATGTTTGGAATCCCTGATGTTCTGGATTTCCTCCGAAGCCGTAAAATCAAAGAAGGCAGCACCGTACAGGTCATCCAGAGAATAAACGGTGGATTGATCCTTGGCATGGATGGAAAACGGATTGCAATGTGTGATGCAGCTGCAGACCGGATTCAGGTATGAAAGGAAGAAAAATCAAAATGAGCGGAACCTTGGAAGAGGAGCCGCTCATTTTGATTTTCCAAATACCCACAAAAGAATTTTCGTAGATAAGTGTGCAGACTGCGGAAATGATTTTTAATAAATACGCGCCAGGAAATTTTCAAGCTTTTCTTTACATAGAACCGTTGCGAAACAGCCGCCAGATAGAGTAAAATAGAGCAGATCTTAAGAAAAAGGAAGTTGGACTTTTATGATATTATTAGAACAGATACAAAAAGAACATGCCGCTGCTTTTACGCACGGCGGAAAATTTCATGCGGATGATGTGTTCTCTGCGGCACTGCTTCTGCATTTTAATCCGCAGCTTACCATCCAGCGCGGAAATCGTGTGCCGGAGGATTTTGACGGGATTGTTTTTGATATTGGAAGAGGAGAATACGACCATCACCAGAAAGACAGCCGGATCCGGGAAAACCAGGTTCCGTACGCGGCGTTTGGCCTTTTATGGGAGGCACTTGGCACAGAAATTTTAAGTCCGGAGATGGCCGCGCGGTTTGACGAGAAGTTTGTACAGCCGCTCGATCTCAATGATAATACAGGAGAAAAGAATGAACTCGCCAGTATGATCGGCATGTTCAATCCGGTATGGGATGATAACAGCGGAAGCGATGCTGCTTTCCTGGAAGCGGTGGCAGTGGCCGGACGGATTTTGGAACATAAATGGGAGCGTTTTCGTGCGGATGAGCGGGCGGAGCAGCAGTTTGCAGCTCTTCTTGCCGAACACAGGAAGCGGATCGCAGCGGAGAAAAAGGCAGGAACAATGGATGAAAAGATTCTGATTCTGTCGGAATTTTTTCCATGTCAGAAACAGCTTTCCGCGACTGAAATTGCATTTCTGATATTCCCATCGAACCGCGGCGGTTACTGCGTGCAGCCGGTTCGAAAAGAAAATTCATTCAATTACAAGTATGATTTTCCGGAAACATGGCTTGGTCTGGAAAAAGAAGCACTGCAGGAAGCGACGGGGCTTTCCGATGTGTCTTTCTGCCACAAAGGAGGATTTCTTCTCACCGCAGAAACGCTTGACGATGCCGTCGCTGCCTGTCGCATCAGCCTTACGGGAATGCCAAAAGCACCGGTTCTGATCCACATCGGTACCGATGCGATTGATGCGGATGACGCGCTTTTGCGGCAGATGCCGGGCATGGAGCATGCAGTTATTCTTCATAAACCGCTGCTGGAGGCCCCGGAACTGAACATCTGTGGCAGTTATGCCGTGTCATCACTTGAAAAAGCAGAATGGAAGATACGCCTGCGGGAATACCTGTCGGACCTGTTAAAAGAAAAGCCGGAGGCTGTCTGTGTCAGCGGTGATCTCTTTGCGGCCTATCCGGTCATGCACCAGCTCCGCAAAAAACATATTCCGGTTCTGACGGTATCAGAGCAGAATGGAAAACGGCTGCTGGTCCGCATTCCGTCCGGTTCCTGAGAATTTACAGAGAATCTCTCTCAATTTCACGCGTTAAACAGAAAAATTCCTCAATATGTGATTTGTTTCTTTGCATCTGCTGTTGTCTGTGATACAATATAGAAAATACGTGAAATTTTTGCACAATGAAAATAAATGATATCATTTTTGGTTTATCTTCAAAAAAAGAGGCCAGACTTTACAGGAACGATACGTTTTTGTGATTTCATCCGAACGGCCTCAAAAGCAGAAAATGGCAGGCAGAAATCGACAAACAGCAGAGAGGAGAGCAAAACATATATGATTTCAAAGAAAAAATTTGGCACAACGGTAACAGCGTTCGGCGTGGCAGCCGGAATGCTTCTCGGTTCGGCTGCACCGGCGCATGCAGAGGAGACAGCGAAAACGGTGCAGGAAACGCAGAAAGATCAGGCGGATGCACCGGCCATGCAAAGTGAAACGGAAAACGGAAACACAGAAGAAGCCGTTGTTACGGCTGTAGAAACACAGGAAACCGAGACACCAGCAGAAGAACCGTCCGTACCATCTCAGGATGAAAATGCCGCTTCCACAGAGGAGCCAGAAGTACCGGAAACGCCAGAACCGACAGAGGATCCGAATCCAACGGAGACACCGGAAGACCCGAATCCAGGCGAGATGCCGGAGCCATCTCCAAGTGAAACCCCGGAACCAACTCCAGGCGAAACTCCAGAACCGTCGGTAACGCCATCCCCAAGTGAAACGCCGACTCCAGCCCCGTCCGAAACCCCGGAACCAACTGAAACCCCGGTGCCAACCGAGACGCCTGCACCAGCACCGACAGAAACACCGAAAAATGATGAGACACAGGCGGATGACTGGATTCAGACGATTGATTACGGAAAATATATCAGCTCCATGAAAAAAGATCTCCGCGCAGGTTTCGCACAGGTCGACAAAGCGTACGCCTACGCAAAGGTCGATACCAGATTAAACGTCCGCGAAAGCGGTTCCACCAGCGCACGGATCGTGGGAACACTTCCGGCAAAGGCACTCTGCTTTGTGATCGCCGATGCGGATCAGGAGTGGGTTTATATTGAATCGGGCGACGTCCGCGGTTTTGTCCGTACGGATTATCTGCAGCAGGGAAAAGAGGCGCTGGAATATGTAACCGGCACCGGAGAGGATCAGATGAAACTGGCGGATCAGGTGATTGATCCGTCTGAAAATGAAGCCTTTCCCTATAAAAAAGAAACGGTTTATGAAGTAAAAACCTCAACCGGAAACGGTATTATCACATTTGCAAAACAGTTCGTTGGCAGACCATACGTCTGGGGTGGAAACTCCCTGACGGACGGTATTGACTGCTCTCATTTTGTATGGCAGATTCTGACCCGTTGCGGTGCGTACGACGGTGAATATACGATCTCCGGCGGATGGCGCAGCCTTGGAACGGAGGTTGCAAGCCTGGATGAGGCACGCGCAGGCGATGTTATTTGCTATAATGGCCATGTGGCGCTGTATGACGGAGAAGGAAAAATCGTAGAAGCGCTGAACGAAAACGCCGGTATCACCTGCGACCGCCCAGTGGACTGTGACACGATTCTGACGATCCGTCGTTTTGCAGCCGACGATGAAATCGGTGGAACGAACGCAGAAAAGATCTGGAATTACTTCCTGATGCACGGATTTACAAAAGAAGGAGCCGCCGGTATTATGGGAAATATTGCAAACGAGGCATCCACAGACCTCAATCCGACACTGCTTGAGTATGGCTCTACCAGCCGCACAAGCCTGAGCGGAGAGCAGTACACGAACCTTGTTGATGCCGGAATCATTTCCCGTGACGAAGTGATCCGAAGTTCCCGTTTTGGCCTTTACAGTGGCGGAAGATATGGATATGGTCTCTGTGGTTTTACAGATCCAACGATCAAAGAGTATCTGTGCCGATATACCATTGATCTTGGAAAGAGCCTTGGAAGCCTGTCCGGCCAGCTCGACAGTCTGATGGCCTACCTTTCCGACTACAATCCGAATCTGCTGGACAGACTGAAAAATGCCGAAGATGTTGACACCGCAGCAACTGCCTTCATGCGTGAATACGAAAAATGCGCAAACCAGAGCACACAGCAGAAACTGCGTACAACAGCAGCAGAACAGATCTACAATGTTATGGAATTGTATGATTCGCCGGTAGATGTAGAATAAACGAACAGATGATGAAAACGTGTTAAGGAAAGTCCTCCGCAGCAGAAAGATTCTGTGTGGAGGACTTTCTTACAGTAAAATAATTGAATTTATGTATGATTTTTTACTTCCAGCTTTTCAGTTTGTCCGCTTCTGGAGTCTGCAGCAGAATTTCTTTACAGGCCAAAAGAGAAGGACTCACATAATCACAAAATGGAAAAAGCTCTTTTGTATACGGTGTCAGATCCGGGATCATGCAGGAGATGGCACCAGCTGCACGCGCGGCCTTCAGACCATTGATGCTGTCTTCGGCTACTATGCATGCAGCAATCGGAACTTTCAGAAGAGACGCTGCTTTTAAGAAAATTTCCGGATCCGGCTTGCTGTTGATTACCTCATCCCCGCAGACTGAAGCATTGATATACTGGTCAATGCCAGACTGTTTCCAATAGTCTTCCGCAACGCGCCGCGTTGTAGAAGTAGCAACGGCAACTTTGATCGAATGCTCTTTGAGCCAGGAAAGAAACTCATGAAGCCCTGGCTTTTCCGGGACACCGTTGCGTCGAATATAATCGTTTAGATACGCCGTGCGGATTGCGCGTCCTTCATCGTATGTCACCTGTCCGTGAAACCACTCCTCAAACAGCTTTCTGCTCCGCGGAAGCGCACTGCCGCGCATCTGCGAAAGATGTTCCTCCGTGAGCGTAAAATTCAGCTCCCGGGCAGCTTTTTGCCAGCCCTCTTTCATTACAATCTCGGTGTCAAACAGGATACCATCCATATCGAATAATACTGCCTTTATCATAAACATGACCTCCAAAGCACTTCTGTATTTTCAGTTGCTTAAAAACTATATTCAGTATACGAAAAATCCAGAAAAAAGACAAGCCCATGAGACAAACAGAAGACCACAAATTATACTTGACTTCAACCTAGCTTGAAGTGATATGCTGTCAAAAAATGACAAATCAGGAGGAATGACAAAATGGAAAAGTCAACGGTTTATTTTACCGACTTTCGATGTCCGGTTGGAACGAGTCAGCTTGACAAGCTGAAAAAGCTCTGTATTGCTGCTGGCATCAAAGACATTGATATGGAAGGCAAATTCATCGCAATCAAAATGCATTTTGGCGAACTGGGAAACATGGCGTTTCTTCGTCCGAATTATGCGAAAGTGGTTGCAGATCTCTGTAAAGAGCAGGGAGGCCTTCCGTTTCTGACAGACTGCAATACGTTATATCCGGGCAGCAGAAAAAATGCCCTGGAGCATCTTGACTGTGCGAATCTGAATGGATTCAATACCATTACCACAGGATGCCAGATTATCATCGGAGATGGAGTGCGAGGAACCGATGAAATCGAAGTTCCGGTTGTCAACGGAGAATATTGCAAAACAGCATTGATTGGTCATGCAATCATGGACGCAGATATTTTTATCAGTCTGAGCCACTTCAAAGGCCATGAAGCAACGGGCTTTGGCGGTGCACTGAAAAATATCGGTATGGGATGCGGAAGCCGCGCCGGAAAGATGCAGCAGCATGCCAGTGGAAAACCGGCAATCAATACGGAGGTCTGTCGTGGCTGCCACCGCTGCGCAAAAGAATGCGGAAGTGACGCGATTTCCTATGTAGATAAAAAAGCAGTCATTGACTATGATAAATGTAAAGGCTGTGGCCGCTGCATCGGTGCCTGCAGCTTTGATGCGGTTTATAATCCAAACAGCAGTGCAAACGAGCTTCTTGACCGGAAAATGGCAGAGTATGCGCAGGCTGTCTGCCATGGACGTCCGTGCTTCCATATCTCGCTGGTACAGGATATCAGCCCGAACTGTGACTGCCATGGGGAGAACGATGCTCCGATCCTGCCGGATATCGGAATGTTTGCAAGCTTCGACCCGGTTGCTCTTGATCAGGCGTGTGCCGATGCCTGCCTGAAGGCAACTCCGATCGAAAACAGTCAGCTTGGCGAGCATCTTGCAGAGCCGGGATGGCATTGCCACCACGATCATTTCAAGGATTCCAATCCGAACATTGAATGGCAGGCAACCCTCGACCAGGCAGAGAAAATTGGTCTTGGTACGAGACAGTATGAACTGAAACGTATCAAATAGTTTCTCAAACAGAAAAAGCGCTGCGTCACACTCCTGTGCGGCGAAACAGCAGCGAAACACAATGAGAAAGCTCCAGTTTCTCTTTGAAGCTGGAGCTTTTTACGATCAGATTTTTGCATTGCTTTTTGAGTCTGCTATTGTTTTATCCGTCTTATATCATCTCCAAAAACGCCTTATGAATCCGCACATCCGGGTCGAGTTCCGGGTGGAAGGAGAAGGTCATCTGGTTTTTGTATTTTACACCGACGATCCGCTCTTCCACAACCGCGAGCACTTCCACGCCATCCCCCACAGATGCAATATACGGCGCACGGATAAACGTCATCGGCACTGTTCCGATGCCCGCAACCGGTGCTTCTGTGTGGAAGCTGCCTAACTGGCGGCCGTAGGCATTCCGCCTGATGCACATCGGAATCGTGCCGAAATACTGTTCCGGCTGTCCCTTGATCTGTCCGTCGATCGTTTCGGCCAGAAGAATCGCACCGGCGCAGGTTGCGAGGACCGGCATGCCGTTTTCAATCTGGCTTTTCATGATATCGAACATGCCAAGCTCTTTTAAAAGCTTTCCCTGAACGGTACTCTCGCCGCCCGGTAGTACAAGTGCATCGTAAGGCTCGGCAAGATCGCGGGCCTGACGCAGTTCGATGCATTCGGCGCCAAGCTGCTCTAATACTTTTTCATGTTCTGCAAACGCACCCTGCAGTGCAAGCACTCCAATTTTCATTATTTTCCTCTTTCTGCCATCAGTAAGGCGATTTCCTGCTCGTTGATGCCGACCATAGCCTCGCCGAGATCAGCGGAGAGTTCTGCGATCAGTTTCGCATCGGTGTAGTTGGTAACGGCTTTTACGATGGAAGCCGCACGTTTTGCCGGGTTGCCGGATTTGAAGATACCGGAACCAACAAAAACACCCTCTGCTCCAAGCTGCATCATCAGCGCTGCATCGGCAGGAGTTGCCACACCGCCGGCTGCAAAGTTGACAACCGGGAGACGGCCGTTATCATGAACATACTGAACAAGATCGTACGGAACCTGCAGGACCTTGGCTGCCTCAAACAGCTCATCCTCACGCATTGAGGTCAGTTTCTGAATTTCGCTGTTCATTTTTCTCATATGGCGGACCGCCTGTACGATATCGCCGGTTCCCGGCTCACCTTTGGTACGGATCATAGACGCTCCCTCGTTGATCCGGCGGAGTGCCTCGCCGAGATCTTTTGCACCGCAGACAAACGGTACTTTGAAATTTCGTTTGTTGATATGGTAGACATCATCCGCCGGGGAGAGAACCTCACTCTCGTCGATGTAGTCGATTTCGATGGCTTCAAGAACCTGTGCCTCTACAAAGTGGCCGATGCGGCATTTTGCCATAACCGGAATGGAAACGGCTTCCTGAATGCCGCGGATCATCTTCGGATCACTCATACGGGAAACGCCGCCGGCGGCACGGATGTCTGCCGGAATCCGCTCCAGTGCCATAACGGCACAGGCACCAGCTTCCTCTGCGATGTGGGCCTGTTCCGGTGTGGTAACATCCATGATCACACCACCTTTTAACATCTGTGCCAGTTCTTTGTTCAGTTTGTATCTCTCATTTGCTGCTGTCATAATAATCTCCTCCTTGCCTGATAAATATCAGGTGATAAATTTTGTTTCTGTTTTGGCTTTACTTTTGCTCTGCCTCACAGTATACTGGTAAAGTGACTATAAAAAAATCGCCAAAACAAATATATTCAGTAAGGTCAGATAAGAGGAGAATGGTCGAATGCTGACGTATAATTTTTCCAATATAGGGTCAGATTCCCTGTATGAATATTTATATAAATGTATCAAAAACGACATATTACTGGGAAATATCCGTCCGGGAGAGAAGCTGCCGTCGAAACGAACGTTTGCAAAAAATCTGGGCATCAGTGTGATTACCGTCGAGAATGCCTATGCGCAGCTTGTTGCGGAAGGCTATCTGTATTCCATGCCAAAGCGCGGATTCTATGCGGCTGATCTGGAAATTGAGGATTCCATGCGGGATGCGGTGCCAAAAGAGATCCTGCAGGTGGCAAACGGGGAGACTTCCTATTTTGCGGATTTTTCCAGCAATCAGACGGACAGCGAGATTTTTCCCTTTACAATCTGGACGCGGACGGTGCGTGCTGTCTTGAATGACAACCGCATCCAGCTCATGATCAATTCTCCCTGCGCCGGGATTTTAAAGCTGCGCAGTGCGATTGCAAAATATCTGCGTGAGTTCCGCGGCATGCAGGTGCTGCCGGAGCAGATTATTGTCGGCGCAGGAACGGAGTATCTGCATAACCTTCTGATTCAGCTTCTCGGAAACGATCTTGTTTATGGAGTAGAGGATCCCGGGTATCACAAAATTGCGCGGATTTATGAGAGCATGAAGGTACGGTACGAGCCAGTGCTGCTCGACCAGGACGGTGTTTCGGTGCAGGAGCTGGAAAAAAGATCGGTTGATATTATTCATACCTCCCCGTCCCATCACTTTCCAACCGGGACAGTCATGCCGGTCAGCCGCCGTTATGAACTGCTCGGCTGGGCAGCAAAATCAGATCATCACTATATCATTGAGGACGATTATGACAGTGAGCTGCGTCTCGGCGGAAAGCCGTTTCCGACACTGCAGAGTATCGACGTTTCGGACAAGGTCATCTATATGAATACGTTTACGAAAACACTTGCCTCCACGGTACGGATCAGCTATATGGTGCTTCCGCAGACATTAGCGGAGAAATTTTATCGCGAGCTGTCGTTTTATTCCTGCACCGTCTCCAACTTTGAGCAGTACACACTGGCAGAGTTTATTGAGAATGGCAGTTTCGAAAAACATATCAACCGGCTGCGAAACTATTATCAGAACAAACGAGATCTGATTTTACAGGAACTCGAAAAGAAGCCGCTCGGTGATTACGTGACCATCGAGGAGGAAGAAGCAGGCGTTCATTTTCTGATGCATCTTCGCACGGATTTGAAAGAAGAGTCGATTGTCACGCAGGCGAAATCCCGTGGTGTGAAATTAAAGCCGCTCTCCGGCTATTACGCGGATGCGGCGGAGGCAATAAAGCAGGAAAATACGTATGTCATGAACTATTCCTCTATCGATCCGGCTGCAATGGAGCGGGCGGCGGGAGTGCTGCTTCATATTCTGCGGGCGCATATGACGGAAAACACATTTGAGGCAGAGATGAAAAAGAGCCAGGAATAATCATAAATTGATCCACAGAAATAACTGCAGGGAATGAGCTTCTCTGATGCCCAGCAGTTTCTATTACAAACTCATAAAGGAGAAAAGCATATGATGAATCGTGAAATGATGGAGCTTGCCATGAGGCAGTCTGCGGAAGATATGGGGTGCCGCGTGGAAGATTTCAAGGCGGACAAAAATGTTGTTGTTCCCATAAAATTAGGAAAGAAGGCCCGCAAATATTTGAAAGAGCCTATTACCTGCAATCTGGTTTCCTATGGAAATAATATCATGGCGGCTTCCATACCGGAGACGATGGATCTGGTATCTGCGTATGTAGACAAATTCGAATTTTACCACTGTTTTGAGACACCAAACATGCATTGGCTGAATGAACGTTTAGCTGAAAAAGGTCACAAAATATGTTTCATGGCAGAATACTATCTGCCGGACATCAGCCGGATACCGACTCTTTCCTGCGCCTATGAGACACGAGTATTGACACAGGAAGATTTTGCGGATTTGTATCGACCGGAATGGAGCAATGCGCTTTGCGAAGATCGGAAGAATCTGGATGTACTTGGCGTCGGCGCATATGATGGAAGTACGCTGGTGGGACTTGCCGCCTGTTCTGCCGATTGCGACGATATGTGGCAGATCGGTGTGGATGTCTTGCCGGAATACAGACGACAGGGGATTGCCTCTGCACTGACAAGCAGACTTACAAAAGAGATCATAAACAGGGGAAAAGTACCTTTTTACTGTACCGCCTGGTCTAATGTCAGATCTGTAAGAAACGCTGTCAAAAGCGGTTTTATACCGGCATGGGTAGAAATGACTGCAAAACCGGCAAATATTGTTGATGAGATGAATTTATGAAGGAACCTTCCCTGTCGATTCCCGCTGAATCAGCTGTGCATGCAACAAATACGTACTGATTGGGATGTGATTGAGAAGACTTGACAATGCAAAAAATCCACTTTTTCCGAGCTCCAGCCGATCTTGTCTGATGGTTGTAAGGGGCGGTGACGTACAAGCAGCAATCGGCAGATCATCAAATCCGATAATGCTGATATCATCAGGAATCTGGAATCCCAGCTGCTGACATTGCGTGAGCGTTGCACTAGCAAGGGTATCCTGGTTGCAAATAATAGCAGTGATTCCGTTTTCCAGAAAACGGGGAAGATGCTTTTCCATACATTCTGACAGATAATAAGAACAGCCGATCGCAGCAGGAGAAGTCTTCAGTCCATGCTGGTGCATGGAACGGAGAAAGGCAGCATGGCGTGCCTGGAGAACCCGGGCACCGAGGGAGCTGCTCAGATAGGCGATCTTCCGGTGTCCAAGTCCGGCAAGATAAGAGACGGCAAGCTCCATTCCCTCCTCATTATCAATACCTACATAAGCGGTGGAAGGATTCCCTACTATATAGTTGTCGAAAAGAACAGCCGGTGTGCGGCTGATTTTAAAGTCTTGAATCCAGGGATCGCTCAGGGAAAAGCCGACCACAAAAGCTCCTATATAATCATGCTCCAGCATAAAAACATCATAATGCTGGTTTCTTTGGGTCTTAATATCAACGGGTACAATTTCAACATCAAATCCGGCAGGTTCTGCCATCTGACGAAAACCCACTAGGATATCATAGGCAAAATGATGCGGTTCCTGATACCGCATATTTTCTTTTTCTATTATAATACAGACTTTTTTCGTTGGTTTCTTATAACGCCGCAGCTTCGTATAACCCAGAGCTACGGCAGTTTCCAAAACCTGTTTCCGTAAAGCATCGCTGATATCAGGCGCGTCATTGAGCGCTTTGGATACCGTGCTCTTGGAAACTCCCATTTTATCAGCAATATCCTGAATGGTAGTCATAATCGGCAATCCTTTCACAAAACAAAAAATGTAAACTCCCAGCTATCATAGGTGTCAAAAGACCTTTTGATCCCGGTATCATTATATAAAATCATAAGATAAAAAGCAATCAATACCTTGAAAAAGAAATGTTTCGTTAAGTTTCGAAAAAGAAAGCATCCTGCACAAAAATCATCCTGAAAATTATCTGAATTTTACGAAAGCGCAGGGAAAAATGGAAATTGATTGACGAAGAAATAAAAAAGGCTTATAGTAAAGTTACGAAACAATGCGAAACAAAAAGTGATCGTGTTTCTTACAAGGATGCAAAAAACAGCTTTAGAGCTATACGGGAGGAAAATGAGATGGAATTTAGCGGTGTATACCATAAAACTTCAGAACAGATGAGTTATGCCCTGGATGAGGACAGACTGATTGTCAATATCAAGACAGGATATGATGTAAAACAGGTTTTTATCCATTACGGAGATCCTTATGAAGCCGGAATTTTGGGCGGAAAAGAAAAGTGGATCGGAAAAAGAGAGGAAATGATATATAAAAAACGTCTGCCTTATCAGATCTGGTGGACAACAACGCTTCTTCCGGAATACAAAAGATGCAAATATTATTTCGAGCTGCGGACGGAAAAGGAAGTCTGGTATTATTTTGAGGATGGTTTCCTGACAGAAGAACAGCTCCGGATGGATGGCCGTATGCAGCAGTGCTTTATTGTACCCTGGATGAACCCGGCAGATATCAATCGCACACCGGCATGGGTAAACGAAACGATCTGGTATCAGATTTTCCCGGATCGGTTCTGCAACGGGACACCGGAAAAAAACGGAGATGATATCACACCCTGGAGAAATCACGGAACCGTAACAAACGAAGAAAAATTCGGAGGAAATCTGGAAGGGATCCGTCAGAGATTATCGTATCTGCAGGAACTTGGGATTACCGGTATTTATCTGAATCCGATTATGAAAGCAGAGTCCAACCACAAATATGACACGACCGATTATACAAAAATAGATCCGTTTTTTGGCGATGCGGATACAATGAAAGTGCTTTGCAAAGAAGCACATGAAAAAGGAATCCGCATTATGGTAGATGCAGTGTTTAATCATAGTGGAAGAAAATTTGAGCCGTGGATAGATATCCTGGAGCATGGAAAAGAGTCTCGTTATGCGGACTGGTTTATGGTAGAGGACTGGGAACAGGTTCAAAAAAGGGGAGACACCAGAGACCGACGGTTCTATTCCTTTGCATTTACAGACGGGATGCCAAAGCTGAACACAAACAATGAAGAGGTGATACAGTATTTCTGTAAAATCTGTGAGGACTGGGTACGGGAGTTTGATATCGACGGAATTCGTTTCGATGTAGGAAACGAAGTGGCGCACAGGTTCTTAAAGCGGATAAGAGAGCATTTAAAAACGATAAAGCCGGATATTTATCTTCTGGGGGAAATCTGGCATGATGCAAGCCAGTGGCTGCAGGGAGATGAATATGATTCTGTCATGAACTACCCGCTGCTGAGTGGAATCCATGATTTCTTTCTTGATAAAACAATGAAAAAAGAAGAATTTGAATATATGGTAAACCGTTGCTATACCATGTATATGCAGCAGAATAACGATGTACTTTTTAATCTCCTGGATTCCCACGATACCGAGAGGCTGATGAACCGTTTTCACGATCTGGACAAGTTCTACCAGCAGCTTGCAATCCTTTTTACGCTTCCGGGAAGCCCCTGTATTTATTATGGAACGGAGATCGCAATGGAAGGCGCTCATGATCCGGACTGCAGAAGATGTATGCCTTGGAGTGAAATTGAAAGCGAAGAGAATCAGAAAAAAATTGCAACGATGCGGAAACTGATCATGCTTCGAAGAAATGAAAAAGTGTGCAGAAGCCTGCATTTCCATTTTCCGAATGGTTATGAAAATGATCGGTGTGTAGAGTATATTAAACTAGACGAAGAGGGAAATAAAATCGAAGTTCTGCTCAACGCATCGGATGAGGAGATAAAAGTAAAAGGAGACGGGGAAGTACTTTTTGCCCGGGAATTTGATGGAGAGATACTTGGTGTAAATGGAACGTTAATTCGCAGGATGTAAGGGTTTCACCTGTTAGAAATATGTGCAGACAGGCACAAAAAAAGCATGTTTTCTGGAAAAGCCACCGGAAAACATGCTTTTTTGATCTCTTGACTCGCCAAAAACATAAGTAAGGAGCCATTTTTCGAAGGAAAATGAGCGGATTACGAATGTTTTTGAAGATTGCGTGAGTGCAAAGCACATAGCAATCTGGTATCGCAGTGATCAGACGTTTAAAATACCGAACGACTGCAGCAGCAGTGCGGCAAGGAGCACGGGTGCAATAAACTTCACCATGACGATATACAGCCTCTTTCGACCGAACTTATATCCTCCCAGCGTCACCTCATCGATGATGACCTGCGGCTTTACAACCCATCCGATCAGAATACAGGAGAGAAGTGCAACAAGCGGCATCAGAAGGTTATTGCTGATAAAATCCATGACATCCAGGATCTGAGCCGTTGCGCCATTTGGAAGCTTCAGTTCAAAATAAAGCGCATTGTAGCCGAGGCATACGATGATACCGACGAGACATGCATAAACGGTTACAATAACCGTGCTTTTCTTTCTGCTGATGTGAAATTTGTCGATCATACAGGAAACAATGGACTCCATGACCGATACGGAAGATGTAATGGCTGCAAAGGAGACCATAAGAAAGAAAATGGTTCCGATTACGCCGCCTGCTGCTCCCATGGACTGAAAGACCTTCGGCAGGGAGACAAACATCAGACCAGGGCCAGCGGACATACCCTCTGCTCCCATAAAGGTAAATACAGCAGGAACGATCATCAAACCGGCAAGCAGCGCAACGATGGTGTCAAAAATCTCAATCTGATTGATCGATTTCATCAGGTTTGTTTCTTTTTTTACGTAGGAACCGTAGGCAACCATGATACCCATCGCAACGCTGATCGAAAAGAAAAGCTGTCCGAGTGCATCGACAAAGACGGTGAAAAATTTCTGCGGCGTCATTCCTTTAAAATTTGGAACAAGATAAATTTTCATACCCTGCAGTCCCGTACGGACGACACCGTCTGCGTCGGTATGGGTCAGGGTCAGAGAAAAAACAGAAATTCCGATGATTAAAATCAGAAGGATCGGCATCAGAATTTTGCTGTAGTTTTCAATTCCCTTATTGACACCACGATATACAACGAATGCGGTAAGAAAAAGATAGATTCCCAACCACACAATCGGCTGCCATGTACCGGTAATATAGCCGGTAAAGTAACCATCCTCGGCAGCAGCAGTGCCATGTCCGGTGAGAAACACAGACAGATATTTTAATACCCAGCCGCCAATGGAGCAGTAGTAAGGCAGGATGACAACCGGCACGATACTGGCGAGAAGGCCAAGACCGTTCCAGCCCGGGTGAATCTTACCGTAAGCGACAAGCGGACTTTGTCCGGTTTTTCTTCCGATGGCAATATCAGTTGTCAGCAGGGTAAATCCAAAGGTCAGAGCCAGTACGATATAAACTAAAATAAAGGTTCCGCCTCCGTCTTTTGCGGCAAGATAAGGGAAACGCCAGATATTTCCCAGTCCAACCGCGCTTCCTGCAGCAGCAAGCACGAAGCCGATCGATCCGGTAAAGCTGCCGCGCGTATGTTTCTTTTCCATATAAGATACATCTCCTTATTGATAGACTGACTGTTTTTAACAGCCGAATACTTCTATTATAAAGTTCGGACGATACTTCGTCAACCAGAAGATCTATAGATTGACAAATTCGATTAGTTGTACTATCATCTAATTAGTTGTATATGCATCTATTTGAAACAGATCGAGAATGGACAGGAGGAACAGAAAAATGGATCCAACAGAACGGAAAATAACAAAAATAGCGCGGGAAGCCGGGAAATTTACGGTGCAGGCAATGAAAGAAGAAGGCATCGGTACGGCAGAATTTGACTTTATCCATCTGGTGCGCCATCATCCGGGCATCACCCAGACGGAAGTGCGCGAACAGTTAAAGATTGATAAAGGAGCCGCTGCAAGGCGCGCTGCAAGCCTTGAGACAAAGGGATATCTGATCCGGAAACCGAATCCGTGGGACGGCAGAAGCCAGCTTCTGTATGCTACGGAAAAAGCAGAATCCTTGAAAAATTCCAAAGCGGAAATTGAAACATTCTTTTACGAATGGCTGCTTGCAGAGCTTCCGGAAAAAGAGGCAGAGAGCTTCTGCGAAACACTGGACAAGCTGTACTGGAAATCGAAGAGAGAACGGCAGAATCATTTTGCGGAACTTTCAAAAATTTTAAGGGAAAAAGCAGATAAAACAATAAAAGCAACAGCAGAAGGAGGCAGCGGCGATGAAGGATGAATCCTTTCGCCCGAACCGGATGCTCTCTTACTTTCAGGAAGAATGGAAAATTCTCTTTTTTGTTACGGTTTCCGGTCTCATCTATAATCTGGGACTTCTTGCAGGCCCCTGGTTTGAGGGAAAAATGACAGGAAAGCTGGTTGATCTCCTCGGCGGCACAGGAACCTTCCACCAGATGCTGATGCTGGTCACGGCCTATGTCGTGAGTATTGGCATTGTGCAGGTTTCCCGCTATTTCAAACGGTTCTATGTCAGAAGATTTGCCAACAACGTCAACCGGCATATGAAGCAGATTCTTTACGGAACGCTGGTTCGCAAAAGCCGTTTGGAGCTGGAAGCGGAAGGTACCGGAAATATACTGACGAAGGCCATTCTCGATGTAGACGATTGCGTAGAAGGAATGCGGAAATTTACAACGGAAATCTTTGATACCGGTGTTGCTCTTCTCGCCTATGCGTGTATGCTGCTCTGGTACGACTGGCGCCTGGCTCTTCTCTGCATGATTTTCCCACCCATTTCCTACGTGATTGCCGAAAAGATGAAGGTCATGGTACAGAAAACGGGCGCTGCCTATAAGGTACAGTCGGGTGCATTAAGTGCTGCAACCCTGGACCGTGCGACAAATGCCATCACGTATCGTGTCTTTGGCTGTGAGGAGGACAGAAAGGCCGCTTATGAGGAGAATCTTTCGGCTTACGAATCTGCCGCTGTGCGCGCCAATATCTGGAACACAGCTATGCCGCCGATTTACCGTATGATCTCGATGACGAGCATTCTGTTTATCCTGTATTTTGGAGGCAGAAACGTCCTGCAGGAGGGATGGACACCGTGGAACATCGCCGTATTTACCACGTTTTTGTCCTGCTACACAAAGCTTGCCACCAAATCATCGAGCGCTGCGAAGCTTTTTAATGCGGTACATAAAGCGCAGGTTTCCTGGAAACGAATCAAACCTTTGCTGCAGAATTCCAAAACAGAACCGGAGCTTCCAGCCGCAGCGCCTGCAGAGCTTAACGTCGATCACCTGCATTTTGCCTATCCAAACGGAAAAGAGATCATCCATGACCTGTCGTTTCAAGCGTCTCCTGGCCAGATCATCGGTGTGACGGGACCTGTCGCATGCGGAAAGTCAACGCTTGGAAAGACTTTTCTCTGCGAGTCGCCGTATGAGGGAAGCATCACCTTCGGCGGAAAAGAACTTGGAAAAATGGAAAAAGCAGACCGGAACCGCATGGTCGGTTATCTTGGCCATGACCCGGAGCTGTTCCATGGAAGCGTGGAAGAGAATATCCGTCTCGGGGGAAAAGAGGGCGCAGAGGAGATGATCCGAGTCGTCTGCCTGGAAGATGAAGTGAAAGCAATGGAAAACGGAATCCATACCCTGGTCGGAACGGGCGGTGTCCGCCTCTCTGGTGGTCAGGCGCAGCGCCTTGCCCTTGCGCGAACCCTGTACCACAAACGGCCGGTTCTGGTTCTCGACGATCCGTTTTCGGCACTCGACAAAGAGACGGAAGTACAAATTTTTTTAAATTTAAAGGAGCTGGCAAAAGACTCTATTATAATCCTCATTTCCCATCGCCTCTATCTGTTCGACCAGATGGATCAGGTCATCTGGATGGATGAGTGCCATACGAAGGTCGGCACACATGAGGAACTCCTTGCAACGGTTCCGTCCTACGCAGAGCTCTGCAGCAATCAGACGAAGGGAGGCAGCTTTTGATGCAAAAGAAAGAATCTGTATTGCGGGTAATCAAAGAAACCGTTCGAAAACACGGCGTTTTATCAGCCGCACTTTTGGGAGTCGTCTGCGGTGCGGTTATTTTCGCACTGCTCCCGCCTCTTGTGCTGGCACAGCTGATTGACCTTTTGACAAAGAAGCATACCCTCTGGATGGAAGGAATTCTGCTGTATTTCGGACTTCTTGCCCTGACGGGTCTTCTGGAGTCGGCACGAGAGAGTCTTCTGACGGTATTCGGCCAGAAAATTACACATGCACTCCGAAGCAGTCTGATGGAAAAGTTCGGACGCCTTTCCGCCAACGAGCTGAACCGCCAGGAGCCGGGCGCTCTCGTATCAAGATTTGTCGGTGACGTCGACACAGTGGAAAACCTGTTTACCTCCGGGATCATCAGTATGTTTGCCGATGCGTGCAAAATCTTAAGCATTCTTGCCGTCATCTGGGTGACTAATCGTGGACTTACGATTGTTCTGATTATTTTACTCCCTGTTCTGTTCCTCTTTACCCGTTATGTTCAGAAAAACATGCTGGCCTCCCAGATTGCCAACCGCCGTGCAGTCAGCCGTGCTTCGGGTCACGTTCCAGAGACGCTGCACAACATCCGTACCATTCACTGTCTGCAGAAAGAGACGTATATGGAGCAGCAGTATGCGCACTATATTGATGACAGCTACAGCGCAATGGAGAAGACCAATTTTTACGATGCCGTCTATTCTCCGGTCATCCTGATTTTAAATGCCATTGTTGTTGCTGTTGTCATGCTGCTTTCGGCCTCCGGCAATCCGACCGTTTTAAAGCTGTTCTGCATGTCCGCCGGAACCGCCGTTGCTGTTATAAACTATATTTCCCAGATCTTTGCTCCGGTCGAAAGTCTTGGTATGGAAATCCAGACAATTCAGTCTGCGTTTGCCGGTATGGAAAGAATCAATGAATTTTACAGCCTGGAAGAGAAGAAAGAGCCGGCTGCGCTGACTGCAAATACAGATTACGGCATGGCGGCTGAGTTAAAAAATGTGAAGTTTGGATATGACGAAAGCCAGGTCATCTTAAACGATGTGAGTCTGCAGATCAAAAAAGGCGAGCGAGTAACACTTTCGGGACGAACAGGTGCCGGAAAGAGTACCATTTTCAAACTGCTGCTCGGTTTATATGAGCCACAGAAAGGAAAGATTCTGATTTGGGGCGTTCCATCTGTCGATCTGCCGGATGCAAAGAAACGAAAGGTTTTCGGCTATGTGGAGCAGTCGTTCCACATGGTGCCGGGATCGGTAAAAGACCAGATTACTTTGTATGATGCAAAGATTTCGGATACAGATGTAAAAAAAGCAGCAGAGCTGACCGGACTTGCAAAGACCATCGAGGCGCTTCCGGACCAATATGATACGATCTGTACACAGGATCTCTTCTCACAGGGTCAGTGGCAGCTCCTCTCGATTGCCCGTGCAGCCGCAGCGGAGCCTGAAATTCTGCTCCTCGATGAGATTACCGCAAACCTTGATGCAGAGACGGAAAAAATGGTATTAAATGCATTGCAAAGGGTTTCCAAAAACCGTACCGTAATTTCCATTTCCCACCGAACTATGGCAGAAACGGGACGCGTGATTCTAATTTCATAATTTCTTTTCGTTCATTAAATTTTTGAAACAAAGCGTGCCGGATGCATTCTGACAAAAAAAGATGCGCCGACACGCTTTCTTTGTCCCGCCAGGCAGAACAAAATAGAGCGGAGGAGCGAGTTTCAATTGACACAAAAAAGGGGAGCAAGTACAATAAAAGTAACGAAAAGAGAGGAGGCGGTATTCAGTTGAAAAAGAGAAAATGGAAATTCCGCATCGTAGGCGGCGCTGTCACGCTGCTGGGCATCTATCTGATGGCGGTCGGCTACGGAGAGACGATCACACTCACCATCGCCACGGTTGTCCTGATTTTCGGCATTGCCATCTGGTCCATGGCAACCCCGGAGAGCTACAATTCCATGACGGATATGATTGCCATGATCTCCATGGAGAAGCCGCGGAAAATCGAAGAATTTTATGAGGCTTACAAGAACGTCGATACACCGTTCGGTTCTGCATGGCTTGCAAAATTCTACACGATGCGGCAGAAAGCACTCGTTTTCGGACCGGACGCCAAGGGAGAATATCTCTACTTCTGGCTGACCCAAGACGGTCATGTCGGTTATTTGGGATATTCCTTCATCGAAGGCTTTATCAAAAAGAAACTCACCACACCCGTGTATCCGATTCATGAAGATGTTGCAGAGAACCTCGCAGACCATCTAAGCTACCATTCCGATCTGATGATGTTCCAGAGCGAATTAAAAGCGAATCTGGAGCATTTCGTCAAAACCGGAACGGTACAGCCGTTTCAGAAGATTTCGGCGTCCCAGATTTACACTTTCACGGAGGATTACCGCCTGACGGGCCAGCATTTCGATCTGGAGGATACAGACGGAAACCTGGTTTACGAGATCGACAGCACCGTGCCGCTGAAAACATTTTATATCTACGATGCGATGCACACCGAAATCTTCCGTATGACGAAGGAACTGCTCCACGCGCTGCCGACGTACCGTTTTTATCTGTACGGCGAGCCGTATGGTGTGTTGAAAAAGCAGTTTGCACTCGTACGGGATCAGTTCTCGATGGAACTGCCGGAGGGAAAACTGGAACTCCGGGAATACGCCGGCTCCATCGGCCACAATTACTCGGTAAAACTGAACGGAACTATGATCGGCGCCATCGTCGACAATATGGATCTTACCGTCGGAAACATCATGTTCGACAATGCGTTTCTGATTGTCTACGATGCAAAATATCTGCCGCAGCTGACCGCACTCGCTGTGATGGCGGCAAGAGAACTGGCACGCGACAAGGACGGCGGTCTTTCCAATCGGTCCTGACAAAAGAAAGAGAGGGGAATCTATGAGAAAAACGACAAAATTGTTTTTGGGTTTTACAGCAGGACTTCTGCTTCTGTGCGGATGCTCGGCGGCAGAAGAAAAGTTAGGGTATGAAAACGCGGATGTGGCAAAAGAAGCCCTTGCATCGGCTTCGTCCGTCCGCATGCGCTGTGATCTGGATAACGTTGACGCTTCGGGAAACATTTATGCGGATGAAAAGGCTGCCGCGTATATGAAAAACAGCGGTCTCTTTGATCAGACCTGGACGATCTCTATTTCCGGCGAAGAATGGTTCCATATGAAAATTGTGACGGACGAAGAAATCAATAAGATGACAAAATCCGCTACTACCTATGCATTCTATGATCCGGACAACAACCTGCTTGGCTATGCACAGGAGCGCGTGACGACACCGGATCAGATGCCGGAAGCGTATTACATTATTTTTCTCGATGCAGATCTGAACGAAAAACCATATTACGCATCAGAGGATGGACATACCATTTATACAGAGGGCGGAACGGTGATCGGTTCTGCGAAAAAAGAGATGGACTGGTCCGGTTCACAGTGCAATCTCTATGTGAACCTGGAGGATAACGGTACGCAGGTGATGGATTTCCAGGATAAATACGCCTTGCTCGATATGATGTACGATGAGGCAAATGAGTATTACAAAGATAACAAGTAAGGCGGAGGAAAAAGACAGTTGAAAAAGAGAATATATACAGCCGCTGGTCTTTTTCTTGCCGCCGCTCTGGTGCTTGGCGGCTGCGGAAAAGAAAAAGTGCCGGAATCTGAGTTTGCAACTGCGGATGAGGCAAAAGAGGCGCTTACATCGGCAGAAACCATAGAAATCTACTTTGACCTGTATGGAAGTAAACGAAAGACGAAGATTGTGGCAGACGGAAAAGTGGCGGGCTATCTTCAGAAGAATACGGTCTATATCAACGAGGAGGAGTGGTTTTCGATTGACTATGTGGAGGATGAGCCCATCAATGACAGAGAAGGCTCCGGCACGACGTACGGCTATTACGACGCATCCGGTACGTGTCTTGGCTATGCGCAGGAGCAGTATGTGGATACCTCCTATGGAAAAGATACAAGACTGATTTTCCTTGATGTAGATGAAACGCCGCTCGATTACCAGAGTTCGAGAAGCGGCAGGATTCTGTATGATGAAAATGACGAGGAGATCGGCAGCGGAAAGATCGGGCGATCAGGGGTCAGTCTTCTTGACCAGTGGTACACGAATCTTTACTGTGCCGTCTTTAAGACCGAGACGGACGGCACGCGGCAGATTGATTTCATGGACCGGATGGCGATGCTGTGGCGTCTGGAGCGCGATTACCGCTCAATTGACGACAATCCTGTCAACACCGGCGTGCAGATTTATGAAACGGTTGCCGTTGTTTTTGTGCTGATCCTGTTGATTGGTTCGTCTTTCTCAAAATGGAGACAAAAAAAGAAAAATTAAAGGGAATGCTCGCTTCCTGGACGGCTGGTTTTGAGAAAAAACCACTGACAGGAAGGGGGCATTTTATACGCTTGTGAATCTTGCACAATTTCTGGTTTCATGCTAAAATTGTGCAGGTATGACGTTTGTTATACTTCTTATATTTATTCTTGAGAAAAGGTATGAAATACAAATGAACGATACAGAAACAAAAAACACAGCGGTAAAAGCGCCGGCACTGATGTCCACGCGGCCTGTGACAGCACAGGATGCGCTGGATCAGTGTGAGAAGCTTTCGCCTATGATGCACTACTCTTGTTAAACGAAACTGTTTTAAGGCTTAAATACAGTGTTTTAGTGGAACCACAGATATTTAAGAAGAATTCAATGTTGCACCAAATTGCACCGAGTTGCAGGAAACGGAAACGTGTCAGTGGTACAAAGATGGTCGGAAAATGAAACTCGTTATATTTTTTTTACACGATTACGCGCACACGAAAGTTGTTTATTTTAAGGCAAAATTTTATTCTATGGGCTAGGAATCTGATAAATTATGGAGCAGATTGGAGTGTCACAGACATCTAATCAGATGCAGTTCAGGAATAAAAAGATCTGCGGAAAGCTATACAATAGCATAGAATGATTCTGAGCTAATATGGTATGGGAAGGCCTTGGAACATTGAAAGACCGTTCAAAATGCCATATACTAAGCTTGGTGATCGTTCTGTAGAAACTTGTGAAGCCTACAGACGGGGGAGGAGCCTGCGGGACTCTCCCTCCTTTACTCTGAGGAGAAATTTTATCGTATGAAATGAAAACATTGAAAAGGACGGCAGCCATATGTACTGTCGTCCTTTTTCTTATCCCTTAATTTCAACATCATTCACACGAAAGTTGTTTGTGACGGGGATACAAAGATATGTTTGTCCATCAATATTTCTTGTTTCGAGCAGATCCAACTGATCGCGGTCGATTTTGAGCGTCATACCATAGGCGGATATGGTGCATTTGCGGGTATCGATGATGCTGTTCGAATGTAAGACAACATTATCTGGGAACTCCCTGTCAAATGCGTTTAAATCGTCTTCCGTAGCGCCGCATTGTTCCAAAATATGATGTAAACCGTTTTTAGAGATTGTTGGATCTTCCAATTCTTCCGCTTTTTCACAGATGTTCTGATAAAGTTCAATGGATGTTTCTACAGTGTACTGTGACGAAAAAGCAGTATCAACAGCTGCCTGAAAATACTGTTTTTGATCGGGTTCCCATAACGGGAGCTGACAGTTAAGTCCGTTTGCAACGAACTCCGCGTGCATATCCCTTCTTGAATAATAGAGAAGAGAATGACAGTTTGAAGCGCGATCATCGAAAGAAGGAAACAAAAACGCATTTTCAGGCGGAGCGACCTTTTCAAGCCGGACAAGATTTTCAAAAACGGCTTCCTTTTCATTATATCCGAGATCATTGCTTGTCTTTTTAACAGGGCAAATACAGCAGATCATGAAGCAATAAGTGGTTTCGGAGGCATCATCCATTATCGTTCCGTCCGTAGCCTTTCCCGGGACATCATAAGCCCCCAGAGCAACAAGGATGGCATAGTTTTCCACTGTAGTATAATTTTCTATGATGATTCCATACAATTCTTCCAACGCATCTTCCTGAATATCACCCGTTCCATTGCAAAATTGATATAAAAAGTGTTGTGTTCCACCGGCAGATTCTTCCGACAGAGGAAAATCCACCTGTGTTAAATTTTTTTCCTTCTTTCCGGAAAGAGCTTTTCTGAAGATGTCCAGATATTTGAAAAGTTCATCCTCTGGAAGGGATAAGGCCGGATGCTTGAATTCAGATAAGAGATCTTTCTCAGAATTAACATAACATCCGTAGATAGTGTGAATTGGGTTTTTTTGCATGCAGAGCAGCTTTCGAATTTCTGCGATTTCTTTTCTATTCATTTATAGTGGCCTCCTTTATAGATGTATATCTATAGTATTGAAAATATTTAAAATAAGAAATTTCACATAGGAGATTTTTCTTATCTTTGCCGCTTTTTGACATTCTTATATGGAAAAGAAAAATGATATGAAAGGTGTGATCATATGTCAAAGAAAATAATCGCTTTCGTGGTGCTGAGTACATGTTTGACAGCATGTTCTATGGAACCAGCAAGCCCTCCGGCTATTGTTGTTCCAGATCAGAAGTCTGTAGAGCAGCAGATGGAAAAGAATGTTGAAGCAAAAGCAGAAGAATACCATGTTGCTCCCGAATTATCCGATGATTTTATCCAACAATATTTGGATATGGATTCCTTTGAAGAATTAAGGGAAAGAACTTTGGAAGGAATATGGATTACACAGGATCAGGCCAATATGACCAAAGATGAAATCAATTTATGGGAGCAGGTAAGCCAGGCGGAAGGCTTTACGCAATATACTTCCAAAGATTTTGAAGCAAAAAAGCAGGAACTTAACATGATTTTGGAAGATCTCGCTGCCGAGCAACAACAGACGATAGAAGAATACGCGGAATCGTATCATATGAGTGAGGAAGAAATTCAGCAATTTATGGAGCAACAGGCTCAAAAATATATTTCACAGGAAGAAAATGATGCCGAATCCTAAGAACATTTGTTTTTAATAAGATTTTCCATTCTATTCATATCAGATCAAATATCAAGAAAGGAGAACAAAATCAGATCTGAAAAACAATTTGTCTAAAAGGAGGAAAATCTATGTACTTAGGATTAAAAAAATCTGCTTCTTTACATGATCCATTTGCTTTTTGATGGAAATAAATCAATCAAAAATGGAGTGATGATTGTAAAGGAGAAAAAATTATGTTAGACTATTCAAAAGAAAAGGAATCTATGGGAGAACAAGTTGATCCCTTTGATCTTACGAAAAAGCAAGAAGCTGATTTGCAACGTATCCGTCAATTTCGCTTGATCGATGATGTGTTTATGAATAAAGTGTTTGAAGACAAAAGCTGTGTCGAACTACTGCTTCAAATCATCTTGGACAGGACGGATTTGCATGTGGAAAGTGTTAATTTACAGCATGGGATTAGCAATCTTCAAGGAAGAGCTGTCCGGCTGGATATTCTGGCGGTAGATGATTCTGGAAAGATATACAATATCGAGGTCCAGAAAAATGATCATGGAGCGCAGGCCAAAAGAGCGCGCTATAATAGCAGCCTCTTAGATGCGAACATAACGGAGGCTGGTAATCAATATGAAAACCTCAAGGAAACGTACGTCATTTTTATCACAGAAAATGATGTTATGCAGGCAAGGCATCCTATTTATCATATTGACAGAATCGTGAAGGAAACAGGCGAAAACTTTAATGATGAGGCACATATTATTTATGTCAATGCTCAAATCCAAGATGAAACAGCGTTGGGAAAGCTAATGCATGACTTTTTCTGCGTCAATGCGGAGAACATGAAGTACAGTATCTTGGCTGAACGTGTACGATATTTTAAAGAAACGAAGAAAGGGGTCGTGGACATGAGTAGTGTAATGGAAGAACTTATAGAAGAAGGAATTGCAAAAGGTCGTGAAATGGAAAAGATAGAAGAAAGAAAGAGATTTAATAGAATGATTGAATCTTTAATAAAAAACAAAGTTTCAGATGTACAAATCATGAAAAGCACAGGAGTGACTCCAGAAGAGTTAGACGAAATCAAGAAGAAAAAGGGCTTTTTGGTGATTTAAGCAATAGATACCCGGATACTTCTCAAGAGAGAAGGTATCCGGGTATTTTTTATTTATGGGTAATTTCTACATACTATATATAATCAGATCAATAAGCATGAGAGGAGCTTAAATATCATATGGTCTGAAAAACAATTTGTCTTAAAAGAAAGAGAGGAAAAATTATGTATCCAAAATTCAAAGAAATTGCCCTTGACACAGCTACATGGACCGTCGCATTCCTGGGAGCCATCGAAGAGAGGGAAACAAAATCTAAAAAGCCATTTTGCACGTTTCATCTGTTGGATGGAGACATCGCTATCACAGCAAATCTGTGGAATACTGAGAAAAAAGACATCTACAAAGTGCAGGAAAAGAGTGTGATTTCCGTTCAGTTGTACAAAAAGCTGTATAATGGAGTAGAAACATATGAAGTCAAAGAGTATCAGGCTGCTCCAGATGATGCAAAACTGGAAGATTATCTTCTGACAGCACCTATTCCATCGCAGGACATGATGGACGAAATCAAGAGTATCCTTTCAAAAGAAATCTCTGAAACGGAGTTATATCCGCTGGTTATGGGAATTTTGGATGAAAATGCGGATAAGCTGCTGTACTGGGCAGCTGCAAAAACGATCCATCATAACTGCTATGGAGGCCTGCTGTATCATATGCTCAGAATGCTCAAGACGGCAGTCATTTTATCAAGAGTTTACCGTTTTGATAAAGAGTTGCTGTATTCAGCAGTTATCCTGCATGATATCGGCAAACTGCAGGAGTTAGATACAGATGCAACGGGAGTGGCTGAATATACGGTTGATGGAAACCTGTTTGGTCATACATTGCTTGCTATCGAAATGATCGACCGCAAGAGCTTTGAAAACCCTACATATCCGGCAGAAAAAATCCGTCTGTTAAAGCACTGTATTGTTGCACATCACGGACAGTTAGAGTATGGCGCAATTACCATGCCGGCAGTCAAGGAAGCAATGCTGTTACACGAAATTGACGTAATTGATGCGTCTATGTATCAGTATGAGCAGGTCGAAAAGACACTTAATCCAGGCGAAATGTCAGATCGTATTTTTGGCCTTGGCGTAAAAGTGTATAAACCAGCTGCAAATGCGGAGGAAAAAGCAAATGTTTAACGAAGAACAGCAAAAAGCAATTGAGACAATTAAGGGGCAGCTGATTTTAGTGGCTTGCCCCGGCAGTGGAAAAACGACAACTCTGCTGGGAAGAATCCATGAAATGATTCAGCAGGGAGTCCCTGCAGAGAACATTTTAATGGTAACATTCACAACCGCTGCTGCTGGAGAAATGAAGCAAAGATTCTGGAAGAAGTATGCAGAGGATGGAATGGTCACTTTTTGCACGATCCATTCTTTTTGCCTGGCTACGTTAAAGAAATTCGCACATTTTGATGCGGAATGTGTTTTGGCAACAGGTGATATCTACGAATTTTTCTTTCAGCAGCTGGTCCGCCACAAAGAAATCGTGGATAAAGTGGAATATATTAAAGCGCTGCTCTTAGACATAGCTGTTTGCAAAAACAGTATGTGTCCATTAGCCCAGTTTGAACCAAATTGCGGTGAAAAAGAACTGTTCGATGAACTGTTTAAGGCGTACGAAAACTGGAAAGATGCTTTAGGTAAGATTGACTATGATGACATGTTGCTGAAAGCATATGAATTGATGAAAAACGATAAAACGTGTTTGGAGTGGCTACAGGAAAGGTATCAATACATTCAGATTGATGAGTTTCAGGACACAAATTATCTTCAGCGAGACATTCTGTATCTTTTGGCAGGAGAAAATGGAAATATTGCTGTTGTTGGCGATGATGATCAGTCAATTTATGGATTTCGTGGTGCAAAGCCAGAAATCATGCTTAAATTTGCCGAACATTATCCTAATGCAGTGTCCTTGCATCTGTCCATGAATTATCGTTCGGATCGTAAGATTATTGAGTGTGCATCAAATTTGATCCATCACAATAAGGAAAGATTCGATAAGGAATTTCTGGCGAGTCATGAGGAAGAGGGGATTGTGCATCATCAGACCTATAATGATATAGATGCTGAACAACGGGGCCTGGTAAAAATGATTCTCGAAAAGAAAATGTCAATGGACGAGTATCGTAATACCAGCATATTATACCGAACCAATAAAGAAGCAGTGCAGGTAAGTGACCTTTTGATCACAGAAAAAATCCCATTTTGGTGTACAGAGCCTATACAGGATAAGTATGACCATTGGATTTATCGTGATATTTTGAGTTATCACAAATTGGGAAACGGTATAGGAAACAAAATGGATTTGAATAGAATTCTAAATCATCCTCAAAGATTTCTATTTGATTCGCGTTTCTTCAAAACGGATGGGTCACTGAAACAACTGATGCATGTGGCAGCCACCCTTCCAGACGGAAAATGGAAAAGATCAAAGGCAATGGATAGCGTGGAAGATATGTTTTATCTGTTTAAAAAGCTTGAAGATAAAAATCCGGTAGATACCTTAAAGATTTTAGAAAGTTTTGGCAGGTACAAAATATTTCTCCATGATTATGCAGAATACCGAAATATGTCTCCGGGAGAATTATATTTTTACTGGAACAGTTATAAAGCGGATGCAGAAAAACATAATGATTGGAAAGAATGGGATGCGTACGTTCGAAAACATAAAATCATTTTACAGGAACAACTGCGAAAGCATGATGGAATCGCTTTGTCAACACTTCACCGTTCAAAAGGTCTGGAATGGGATCGTGTATATATCCTCAATTGTGTAAAGAACACGATTCCATTTGCAAAACAGGGGACTGTAGAGGATCTGGAAGAGGAACGCCGCTTGTTCTACGTGGGCTGCACAAGAGCAAAAAAAGAATTGCAGTTATTGTCTTATCAGGGAAATTCAGGGGAAATTTCTCCGTTTATTAAAGAGTTGAAATCCTCAGAGTCAGACACAGGTGACAAGGTAGATCTTGACGTACATCTTAAATACTGAAATCAAAAAGCAAAAGGATCGGGAATAATCCCGGTCTTTTTGTTTTGCGATCAATTAACAATTCTATAAATATCAGGTCAATATGAAAAGAAAGGAGTAGCTATAAATAGATCTGAAAAACATTATGTCCAGAAAGGAAAATAAGTATGAAAGAGTATACCAAAAGAGATTCTTGCATGACAATGGAAGAAGTTATTGAACGAAACACAGGAATGTCGCTGAAAGCATTTCTAACACCACAGCCAAATCCTTATATTCATAATATGGATCGGGCGGTTGAGTTCTTCAAGAAAAAAGTAAATGATGCTGCAGAAGAAAAAGAAATACTGCAGATCAAAATCGTGGGTGATTATGACGCAGACGGAATGAACGCATCAGCAATTCTGTATGATGCAATCATTTCATATCTCAAGGCAAATTCCCTTGCTGAATACGCAGAGGTGTCTGTAAGGCTGCCAAGAAGGTATTCAGAAGGTTATGGTTTATCTAAAAAAATCATCGACGAATCAGAAAGTGGGTTAATTATCACGGTCGATAATGGAATCGCAGCAATTGATGCCATAAAGAAAGCAAAAGATAAAGGTATCGATGTTATTATTCTGGATCACCATTTAAGCGGAGAGGAACTTCCGTGCGCGGATATTATCGTGGACCCACACTGTGAAGGAATGTCTACTTTTAAACATTATTGCGGAGCAGGCCTCGCATACCGCTTTGCGGAAATGCTTATAACAAATAAGGATTTATTGGATAAGTTGCTGGTATTAGCTGGAATTGCTACAGTGGCAGATGTCGTTCCGCTGATCGGAGCAAACCGTTATCTGGTTCGGCAGAGCCTGAAGCTAATCAATCGCGGAATTGCTACGTCTGGAGTTCTTGCGCTAGTCCGAAAAATGCGACTGGAGAAGATTACAGCCGAAGACTATGGCTATAAAATAGGTCCGGTATGCAACGCATCCGGTCGATTGCTGGATGATGGGGCGATGGATATTTTCCATTTGCTGTCGCAAGAATTGGATGTTTTTGCACTGGATTACGACGAACAGCTTTTGAAGTTGCATGCGCTTGCGGATACTGTTATTGAAAGAAATGTAGATCGTAGGCGTATTACAGAAGAAGCATTGGAAAGGTCTGATGCATTAATATCTCAGCAATGCTTGGCTGACGATGCGGTATATATCATCTATGATACACAAGTGTCGGAAGGTGTTATGGGTATTGTTGCCGGAAAACTGGCGGAAAAATATATGCGTCCAGTAATTGTGTTTGCGCATGCACAGGATGGCGAGAAATTGAAAGGATCTGGAAGAACATATGGAAATATCCATCTGAAGAACCAGGTTTTAGATCCGTGTAAGGAGTATTTTTTTGCCTACGGCGGACATGCCGGCGCTGCAGGAATGACAATACCAGAAAAAAATCTTATGTTGTTCCGAAACAAGGTGAGAAAACTTGATATTCCAGTGCTGTATCGAGAAAAGCGTATTTTGTACGATTTGGAAGTTACAAAAGAAGAAATTCCGGAACTGTATGAAAAAATGGAGTTCTTTGCACCATTTGGCGAAGGAAATCCGGAACCTGTATTTTTTATCCGGAATCTTGAATTAAGCCCGGTGCGTGGAAAATTTTATGAGCAGAATGGAAGCGACGGTAAGAGTATAAAACTCTTTACCATGCCGTATCCAAGTTCTGGTTATCAGATGGCAGCAGAATATTTGCTGATGGATGCTCCCAAGAAGATTGATATGACATTTGAAGTGTATACAATATATTCTCATGGAAAAGAGCATCGGAGATTACGTATGTTGGATTTTTGCGCAAGTAAAAATGCTGAGACGGAGACAAGTTTCAAAAAAGAACTCTCCGCGATGCTGAATTTTATGTAGATGAGGAGTAACAATAAAATGGCAAAAAATTATAAAGAAACGACAACACAGGCAGCAGTATTGCGGACAAGCACAAAAACATTGAGTTTTTGGTGCAATATCAGGGAAGCCCCACTGGAACGTTTTGCAGAACTGATCGAAGGGAATATTCGGATTGCCCTGCAGGATTTTAGCGGCGGAAAGGGCGATAAGTCTAAATTCGCATATTTTAACCTTGAAATTTCTGATATTTATGAAATTAAAGATTGTATGCAAGCAAAAAAATCCTTTTTCGCCCAGAAAATCTATGGCAAACACCCAGAAACAGGTGGTCAGTTCAACGGAATGTGCAAGTCCTTCCATTTTGCGCTGCAGTACACAGAAAAAGCTCAAAATGGAGAACTGAGTCGAAACCCATATTATCTGTGCATAAAAAATGGATTTGCTCAGGCGGCTCCTGGACAGATTGCAGGATCATTCTACGAAAGAAAAGGGACTTTTCAGGAAGGAGTTGCTGTGTTTATCCGGTTAAGCGAAAGAGATCTGAAGAATCTTTTACGGAAAGTGACTGATTATATCCGTGTTTTTCAAATGCTTGCGGGTCAGCATCTGATTCCTCTTGGACTGGCACAGATGGAAAATGAATATAGTCAGAGGAAGAATGGCTATAATTACAATGATAGTTACACGAATCCAACCGATTATTATAGTCCTGATTATTATAATCAAAACGGACAAGGAAATCCTTCACAGCAGTCTTATGGATCAGTAGGGCAGCGAGAAATGCCTGCTCAAAATACACCGCCATCCATGCAGCCACAAGGATATGGACAAGCTCCTAATTCAAATAGTGCGAATTTGCAGCAGAATAATGTGCGTGTATATAAAAAAACAGTAACCGTATTGACCTTTCCAGTAGCCACTACAGAAGGTTATGTTGCAAAGATCCTGATGGATACGAAGCAGTGGGTATGCTTTTTTGACCAAAATACAGCCGAAATTGTATCTCAGGCATGCAATTCAGGAAAAACACAAATAAAAATGAGGGTAACTCCGTACAGAGGCGGAGCAAAATGTCTTGAAATCATTGAGTAAAACGAATTGCAGGGCGTATGAATTTAATCATGCGCCCTATTTTACAATACTAATCTGTAGGAGGCCTTTTTATGAAAAAATTATTCTTTACTTTTATAGCACTGCTTATTGTATTTTTCTCAGCGTGGGGGATTAAACTCCGAATGCCCATTAATCGTCCCAATAATGTGCAAGGCGAGCAGCAGGTGGCATGGTATGAAACGCGGTATACTGCTCCAACAGCTGAAGAAGAATGGACACTAGATCCGGAAATCCCAGTTAATTATCTTCCAGTAGCTGGTGAGGATGAAGTCTACATGGTATTGGACGATTCGGGAAATATTGTTGGATACCGCCATCGAACACAGCAGGAAGACGGTTCTTGGTTATGGACGGATATTGAAGATCCTAATGCAGAACATTATGAAAAGGTGGATGGACTGGATCATATATACAAAGTAACAGACAAAGATGGAACTTCTTCTTACCAGCAATATGTCCGTAATGAAGATGGATCATACGCATACGTGCCTGTAAACGAAAACGGGGTTCCGTTGGATGATGGAGCCGATGCCACGACAATTGATACAACGCATTATGTGCATAAATCAGGAAATGTGTATGGACTATATAATGATAATGGAGTCCTTACTGGGTATCGGGAGAGAGTAAAGGATGGGGAGAACTATGTATGGAAGGTAACAGATCCTCCAAAAAGTTCCACCTCAGACTTACAGGAATGGTCCGAAGCAAAAAAAGATAACGCAAATCAGGGTGACCTATCGGCAGATTCCGGTGACGGAACCCAAAATTCAGGAAATAACGGTGTTATCGTAGGCGGCAGTGGAGCAGAATCCAGTCAGATTGATAACGGTGATGGTACTTATACGAAAACAGAAACCAATGTAAGCACGAAAACAGAAGATGGATATTGCATCACCTATAAGACAACCGTTACAAGCGTATATGATACAAATGGAACCCTTATAAGTACCCAAAAAGACGGCCCATATGAGGTAAGCCGAGAAAAACTTAATGTTTCAGAAGATCCTTCCGCGGCATCAGCAGCAGACACAATAGATGCTGAAGTGGCAAGAGTATCGGGAAAAGTAAGCTATGATACAACAAAAGCGGCTGAACTGCTGGCAAAATTGAATGCAGATCGTGCAAGTGCCGGATTAGGGCAATTACAAATGAACACAAATAGTCTTACCTATAAATTGGCTGTTTTGAAGGCCGCTGATATGGCTATATATGATTATAGCTCTGATGATTCGCCATTATATGGAACATTGTCGGAGCTGGCTCAAAAATATGGTGGAAACGGCGATGATGTCTCTGAAAATATTTGGAAAGTCAGTGTGAAATCAGCCGATGAAATCGATGCTAAATTTCAGTCAAATGAAGGAAGCAGAGGTTTGAGAATGTCTACCGGCTACACGCAGGTCGGTATCGCCATTGTAGAAAAGAATAATCAGGACTATATTGCCGAAGTGTACTTGGAGTAAACGGAATCGTTTATTCCAGAGAAAGGGCTGGGATATGACAGAAACTGTAATGCAATTTAAAAGTGTAGATGATATTATTCGATTTTCAAGAGCTGCAGAACAATGCACATCTCATACATACATAATGCAGGGAAAAACAAAGATTCGCGCAGATGATTTACTGGCAATTTTTTGCGTGGATTATACAGTTCCTGTTGTAGTGATCCATGAAGATGCGACAGAATTTGCACATGCTATGATGATTGAAAAAGCAAAAGTAAAAAAGAAAAAGAGATGAGAAAAAGCTTCCGGAAACATAAAAAAGTTCCGGAAGCTTTCTTTTATACATATTCTTTCTTGATCTGACCATTTCCCTGCACTTTAAGGATAATACTATCCGAAAAATCACCGTCGATAGTTACGCTAAAGGAAATGCGTTTCTTAGGAGTTCGTGCTTTGGATGTCGGCTCTTCAGGAGAAATTCCGATGGACACCATAATATCGTTATCCATTTCTTCATAATCATTTAACTGCTCATCTGATAATCCGAGTCCAACCAAATCACCGTCAACGCTGTTGTAGTCATTGTTCTGGTATTCGAACCAATCTTTTAATCCATCATCATTACGCAAAATTCGGAGAGATCTGGTAATAGACCGTTTGACTTTGGAGACTGGAAGCCCCAGCTTTTTGGCTGTTGAAGCATAGGAAGCCTCTCCGGTTTCAGAACTGTCAAATTTTGTCATTAAAATTTTAAGATCTGTAGGATTAAGCTTTGTAAGGGCCGTGTTTAAGAGTAGCGTAGCCTGACCCTCGATATATTCTGTCTCTGGGTTTTTGACATAAGATGTCATTTTTGCTTCCAGATGATCCTGTTTGGACTGAGAATCTTCGTCATCGGTACCGTCATAGGATACTTCGTCAATATAAGTCAGCCTGAATAAAATATCATGAACCTGACGGAGCGAATAATTCGTATATAACGCAATATTTGATTCAGTAGTGCGTTTTCCCTCTGTTTCCAGAACGTGAATAGCATGTCTTACATCATCCATCTGTTTGCCATAGTATGAATTGGAGCGATTAGTAAGGCTGTGGATGTATGCGGACATTGCCCGGTGGAGTGGTTTTGTCAGATAAGTTGATAATGTTGCACGTTCAGGATTAAATTTTGGGATGGCATCGTACAGAGCGACCATGCATTCCTGATATAATTCATCGTAGTATCTGGGTATATATGTAGGGAAGTATTTTTTGATCATAAATGTGATCAGGCGCTGCGCTTTGTTTAAAATCTGCTCTTTTGCTGACGCCACTTTCCGCGGGTCACCTGAATGATAATCTGCCATAATTTCTTTCATCATTTCTTTTTCAACATCTACCATAGTATCCTCCTTAATTAGAAATAAATCCATCAATTTGTGCTAATGCCTTCATGACATTCCGATCTTCATGTTTCTTGGCATGCACATATTCTAAAAGTGATGCAACAAAAGTATCATCGACGAGAAAATTCCCGCTCATGTTGCGCCAAACTTTGTAAATTTCTACATCAGATGCACTTGTATTTTCAGGAACCTGATACAAGAGGAAAAGAGTAATGCTTTTATATAAATCATACTTTGTCATTGTGACCTCCTTCCGACATTATGTAAAAAAGCATTTTGCTATTATTTTCCGTCTCCGTGAGTTCATTATATTATATCCAGCTATCATTTTCAAATTTTCGGTATTCACGTACGAAAAAAAATGGAAAAAAAATGGAAAATCCCGTTTTTTCTCGTACGTGAATACAAAATTTTTATTTTATTTTCAATACTATCTATGCACCTGAAAATTTATAAAGGAGGAATAGGTATGGTATTAAGAGGGTATCGCTTACAAGGTACGGATTTGACAGGCATAACACAGGAAATCAAAAAGATAAGCATGTCTGTCAACAAAATTAGAGCGCGTACATACGCGAAACTGTTAGGCAATGAAATTGCTTTTTTGGTGGACAAAATTGCTTTGAATGTGTATACGCGCGATCCAACGGTTTCCATTTACGAGTGTGCCTGCAGCCGCACTGAAGAGGAGATTCGTGTGGCACAATTGCAGGGGTTAAAGACTCCATATAATCTGCAGGTTTATGGACAGGTGTTTACGGAGGCAGATTACACCTACTTTGCGATTTCTTGTATGCAAAATGAATTTTTGAAGGCTTTTCATCGGTTGGAAGAGTATTCCGTTAGTGAATCGGAATATGAAGATCCGAATAATTCTAAGACAAAATTGTGGAAATCGCTGATGGAAAAAACAGCCACGCCGATGACGATTAACTTTGGAAATGGAATCCCGCAAATTGCAAAAGATCAGATTGTCTATCCAACCAAAAAAGAACGTTGCAGAACAGAAGCAAGGCATCAAGTGTGTAATCGAATTTTGAATCAAGTTTCCTTTGGAAAACAAATTCCACCTGAATGTCTCATGAAAAATATAGATCAGATGATGAAGATTCTGTTACAAGAAGAAAGCCAAAAGGAAATCGCAGCAAAAGAAAAAGAATTGATGAACATTTTGCCGGAATTAGAGGGGGCTGACTTTATCTTTTCGGTACCTTCCGCGGATGTTCCAGCTCAATCATAAGGAGGAAAAAATGAAAACATGGAAATCAATTTTTAAATCTAAACAGGTTAGAAAAGAATGCCTGTATTCTTTCCTGATTTTAATGGGGATTCGCTTATTGGCAACAATTCCTACGCCGGGAACAAATCCAGATTACTTTAAAACACTCATTCATGATAATTCTGCATTAACTTTCATTGATGCCATGACAGGAAATGGTCTGTCCGGGATGTCTATCATGGCATTGTCAATAACTCCATATATTACAGCATCTATTATGGTTCAGCTGGCTGGAGTCATCTATCCTCACATTCACGAAATGGAAAAGGGCATGGAGGATGAACGGAAGCGGATTCATATCATTACTCTTGTGCTGGGTGGATTCGTGGCATTGATGGAGAGCAGTATGATTGCTATTTCATTCGGCAAAAAAGGATTGCTTGTCTCGGCAAAATGGTATTGGATTTTACTTGTTATGCTTATCTGGACGGCTGGATCAGTTGTTGCAAGTTTAGCAGGCGAGCTGATTCGTAAGAAATATGATTTTAACGGATCGTCGTTGATCTTATTATTCAATATTCTGGCATCTTATCCGAGCGATGCATTATCTGTATATCAGACAATGATTTCTGAAAAGCAGATAGCATATAAAGTGATTTCGAGTATCCTGATTGTCCTCTTTGTTATTGCATTATTTGCGTATACCGTATGCCTGCAGGCTGCAGAAAGACGCATTCCGATTACGCATTCGCAGAAAATCAAAGGGGCATCTATGAAAAGTACCTTACCACTTAAAGCCTGCCCTGGAACCGTAGTCCCAATTATTTTTGCATCGTCTATTTTAACATTTCCTTCTATGATTGCTGCATTCATTGGAAAGGAAAATTTAACCGCTTTAAAGTTTTTGAATACATCATATTGGTTTCAGAAAGAGAATTTTTACTATAGCATCGGAGCTATATTCTACATTGCGATGATTATTGGCTTCTCTTTCTATTATGCAGAAATCATTTTTAACCCAACGGAGGTTGCTATGGACCTCAAAAAGAAAGGAGCAAACGTCTATTCTATCCGTCCGGGCAAGGAAACAGCAGCATACCTGCATAAAAAATCGAACGAAGTAGTTTTGATTGGAGCAGTTGGATTGTGCGTTATCGCAATGGTTCCGGCAGTATTATCCGGTATTTGGCATTTAAGTGGAATCGCTTTTCTCGGAACATCTATCGTCATAACTGTGGGTGTGAGTCTGGAATTTCGAACCCAGTGCATTGCCAAGTCTCAGAATGGAAAATACAGTTCTATGTTGGAAAAAGGAGGAATTTTCTGATGAAAAAACCAGAATTTAAAAAAGGAAAGAAACTCGCAGCAATCCTGCAGAAGATGTATTTTCCAAAAGGAAAAGAGCTTTTTTTTGATACATTGTATGTTCTTCTCTTTTGCATTGTCCTTTCTGCGTTTTTATTTGGATTCCATGAAGGAATTACATTCATCTTCCGAGTCCTGTTTTAACGATGAGACACCAGGGAAAAGCTCTGGTGTCTTTTCGGACTTATTTTTGGAGGTTTTCGGAATACTATTACTGAACCGCAAAAGAAACAGATGACAGGAGCATGAAAACGAAAGGAGAAAAACATTATGTCAAATGGGAAAAAGTTAGGTGTTAAAAGTAAGGTAAGCGACAATTATCTTGTGACAGGAAATGACTATGAGAAATTTCAAGAAGCGTTGCACGACATGGACAACCGAACAGTGATTATTCCGGTACGAAATCCAGAAAGCATGAGGATTCATTGTGTGATTGCAAAATCAGACAAAGAGCATGCATCTCCAAGATTTGTGGTATTGGACCCTATGGAAATGAAAGACTCTATTCTGCTGAGTGATGAGTCTATTTTTTCAGCCGAAAAATGCAATATCGGAAGATACAAACCAACATCAGAAGTATTCTTATCCTTGCAGAACCAGATAAAAGAAATTGAGCAGATCGGTTTCTTCTTGACCGTACATGATCAAAAGAAAATCATCGTGACTCCATCAAAAAAATTTCTTACGGCCTTATGTCAGCGCTTGGAAACAGGGACATTGGCGAAAGGAACGAACATTTTTGCGTACTGTTATTTAGCGTCCCGCTGCGTTCAGGCAAAAGAGTTTATTATCATTGGGCGGAAGGAAGAAAAGGACAGTTCCTGGGTGAAAGGATTTCATGCAGCTTCTACCAAATATGCGTATATTCCACAGCACTTTATTTTGAGAGAGCTTCAGAATTTTCAGGAAAATCATGATGTTACAACGTTGGGCTGGGAGTTAAGCAATTATTATACGACGATTGAATTGATCTTTCAGGATAAAACAGTTGATATGGGCAAGACGCAAGTCAAACTGGGGGTAAAATATTCGCTGTCTGATGTCGGAACATCTTCTCAAACAGTGCAGCCTATCTTGGTCTATGGCGATAATTCGGTTCTTATCGGCAAAAGCTTTTCTTCTCCTCATCGGAGCAAAAAAACTCCAGAAGAAATCGGTAAGGAGTTGGTAAATGCTATTGAAAAGCAGTTGCCAGAATTAGAAGCTAAAATCACAGCCACCTTTAAAAAGGCATCGACCATTTCTGTAGGCATGGATGAACAGGAAAAAATCATCTCAAAGATCATGAAAATGATACATACGGAAAAAGTAGGTGTCAGAAGAAAACAGTATATAACGCAAAATTGTCCGTATTTTCCTACCGTTTTAGCCGCTTTCCAATGGCTGTTACAATTTCCAGAGATGTATCCCGGAAAAATGGGGTACGAAACCAGAAATTATTTCAAAAAGGCGATGGGAGAAATCTGTACGCTTAGTATGAAGGAGCTGGAGGCACTTACGGAAGAATGATAGTTACAACAGAAGATAAGAAGAATGTTTTCCTTGGCGTTATACAAAAGATTAAAAAAGGATTAGGAAATGAAGAAAATGAGCTTGTAATTATCAAAGCGAAAGAAATTCAGCTTTTTCAAAATGAAGAATCGAAACAAAGCTACACATTTTTGTGTTGGCGGCACGTAGCAAAACAAGCAGCGAAAAAGAATGCTGGAGATTTTTTGTGTGTTCAATTCCGGGCGGATACAGGAGATCCATTTCGGGGGATAGCAGAACGCTTCCCCCGAAGCGGAAAATTCTTATCAGGTCCCGGGCAATCCTTGATTTATGCACCGATAATGAACAAATATTATGAAAAAAATGTCTGCTCCTGTGTGTTGGAATTCTGGACAAGGCTGGACGGGCTTCGATATGAAATTTGTTCTTATTCAAATCACATGGCTGCGAAAGCAGCAGCCAAAATTGATCTGAAAGATTCGGTGCTTTGCTTCATGACTACACACAATGGAGTTTCTACTCCGTATGCAACAACGACAATACATAACAATCGAATAGGAGAGACATTTTATGAGGACGCTAAAAACTAAGAATCGTATGCTTAGTCTGTTTCAGGATGACCGTATCATTGCGGTTATTGACACTGAAACGACCGGAATCAATTCCAATAAAGACCGCATTGTTCAGTTTTCGGGTAAGAAATACAGAATTCGGGACCAGAAAATGGAACAAATAGCAGAAATGGATATCTACATTAAGGCTCCTTTCCCCATGCCGGAAGCAGCTATGAGAGTGAACGGGATCACAGACGAATTTTTGGCTGATAAGCCATCGGAAGAAGATGTAGTGGCAGAGATTTGCGCATTCATGGAAGGCAGTATCCTTGTTGGATATAATGTTGATTTTGACATTCGCATGATCTCAGCGTTATGCGACAGAACGCATACTCCGTTACAGTGTAGTGGAAAAATGGATGTGTTGGAGGTAGCACGCGATCTTGTAGAAAAAAAAGAAGTGCAGAATCACAAACTTGAAACAATATCCAAATATTTTGGTATTGATGAAGGAATTACGTTTCATTCGTCGATTGATGACGTAGAAGCTACCGCACGTTTACTGTTATTGTTCTATACAATGTATTGTGAACAGGATATGCATGGAGAGGGAAAAACAAAATTATTTATCGAGTATACATATTTTTGGAAGGGCTATCGAAAGGAACAGGCCGGCGTATATGTACAGACAAATTTAGGAAAAGTATATTTTTCTACCTATATAAAAAAGTGGTGTTCTTCCCAGTTGGATTTAACCCAAATTGATCTGGATGCTTTGGAGACAGATATTCTTGTCCGTTTAGGAATCACCTATGATGAACTTTCAAAAATGACGGAAAAGAAATACCATCTGTTGGAGAAAAATGCATGATCTACATAACACATATATTACTTATAATGGCTGCAATATGGGATATTAAAAAAATGGAAGTTCCGCTCACCATATCTGTGATGCTTTATCTTGTACATACTTGTGAGCTTTTATCAAGTAATTATTGGAAAATAGATTTTATTGGAATGATTTTGTGCTTTTCAATTTTTGCTTTCGCAATGATCTGGTCTAATATAGGCGGCGCAGATGCCCTGATTGCTGGAGTCATTGGATACAATCTTGGACTATATGGACTTTATGCGATTATATTAGCCTTATGTATATGCATTTCCTATCTTTTGTATATGCATGTTAAGCACAAAGAACATGATTACCCATTTGTGCCGTTTCTGACGGTCGGATATTTTATTGTATACTTTATAAGCGAAAAAGCCGGGCTATAAGCTCGGCTTTTTCTTTTGAAAATGCTCATCAAGACTCCTCTAAACGCAATGCATTTTCAGCAATGCGTTTTTCTTTCTGATAGATGCAGACCTGTTTTACTTCTTCTGCATCTTTCTGGATATCTTCCTGTAAATTGACTAAATTTTCTTCATATGTTTTTTTCTCCTCGTTGTTCATAATAAAACCTCTTAGCTTTCTTTAATGTCTAGTAATTCTCTTCCTCAGTGTCAACAATGTCAGTCAAAGATGGGACAGTGGTGATCACTTTGTACGTCCCGTTTGCAATTCTCCGCAAATCTTCCAATTGAAGATCCTGCAATTGCATATCCAGCGCAGAAACGGGTGCAGCATTTACTTCTAAGTATTCCGCCAGTGTCTTCATCGCTGCAGTAACGGATTCGGGAAGCTTTGTGTCGAAACCGTTCATTCGCAATAACATTCTTGCAATTCTTTTATCTGTCAACGATACATGAGTTTGTGCAAGAAGCATCTCGTTTTTATACACCGTTTCGCTTTCGGAATTTTTAATAGCCGCGGTAAACAGGAAGGGGATATTATTCAATCCACATTCTTTCTTTAATTCGCTTACAATTGGCTTGACGTATTTAGTGTATTCCTTGGTTTTGTCGTAATTGTCCATAACAGCCCCCCTTATACAATTAATCCGGAAATTGCTCCGAAAATATCAAATCCATCGCTGTCATCTTCGGAAGAACTTCCGGAAGGAGTCTCGGAGGTTGCTTGTGAGGAACTATTTAATGGATTGATAGTCGTCTCTTTTGAAAGAGCAGGAATGTTTTCCGGTTCAGCATTTTCGTCAGGTGCAGAAAAAATTGCCGTTGCAACAACTGGTTCTGGTTTAGGTGGAACTGGAGTTGGCGTAGTTGCGCTTTTGCTTTCAGAAGAAAAATTTAAAGTTTTCTTCGGAGCAGAAGTCTGCCGGACAGGACGAACCTGAGCAGCTGCGGATGCGTTCGAAAGTGCGTCCGGTCGAAAATATTTCTCGGCAACGGTAATGTTTCGCTCTTTATGCTCTGATGGCTGAACGTTGTAAGTATATTGAGCCAAATACGGAGCAATGTAAGGCTTTTGAAAATAAAACCGTAAAATATTTTTAATGGCATTATCTCTGGCTGAAGGGTGTATTGAAAATAAAAAACTTGAAATTGTTGCATCTGCTTCTTGCGCTAAGTCCAAAGTAAAGGACATAGTGTCTGCATTGATGGATGCGGCTATTGCTGGTGTATCAATAGAGAATTTGGCTTTATGCACGTATGCACTCAGCGCTTTCAGTGTCAATTCCTGCATGTCCTGCGTCTGTGCAAGGATGATCAGATCCAAATCATCCGGCCAACAAAGATTGACCCGAATGGGAAAAGCATCGTTTTTCAAAGGTTCCATAATAGGAGCAGTAAAATAGGAACGTAAAATGTTTTTGATAACTACAGTTTTATAACCATTGCGAATGCTCCTCAGAAAAGCGATAACATCTCCGTCTTTCTCAGAATTGAGGATAAAATTAACGGAAGTATTCTCTGTATTGATACATTTTATTGTATTGGGCATAGGTACATAAAAAATCTCTTGGCGTACATATGCCCGCAATACATCTCGAATAACAAGCCCCATCCGAACTCCAGAATGAACTAATGCAATCAAATCAAGATCTTCTGGCGCAGTAAATCGGACTTTAATATTCATTTAACTCCTCACTTTCTAACGCAGACGATTGACGAGGGAGAAATAATATCCGCGTACGTTCGAGAATACGTTGGTAAGGGTTGGATCATTTACATTGGCCGGAATCACAGAAAATCCTTCCATATTGGCAAACACAGCGTTGAAGTCAGTCGCCCAAGCGTCGTATGTACCGCCTGTAGCAATGATGTAGTCATAAGATGAAAAGTAATCATAAATAGATTTCATCTTTTCAATTACTTCATTGCATACATCTTTTGAGCAAACGGCTAGAATTTCACTGAAGTTGCAATTCTTGAAAACCATCTTTTTCTTGTCTTTAACGCGAACCTCACCGCTTTCCAGCAGATTCTGCAGTTCGAAGATGTTGCGTTCTTCGTGATACTTGTTCTCAATCTGATCACAGGTTCGAGAGAAAACTTCACGCATCGAATATTCGCTGAATGTTTCTGTTCCACGTTCCGAAACATTTCCATGCAGAACATTGTAAATATCGGTAGTACCAAAGCCCGGATCAAAAACAAGAAGATTGGAACTCCAGAATTTCTTGGCGATAGGAAGCTGATAACCGTTGATGTCAGTTGACGCAGACAGTAATGCTCCGAGCGGCTGCGGCATGATGGAAATGTTCTGCTCGTCAAGTGAGAACGTGAACGTTTGCCATGGTGCAGTTCCGATTTTCAGCTCAAACATGTGGATGCCTTTGAAAACCTCTTTAAGATCTTCCGAATCTCTCATGAATTTCGGCGGTAATCCAGTCTGGACGTACAGCTTTTTGCCGTCGGACGATTTTTCTTTTCCTTCCATCAGGGCAATACCCAGTCCAGTTCGTACGATGACTTTAAACATAGGTGAATAGTAACGTTTGCGACCGAAAACTTCTTCTTCACTTTCTGTCATCTTGGAAGCATCCATTTCCTCATAAGCCAAATTTCCGACAACCCATTCGCCTTCATTGTCGCGGTAACGAATATCTGTGTCAGCAGCTTCTTTGAGCAGCGGACGATTCTCTGGGATCTTTTTTGCGTATGCCGGAAAGCAGAAATAATGTGCAGGAGAGATTCCTTTGACGGCTGAATAGCCGATATCTAATCCGACAGCCCAATAGTTATCGCGGCAAGGGAAGTCGCGCTCCACAACCATAGTTTTTGTTTTGTAATCCTTTGTGTTCATACTCATAATAGTCCTCCTAAAATGTTTTTTTTGTTTACGCTTATAGTATTGTAAATGACTATAAAATTGAATTCTCACGTACAAGAAAAAATGGAAATTTATTTTTTTTTGCGTTCGCAATACTTTATGTATCAGATTAATCCAAAGAAAGGAGTTTTCACATAAAATAATCTGAAAAACAATATGTCAGGAGGATATAAACATGAAAATCAAAGAAATTATTGTAAAAGATTTTGGAGGAATTGAAACACAGATAATCGAACCGCAAAAGATCACCTGCCTGTTAGGTAAAAATGGGGCATCGAAAAGTACCATTTTAACTGCCATCAAGAGGGCTTTCATTGGAAAGATGGAGCCAGATGATATTCGAGTTGGAGCATCAAAAGCGCATGTGACGATTGTATTCGATGACGGTACAAGCATCGAACGAATTCGTGGAAAAGATCGTTCTGTTGTTAAGGTGAACGATAAGACTACGAGTCAGGAATCTGCCAATGAGTTTTTGGTAGGAAAGCTCGGCGTTCCACTTTCCATCTATGAAACGATGTTTGGCACCGACTATTTTGCGGAACTTTCCAAAAAAGATCTTACGGCTCTTTTGCTATCTATGCTGCAGGTGCAGATTGATTATAAAAAAATTATCGAAGCTGCAGAAAGCCGCATGGATACATTGCCGGAAGCTGTCAAGGAGTACCTGAAGAAAATGTTTCCAACGGGCGTTTTTGGGTTGGAGACTATCGATGAAGTTGCTTCTAAAGTGGCAGATGCAAACAGAGCAGAGAAAAAGATTCTGGTGACGTATACAGAAAAGTCCAAATACGAAGGAGAAATCCCGAAGGATTCAAAAGAAGAACTGGAGAAGCTTCTTTCTGAGAACATGCAAAAACAGGCCGAGTGGAAAGAAACACAGAAAACATTGCAGAAGTATCAGATGCTTATCCAGCAAAGGGAGCAGGCCTTAAAAAAGAAAGAAAGTATCCAACATGAGCTTGAGTCATTAAGCACTGTGACTGAGATTCCGCGGGAAGTATATGAGCAGGCAGTTAGTGACCGCCAGAAATTTTTAAATGCCAGCAGAATAGCGAATCAAAATATCGCGGCTGCAAATGCCAACATAAAATTTCAGGAACAAATCTTACATAATATTAGTTCTTTTGAGCAGAACAATCACAGTTGTCCAATATGCCCGTCAGTACATTGTAATGCAGATTTATCAGCATACGTAAGGCAGGGGCAGGGACTTGTACAAAAGAATAAAGATGTGGTTAAACAAAATAAGGATTTTTTGGTACGTTGTGATGAACAGATCGCTAAAAGAGATCAAATCATTGAAAAGTATCAGAAGAATCAGGTGGAAATTACGAAAAAACAGGCTCTTAAGAAACAACTTGAAGAGTTTGTTATTCCGCAGCTTCCAGAAAAGCAGACAAATGTTCCAAACGAAGAGGAGCTGCGTCTATTGGTAGAGCAGCAGAAGTTAATTCAGCAGCGTATGCGGACATTAGAAGAATATGAAACCACCCGTAAATACAGTAAGTTATGCAGGGAGCAGCAGGATAAAGTAGATATGCTTTCCCTTGCGGCAAAAACACTGGATGCGAAAGTAGGCGTAAAAGGCATCATTTTACAGCGAATTTTACATCCATTTGAAGAAGCCTGCACAGCATGCATGCAGAAATTATCGCGGAATACCAAGATCAAATTCATATACGATGGTGGCGTAGAGCTGTATTGTGAGAAAAATGGTGGAAAAATGATTCCAATGAAAAAGGTATCTACAGGTGAATTTGTATTTGTTGCCTTTACCCTAATGTCCCTTATCAGCCAGATTACAGGAACGAGATTGCTTGTATTAGATAATCTCGATTCTCTGGATAATGATAATCTTAAGACATTAATTGATCTTTTGCAGAACGAGAAGCAATATGAAAATGTATTTGTTGCTGCCGTAAATCATAATGATACCTGCGCCACAATAGCCGCGTATGATGAAGTCGAAATTATCGAACTATAACTAACTATCCAATGTGACATAACCCCGTTGTTTTAGCTGCGGGAGTATCAAGAAAGGATTCTAAACCATGATATTGTTATCTGATAACGAAGTTATACAGGAAATAAAATCATACTCTAATCCTAATTGGATCTGGATAGAAATATGGGAAATGTCTCAATATGAAGTAAGAGTGGTAGTTTCAGTGAATGAAGAAGAAGCTTGTCACTTGGGCCAGAGTAAAGTTATTTATGTCTATTCAGCACAAACAAATAGTGATGAAGTAGGCGAATTAAAAGCTTATGGAAGAAAAATAACAAGGTTGATAAGAAAACATTTTCCGTATAGTGAAGTTCATAGCCGACTTTATTATAAATAAAAAATTTTAAAAAACAAAAAATGAAGGATAGCCAACGTGTTTTACGGCACGTTGCTATCTTTCGCAGAAAGGTGGACTATAAAGATGGAAAAATCCAAAAATTTAATTGTCCTTTCAGGGACAATTCTTAGTATTCGGGAAAACAAAAAGAATACTGTTTTGATTGTGAAAAGTAAGGGCGAATCAAAAGAAGCAAATGTAGAATTTGTTTTTTATGATACGTCAGTTTTGAAGGGGATTACTCCAAAAATGAAAGTAAAAATCCGAGCGCATGGAGAAAACAGGAAATCTGAAGATGGGTTCGGAAATGCATATTATGTTAAAGAATTTGTCGGAGACAAAATCGAACAGCAGAAACGGATGCTTGCCCCGTATGTGACCAATGAAGCTATTGACGCAACAGGCGGATATCCACGAGACACCAATGTTGTCCTTTATATTGGTACTGTTCGGCATGTGTATTGTCCGACCAATGAGCTGACTATTTTAACAATCAAAATACCAAATCAGGACAAATCAAATCAGGTAGAGATTTGCTGCTTTGCGAGTCAGGCAGAGGCAGCACGTAATCTGAAAATAGGAGATGCAGTAGCTGCGGCAGGATATATAACCAGCAATACGCGGTCTGTTAATGATCGCGTAGAGTTTCGGCAATCCGTAGTATGCCGCGATATTTCACAAATTGATGGAGTCCTTGGCTAAGGAGAAGATAAAAATGAATGAAAGACAATGTGTCCCTGCCCCGGAATCTCTTCTGATAGGATGTATGCAAACCTATCTGTGGAGAGATGAACGTTCTGGACGGTGTTATTTTCGCTTGGAAACGAGGCAGGAAATGCCAATGAAAGAAATGATTCGAGATTCATATGTTAAAAATAATTTAGATAACAAAGAGATCCGATGGAATGTCATAAACTGTGATGCAACACAAGCAGGTATTTCCTTTTTTAAGGAAAGAACTCCAATTAAGGTATATGGATACTTTTCCTTGGATTCCATGCCGGATGGTGTTGCCTATGACTTCATAGTAACGCGTGTAGAAGAAACTGATGCAGAAGAAATGACGATTTTGGAGTATTTGATTACTTTTCCAGGTATCAATTTTTCGGATGCGGTTGTTATTGTGAAAAATCATGGAACGGATATGTTTCGAATGGTCCATCAGCCAGGCATTGTTAATCGACTAGTTGCAGAAACACGATTGCCGAGCAATGTAATTTCAAATCTGTGTAAAAGCATTGCATCTACAACGGAGGAGCGAAAAGTATTTGAATTGCTGCATGACTGCGGAGTTTCTTATGCAGCGTGTGCAAAAGCTGTGAAATTGTATGGAAGCAGTGTAGAAGAAAAGATTATGGAAGATCCGTATTCTTATGGAAAAAAGCTTGGGCTTGGTTTCTTGACATGCGATAAATTAGGGGTTAAATTTCATAAGCCTGCTGAATTTTTCGGCCGGATCAAATTAGCTGCTTTCGAGGCAGCTAATATTTTGAGTGCAAATGGACATACTTATTATACTGGTGAACTATTTCATTATAATATTCAGCGGATCTTAAATTCTGGATGTTATGCAGAACATGTTCCAACGTCCGCGGTCTTAACTGCAATTGGGAAAGATTATTTGCAGGAAGTAGACGGACAAAACTGTATTATTCATCCGCAAAAATATTTGACTGCGGAAAAACGAATTGCCAAAAATATTCGTAGATTAGCATCTGCATCATGTGAAAACCAAAGCTTTTCACCGGATCTTATTCTATATGCTGCGCGTGCATGTAAAATGAACTATGGAGAACAGCAGAGATCTGCCTTCCCTATGGTTTTACGAAAAAAGGGAGTTAAGATTCTTACCGGCGGACCGGGTACAGGCAAGACAACGACGATCTTGGGCATATTGCTGGCTTATAAAAGAATGCATCCGAAAGATACGATACGTCTTTGTGCTCCAACCGGACGCGCTGCCCAAAGAATGGCAGAATCGACACATATGGAAGCAGTTACGGTGCATCGGTTGCTTGATTTGAAGCCATACGGAGATACAACTGTATGTAAAGATTCTAGCGACCCAATAGATGCAGATCTTATTGTGGTTGATGAGATGAGCATGATTAATATTGAAGTTTTCGATCTGCTGTTGGAGGCAATCAAAACCGGAACAACATTGGTTCTGGTAGGAGATATTAATCAGCTGGAATCCGTTGGTGCCGGAGCGGTGTTACACGATTTGTTGGAGGCTCCAGAATCTTTGATTCCGCGGACTATGTTGACAGATGTTTTTCGGCAGAAAGGTGATTCTTCCATCATTTCTAATGCTATCCGGATTAATGCCGGAATCACTACGCTGGATGAACGACCGGATTTCCAAGTCATTCATACAAAATCTGCGGAAGAGTCTTTAGAACAGGTTAAATCCCTAATGAAAAAGTTATACAATCCAGAAGAACCTTTTTCAACCCAAATTCTTTGCCCTGCACGGAAAGGTATTTCTGGGGTTGAAAATATGAATATTGCTTTACAAGCGTTACTAAACCCTCAAACGAAGGGAATCACATATGGTTCAATAAAGTATCGTTTGAACGATAAAGTGATGTTTTATAAGAACAATTATTCTATTTCTTCCTACGAAGGGGAAATTGGCTTGTACAATGGAGATATTGGAAAAATTGTAAAGGTGTCAGAAAGTGGTCTTACGGTTAATGTACGTAATTCACATTACGAAATTACCAGAGATCTTATGGATAATTTGGGGTTATCTTATGCTATGACGATCCATAAATCCCAAGGATCTGAATTTTCTTGCATTATCGTTGTTATGCCGGCAGAACCAACGAACATGTTGGTGCGAAATTTGTTTTATACAGCTGTGACAAGGGCAAAGAAAAAGGTATATGTGATTGATGAATCCTATGCTATGGAAACATCAATTCGTATTGCCAAAGCAGGGAAAAGGCTCACCAATTTGGCAGAATATTTGAAATCAGAATAAGAAAAGCGGCTTCCGGTTTGAGGGAGTCGCTTTTTCTTATGAGACTATTGTTGTTCAGAACTGTCTGGCGTATCGTTAGAATTTTGGTTTTGTGTGGTCAGGGATGTAAGCGGAATATCATCACCAGAATAATCCGTAATATTAACCAATTTCCCTTGGATAATCATGCGGGTAGATCCGTGGGCAGCAACACAGGTCGATAAGGAAACAATATGATCTGTTTTGGAAGGCCAGGCATCCGGAATCGTATAGGAAGATTGATTTTTCATATCGTTTAAGTACGTTTCAAAGTCATCATCCGACGCAAACTGAGTATCATAAGCTTCCGTTGCATCTGTTACCCTCATGACATCAAAAATTCGATAGGTGTATTGTCCATTTTCTCTATAGATCCAGAAATAGGGATGCTCAAGGCAATACGATTTTTCATAGTAATAATCATTATCACCAAACATATCTCCGTTCCGCATGTTATGACCATAAACAATAGAATTTTTGTCCGAAAAATCGGAACTGTTCACGGAAGAAAGGAAAATGCTTCCGTTGATATTATAACTGCGCCCGAATCCTTTATAGAGGTAATAATCATTATCTTGTGCCTGCATAATAGGATAATCACAGGTAGGGTCCATGCGTATCCAGCCAACAATATCAGGATTTTCTGCTTTTAAAGCAGTCCAATCTGGACAAAAAGGAAGTTCTTTCGTTGAATCTGAGTCGTTTTCCGGCGTAGATTCGTTTTCCGGTGTATTTTGAGCTTGGAGTTTTTCATATTCATCGTGTCCTTGCTTGTATTTATTAGACCATTCAAGTGTTTGGTATCCGAAAAACAATGCTGCACATAAAACTAAGATGCTTAATAATCTGAAAAATTTTCTTATCATAGTTCATACAACAGAAAAGCCCTCATGTCTTGAGAGCTTTCCCGTTTTTTCTCCTTTCTGATTAGCTGAATGGAAGTTCTTCGTCAATTCCATCAGGGACATTCATAAAACCGCTGTTCATCCCAACTGTGGGATCATTGTAACTGTTACCCTGCTGCATATTGTTGCCAACTGGCGGCTGGTTCATGAAGCCTGTTGGATTGTTGTATGTTGGTGCAGATCCAGAGTTCCGGGAATTTGCAGAATTTCCGTAATTCATGGATGCGCCATTCCCCTGTGGACCCGGGAAGTTTCCGGTCGGAGGCTGTGGTGTGCCTGCTGGCGGATTCGGGTAATTTCCATTTGGGTTTGTGGAAGTTGACTGCTGGCGATAAGTTCCGCTTGGAGCTGAACCTGTTGGCTGTGGAGAATAAGCAGCTCCTGCTGCCTGTCCCGCAGATGCTTTGCTTTCTGCAAATTCCTGATCTTCGACAACGACATCGGTTGTGTATACTTTTTGACCATCGCGGTTTGTGTAGCTTCCGGTTTGAATGCGGCCACGAATAGTAATCTTTGTTCCCTGTTTAAAATACTTTTCCGCGATTTCTGCAAATTTTCCAAATGCCAAACAACTGATATAGTCGGCTGTTGGCTGATCGCTATTCTGCGATCTGTAGCGGCGATCTACAGCAAGAGTATATCTTGCAATACAGTTCGGCCGTTCTCCCTGCGAATAACGCACTTCTGGGTCCCTCGTTAATCTTCCCATTAATACAACTGAATTCATACTTGTCCTCCTAATTCTTATGGAGGCAGAAAGGAGTCTTTTGTGGTTCTCCTTTCGCCCGATTTAATGTTCAAATATAGTATATAGAAATCAGAAAAAAATAAATTTCTTTTTTCTATGAGTATAGAATAGCAAAAAATATTTTTTCCCATTTTCACGTACGAAAAAAAATGTATTTTTATAATACTATAATTAAAATCAAATGATTAAAAAAGGATGGATAGCAGAATGAGCAGATTAAAGCAAATAAAAGCACAGCAAAAACAGGTTCGCACCCCTAAAAAAGAGCATAAAAAGCAGACCGGACTTCCCGTATATAATAGTCGTGGAAAAAATATAACACCCAGTAGAAAGCAGAAGCAAAAAAAGCTGGGGATCACTTTGATCATCTGTTCCGGAATTTTCGCATTTATTTATCTGCCGCAGTATTTTTATGTGCCTACGGCACAAACCGTTAATGTCAGCACAGACATAACAGCGATCAGAAAGGCAAATACGGTATTAAGAGAAGATCCTTCTGGCGATTATGATGGGGACGGGTTATCAAATGCAGACGAAGAGACGAATGGAACAGATCCATGGAATATTGATACAGATGGAGACGGCGCTACAGATTATTGTGAATTGAAAGTTACAAATACGAATCCGTTAAAAGCTGAAACTGTTCTGGCAGATAAACAGAAAAAGACGGATCAGGAAAATGGAAAGGAAGTTGGATCTCCTTATCAAATAGGAAACGTAATCCTTTGGGCAGACGATTATGCATCAAAATCATATGGTTCTGTTGTGGAAACTATTACAGGGTATAGGTTTTGTGGATTTACAGGATACGCTCAGTTTCCAGATTCGAAAAACAAATACGTCTACAAGAACATAAATGGAGTCCGGACGTTGCTGGATAAAAAAACGGAAGAAAATGCGTGGCGCATTGATGGAGATATGTCTGTTGAGCTGTATGATACAAAGTTAAAGCAGATTTCTGAATTTTCCTTTTTCGGACATTCCATATATCCAGATAGCAATCTCTTTTTCAAGGGTTTAACAACGATTCTTCCAGATACGGGCTTTATAACTGGAACAGAAAAGACAGCAATGGATATTGATCCAGATACACGAGCAAATACAATCACAGACATCAAGAAAATTTCATATGACGCAAATGACACAAAAAGATACACACAGAACAGCAATACATTAAATGACCTTCAGTTCGTAAGACAATCCATAGCCGAGGATAATGCCTGCATCTTGGCATCACTTATGAGCGCTGAACGAGGAGAGTACATAGTTCTTATTTATGGATACGATTACGAGGGAAATTTACTTTGCGCAGATAATTCAACGGGACAACGAATTGGAACAATCCAAATCACGGAAAAAGCGAAAAAAATCTTAAACAAATCTGGAGAAATTGTATCTATCTCATATTTTGATTTCAAAGGGTTTGGCTTCAACTCAATATCCGGAGATCGAATCAGCTTTTTCGCTTCCGCTGATGGATCACAGACATCAGAAAGTAACTTCTCAAAAGAAGCAATTTCAGAAAAACAGGATGATACAGATGCGGAAAAAGAAGCAACACCTACTTCGTCCGCAACGCCAACACCATCACCTGATGTGTCTGAACAGCCCGTTTTAAGTGAATCAGAACAGACGAAAACTTCAGAAAAGAGCGATTTGACGACAAAAGAAGCTCGTGAACAGATGCAAATAGATCAGATGGAAGATGATTCGGCGGATCATCCGGAAGAATAAGAGAGGCTTTTGGCCTCTTTTATTTTTGCAGATATTTTCTATTCTATCCATAACTGGGATGGATGACGAAAGGAGCAAACAATATAATTTGAAATCCATGCCCGCCAATTATTAAAGAAATGGAGGGAGTCACAATGAAATCGATTAAATACGATAAGGAAGAATTTCAAGATCTTGTAAACAGTGTTACACCGTTACAGGCAGTAGAATGGTTATTGATGAATGGCTATCCAATACAGGTTAGAAACTTAGGAAAAAGTACAGTAGATATCTTATGTCCATCTCCGGATCACAATGATACGAATTTTGGAAATTGCAAAATATCAACGAATCGTTACGATGGAAGAGCAGGCAGCCGATGTCATTGCTACTGCTGCAATATGTCATATGACAGCTACGACATCTTAAAGCAATTTCTTTCCTATAGACAATCCATCGAAGCCTTGATCGAGATTTCTGGAAAAGTAGATTATTATCAATCTTCAAAAAAAATAAAGAAAAAGAAAGATCCTGTAGCTAAAGAAACCAAAGAATTGTTAGGTCTTGCGACATATCCGAGCTTCAATCTGGTAAAAAATTGTACTTTCGAGGAACCATCGGGATGTTATTTTCGAAAATGCGAGAATGGCTCCTATCTGATTATGGAGCAGCCCAAATGGAACCCTTGGATAGATTTGGATTTAGAAACCCGACAGTGGATTTTGAGAGAAAAGTCGAAAGAAAAAATGATTCAAATTGGACGTTTGGCACGCCAATTAACAGGATCGGAGTTTGTTTCAACCGATACACAGGAAATTTTTCAATATTTTGATCAATACGGAAGAAATGAGTTGTTAAGAGAATTAGATGGCATTTTTCGTGAATGCCAAAAGGTATATCGTAGAAATGGAGGAAAAATCCATAATTCACAAGAACTTATAAATAGCCAGAGTGTTTTGGCTTAGGCAAAAAAGTGGGTTGAGAAAATGAAACCCACTTTTTTTATATGTGAATTTCTGAAAAATAGAAAATAATGATACTAATCTTAGAATGGAGGATTTACTTTGAAAGCATATGGATTTATTCATTGTCACTCAGACTATTCATTAAAGGATTCGACGAATAAGATTGAAAAACTGTGCCTTGCAGCAAAGGAAATGGGTGCAAAAGCGATTACACTGACAGATCATGGAGTGTGTGCGGGACATGTTGAATTCTTAAATGCCTGCAACGCAATAGGGATAAAAGGAATCCCCGGCGTAGAAGCATACGTTCAGACGGATTATGCAGATCATGCACATTTAATACTGCTTCCCATGAACTATGAAGGATATCAGGAGCTATGCAAAGCGGTCACTTTATCAAACCGGCATATGCTTACTCTTGGACGTATTCCGTCGCCCGTTATGAACTACGAAATCTTAGAGTCTTGTTTTGCAAGTGGAAATGTAATTGCGTCAAGTGCTTGCGTAAATGGAGTTTTAAGCTGTATTCTGTTGCATAATAAACATATCCTACATGAAATTGATCTGTTAAAAAGGAGACAGAAAAAATATCCAGCTCCAAATACGCTGGAAATGAAATTATTATTGTTCGAAATTGAAAAAACGTCTATTGAAGTAGAAGCATTGAGATCTGAAAAAGAGCAGACTAAGAAATTGGCAAAAAAGACGTATAAAAAGAGGTTGCAAGGGTTAGCGTCATTGCAAGCGGATTCGCAGGTATACATAGCAACGAAACAGAAACTGGAAAACGAAATGCGAGAAACCGAAAACGCGAAAGAAAAGCTGCAGCATATCTCTGCCGAACTCAAAAGAAAGTCATCTGAAGTGACCAGAAACAAGGAACGTGTGAAAAAAGCCCAAAAAAGTCTCGATCAATGGTACAAATATGAAAGCCAAATTCAAGAAAAAAATCGGGAAATAGAACCGGATGGGAAACTGATTTCAATGGCAGAGAAGGAATTACTACGATTTCAGAAGATTTTCAAGGGGAATTTCTATGTGGAACTGCAGTATCATGGTATGGAAGATGAAGCCTATGTGATGCCAATTCTTGCTGAATTAGCGTATAGGAATGGCGTTTCCGTTGTCGCAACAAATGATGTGCATATCATTCGGCCAGAAGATGCTGAGGGACGCAGCTACCTGAAGTCATTGCGTTTTGAAAAGTTTGAACCAGTGACGGATTCGGACAGGGAATTGTATTTAAAATCAGATACGGAATTATCTCAAAAATTGTGTGAGATAATTCCAGAAAACATTGTAAAGTCAGCTATCGCTAATATCAGGGTAATATGTGACAAATGCAATGTTGATATTCCGCGTGTGCCTGAAGCACAGCATTATCCGGTTTTTCTGGACGAAATGGGACAGCGTGTCGATGCTCCAAAATTATTGCGGCAAAAGGCTTATTGCGGATTGAAAAGAAAAGTAAGTACAATTTCACAGAAATATATAGATCGAATGGAATATGAACTTAATACGATTATTGATATGGGATATGCAGATTATATTCTGATCGTAGCCGATTATGTGCAGGAGGGAAAACGGATTGCCAAGATGAATAATCCATATAAAATGGGATATGGGGTTGGTCCAGGCCGCGGTTCGGGAGCAGGATCTCTTGTGAACTATTGTATGGGAATAACTGCATTGGACCCGTTGCAATATAATTTACTGTTCGAACGATTTTTAAATAAAGAGCGAGTTTCCATGCCGGATATTGATGTGGATTTTTCAAATGAAATTAGAGACAATTTGATTCAATATGTGATGAAAAAATATGGCAGTTCTGCGGTTGCGTATATTCGGACGGTTATGACGCAGCTTGCAAAAGCCTGTATACAGAATATGGCAAGAGTCAGGGGATATGAAATGTACCCAATGCCAGAAAAAGAACAAGGGAAAAAATCGAAAGAAATCTGTGAGCAGGGAAGAAAAGAGATCCGTAGGATCGGAGAAGAACTCTGCAAAAATATTTCAAATAAAACAGGCACATTGTCAGAAAATCGAGATGATATATTAAAAGACTATGAAACTTCGAAAGAACATAGAATCATCTTGGATCGTGCCGTATCAATAGAAGGTACTATTACAGCATTTTCTGTACATCCGGCGGGCATTATTATCGGCGATGGAAAGCCCCTTTCCAGCTATATTCCAATGTATTATAATACCCAGAAAGAGCAATGGGCAGTATCCTGCAACATGGTCGAAGCAGAAGAGATTGGGTTATTGAAAATGGATTTTCTTGCGTTAAAGAATCTGGATATCATCTCTGAATCTATTCGAAGAATAAAGAAAAACTATGGAATTGAAATTGATCCAGAGAAACTTCCATTTGAAGATGAGGTTTTTTCTCACATATTTGCAGAGGGCAGAACATCCTTTATATTCCAATTTGAGTCTGATGGCATGAAAAAAATGCTGCGTGAGTTTAAACCAGACTCATTTGAAGACTTGATCTTACTGGTTGCCGCATATCGTCCCGGCCCGATGGATTTTATTCCGGATATTATAGCAGCAAAGCATGGAAAGAAAGAAACTCACTATATTATCCCTCAATTGAAAGAAATATTGGGGACAACATATGGGCAATGTATCTATCAGGAACAGTTAATGTCCATTTTCCATGAATGTGCAGGCTTTTCTCTCGGACAAGCAGACATTATTCGACGATATATGTCGAAAAAGAAAGTAGATAAGTTTCTAAAGTATAAATCCCAGTTTGTAGACGGTGTTGTTTTAAATGGTGCCGACAGAACGGATGCAGAAGCACTCTGGGAATCTTTGGAAGGTTTTGCGCGGTACGCATTTAACAGGTCGCATGCTGCGGTTTATGCGCTGATTTCATATATGACTGCATGGCTTAAATTCCATTATCCAGTAGAATTTATGTGTGCGATTTTGAATGCTTCTGAATTAGACAGGATTTCGCTTGCAGTTAAGGAATGTTCAACAATGGGAGTTTCGGTGATTTCACCAGATATTAATCGTTCAGAAATGCAGTTTTCTGATTACAATGGAAAAATCTTGTATGGGTTGGCTGCAATTAAAGGAATATCAAGTGCCAGTATGCAGGAAATGATAGAAGAAAGGAAAAAGGGAAAATTTCAGAATTATTGTGATCTGCTTGCAAGAGTTTCTATTGGAAAAGCCGACATGGAAAAACTGATCGTTAGTGGTGCATTAGATAAATGTGGTTTTTCACGCACTGCACTAAAAAATGCAATTCTTCCGGCATTTGCTATAAAAAACAAATATATCAAAGATTATACAACAGAAGAAATCTGCCGAAAATTAAAAGAAGAGATTTCCCTTTCACAAAGCTCAGATAAAGAAAATTGGCTGCTCCAATTAAATGAAGAAAAGGAGCTTTTGGGAGCTTATATATCTGGACATCCATTGGAACAATTTAAACTCTTAAAAGCAGATAAATCAATTACACCTTTGTCACATGCTGAAGCCGAAAAACCACAAATTTATATGGGGGTTATATCCAATATTAAGGAATTTCGGCAGCGGAATGACGGAATAGGTGTTACATTTGATTTGGAAGATTGGGACGGATTGGCTTCATGCATTGTTTTTGCCCAACACTACAAACAAGTCCAAAAATATATCAAAGATGGAAATGTTATCAAAGTATACGGGTATTTTAATAAACAAGACGAAGAATCCTTTTCAAACGAATTGATTGCAAGGCAGATATTTCCATGTCATCCTTACAGCAACCATGTTTTTATCAGCTTCCAATCCAGGACAGAATGGCCGGATGTATGCCAAAGTTTGAAACCGTATCTGGTTGAGCAGGGACATCCTGTAATATTCTACGAATGCGACAATGGATCTATTCGTGAACACTTACAATTTAAGGGAAAGGAAATCTTTTTAAATGACGATGTATTGCATCTTAAAACAGATGCTATACGTAATATTCGAAAATTGAATTTTTGAAATCCACTCATGGGCCGAAACAGAAATGTTTCGGCCTAAAATTTTCGGACATTTTACAATACTAATAGTAAGGACCTTATTTTGAGGTTCAAAATCAGATAAGGAGAAGAAGAACATGGAAAACACAAAAACTGTTCTGAAAAATGAAATCCATATCGCAGGCACAGTAGTGTCTATGCGTATGGAAGAACGCGGAAACTGCATCTTAGTTATTCGTTCCAATGCAGAAAGGCAGATTCGGAATATTCAACTGAGATTCTATGACATTAACCAGGCAATTATTTTCCGCGTTGGTGATCATGTCCGAATTGCTGGGCATATGCAGAACCGTAGAACACAGGATGCGGAAGGAAATTATCATTCCACACCAACAATTGTTGGAGACAGCATCGCTGTTTCCAAACGTAGATTAACACAGATTCTTGATGAATCAATTCCGGAGCAAGGCGGTGGTGCGCAGGCTGATGAAAACTGGGGAGTGCTTGCCGGTATCGTAACATCGATCAGAACGCCTACGGACAAAGTTACCTTCCTGAATATTCGCATTCCCTCTGGAAGAAGAGATTATAATTGCAGAGTAACGTGCCTTGGCAGATTTCAGCGGGCAGCAGCAAATTTGAAGGAAGGAGAAAATGTTGCTGTATCATGCTATGTATCTGTACTTGACGATACCCAAAGGGAAAGCCGTCAGAGCCTTGTTTGCACAGATCTGTTCTCTTATGGAGAAAGTGACGAAGCCCCGAAAGCCCCGGAAGAGCCGACAGAAAGTCTTCAGCCAGAAGAAGAGGCGAATAATGACAAGAATGAGTCCTTTGATCCCCCTGCTGTTCCAGCAAATCCGGAAACAGGCGTTGACGCTTTCTCTGAGAAAACGCTGCAAACGGCAAATAGTAATTATGAAGAGCGGCATTCTGAGAACAATCCGGCACATGTGGAAACCGCTAATGCTCAGATGCAGTATCCATTTCAGAGAGCGCAGAACAATTACTATGAAGAGACAACCTAAGATAATAATCGCATGTTTGGTGATGGCAGTCGGGTTGACCAGTTGTACGGTCACGCCAGCAGATCCATCGACTGGTAAATATGCTACACAATATCCGCAGACAACATTGGAATATAGCATCTATATTAACAAACAGATCACTGTGTTTGTTAATGAACTATCTACGCGTCTTAACCAAGCGGTACATTCAACGGATGGCGTGTATGAGAACGAGACTGAAGCCACGGAGCAGAGTATACAGTTACTACAGGAAACACTGGATAATGTAACTGCTATGCAGCCGTCCGTCGGTAAAGAGGATGATAGATTATCCTTAATAACAGCGATGCAAACAGCACTCGATCATATGAAAGAGTATAAGGAATCTGTTGAAAGTGGAGAAACCGATCTGACGAATTATAGCCATATATTCGAAACAGACATTAATGTGCTGACGGGGATGGCCTCTCTATATAATCAATAGAAACAGGAGGGCATTATGGCGAAAGAGAACACAGTATATCTATATGGACGTGTCAAACAACCACCTCGGATATACAAGAATAAAGCAGGACAATATGTCTTGGGAAAGATTGTTGTCGATACGAACCGAAAATCTTATGCTACAGAAGAATTGTTGCTTAGAGGAGAGATTCGTAGAGATAGTATTCTTGTCCGTACAGAACATGAAGAGATGATTCGGGATGTATATACGCTTATCAATGAAGGAGATTTTGTCCAGATCAAAGGCACATTATGCACGAAAGAATACCAAAGAGAACCTTTATGCATGCACTGTCATGAAGTAATGGAACCGTATATTGAAGATGGTGTTCAGGTATATGTGAATCCAATTGCTGTAAATATTATGGAACGTGGTGAAGTCTCCTTCCATGAATTTGTCGAGCAAAACAATTTGGACCATGATATGCAGAACATGTTACTAAGTACGGGATTCTTTGCCCTTTCAGAACGTGATATTTGGCAACATCTGGAGAAAGAAATTGAATTTTCAAACCAAATATTCCTGGATGGTCAGTTATGTCGGGAACCTGTTTTTCAGCCTGGCGGAGAAAAAGGGAAACCACCATCCATGATTCAGTTTCAGATTGCTTCAAACCGTAAACGCCGGATTGTTGAGGATGGCGTAGACAAAAAGACAGATTATGTATGGATTAAAGCCTACGGTCTCAAAGCAGCAGAATATGCCGCGGCGCTGCATATCCATTCCAATGTGAGCATAAATGGGGCAATACAAACAAGGTCTTATGTGAAAGAATATGAGTGTCCATATTGCGGTCAGATCAGTAAAATAGCATATTTGGCTGTTGAAGTAATTCCGTATTCTATTGAGTATGGAGCAAATTGTACATTACCAGACCCACAAGAAAGGGGAGAAGAGTCTGATGAAACAGACGAGATTAGCGGATCGTTTGACAGCGAATCAGATTGAAGCCAAAAACGTCGAAGAACGTAACCTTTCGGAAATGAAAAGAGATATGGGAGATTCTCATATCTCTTTTCAACGATCCCGGCGTATTAAAAATAAAACATCTGTGAAATTAAAAAGGAGCAAAGAAAAGAGGTTAGCTTCGATCCGGCGGGAGCCTGCAGAGCTGGAAGAATTATATTCAGAGGATTCGTTGGAGATAAATGAATTATTGCAGCAACGGCAGGAAGAGAAAAGTCAGAAGCATCAAAAGATTTTTTCAAACATTATGAGCGGTGTATTGATTGCAGGATGCGTTTACGTATCTATTCTTATCTATGGAGTTATGGTGACCGATTATAATTACAATGAAAATGGAGAAATTGTACCGGAAGTTGTATCGGTACAAGACATCAAAGAAGAAAAAGCTTACGATACAATTCTGTATCAATACTTACAATGCCGATCGTTATATGAAGAAGTGCTAATGCTGGATTACAGATTAGGGAAGGGAGAGGAAGATCCTTTGACCTTGGCACCGCTATATGAGGAAAAATTGGATACGGTATCCTCATTATCCATAAAAACAGATGCTTTAACAGTTGAGACAAAATATTCCAAAGTGAAGGATATGCTGCTATCTTGGATCAAAAATGATATTGCAGTCTATTTGCAAAACATGTCTTCGGCTATATCTCAAAATAATTCCGAAACGGCTCAGAATGCGTTACAGGATAAAGACAGGGTATATTCTGATTTTTCGCTGATAACGCAGAATTTGGTTGCTATGGGAGAAAATCTGCAAGGAGTTGACCTAACTGATGTAAAGCAATGGACACCCGAAGACTATGTTGATGAACAGATTAATGGAGAGTAATCATGGGATCAGATAAATCATTTGATACACTATTAAATAAATATAACATTCTTCTGGCACAGACAAGAGATTTGAAAGAACAGCTGAAAAATTCTCAAGAGAAGAACCAACAATTATTATCTAAATTTGATGTTGTAGAAAAGAATGTTCGGGAATTATGCGAAGATATACTTGCCAAAGATCCTAAAGAAATGAAACTTGGAATTGAATATTCTTGGGATAAAATCGAGTTATTGGAGCTTATCCGGAAAAGCAAAAGTGCATTTCATGTATATATCAGCGCCCGGAAAGATATTTTGGAGAGAATGGCAGATTTATGTGAAGAACGCGGAAATCAAATAGAAAGTTTGAAACTGCAGATACAAAAATTACTTGAAGAGCCAACTGCTAGAACTCTGACAATGGAGGAATTGGAAAAAAGGTGTAATGAAGTCAAAGAAAAAGAAGAAATGATGACTAAGTTATCACCTAAAATGCAAGAGAAAGTGGCAAGCGGGAAAATTGAATTGATTGAAACGGAAGCAAATGATCCGGTAATTAATGAAGAAATGGATGTTGTCGTCGATGCAGAGGATATGGAGGATGAATTGATTCGAAAAAAACTTATGAGCAGTTCTATTCCTGGAACTGATCATAGAAGGACATTTCAAGCTGCTAAAAGTAAGCGGAAGGAACGCGCCAATAAGTATGCATTGGAAGATTATGACGATACGTTAAAACAATTATCTGATGAGGATAAAATGTTAATTCGTATTATTGGGACAAAAGGATATTCTCTTTACAGTGATATTTATACTGAAATTTCAAAAGAAATGCCGGAAATTACAAACGGAAAGACAAGGAGTTCGTTAAAGTTTTTAGTTGGATGTCAAATTTTACAAGAAGAAAAGGTGAAAGTCAAAACCACAATCAGTTTTTTTTATTTTTCAATAAAGGGAAGCCGAATTTTTGAAATTTTATTTCAAGAGAAGCCAATTATGTCTATGGCTGAAAAATTAATTGCAGAACATGACAATCTTGTTCATGGATATGGAATCTTTTTGACAGCAGAAATTCTTAAAGAAAATGAACGATTTCGTAATGTGAATATATGGAACCGTAAACATCCATTAAAAATACGCGAAGGTATGTCATATATTCCAGATATTATCTGCACTACACTAGATGGCAAACAAATGTACATTGAGTATGAATGTGGAAATCATACCCAGACAAATTTTAATGGAAAATGCAATAAAATGTTGAATTTCACCAATACATTGAACTTTATTGTTCCAAATCGTAAAGGGGAAGAGATTATTAATTCACAGGTACGCAAGTGGATCGATAATAAAGGAATTGAAGCACTGAATTACGTAAAAATACGTGTAACATCTGCTGCAATTATAAAAGATGTGAATCTGTTAGAGGATTCAAGTTGGCATTTTGTATACAATCTTTCTAAGCGTGAAATCCCAGAAGTAAATTAAATATTTGAGCCTAAAGAGTCGAGAAGGAGTCTTGTAGTCATGAAAAGCATGCTGACTACAAGGCTCTTTTATTTTTCCCCTTTTTTTTAATTCTATTGTTAAAGAACTTTTTAACTGGGAGGTGAACTACGTGAAATCATTTTTAGCATTTAATCAAAATGCTGTTAGCAATTTTTTGTATTTGTTGAGTAGTAATGGATTTTCCTTTTTATTGGTGTTTGGAGTCCTTGGAACCATATTATTGCTGCTCAAAGAAGAATATGACATTGCTGCCAGAGATGAACATGGAGTGATTTGAAAGGAGGCACGTTATGCGTAACGATAACGAAATCGTATATCGCCAAAACATGACGAGAAATGAAGCAGTGCATATCTTGAAAGCAATTGCTTTCCCGATAGCAGTGTTTTGTCTTGGATTATTTACGATCAACATGTTTGGTGAGTTCGGAAAAAAATTGATTTGTCCATTATCGGGCGCTATGTGGGATGTTGGTGTTTTAGTCGCGCTTTTAATGCCTAGTCAAAGAAAGGATGCTCTAAACCACATGTTAATTGTATGCGCGACATATTATGGCACGTTGATTACGGTTCACGCAGTATTAAGCGTTGTGTCTGGAGTCTCATCGGAAATGATAGCAGCATCTTTCGAACAAGCCATTCCGACATCAACAGGAAATGCTATTCCTGGGTATTTACAGACGATGATGTGGTTTACTGGCGTTTTAGTTCCTCTTGGCGAGATTGGATATCAACTGAAACGATTATTTCAGTTTAAAAAGCAACAGACATTGGCAAAAACCTTTGCACAAAAGCGTGGCCTTCGAAATGGAGGGCGAAGCAATAGCAATATTTTATAAAATGAGAAATGAGGTGAAAATGTGCTTTCACTATTCCAAATCAAGCAAATATTACATCCGGTTACAGAGACTCTTCCGACAGATGACTTTCGCATTCTGGATTCGTGGGCTGAATATGATGAAAACTCCTCGAAAGATCCAGAAAAACGCAATCTGCAATATCTGTGTTATGAGATGGAAGTTATGAATCCATCTACTGGCGAACGTATCCATTGCTATAAGGCTATAAAAATGGCACGAGTAATCCGGCTGCCGGCGGATGCCAAACAGTCAACAGCACTAATGGATATGCAGGAACAAGTATTAACTGCAGTCAATCAGCAGAATGCCAACTTAATTACAATTATCGCCAATGTACTAAAACCAGTAGCGGTTGGATTGCTATACATCTATGGAATTCAAGGTGTAGCGTCTACGATCAACAAAGCAAAAGAAAAGGCAAAACACGGATTCCTTGGCTTTGTCGGATCAATGCAGGGAACTTTTCGGGTATTAGAGATGCGATGTGCAAATGCCGAAGAAACCGAATGGTTGAGGGAAAAGATGTACAATATGGATTACCTCACCGTAGTCCGCGGTATTCCCAAAGCAAATAAAGCTGGGGAGGATGCCGGAAATAAAGGAATGGGCGGATCTAATGTAAACCCAGATTCACAAGGTACCTTGGAAGAAATTATTACAGGTATGGCAGATTATGAGTACGTTCTGGAAATCCTTTCAACTCCTGTACATACAGATACATTGATGAGCTGGCAGCGCCAATCTCAGATTGAAATGACAGATTGGTATGGACAACTGCAGGGAACGAAATCCTTAAGCCTAAATTTGTCAATCCCGATGATGTATATGGCTAATGCATCCCAAAGTCAGGGATGGAGCAAAGCATATACGGATGCCAATACAGTAAGTTATGCACGAGGAGAGTCTTTTACGACATCCCAAGGACAGTCTGTGGGACAGTCATTATCTCAGACTTATGGACAATCTATGGGGCAGAGTCAGGGACAGTCTATTTCTAATTCCTACTCTCAAGGAGTATCACATACACAGGGGGTAAGCTTTGGTCAGACCTTTGGTCACTCAATTGGGCAGAGCAGCGGATTTTCCATAAATCAGTCGCACGGAACTTCTTCCGGAGTATCTTTTGGGCAGAGCCAAGGGGTTTCAAATGGGTCCTCCTTTGGACAGAGTCAAGGGTCATCGAGTGGAACCTCCTTTGGGCAGAGTCATGGAACTTCAAGCGGAACTTCTTTTGGGCAGAGTCATGGAACTTCAAGCGGAACTTCTTTTGGGCAGAGTCAGGGGACTTCGAGTGGAACTTCTTTTGGGCAGAGTCATGGAACTTCATCGGGATCTTCCTTTGGCGTATCGCAAAATGAATCGACAAACGTTGGAACTTCTGTGAATCATGGCGTAAGCCAGAATACAGGAATTTCTCAGGGACAATCCCAATCTTTCAATCAAGGAATTTCTCATAGCTATGGAACCTCTCAGAATCAAGGGATTTCCCAAAGCACCAATATTTCTCAGGGACATTCGGTATCGCAAGGAAATAGCTATAATATGAGTTATGGCCAAAATACTTCGCAATCACATAGCGTTGGGAATAGTCAATCCTATGGCTGGAGCCAAGGCCAGAGTATGAATCGGGGACAATCTGCTTCCTTTGGACAATCTTCATCTTCAAGTTTGAGTCAGGGAGTCTCATCCTCATCCTCATTTGGTATGAGTGAAGGTGTTAATAGCAGCCATGGAAGTTCTGCTAACTACGGACAATCATCTTCAGCAGGACATAGTTCAACATTTGGCGGCAATTTTGGCGGTTCATTGGGGCTTCCGTTTGGAACAGCCAGTGGAAATGCGTCTATTTCCGGTAGCAGCAGCGATTCAGCGTCATTTGGAGAATCATCATCCAATGGCATCAGCAATAGCGTTGGACAAAGCCATGGTACAAGCTTTGGGACATCCTCTGGTTCCTCTATGAGCAGCGGAGTCTCACATGGACAAAGTACATCTCAAGGAGCGTCTTTGTCATATGGCAGTTCTGCGGGCATTAGCGGCAGCTATGGAGCCAATGAAAGTTATGGAACTAATATTGGTCAGAGCATCAGCCAAGGCTGGGGAGCTAATCAATCAGTCAGCGATTCTTACAGCATCGGAAATGGTGTAAGCCAATCCGTAAGCCATGGTATATCGGAAAGTGCGGGCTTATCGCAGTCTTATGGATATGGACAAAGCAGTAGCATTAGTAATTCTGTCGGTGTTTCGGATAGCATGGGAATGTCTTATGGTCATGGAGTATCAACGGGTATCAGCGCATCACAGAATGTTGGACAATCAGATAGTACCAGCATGAGTCAGAATTTTGGACAATCGCAGAGTCAGAATTTTGGCATGAATTTTGGACAGTCACAAAGCCAAAATATGAGTCAAAACTATGGACAATCCGCAAGTCAGAATTTTGGACAAAATTACGGAATATCCAGTGGTGTAAATTATGGTCAAAATTATGGCCAATCCGTAAGCCAGAATGTAGGACAGAATTATGGAATATCTGATAGTGTAAGCTATGGTCAGAACTATGGACAATCCGAAAGCTACTCGCAGTCTCAAAACTATGGACAATCTGAATCTGTTGGTCAGAGTGAGACGTTTGGCAAATCGGTAGGACAGACACTCACAAATTCTGTGTCACAGTCAGCTTCCACAGGATATGGACAAAACGTTGGAAATACAGAAAGCGTGTCCAATGGAAACAGCTATACAACTTCCAATGGGTCTTCACAAGGAACCAGCAACGGAACAACCGGAACATCTTCTATGGGAACCAGTAGTTCTATGGGCTTGGGACCATCTATTGGATACAGCAAATCATATCAATGGCTGGATCAGGGAGTCAAAGATCTGCTTGAATTGATGGAATATCAAAATGAGCGTATAAAAAAAGCATTGCGCGGACAGGGAGCTTTTTATACATATGTATACATTGCGTGTCCGAGTTTGGACGCTCTTTCCACCGCACAGGCAGTTGCAAAGTCAACATGGCAAAACGAGTATGCGATGGTAAACCCAGTTCAAGTTCTTGACTTAACTGAGACAGAGCAAAAACATTTGTTATATCACTTTTCAGCCTTTTCTGCAGACGTAACCAGAGAAAATGTATTTGGAGCAGAAGAGTATAAATACTGTACAGTCCTGCTCCCGGAAGAATATGTTGCATACACGCATCTGCCGCGTGTCTCAGAGGGAGGCGTATTTTCGATTGTACAAGATGTTCCTAAATTCTCAGTTCCAGCACGTATGCAGGGAGACATATATATGGGAACCATTCTTAATCCAGAACGTTTTACTTTTGAGCATGGTTATCGAACAGCATTTGACTATAGAATCGATGAAAACAATTTAATGCATGGATTTTTTACAGGAGCATCGCGGTCAGGAAAAACTGTGGCAGCTATGCGTTTTATCGCGGAATTATCAAAAATCCGGCGAAAAAAGACAGGAAAGAGATTACGAATTGTTGTTATGGACCCGAAACAGGATTGGCGTACCTTGGCACGTTTTGTGGAACCAGAACGCTTTAACTTCTATTCTATGGGAAATCCTAATTTTAACCCAATTCATATTAATCCTTGGAAAGTGCCTCATGGTGTTAATCCGCAGGTTTGGATAGACGGAGTTATTGATATTTATTGCCGGGCTTATGGATTATTAGAGCGTGGAAAGCAAATGATTGCAGACGTTGTTTACGAACTGTATAAGGAAAATGGAGTATTCGATGTTTCAGGATCGGATAGCGAAAGTAAGGATTTAGTGGCTGAATTATCATCAAGAGTTAATTTTCAGTCTATATACCGTAGGATGGAGGAAAAGCGAGACAAACTCACAGGGGCAGGAAAATCAGGAAACGACACGAAAGATGCATATGCACGATTGATAGAGCGTCTTTCCTGCTTCTCAAGAGAATATTCCATCGAATCCAAGCTGTACGGCAGCTCAGAAGGCATTGCTATTGATGATTTGATAGGAGCTGATGAGGTTACTGTTTTAGAGTCGAAAGGTCTTGAAAACACGTTCAAAAATTTCATCTTTGGTGTTATTACAAGTGGATTCTTTAAGTTTGCATTAGCGCATGAAGGCGGATATTTGGCAGATGATCAATACGAAACTGTTCTTGTATTGGAAGAAGCCAACGAAGTATTAACTGGAAATGATTGTGCAGGTACTGGCGGCGGACAAAATTTTGGCATGTCCGGACAATCCGAATTTGAACAGATTTTGGATCAGTCTGCCGGATATGGATTGTTTATTTTTGCAATCACGCAGAAAATAGCAGATATGCCATCTTCAGTTATTGCTAATAGCGGACTTGTATTTGCTGGGCGACTCAAACGGACAGATGATATTAATGTTGTCGTACGAACGGTTGGCCGTGAAGAACGCATTGACGATCGTGATCTGGTCAAATGGTTTCCCAGAAGTCCTACCGGATGGTTTGTTTGCCAAACCTCGAGAACGTTTGACTTTAAAGATGCGGAACCCATTCTTGTACAGATCAGCAGATTGAACATTAATCCACCATCTAATATCGAGCTTGATGAGATCCTGATTCAGAAAAAGGCGAAAACGATTATGTCAGCTTGATGTTTCCTATAGAAAAAGCAGAGATGGGGAATGCAACAAAACCTAAATATCCTGAGCAGTGATTCCTGTTCAGGATATTTTTTCACTTATTAAAATTTTTTTTACAATACTATAAGAGAAGGAGGAACCAACATGAATTCAAAAAACAGAAAAATCCTTATTATCCTTATTATCGCTATTTTGGTAGCGGCAGCAGGTGGTGTTTCGTTATACCTCTATTTGACACCACAAAAGACAACCGTATATGTCTTTAACTCGAATTACGAATCAGGTACGGCATTGACAGAAAAGATGCTTACTCCTATTCGTTGCGATTCCAAGATTGTTACGGCTGGTAAAACGGCAGATGTAAAATCGAGATTCATCACTGGATCAGAATTGACAGAAGTGTTAAATTCCGGTGATCACCTTCGCATGGATGTGGCAGAAGGTATGCCATTGACACGTTCAGAACTTTTTGTGAATGGTGGATCAGACATTGAAAAAAATATTCATGCTGGAATGATAGCGGTAACAATTCCATTGGATTCTGTGACAGGGGCTGCCGATGGCATTAGGGAAGGGTCGCATATTAACATATATGCCACAGGTTATGATGATAGCGTAGGAACAACATTATTGTTTCAAAACATGAGCGTCATCGCCGTAGAACGAAGCGAAAAAGGAACATTAACATCAGCCACAATAGAAGTAGACGCAGAACAATCCTTAAAACTGATTAATGCACAGAATAATAGTACATTGAATCTGGCTGTTGTTGATAGTACCGATTATCAATATACGGATGAGGAAACACCTACATATAATCCAAACAAATAATACATATCAACTGCCCATTTGGGCAGTTGATACATTACAGAAAGGAGAAGCTACCTCTTAACAGGAGCTATTTACAGATGAAAATATTATTAATTGACCAGAATTATTCTTTCACAACGGATATTGAAAGTCGAATGATTTTGAGTGATGATTTTGAAACAGAAATCATTACGTTGAATAATGTCGATGAGACACAGGCAAAGCTTAAAATGTTTTCGCCAGATAGAATTGTATTGAATGCGGATATTCTGCAGTATTATCCAGATTGGGATTATAATATTCCTGTTACATGTTATGCCAGAAATGCAGATACATTAAAACTTGCTGCTGAAAAAGGAATCTCCTGTTATGGCATTGTAAAGTCGGCATCACAACTTATTGATGCTATCCATAATAATTCAGTTATCACAATTCAACCGGAGAGAAATAGAAGCAAAGTTGAAAATTCCCGCGAAAAAACACTTTCTACATCCAGAATGCCATCGGTAAATTCGGAAAGCTTTCGGGACAATCGTCCAGAACGTGTGCCTGACAATAGAAAAGATTCTATTGTCCAGAAAAAATCTGTATTATCTGATGATATCTATACTGGTGCAGTACAGTACGAAGAGGAGAATGAAGGCGAAGATATTATCGAATCAAGAGAACGTGCTCGTGTAAAACGCCCTTCTCAAGTTCAACATTCTGAACCAATAGCTCGGAATGCCGAAAATACCAGATATTATCAGAAAATACCGGCATCAAGGAAAACGCCTGTCATGGAAGAAGATACAGATGATTCGAATCAGGAAGAGGATGATTATACACTTGACTTACGGAGCAGGATGGCGAAAGTTCGGGAACAGGAAAAAATTGCCGAACAGAAACGAAAAGAAGAAGAGAAGAAGAAACAGGAGTCAATGCTTGAAAAACAGATAAGTCAAGAAGTTGGAGATACCAAAAAACGTGCCAAAATAATTACTGTGTATTCCGCGAAAGGCGGCGTTGGAAAAACAACAATTTCTTGCGAATTGGCATCATACCTTGCGCTTACGGAGCATGGCCGCGATAAATTTAAGGTCTGCATTGTCGATTATAACATTGACTTTGGGGATGTTATGGGAACCTTGCTGTATGATCCAAATAAAGCGTGCATGACCTTATGGGCTGACGAAATTCGTGGGCAATTGGAACGCATGCCTGTGAACAAGCATGGCCGTCACACGAAAGAGCAGTTGAATTCGATTCAGTATTCTGCTACACAGATCGAACGATTTCTACAGAAGAATGAAGCATCCGGACTGTATGCACTCCTGGCACCGACCTCGAATGAAGACAGTATGGATATTTCAGGTGAAGAACTTGAAATTATGCTGAATAACATTGTTGAAAACGGAGGCTTCGATTTTGTTATTTGCGATACGGGAAACAACACCCGAGATTCGTCTTATATGACGCTTCTCAAAGCAGATCAGGTATTTCTTGTACTTACGCAGAACTTCAATACCGCCAACTGCAATAATTCGCTGTTAAAAATGTTGGATGCCCTGCATTTTGATATGAATAAAATCGGCCTCATCATCAACAAAGTACAATCTAAAAAATCAGTAGGGTTGGGAACGGATGAGCTGGAAGAAACATTTATTAATCCGTTGACAAATAAGCCCTATCCATGCATTGCACTTATCAAAGATACAAATGATATTCGACGCGCGAGCAATAATGGAGAACCGCTTGTATATAGCCCTAATAACGATTTTACGAAAAGTATTGGAAAGATCGTATCCCAAATTGTTGATGAAGAGCATGCTCTTGAACAACCGGAAAAGAAAGGATTGTTTGCACGGTTGTTTGGAAAGCGAGGATAGATATGTCATTTTCACAGTCTTCTTCTCCGACACTGATGAAGGAACAGTATCAGAAAAAGGAGAATGAAAAACAACGCATTATTGAAAAAGTTGGATCTGAACATGTGCAGCCAACAAAAGAAGAACAGGACTATGCTACAGATGTTATTAAGATTATTTCTGAACAGTTTTCCGAGGATCTGATTACAAAAAACTTGGATGATCTGGATGCACCTATCAGGAGGGCAATCGCAGCCGAATGTGAAAAGCTGCAAGTTACCTTTGAAGTTCAGAAACGCATTGAAAAAACGGTCGGAATGATGGTTCTGGGCAATGGTCCTATTGAAGAATATCTGCAAGATCCCGAAGTTACAGAAATTGTTGTACAACGATATGACAATATAGTAGTCGAGCGTCATGGAAAAGTAGAACCAGTCCCGACTATTTTTAATAGCGAGGCTCACCTCCAGACGATCATCAAACGAATTGTCCAAAAGGTAAATCGCCAGGTAAATATTGGTCATCCGATTGTAGATGCACGGCTTCAGGACGGAAGCCGTGTAAATGCAACCATTCCGCCAGTTTCCCCGGATGGCGCAACACTTACAATTCGTAAATTCTCACAATCTGCACTTACTGGAGCGGACTACGTAAGAATGGGATCTATGAATAGACAGATGCTGTACTTTTTGACACTCTGTGTGAAGGGAAGATTAAATATTTTTGTCTCTGGTGGTACTGGTACAGGAAAAACCACAATGCTGAATATGCTATCGTCTTATATTGCAGAAAATGATCTGATTATTACGATAGAAGATACCTTGGAATTAAAATTGCAGCAGAAAAATGTCCGAAGAATGGAGGTTCGGCTTTCAAGCACAAAGGATATGGAAATGGTTGACCAGAAATCGCTCGTTAAAGCTGCTTTGCGTCAACGTCCAGATCGGATTATTTTAGGTGAAGTACGTGATGAATCCATCATAGATCTGGTTTCTGCTATGTCAACTGGTCATGAAGGAAGTATGAGTACCATACATGCAAACAGCCCCAGAAACATGTGTGATGTGCGAATTCCGATCTTGTACTCCTACGATAAGAATGCAGATTTTTCCGAAAAATCTATAGCGTTGCAAATTGCGGAAGCTGTTCAGATAATTGTACAGCTATCACGTTTTCCTGATGGCAGCAGGAAAATAACAGCAATAACAGAGGTTGATGGACTGGAAAACTCTGGGAAATTACGACTTAATGATATTTTTTTGTATGATCGACAGAAAAAAATCTTTCATGCAACTGGTAACGTTCCTAAGACTGCTATTAGGAAAATTAGGGACCATGGTATTTCCGTAGACGAAACCATTTTTCAGATTAATGCACCAAAGGAGGAAATTAAGGCGTGAGTCTTTCTATTGTTATCGCATTATTTTGCTCTTCCATTATGTTATTTTCGCTTTTTTTTATTGCGAAAGTTCACTGCTCGGAAAGTCGCGTCAATGTAGGCGATGATTTCATTACTGTGTTCCTAAAAGATCGGGAGCGCGTGATAAAAAAATCAGGTTCTCGGATGGCTATTAGTACATATTTGCTAATTTTAGGCATTTCGCCATTGGCGGTAGGCGCATTTGTATATTTCTTCTCTCAAAATGGCCTTTTTTCTATCTTAATGGCATTTATGGGATTTCTGATCCCGGACATTATTCTTATGATAATTCGAAATAGCACACAGAAAAAATATGAGGAGCGTTATGCCAGAGCTTTAAATCAGATGGGATCTTCTCTAAGAGCGGGTTTAAGCATTGCAAGAGCAGTGGAAGATGTTGCTCAATGTAAATTTGTCCATCCGTCAATGCAAAAATGTTTTGCTAAATTGTCAGCTGATCTCCAAATGGGGCTTCCTGTATCGGAAGCTTTTCAAAGAATGGCGGATGATTGTGGTAATGAAGATGCACAAGATGTTGCACTTGCAATTGCTGTACAAGATACAGTTGGTGGACACGAAGCAGATGTGGTGCTGTCCATTGCTAAAAACATTGAAGAAAGAATTATGATGCGCAGGGAAATTAAAAGTATTTTTGCTGCAACAAGTGCGATGGTTTGGATGTTTGATTTTATTGCACCTGGTACTATTTTGTACTTTTGCATTACCAGTCCATCCTATATTGACACTTATTTTCAAGATTCTATTCACATTTTGATGTTTGTGATAATTTTGTGTATGCCGTTTGTAGGATCTATCATCAACCATAAAACACTTAAACGAGTACAGAAAGGGGTGTGATTTTATGGAATTTGATGCACTTTCTATTTCTATTTTACTGGGGATAGCTATTTTTCTTTTTATTATTTTTATATCAGCGATCTTCTATAATTTGGAACACAAAGGGACTCGTTATGCCAGCGAACACCCGGACGATTGGCTCTTCCATGATTTTGACTCAAAAATGTATAGTGCAATTTACGGATATGAAAAGCCAGATACTGTGGCAAATAAATTTGGAATAAAAACGGAGAAATATTATCAGAGTTGCAGTTTAGTAAGAAAACAACCCGATATGAAGCGTATGGTAATGAGATATACATATGCAATTATTTTGCTTACGATTTGTGGAGTGTTATCTATTGTATCGTCCATGTACTTTATGCTTTGCGGGATTTTGGGATTTTTTATTCTGGTCGGCTATGAACAAATGACCCTAAATGCAAAGGCGGAATCTATGAAAGCTCAAATAGCAGATGAATTGCCACGATTTCTGGATCTGCTTCAAGCAGAACTGCAGATCGGAATGCCTATTGAAAATGCAATGCTGGTTATTTGTGAAAAATTTCCATCATTAATTTCAACAGAATTTCTGAGGGCGCTTAGTGAATCACAAATGGGAGCCTCCGGCTGGCAGCAGGCCATGGAAGATGTCGCAGCGCGATATGATGAAGAAACATTAAGTGATTTTGTTCTTAACGTTTCGACTTCTTATACCAAAGGTGTTTCGATTGCAGCAACCGTATCCAAAAAAGCGAAAGACATTAGGGAAACCCATGTACTGGCGGTCAAAGAAAGAGCCGGAAAGGTTACAAATACAATTTTGCTGCCGATGGCTATTTTCCAGCTTATGCCGATGATCGTATTCCTAATAATTCCAATACTATCAGAATTAACAGGAACACTTTTTTGAAAGGAAGGAAATACATATGATAGCAGAAATACTACTCATTGTTTTAAGCGGTGTTGCAGCCGTATTTGATCTGGAATACAGAAAAATCCCTAACCTCGTAATTGCAACAGGCATTTTTTGCGGATTGTTTTTATGCCAGGAGCCAAAGACAATTTTAATCCGGTGTATTGGTATAGTATTTGTATTTCTTTTTGGAATGTTTCAGCTTATGGGTATGGGAGATCTCAAATTATGGATGGCAATTGTAGCATTTGTGGGATTTTCCCGTAGCTGTTTCATCATTGTTGGCGCAGCTATACTATTATTGGGATATGCATGGTTTTTTGTACCCGGTTCGAAGCAGACAATAAAATTAACCTTACGACAGTTGTCATTAAAAAATGTACAGGTATTTGAACAGAAGGAGTTTCCCTTTGCCCCGTTCATTTTTGCCTCGTGCGTATTATATGGTATTTTGAGGAGCCTTCACGTATGTTAAAACGATTTCGGAAGGGGGCGGGAGAGTTTATCGGCTACAGCATCTCAATCCTATTCCTTACGATTTTTTATATCATCATCCTAAACTCATTGATCCTTAATAATGCCGAAAACGTAATGGAAGAATGTATCTTGAGTGTCGGAAGGCAGGTTGTAATCTGCGACTCACTGGAACAGGCACAGGAGCGAGTGCAGGATGCTGCGGAATACTATCTGGAACGCGAAACTCGGGTCATTGATCATTCATCAATTCAGGCAACGGTCGATTATGCACCAGGCTATGAAAGTAAAGATCATGTCTGGAAAAAAGGAAAATTTATTCAAGTGACTGTAACTGCAGATGTGCATGGATTTACACAATGGTTTAAAAAGCCGAAAACAGTCCGCTGCATCATGATGATTGAAAACGGGGGTGAAAGTTCTTGAAGCTGAAGCGTTTACGACGAGGCAATGGGGTTTTTATCTATGGCTGCTTTATGCTGTTACTTATCTACGCTCTGGTCATTGGCGTTATTCAGACATATGCAATTCGTCAGATGGCATTGAAAGCTCAAAATGCAGTAGATTCCATCGCTGATGGGGTTGCAATATATATGATTCAGAATGATGGTGCGTCCTATCAGGAAGCATATACGCAAGCTGAGAAGCTTAAGAAATTATTGCAGTCCAAAACCAATATAGATATTGTCGATTTACAAATGGATGCAGATGCATTTGAAAAAAACAAAATCAGAGTGACATTATCTGTAGGACAGTGGTATTTACCTAGTTTGGCATCCATTCACTGGGATCAGGACAAGACAAAATATCAAATTCAAAAAACAGCGACAACAGAATTTATTTCTTCAAACAGCTATGGTACAGGTGCAACAGCGCAAGGAACAGCTATCGTGCAATTTGCATTACAATGGGTAGGAAATCCCTATGTTTGGGGCGGAAATTCACTTACGAATGGTATTGACTGTTCGCATTTTGTATGGCAGTGTCTTACACATTGTGGAGTATATAGTGGTCCATATGCGACATCCGGTGAGTGGAGATCTTTAGGCCAGCCTGTCGCAGATTTAGCACATGCAAAAGCTGGTGATGTCTTATGTTATGCTGGACATGTTGCAATTTATGATGGAAATGGTATGATTGTGGAGGCGAAAAATGAAACAGCGGGAATAACACATGATCGAAGCGCAGATTGTCGCCCAATTCTTGCGATTCGAAGATTTACAACAGATTAGAGGAATAAGCGATGGAAAGATTACGATCAGGAAATGGAGAATTTCTCGCGGCTGCGTTTATGAGTGTGTTTATCACTTCGATGGTGATATTGATAATTGCAGTGATGCAGATCAATTTCTCAATGAATAATCTGTCAAAAGCCATAGTATCATCGTCCAGAGCCGTAGCGGTGTGTGCAACAAAGACAAATGCCGAAAAACTATCACTGGAAGTGGCGCAAGCGTCGATTGAAAATCAGAATATATCAGATATTAAGGTTGTACTTGAATATGCAGATTCAAATTGTAATAAATGGGTTACTGGAAATCAAGTTATTATAACCGTATCCGCTTACGTAAAAACAATGTCTCCGTTTTTGTCCGGTGAACGAAGCATTGTACATATGGTTACTATAGAAGATTCTGACGAATTAGTTGGAAATGGGAATGCCGAGAAAATATGGAACTATCTTCTGTCACATGGAATTACACCCGCAGGAGCAGCCGGTATACTTGGAAATATGGCGAATGAATCCAGTACAAACTTAGATCCTACCTTGTTAGAAGAACGGGCTGTTAGAAGAACAAGGATTACGGGGCAAATGTATACGCAAATGGTAGATTCCGGTGAAATATCAAGAGCAGAAGTTATTAGCAGCTCCAGATTTGGCCTTTATTCCGGTGGAAGATATGGATATGGAATTGTCCAGTTTACAGATCCAACAATTAAGGAATATTTGTGCCGTTATACAATAGATAAGGGAAAGAGCATTGGAGACTTAAAGGGGCAATTGGATTCGCTGATGGCGTATTTGCAGCAGTATGAGCCTGCATTGCTTAATACCCTAAAATCCATACAGGATGTGGAAGCCGCATCTACTGCCTTTTTGACACAATATGAAAAGCCAGCCAATATAGAGCGTGAAAAAGGTGAACGTGCTTCAGCTGCACAATTATATTATCAACAATTATTATCTAATTGATACATCTCTAATAAGAAATAAGACCGTATTCGAAAGAAATGAGATTCCCCTCAAAATTCTTCAAATACGGTCTTATTTTTACTGGTTATTTTTTATGACCTCAAAAATATAGTTTGTTATGTTTTCTTCGGTATTAAGGTTATGCGATGCATAATACGCTTCAACTAATTGGTTGCGACTTACCATTTCCAAAATTTTTGGAGAATATATACCAAACGTACGAAGAGTGAGATCTATAGCCCGGCGCTCGTCCAGCGAAATCTTAGACATTAACCAACCACTTTGACTTGCAATGCCATTATCGAGTAATATGTAATCTGGTTTATTATACATGTTATGTATAATAGGGTAAATTGGTCCATTCAGAGATACCTGACACTCATCAGGAATTAATTGCTTCCTATTTAATGCGTAATTTACTCCGCTTGAGAAAAATAAAAGGCATTCTAACGTTGTCGGGGTAATTTTTCCTACGTGTGTTAAAATATAATTTGCAATTTGGTAGATTTTAGAATCACGAATGCTCGATAATTCATGATACCGTTTGCAAATTTTTCCTATATGCTAAGTTTGTAAGTTTAGATTTATGCTTTTCTACACAATCAAGAAAGAAAGATTCATCATTCAGGAAGCTCATTAATATTTCTGAGTTCGCGGAACATGGCATGACTCCTTCATAATATCTTTTTACGGTAACCTTTCCGAATCCGGCAACAATGCTCAAAGCTTCCTTTCCGATATTATATTTCCGTAGTATTTCATTTGTTTGGCTTAACGTGATAATTCCCTTTAAGCGTTTATCAATTTCACTTTTGTATTGCTCTTTTTTGATGTAGCATTCCGAATCTGTTGCAACTTCGGAATCACAATGCTTACATATGCCTGTCCTATAACGTAAACAGATCTTTTCTCCCTTATACCATTCGATATGCACCTTATTTCTTATGGTACAGGGGACATATTCATTGCAATTTTTACAATAGCCAAATTCTTCCATGATTTTTCTCCAATCAATAATTCTTCCTATATAGTATTGAGAAAAAAACTGGAGAAAGGATTCACGTACAAAAAAATCCAGTATAATTTTATTTTTTTCTTCTTTCACAATACTATAGACAGACATATAGATTGGAAAGGAGGCACTATCATGTTTAAAAAATATGTCAAACAGTTTCTTACAGATGAATCCGGAATGGAATTGTTGCAGCTTGCTATTGTTGTCGTAATCACAGTAGGATTAATCGGTGTAATGACGAAATTGATGAACACGGTTCGTGAGAACATCAGTAAAGCCAATGATAATGCAAACACCGAGATGCAGGGCATCCTCAGAGATGCGAATTCTGATTCCTGATTTGGCACAACAAGACCATAGTTCCAGTAAAATCGCTGTGAGCTATGGTCTTATTTTGGAGGAATACTATATGCAGAGAAGAAAAATCCAAATATGGTTAGGAATATTGGCAATATGTACATCATTGGGAACACCCATATCGACCTATGCTGATACCCAAGATGTCACAACCAATGTTGGCGATAAAACGACCATAAAATCAGACGGAAGTGACAAAGAAACGACCAATGGTCAAGAGGATTCTTCAGATACAACATCTGGGGGTGATACAACTGTACATTACACAGAAGCGCAGTTGAAAGCAATGGACGCAAAAAAGAAATTGAATTATGAATTACGTTCAATTTTAACGGAGGTCAGGAAGAATGCAGACGAAAACGGAATGTTTCACAGTCCGAATTCGTCCATCAAGGATATTGGGTATTCTTATGGAACCGTTGATGTAAAGAAAGATCAGATCGATCAGATTTTAGATTATTTAAAAGACTTTGAATCCGTTTTAAATAAGGATAATAATCGTCAGGATTTTGATGTTATTAGTTCTGTCACTAATCCAATTTTCGATAATATGCACATGCCAAAGAAAAGCTTTAGTGAACCTACAATAGAAGATGGCGGCGGGAAAATTGCGCTTATGGATAAAAATGGAGATTTATCCTTGATTGTCAGTGCGTCAGATGCGCCGTCAGATGGCTTATTAGCCACATATGAGAAAAGTCTACAGACAGATCAAGAAAATGGAAATAAAGGGCAAGATTCGGCATCTTCAAGCAATTCTGAGGATTCAACGGATAAGAATACAAATGGTCAAAATGGATCAGATAGTAATAAGGGAGACAATCAAAATAGCTCTTATCTTACAGGAAATAGTGCAGACGACATTCTGCTTCGGCAGGTTATGGATGCTATTGCAAAAAAAATGGGATTTTCATTTTCAGATGATCAATTTCTCACAAAACTGATTCAACAAGATGGTAAAAATTATTTGCTGTTATTTCAGAATAAGAAAGATCCGCCCTTTAAACTGGTAGAAGGTTCTAGTCTTAATCAAAACTCGAACACAAATTCATCAAGTAATAGTACCGGAACATCAAATAATGGTAATAATAGTAGCAGTACAGACAAAAATAGTTCCAACACTGGAAACAATAGTTTCTCTTCCGACAATATTTCCTCCGTTACGCAGATTCCAGACTACAAAGATGGCTCTACGACAATGCCGGGAGTACGTGATGACCTTGTGGATGGGGGCATGAATGCATTTTACACAATAACGGATACATATGAACTATTCTCCAGATTTTCTGGCAGCAATGCAATGAATAATTACTGTACACTGGCTTATATCAAAGATATTCATGTTGACAGTATAAGAAAAAACGTTATATTGAAGACAAACTATAAGTCCAATGTCAGACGATGGGTAGTAGAAAAAGACGGAGGATCTAAAGTGGTTGTCCAAACGGATGATCCAAAACATCAATTTGATTTTTCAACAATGGACCCAGGTGAATATACTGTTACAGCATATCAAAAAGTAACTTACACAGTTGGAACCAGTGTGAAGTATGATATATGCGAATATCTCTTCGATCCAGTTACGAATGGTCTTATTTATTTCAACGAACAGACGGTCGAAAATGGAACAAATAAGTCCTTGAGCTTGGACACAGTTACCAAAACAGGTTATGTTGCCACTGGTGATGTATTTCGAATCCATGTCAACAATCTGGGAAAAGTGGAAACGGTCAGCCCGTCAACCAATAGAACTGAATGAGTGAACAGATTGCCCCCGCGAAAAACGGGGGCTTTAATTTTGTGATGCAAAGCTTCGAAACAGGGAAATACATGTTTCCGGAAGGTCATCGGATATCGTTCTCTGCTCGTAAGAAATATTTAAAGAAAATAGATGTGAGCCATCCCATATAAGGCATTCGACAATCTGCATTTGCACAGAGTCTACAACATACGTAGCTTTTGCAGTGGCTTTTGCATCAGAAGCCTGAAAGCTATTCATCATAAAACTTTGCTTGTCGCTTCCAATTAACTGTGCCATATCTGTTGCGGTCATAGAGGACAGACTGCTGTCATAATCCTGCATCGTTATTGTCATAGACGCATTGCTCGATTGATCCATTGCGACGATCGAATTAGATGATGTTCCTAAGACCCATGTGTCCGGGTATGCAAATTCAAATTGATCTGCTGATAAATACTGCAATGCGTAGCCGTCCGGAATGGGATTTTCTGCGTTCCAGGAAAAAGAATTCAGCATTTTTTCTATATAAGGAAGGATTTTTTCGTAAATTTCATCGTTAAATATGCAGGATAAGCGTATAATATGCTCCCGGTCCCAATAAACTTCTTCAATATAATCGTAAGTGCTATTTTTAAGATCTTGATACATCACTTCATAACTGGATGCGCTTTTTCGTGTAAAATTTTTAAAAGTTTTTCCATCTTGTGTGATTGACGCGGAGAGAGTATCTGCGGCAACGTTATTAATCGCGGGATTATACGCGAAAACCTCCATGCGTATCGTAGCTCCAGAAGGCTTGTGGATGTAAGATACAGTATCGTGGTCTATAACCTGTGTCCAATCTTTCGGAATGCTGATTGAAAAATGATATGTATTATCTGCGTAGATTTGCGTTTCGATATTGTCTTCTTCACTTGAGCTGTCAGAAAGCGTTTCCTGTTGGACGACATCTGTCGAAGTGTATACGGCCAGAGTATTGTTTTGCTTGTTTTGCCCAATGACTGCAGCAACAATAGATATGCCTAAAAAGGCGAAAAGAATTACCTTTCCATAGGTTTTGAAAAAGCCATTCTGCATAATCGTTCCTCCTCATGGCTAAATAGAGTGTATGTTTAAACGTTTTGTAAATACAAAATTCAATTTTTTAGCAGTTAAATTTTGACTTCTAAAATTGCTATTGTAATATTGTTATATTGTCATGTTTTAGTGTAATAATATATAATATATAAATTTTAACTACTAAAGTTGTTTTTTTAATTTTAAAAGTCGATTTTAGCAGTCAAAATTCGACTTCCATTCTGTTTCACTTCTTTTTCTCAAAAGCATAACTTTATCACGTTATATCATTAAAGCGAAGTTTGGATAGAAAGATACACGAATCTTAATCATCTGTTAGCAGTTAAAAGGAGCGATTCCATGTATCCCATGTTATATTGTCTCTGGTAGAAGTTGTTGAATTTATTGCTCTCATCAATGCAATCCTGAAGTTTATATTCTATTCCAGTAATAGCTGGCTGCTCTGTCTCTTCAGTACCAGACGAAGCAGTTTCTTTTGTGGAACAATCACTGTCGTTTAAAGTATGAACTGTAGTGTCTGCTATGGCATTATCCGTGTTGCTTCTTTTGGTATGTTTTTTCGAATGACGGCGGCGATAGGCATTATAATCATTTGCCCATCTGGAAATTATTTTGAGATTCATATATGTAGGTGGATATTTTTTTCGGATTTTTTCAATCTGGTATTTTATGACTTTTGCACCGTAGATATCTACCAGCATTTTGTAATCCTCCAACGGCAAAATATGACCATCGTTGCCAATTATAAGGTTTCCATCAAGAACAGGATATTCGTCAATTTTGGTGATATCCGAGTCCTGTTGTTTTACAGGTGTTTCTTTTTGAATTTTGGGGTTAGATGTTGTAGAAGAATACAATTTTGAAAAAGTTTCCATAAAGGTTTGAATAAAAGCTTGCATAAAATCTGCTTGAGGTTGTTGCAAAGACAAACAATTTTTCGTGGCGTTTGACACTTCTGTAAAGTTTTCTGAGTGAGAGCTTGCAGAATCCACTTCTATGTTTGCCTTTGAATTAGTCTCTGCCAATGTGGATGGTAAAACATCACCTTGGGGTTGAATCGGTTTCCCATCAGTGCCATAAACAGAAATTAAGGTTTCTTTTCTGCGTGCCACGAAACGTTCAATTAATCCTATATCTTGGAGGCTGCGAAGCGCTTTACCGGCAGTGCCTTCTGTGCAGTGTAATAGTTTGGCTGCGTCTTTTTGCGTGCATGATATGTATTCCTGACCTGTAAGGGCTTGTGTATACAAATGCGCATACAGCAATTTTGCATCGGAAGTTAATTCACAATACGGTGCTTTGAAATAAAATTCACTAGAAATAATAATTGTTTCCATAGATAAACCTCCTTAGTACCTTTAATTTTGAACCGAGAATGTGTCCGCAAGACAAACTCATAGTTATAGTATTGAAAAAAAAGTTGAAAAAAGAATTCTCATGTACGAAAAAATTATTTAGAAGCAAATTTACCATTCTACTAAGTGTACGGAGGTGATAGATATGGCAGATAATAAGATAGAGATCCTTACTTCAAATGCCAAACAAGTTATCAATGATTATGTGCTTGGTACAGATACCGATTTTCAGAAGGTTGAAAACGCAATTCAAGAGCTTGCAGAGAATGATATTTCTACGCTTAACTGGAATTCATTGGAAAACTATCCGGATAGATCGCATGATTACCAATTTTCATATAATAATTCAGACGGAACTATAAACATATGGGATACCGAATCTGAAAGCTATCTAAGTCCATCTGAATTTTTACTAAGTGAACACTCAGATCGTCAGATGGCATGTGATCAGTATGCCCAGCATCGTCTGCAGTTTCTTGAGAACACACCTGAAGCATTAAGAGACTGTGTTTCTAACATATTTCAGACTTTAAAAGATTACCATTTGGACGTAACTATTTTGTCTGTACCTAATAAGACAGGCTCTTTGGACGGAAAGGATTTTTTCGCATTTGATGTGAGTGGAGGACGGGAACAGATTTTTCATAGCCAGACAGGTACATCGATCGGACTGAAAGAATTTCAGGAAACATTGGAACAACTGCAATTTTGGGATCATGAAGAGGATTCTACATCAGATGAGCGAATTAATCGTATTCTTGATGCAGCAGCAGATAATCCTGCGCGTCTGCGTATGGAAGTGAATTTCCTTTTTGATGATAAGATTCAGCCGAATGGAGTTGATTTTGATGAAAATGCGTCAATTACATGGACAATTCGTGGAAATCATGAAACAGAGACATTTATTTTGACACGAGATCCTGATACGCATGAAATAACGGCATATGAAGCGAACCATGGAGTCTTGAATATCGAACAGTTACAAGAAGAAGCCTCCCGGATTGGCGTTGCAGATGTGTCGCTTTCCAATCGTGTTACTTCAGATGAATACACGCAGTTAGATCATATGCAGACTATGGAAAAAGCGTCAGCCAAAGCAACTATATCGGCGGTAACAATGGAACGTGGTTTGCGCGGAATGGGATCGCTGACTTGGCATATGCATGGCACAAACGGGCAGGAAGATTTCTCCTTAGATGGAAATAGAGATGGATCTCCCATTATACGGGACAAAGCTGGAAAAGAATATGATATAGATTCTATGTATAATAAGCTGGAAGACATCGGATATTTTAAAACAGCAGATCCAGCTCCCGTCGATATGTACGCGCTGCCAGCAAGAGAAGAGTTACCGACTTACAATTCGTTATTTAATTTTTTCCCTCCAGAAGTTCGGAAGAATATGGATGCAGATGAAGTAAAAGAAATACGAGCGTCCAATCCTTATTATGGCATAGTGGATGGAATTGATATGACACGTAAGACAATTCCAATCCATGTGGATAATGCAACGATTCGAAATCTCTTGGGAGAATCCTATCAAGATGCCACTATAGATCGTATGTCCGTGTCTACTCAATACGGAAATTATATCTCAATAGAAGGCGTAAAGTTCGGTATTACAGACCGTATTTATCTTGATGGCGACATCACGAAAAAGGATGGGGAAAAAGAACATATCAATGCTCAATATGCTATCCGGGCAGATGGTGTGTATGTGTATTCAATCGGTCAGGATCAGGTATCAAGTTCGCACAAAATCAGAATTGTTACTGGAAATGATGCTCCTGAGAAGATGGTTCCGTTTGATCGCCTAAGCTTATCACATCGAAAAAATTGGTTTGCAAATGATGTAAAGGCTAGGATAGAACGGTTAGAAAAAGGATCACCAGAGCGGCTGGACCAATTCAAACAAACGCCTATGTATAAAGGCTATGAAAATTATCAGAAAATACAGGAACTATTAGAGGAGTCAAAAACACTCGTGGATTCTGCAAAAGCAGATGGAGATAAGGCTATTGAAGAGTTATCTCCGGAAAAGCAGAAAGAATATGCTTTGGCCGTGCATGATTATCAGGAAGCAGTTTCTGCCGTTGAAAAAATTGTAGAAACAAAATTTGCAGCAACGGTTAGAGATATTGTTAATAATGCGGTCGATGAAATAAAAGAGAGTGTTATGCTCGGCGGAAACATGGAGAAAAAATTTGATTTCTATCTGGATCAGAGAAATCAAACTATGGATATCCGTGATAAACTGACCGAATATCGAAACACAAAGCTAGATCGAATCCATGATTTTCAAGAGCGTTATACAAATCAAGGAAACAATATCATTGACAGTCTTGATTTTGGGCGTTTTGAAGATGCAGAAAAGGCAGTTGCAGCCTTTGGCGAATTGAGAGAAGAATACGCGGCATATAAAAAAGATTGCGCGGATGTGGAGAGAGTGCAGCCAACGATAGAAAGAGCTGAAAAATATCTTGACTTGTGCGATGCAATTATATCAAGTGCAACCAAACAGGATGCTTTTTCAAAAAGAGATATGGGACAATTTTTGGCGGATCATGGTCCGATGCAGACTTTGCGGGAATATTTATACTTTGAGGCTCGTTTCCCCATGGGATGTGATATGAGAGATTATGCTTCTGCATTGAAAGACTCTTTACGCGATGTGGACAAGCTGGAAGTACAAGAAAAGGTAGATGCTTATAACGAACGGCAGACAGATTCTGCGTATAAGCTTCATATTGGTGATGACGGTGGTATATATACCAGTTTTGGCTATCGTATCAGTTATGACTATCATGATACAACCAGAAATGTAATGCACTATTATACAGAGCGTGAAGACGGCAACACCTATATGCAGATTGATGCGCCAACATACTACTACAAAGAATCAGAAAACAAGATAACGACAGATGTCAGCAATGGACATATTCCCGTCTCTTCGAATGCCCCGCTAATTGGAAGAGAGGTCGGCGTTGATTATACCAATGCCTGGAATGCGCTGCGATATACACTTCCGGAGAGCGGGAATACTACAATGGCAGATATTTTAGAGTCTGTAAGAAGAGATTTTCTGGGAAGTAAATCAGCAAATCAATACGATTACATTCGTAAGGATATGGATGTTATTGGGCATCCGGTGGAACGTTATCGCCCGATAATTGACGATATACTAAAATCCGAAAAATCGTATACATTTGACGAAATCAAAGAAAAATTCATGGACTTAAAAGAAAACACCATGGATAAAGTTGAAAAAAATACACCAGAAAATTCCACGGCGGACTCCGAAAAGAGTGAATCTGGCATAGAAAAAAACAGACAGTATAATCTGATGACGCGGGCTGAGGTGAATTTGGAAGGTCAATTACATTTGACGCAAGAGAAAGTTGAAGCGTTAGAAGTTCAGGCAGAGAAAATAGCATCGTCCAAAGGAACAAGTATTGAAGTAGAAAAAGGAAATTTGATTCAGGAAACGTTCGAAAAAATAAAGCCGTATTTGTCCGGGCTAAAAGAATTGCAAGGGAAAATGGAGGGAATGCAGGATCGAATTGGAGATTCCCGTTTACTCCGAAGCAATACTTTTTACCAAGATTACAAAATGCAATATGATTTTTGTGCTAAAAAGGCACTTGACCTTGGTGCAGCCTATGGAAAGGATCAGGTTATTAAGAATTATATATCCAATAATGACTTAAGAATGGATCGGCAGGAGTATTATAAAACGAACTACTATACCAGTCTTGAGCAAAGAATTCTTTCGGGTGGACAAGAGGGGCTTGAAAAATATGAAACCGAAAACGGAAAGTCCTATACATATGGCACTAAATATGATCTTAGTGCTTGGGAAAAGGTAGGAAACTTTTTTGCATCTACGATATTTCGCCCGTATTTTCGCAATATTGAGAAAACGATTGATCGTGATCCTCATGCAAAAGTTGCTTACGAAACAGTCCCTGCAGTTGAAAAGCCCGAGGAAAATCCCGTTGATACTTCCTCAATGGTAAGCGGAGGAGCGCAGGGAGGCGTTACGACGGAGAATCAAGCTGCTGATGGTATGGACTCGAAAAATTCAGAAGAATCTGGAGCTTTAGTGGATGAAAAGAAAGCAGAAGAGGAGCAGCATATGGATTTAAAAGATGCGATTGAGCGTGAGAATCAGGACACAAAAGACGATGCTATGGTTGCGGAGCAGACCAGAATGGAAAGTCAGGATAACGATCAGGACAATATGACCGAGGCTGCAAATTCAAAGGATAATAGCGAATCCGTAGTGAACGGTGAAGAAGTTCATGAAATCCCGGAATCTGATGTATTGGAAACTGCTGAAATAAGCAGCGCGGATGAGGATGTGACAGCAGATTTCGAAATAAGTCAGTCAAGAGATGAGCCAGAATCTGATTCTGGTGCAATGCCAGAAAGCCTGGATGTTCAAGATAGACAGGAGGAACTGTTAATAGGGAGTGTTGGTGAAGATCATTCAGATAGTGATTCATTTTCAACGGCGGATGCTAAAAATGACACGTTTGAACCAACAATAGAACGTGGGGAATCACAGGCGGAAAGCCCAACGATAGGATCTGAAAATGCAAATAGTTTCCATGAAGAGTACAAAGCACAATTTTCTGACTGTCTTAATGCGGCAAATGCATTAGATGATGTCCTTTCACAAGCAATAGAAGACGTTTTTTCAGATGAAAATCTTGGATATATGGATATTGTAAACGCAGCCGCGGATGCAATCACAGATCATTATAATTCAGATACGCCGTATTCCGAAGCTGCTGAATCGAGTGCAGATCTCGTATATGAGGTTACTGATTTGGACGGTAAGCCAATGGATAATATGGATACGATGGCTGAAAAATTACAGCAAAATGGACTTTCTGCAGAACATGTCGATCATTTATATGAGTTGGCAAGCGACCGATATGCATCTCCAGAAGAACCGTTTGAGCAACCAGATCCATATGAAGGCTTTATGGATCTGGATTCTGGTGTGACAGATTCAGTAGATAGGGTAGATATGTCGCAATCATCATCCGTAGATGCACAGCAGAAACTGGACTTTTATGAACCAAACCAGTTTTTAGATCAAATGAGCAATGATTTGGATTCCTATGTTCAGGCTATTGAGCATGCGGAAAATATAGGAACAGATGTTCCGGATACCGCGTTATCGGATATTGTTGGCTCCAGTTTTTCCGTAGATAGCCTGAAATCAGCAATTGATTTAATGGAAGCGGAAGTCAAAAGCACGGCGGATGATGATAGAGATGCCCAAGAGACTATGGATACAGATCCTGTTTTATCGGAAGATATCCCTGAAAGTTCCATAGAGCCAGAGGTGGATGATAGTTTGGATGCAGACGAGTGGAGGCGATATTTATGATGATTCAGATTCTCTTTGTACTTGTGTTTCTAGTGTTTTTCTTTATTGGCGCAGGAATCTCTATAAAAATAATTGCAGATGCGAAACGATTTAATATTCATTTTGAAAAATGTAGAATGGAAAAGCGAAAACAAAAAGAAAAGGGATACCGAAATAAGCGAGGATCAATACATAACCGTTTTACACGCCGGGAACCATATACTGATTTTATATGTATGACAGAAGGAAAGAATTCAGAAGCTCATGTGAAACATGCTCGTGAAAAAGAAGATTCTGCATATCATTATCCTAAAAAGGATGACTAAAATAGAACTGGGCCAGCATTGTCTGGTCCAGTTTTGTATCTAATTTTGAGAACAATTTTCAATACTATATATATCGGAATAGAAAGGAGGAACTGGTATGCAAAACATTAAGGTATCAAAAGATTGTTATATTCCAAAAGATAACATCAAATTATACATAGCATATGATAGTAATGCTGTGCGGAAAGATGTTCGTATCAAAAGAAAACAGGGGCTTATATACGACTATACAAATGGGAAAAAAACTATGTCGGTTATATATCTTAAAAACGGGGAGCTGGTATTAACCCCTGTTTCCGTAGATACATTGAATCAGCGAATGGAAAAGGAGTGATTGATTTGAATGATTTTTCAACTTTGATTGCGGCTGGCGCGGCAGGTCTTATGCTGGGAATTGTGTCTCCGTTAGTGGCATACTTAAAAGTTCGAAGAAAAAAGAAAAAATATCAGTTCAAGTCAGAACCTGTTTCTAAGAAGATTACGGCGGACCGCAGGTATCTGAATGGCAGGCGTGATCACTCAACAGAGGAATACTAGAAAGGAGTTAAAATGCAGAAAAAAATTGCACGCAAAATAGCATCAATAACGGCAGTCAGTTTGGCTTCTGGACTAATAACTGTTCCGGCAGGGGCCAATGCGGATCTCACGCCAAATTTGCAGATTATGCAGAAGACAGAGATAATAAGCGACGAAGCGTTAGATCAATCATATCAATATGATTATCAATCAGATGGGAACGATCAAAAATTTACGCAGGTCGAAACGTCGTGGGATAACGCTTTCGTGGCTAAGAAATTAGTCGTTGGAGATTGGAAAAACTACGATGGAGATGTCGTTGTTTCGATTCTTAAAGATGATGGAATGGAATATCAGCTTCAAACGACCGAAAACGCTCAAGTCGAACTTTCTGATTATGGAGAAATTTCAAGCATCAAATTGCAGCCGGCAGGTGAAATTGCAAATTCAGATGCTTCAATGTCAGGGATGGTAATTGATGGCGACATTGATATGTCACAAGCGTCTGATACTGTAGAATTAAAAGGGACTATTCGGGAATCAGAAGACGGGGAGAACTTCACATCAAAGGTAGACGAAACAGTCTCAGCAACGGTTTTGAAAACGAGTTATAAAATTGAAACACCAGTATGGAAAACAGAGCAGGACAAGCTTTCTTACGGTCAAACAGCCAAGGTGACATTGGATGGTTTGGCTGGAACCGGAACAGCAGAACTTTCCAGCTATGAATGTCAACTGATCATCCCAAAAGGAACAGAAATTGAGCAGATTGATCTTCCAGAATTTGAACATGCAACAAGTACACTATTTGTTGATGGGAAAGAATATACGGAAGGAATCATTACCTCTGATTCCGAAGTTCTGTTACAAATTTGTCTCGAAAAGGACAATAATAGTTTGATTGAAGACGACAATAGTCAAGATGAAGACAACAATAGTCCTGCATATGACTTCAAACAAACAAAAAGTTTGTCACTGTTATTAAAAAACATTCAACAGGATGCAAAAAGTGAGGATGTTTTGATCCAGGCATACGTAAAAGCGGTCTATGGTGATGATCAGGAAGTAAAAACAGAAGCCTCTCAAAAGATACAGCTTATTTGTGAATATCAGATGGAAAGTCCAAAAGTTTCCAGTTCAGCCACAATAATTCCTGGACAGGATGATGTACAGCTTACATTTAATAATATGAATGCAACAGCGACAACATCTGTCACGGGTTATGTGGTAGATTTTTATATTCCATCTGATTTGACAGTGGAAACAATACGTGTCCCGGAATTTGTTGATTCAGAGGGAAATTCCGTAGAACGTTTGATTACAATTAATGGTCAACATCCCAGTATCTTGAACAAAACCATTTTTTTATACGATAAAATAGGTTCTTTTCAAATGGTCGTATATACAAAAGATGGCACGTTTTCGCAAAGCAGAGATATGGTAATCACTGCAAGCAATCAAACTTCTTCTGAAAAAGAGATTGAAATCAAAGCTGTTGCAAATGGATATTATGCAAATAATCTTGTCCAAACGGTAGAATCTAACATTCAAAAGTTGACCTTACAGAAGGTTGTTACCCCGCCGGCTCCAACACCAGAGCCGACAATTGAGCCAACGGTAACACCAGAGCCAGAGCCGGAACCAACACAGACTCCGACACAGGCTCCGGAACCTTCCCCAAACCCGACAACTACACCGATACCAACACCAACGATTACGCCGGAACCAACAACAGTACCAAGCGAAAGTGATTCTGTCAAAAAAGAGGCTGCGAACCTGAAGCCACTCACACCAAATGTATCAGTTTCAAATACAACATCGGGTGATACGTTAAAAGCTGAAAAGAAGCAGGAAACAAACGATATTGTGGATAAATTGCGTCCGACTGCTGCTACTGCGGTACAGGAAACTGCAGTTACAGATGATTTTTCGAATAAGCAAACTTCTGAAAAGACTGAAAGTTCTTCTGCCAACGCTGCAAGAGTTACAACAGCCCCGGCAGAAAAAATTGAAAAGACAAGCCCAGAGAAAGTAAAAGATGCTGTAGAAGAAACGGTAAATGAAAACAGAGGAATACAAGTATTATTAATATTACTTGTGATTATCGGCTGTGGAATTGCAGTTCTTACAGGCATGTTTTTACACTTTACTCGAAAGAAGAAACATCTTTTACATCTCGAAGAAAAAATGAATGACTCGAAAAATGTAAAAGGGGATTCTTAATATGCCAAAATATATATGTGGTGCGACATCAGACATTGGGGTTGGACGAGAGCAGCAGGAGGATTTTGTGCAATTCTGCGAGCTTGATGAGGAAACATTGTTGTGCATCGTTGCGGATGGAACAGGTTCTATGCCGCAGCGACCGCAACCAGCATCTATTGTTGCTATGGACATAATTGAAAACATCAAGGATTCGTTTGGGAAAAAACCGGATTTGCTAATAAAGTATCCGAAATTTTTCCTCGAAAAGGCTATGAATGATGCGAATCGGATTTTGGGAGCATTTCAAATGGGAAATGAAGAATTGTTTTCCGGTTATTCGGCAAGTGTAACATGCTGCTTGTTTTTGCCGGACCGCAAAATAGCAATTGGACATAGCGGTAATACCAGGCTGTATATTATCCGCAATGGAAAAGTCAATCTGATTACTCATGATCATACGCAAGCGTACGAACTATTACAGGAAGGGAAGATTGATAGCGAGACATATTATGTGCATGACGGAAGATTAAAGCTAACCAGTGGAATTGGAAAGATCATTAACCCGCGGATTGACACAATTTCCGGAAAATTGCAGGAGCAGGATTTGGTATTGATGACTACAGATGGAATCCATTATGCATTGCGCCCGGATGCAATGTCTGAGATCATCCTAAATTCGCCACCGGAGGGGACGGAAGCTACCAATGCACTTGTTAATGCAGCTAAAAATATTGTTAAATATCCTGACAATATGTCCGCAATGCTGATTTACATGCCATCTGGTTTTCTGTAAATGGATAGTAAAAGAAAAGCTCCCTACGCTTAAATTAGGGAGCTTTTCTCTACTATAGCTATCCATCAGAACATGTTTCTAACGTTAAAAGCCGTGTAGCATTATTTTTGGTACTTTTTCATGATTTCCTGTAAATCTTTCGGGTCGAATGTTTCCAAAAGTTGTTGAGACATCATATGCATAATAATCAGGACCGTAAAGTAAAAGGAAATTTGGCCTGTGCGTTTTGATGCCGAACTTACAGAAGTGATGAAACGAGAAATTAACTTTTTGGCTGCCCGCACTTCACTTGGATTAAGCTGTATAGCCGTGTCCTTGAGATGAATGATCATATATTTCCTCCGTTATGTTCCACTATTCAAACTGTATTGGTACGAATAATATTCATAGAAAAAGTCGTTCTGCATTTCACTAGGAAGTGTATTATGAAGAAGTTCTACGGGATTTTCGTATAGATTACGAATAGGCTCTATTAATTTGTGCTCTTTGGCAAAATGGCAGAATTTGCGTTTGTCTGCGAAAAAACCATATAGTTCTTCCACTGAATGAAAGTTTCCAAAGTGATTTAACGCATAGGCAAGGCAAATTTCCAAATTGTATTCTGCGTCGCCAGATAGGAAAAAATTTTTGGGAAATTTTTTGAGTTTTCCCTGTAATACTTTTTCGTAGACAAATAAAACCTGCTTCCGTTTGGAAATACGAATCCGTTCTGGATACACAAAAGCAGCTAAGTAGAAAAGATCTGTCTCTGGATTGCATTCGGATGGAAAGTCGATTTGATGAACAATTCTGGTTAAATGCAACTTTTCGGCTATCTGAGGGGTTAAATAGTCACGGACCTGTTCTGGAGTCCATTCTAAAAGCTCTTCAAAGATGAAACGTAAAATTTGTTTTGCTGTAGTCTTTTCGCGCAAACGGGTTAGGGATAATTGAGAAAATTTTTGAGTATTCCCTAATAAAATGCCTTCATACTCAACAAAAAGTGCATAATTCATAGTTTATGAAACCTCCTTCGTTTTTTCCCTTCAACTTATAGTATTAGAAAACAAAAAATAAAAAACGAATTCACGTACGACAGAAAGGAAATTTAAGTAATGACGAAAAAGAAAATTATTTTATGTGTTACACTAATCACATTAAGCATCTTTTCGATTTTTGCATTTAAAAGTTTTCAAAAATACCAGAAACAATATACTGGAAAACAATGGTATGAACGGCAAAGCGACTATATTGATGACTTATCTGTATATACGGGCGAAATGGATGATATTTTTTCACTCTATATTGCTGAAAGCATTTCTGAGGACGATTTCTTAAATCATGTCAGTTTGTTACAAAACCAGTTGAGCGCAATCCAGGTTAGCTATCAGCAGGAAAAGGAAATTCATCCTGTAAGAACGGGGTCATATACATATAATCAGAAATATGCTTGTGAAGGTGTTGAGGAGACATTGACACATCTTCAGGAGATTTTAGACATGGCTCGTGAAAATAGTGGAGATGTTACCACACTCGCGTACAAATATTTGGTGTTGCATCAAAATATCATTGATTCCATGTCAAAATATACAGCAGCACAAACGGCTATTGCCGCCGGGAATCCCTAAATTATAATGTGATTGATTTATAATACTATAATCGAAAAGTATTAGCCGCGGTATAGCAGTTTAGGAAAGGGGAAAACTTATGAAAAGTACAAGAATATTGCCTTCTGTGTTAATTATTGCAACGATGTTGCAAACCTCTAATGTGTATGCACTTGACCAAGAAGCTTCTGCTAGTGTATCAAGTGTGGATAGCACTGGAATAGCACAAACATTGCAAACATTAAAGGCGGAGTATATGGATGCTATTGTGGATACGGACGATTTTCAGTCAATGTATCAACAGGTTCAGAATCAGATGGCTTCAACGGAACAGCTTGATCTCGCTGAGTATTATGCTCAAAATTATGAAATTACATTTCCAACCGAGAATCTATATGATTTATCGGATGTAGACATCACAAGTGGCTATGACAGTTCAGTCACAAATGCGCAGTATATTTCTCTGGCTTCGCAATGCATGAATACGTATAGTGATTATGTGGATGCAAGCGGGCAATCCGGAAATAGCATGCAACTCTTTCAAAGCCAATTTGGAGATGTAACGAAAGGCTTATCCTTATCAACGCCGACCTTGCCAGAAGGCTATGATATGTCACATCTGGTCAGCAGTGCCGCCTCTAATGTGAGTGATATTTATAAAGATGCATTGGCAAGCTCCGGTGTTTCCAGTGTCAAAGATAGCATCAATACACAATGGATTTTTCAAAAGGCAGCTTCTGGACCCGATTCGTATTCCATAAAATCATATTCAGAATTGAGTAAAATGAATAGCGGCGGACAGGAAGCGCAGAAAACCCAGAAAGATTTATTCGACGAGGCGACAGAAGCCAATCAGGACACTTATAACAATCTGAATACCGATTTGACTCAGAAAACCCAAAAAGAGCTATTAAAGATTGTAGATACTGATTCGTCTGTGTTATTTGCCGGATCAGATAAACAGGCAGCTAAGAATCAGCTAAAACAAATTAAACAGGCCACCAATGCCAGCGGTAAGATTACACGAAAAGTCAATGCGATTACAGATGCGGCATCTGACTCTTGGAATAGGCTGAAAAATAGTGTAACTGCAAAATCCGAAGATGAGATAAAAGATGCACTTCAATCAAATGTAGAAGCAAACAAAAAAGATAAGTGGGGATTTCGTGGAAAGAAATCTATCACTGGTTTTATTAATTAAGGCAAAGCGCTAACAGTCGATTTGATTGTTAGTGCTTTTTTTTCGTACGTGAAAATTGGAATTTGATAAATTTTGTAATTCTAAATTAAGGAAATAGCTATTTTCCTTTGAATTTCTCATTCTAATAGGGAGGTGTAAAATGTCAAAAATTGTTTGCACGTATGAAGATTACGATAAAATGTGCGAAAAATTTCGAATCATGAGATTTCAAGCAGAAGATTACGCTCCGACTTTGTGGGATTTTTCAGAATACATTGAAAAAGATCCAGCAAAATATATTGATTTTCTGATCTGGATCGATGTTACTGGCATCACAACAGAAGAAAATAAAGAAGCTCGGAAAATGGTTCGTAAATTTTTATGTGAAAATTTGGTTTTGGTTGATTCTTTGGAAACGGAGGAAACAAAATGATTGCGATTTATGCAGAAAAACCAGATATGGGTACTAAAATCGCGGCGGCATTATTCGGGATTCCGTTGGAAAATGGTGTAGTGGTAACATTCAGCCAATTGGAAAAATACGAACGTCAGATCAAGGCCCAACGGACTAAAAATGGATATTTTAAAATCCGCTATCAGGGGCAGGAAGCTTATGTTACTTGGGGATATGGGCATATGTGTACGCTCAAGGAACTTCCGGACATTGATATACGGTATCAGAATTGGAAAAATATTCCGTTACCATATATTCCAGACCATTATGAGCTTAAATTGCTTGGCAACAATACGAAACAGTACAACGTCATAAAAAACATCTTCAATAAAGCAAATCATATTATCTGTGCGACAGATAGTGATCGTGAAGGTGATTTGATTATGGATTATTTGTATCGCTATATGCAGTGTAAAACTCCATACTCGCGGGCTATCTTTTATGAACAGTCCCAGGAATCTTTTCAAAAGGCTTTTTTACCTGAAAATCTGGTCAGCAGTACAGGTCGGTTATCTGTCATTGAGTCCGGAAGAGCGCGTTCAACAGGAGATTTCATCGTTGGAATGAATCTTACAGTTGCCTGTACACTTAAATATCCGAACAATGGGGTACTGTCAATTGGGCGTGTACAAACAGCGGTCCTGAATATGATTGTGCAACGGGAAAATGAGATACACAATTTTAAACCAACCCCTTATTTTGTCCTTCAGGGAAAATTTGCGACACAAAAGGGAATCCAATATATCGGAACCCATGTATCACAAAAAATTCCAAACGCTCAGGAAGCACATAAATTATTAAGTAAGCTGCAGAATGGCTCACATGTAGGTGTGATATTCAATCTGAACACGGAGCAGATCAAAAAGAAAAAGCCATATTTATATGATCTGTCCACACTACAGATGGATGCCAATAAGAAATATGGATTTTCACTGTCTAAGACGCTTTCGTTGGCACAGAAGTTGTATGAAAACGGATATATAACATATCCACGTACAGATTCCGTCTATCTGCCAGATGATATGGGGGAAGAAATGCAGCGAACCATCGACTATTTGATGTCTCTTACTGTGTATTCTGAGTACAACACTGGAAGAAGAGTAGATCCCTTAGACAGACATTATTTCGATAGTCATAAAGTTTCCAGCCACTATGCTATTGTACCAACACCCAAAGCGGGAATGCCTACTGGTGATGAAGGAAAATTATATGACTTAATTGCGAGGTCTGTGATCTGCATGCTGTTTCCGGATGCGGTATTTAACAAGACAAAATTCCAGACAGTTGTTGAGAATGAAGTATTTGAAACAACAGGAATGACGTTGGTGTCGGCAGGCTTTTTAGCTGTTCTTGGTGTCCCAAAAGATAAAATTATCCCAAATGTTAAGAATGGCGAGAGTGTTACCGCTGATTTCGAAGCGTTAAAAAAAGAAACGGAACCGCCTAAACGTTATACAGACGCAACTCTGCTGAACGCAATGATCAATTGCGGAAAAACATTAGAGGATGAAGAGCTGCGTAGGCTCATGGCTGGGAAGCCCGGGGAACGTCCGCTAGGATTAGGAAGACCTTCCTCACAGGCATCTATCGTCCAGACGCTGGAAGATAGACAATACATAGAAAAGAAAGGCAAGACAATCATTCCAACTACAAAAGGAATAAATTTGATTGCATGTTTTCCTGTTCAAGAACTAAAATCGGCCGTTATGACAGCGCAATGGGAAAAACGGCTTGATGATATAGAAAATGGAATGGATTCTTATGAATCTTTCCTCAGTGACTTACAAGCATCTGTTCGAAACTGGACAAATCAAGTTATAACAGCCCCTATAAATCCTATTTTAGGCGCTGGGAAAGAAGGAAAAATGACAGATTACACATGCCCTATATGCGGTAAGAAAATGGAAGAATATTTGAATATGTATGGCTGTTCCGGTCATAAAGAAAAAACCTGTGATTTTAAAGTTCCCAAAAAGGTTTGCGGAGTAACATTAAAAGCTGCAGATCTGGACTCTTTATTCAAAAATGGACAGACCCAGACAATTAAAGGGTTTGTGTCAAAAGAAAAGAAAAAATTTAATGCACGGCTGATCGTTGATCGTGAATCCGGAAAGGTAAAATTCTACTTTCCACCAGCAGAAGAAACTGAATTAACCTGTCCATTCTGCAACAAGTCGTTGAAAAAGTATGATTGGGGATATGCTTGCCCAGATCGTTCCGGATGCGGCTTTCATTTGGGAACAAACGTTTGCAAACACGAGTTGACAGAAGATGAGGTTCGTCAGATCCTTGTTGATGGCCGAACGGCTAATTATATTTCTTTTGTGTCGAAAAAAGGAAATAAATTCCGTGCAGCAATTGTACTGGACAGGGATAGCAAACAGACAAAATTTGAAACGGAAGAGTGGTAAGAAATTATGGAAACGAAGGAAAATATGGTAATCGCCTCAAGATTACAGAAGATCTATGAAGAACAGTCTTCTTTTGAACAGTTTAGGAAAAGCTGTATCAAAGAGGGAATTGATGAAAAACAGGCCGAGGTTATTTACTTTAAGCTTGTGGAGCAGGAAAATGCTTCTTCTGATGATACTTTATTAGAGGACGATTTTGATTTAGATTGCACTGATTCCGTTAAGATGTACCTGAACGAACTTGGAAATGATCCTCTTTTGAGTCTGGAAGAAGAGCAGGAACTTTTTAAAAGGTATGAGGCCGGAGACGCTGAAGCAAGGGATAGGATTATTCGTTCTAATTTACGTCTGGTCATAAGTGTTGCTAAACGCTATGTTGGAGGTTCGAGTCTTTCCATTATGGATCTGATTCAGGAAGGAAATATGGGACTCATGAATGCGGTCACCCGCTTTGATTACAGGAAGGGATATAAGTTTTCCACTTATGCGACTTGGTGGATTCGACAGGCGATTACACGGTCTATCTGTAATGACAGTCGTACAATTCGTATTCCGGTCCATCTCTTTGAAAAATTTAATCAAGCTCGCAGGATGGAAATTAAATTGAGACAGGAACTGCAGCGAGATCCAAAAGAGAGCGAAATTGCAAAAGCTCTTGGAATTTCCGAAGAGGCCCTAGCTGCGTTAAGAAGTTATCAGCAACAGCCGGCATCCTTGGATTTACCAATTGGTGAGGAGGAAGATACTTCGATCGGAGATTTTGTCCCAGCTACGAATATGCAGTCAAATCCAGAAAAATCCGCTGTCTATTCATCGTTGTGTGATGCATTGGAAAAAGCAATGGATAGTTTAACAGAGCGTGAGAGAGCCGTGTTGGAAATGCGATATGGTCTTAACGGCGAAAAGCCACAGACATTAGAGAAAATTGGCTCGAAAATGAACGTCACCAGAGAACGAATCCGTCAGATCGAGGCAAAAGCCCTCATGAAAATGCGTTCTCCGCGAAGAAAAGCATTGTTAAGAGATTATTTATAATGGATATCCAAATAAGCGAGACTGTAAAAGGTTTCGCTTATTTTTTTTCGCCTTTCTAATTCTATGAATATCAGATCAAATAAACGATGAAAGGAGTATCGAAACCTATAAGATCTGAAATACATTTTGTCAAAGAGAGGACGACTTTAATGAAAAAATTCAATAAAAAATTCAATGAAACATTGGATACTTTAGGAGAAATTGGATATTGGTTAGGTGTACGGTTCGAAAGATACATCGAAGAAAACAAGGATGATATTTTGGAATTATTAGGAATCTTGGGTGCGTTTTTCGTTATGTGGTGGATTACCGTAGCTATTGAGGCGGATAAGATCTTTAAAGCTATCTTGATCATGGTGATCGGTTACTCAATTGTGATGCTTTACGAAAAATGTATTCATGAATGATTGGAGGAATTTTATGGATTGTTACAATTTTTCAAAAGGAAGTTTTTATTTCAATCTGTTTCAGGATTTCAACAAATTTTTTCGTGAAATGTATACTTCCGAAGATTCAAATGCTTTATTCTCCCAATATTCAGAGAAGTTTATCCAGTTCTACCCGGGAGACTTCTCCTTTGACCTGTTATTTGCACTTGGGCGAGTAACGGAGCAGAAAACATGGAAGACAATTAGCCTGGAACAGTATGTTGACTTTTTTAAGGAATATTATGTTTTATTCCGGAACATGCTTGGACGGGTACTCACGAGCTACCAATCCAGTGAATCGTTTTGTAAGATGGCATATGATGGCTTGGAAGCTTTGTGGCAGAAGTATCGTGGAATCCAAACAGAAAAATGGCAATTTGGCGTAGATATGCTTGCTGCTGCTACATTTGAATTTGATCGTGCATGTAGGCGTATATGCGCTTAGAAAATCTTTGAGGAGGATTTGCCACCAGATGGCTACGCTGGGAATGATGTTTGCATGGAAGCAAAACGCAATTAAGTGAAATACATGACAGCCTGGGAAATCTCCCAGGTTGTTTTTTTGCCTTTGATTATAGTCCTACTAAAAACTATAGTCTAAAATAATACAATAGTCTTATATTAGACCATTTTTTTGAATTTAGAACTGAAGCAAGAATTTGCTTTATCTATAGACGTTTTTGAAAGACCTTGTTTATTAGGGATAATATAGGACTCCCTCTAAATATGCCAAAAAAATAAGAAAAATCCAGTAAAAATAGCCTAAAAAAATATATTATCCTACCACTTTCCAACACGAAAGCATTATTTAGCGACCTCTGGCCTATATTTTTCCCTAATTTTGTTACCTGGGATTATCTGCGGACCGTAAAAGGTCATTTTTGAGATCTGGTACATGAAATTCATTAGCAAATTTCAAATAATTATCTGCTTTATTGTCCCAAGTGATTCAATTATCGTCCCTTACGATACAATAATAGTCTTATCTTGTACTATAAAACAATAAGATGATTGTAGTTCCGTTGTAGCCGCGGTATAATAAAGAACAGTTTGGGTTACCCGAGATATCCCAATTTTTTCATATACGTGAAAACGCAATAGAAATCTTTTTTGGAATACCATATATAACCGAAATACATCCTTAAGAAAAGAAAGGAGATCTTTTTATGAGAAAACGAACGCAAATGTCCTTATTGGTTATGACAGGATTATTGAGTACCGGATTGGGAGGATGCGGGACTCCGAAAACGCAGACTGCTCCAGAAACAGGTAATTCTGAATCCCAGAGTGTTTCCAGTTCTTCCATTGTAAAAGAAAGCCATTCCGTTGTGGATTCCTCTGAAGATATTATCACTGAGGATAATTATACTGAGGAAGATATCAAAGATGCAGTATCTGGAATTCATGATCTGTATATTTTACAAAGCGCTGATTCTCCAAACCTGCTGCATGGAATTTGTTATGATAAGGATATTGTAAATTCCATTTCTGCCAGTGGTTCAGGGATTGATTTGGAAAAAGTTGGGGAATATGAAGTAAAATATGAAGTAGAGATAAATGCAGAGAAGCTGGCTGAATATTTGTCCTCAAAAGAAAACCCGAAGGCAACCCCGGGAGGAGCCAAATATACCACCAATACAAACCCTGTTATTACCATTACCCAGAAGGTATCTGTTGTTTCCGAAACAGAGGCCGAAAAGCTGGCTGACAAGGATACGGTAGTAATTGGGTCCAAAAATGAGATCTGCAAAAAGAGCGATGGAACCGTGGTTGAAGAAAAGACAGAAATTCCAGAGTCCTGTAAAAAGAAGGGAACCACGCCAGTTTCGGCTGATTCGGGAAAAGAAGTTTCAAATACGGTAACAACTTCTGACAAAAAACAGGAATCAAATACTTCCGAAAAGAAAGAAGATACAAAGAAAGCATCGCCTACACCTACGGATAAGCCAAAGGAAGAAGCCCAAAAGGATACGGAGTCCCAAAAGAATACCAGCGCAAGCACTAAGACGACCCCGACTCCGACCAAGAGTGTCCCGAAATCTTCTTCAACATCAACGCCTGCTCCAACCAAGAAGCCAAGTACCCCGGCAACGACTGCTGCTCCAACTAAGGCTCCAACCGCCACACCTGCTCCAACTAAGGCTCCTCATGAACATAATTGGGTTGAGCAGTATACGACCGTAAACATCCCAGCGAAAACCCATACCGTCCATCACGATGCAGTATATCAGACAATCCACCATGACGCGGTTACCCATGAGGAACCAATTTATGAATACCATCAGGTATGCAATGTATGTGGGGAAGATTTTGGATATGGTCCAGATGCAATCGAAGCTGTAGGTGATCATTCGGCTGTTACGGATCATAGCTATAGTTCACAAAAAGTTTGTGTTGGAAGCACAACGGTTACGGATCAGGACGCATATGATGAACAGAGATTGGTTAGCGAAGCATATGATGAAACCGTTGTAGACGAGCAAGCCAGAACCGAGCAGAGATTGACTGGATATAAGTGCAGTGGTTGTGGAGCTACTAAAAATTGATATTTCTAGTCGCTGATTTGTCCTTTTTCTCTCTTTGAGGCTGACTGACGATCCGTGATTCGTGCTTCGTGTCATCCGGAACGGATGCACAATAATTATTTTCATACTGTTATTGTTTAACCTGTTATTGTTAAGTCTGTTATTGTTGCAGTACCCACTGTCGATAAGACTAAAATCGATACGTCTATTATCGTCTTGTCGCTTTCCATCATATCTATTTTCGATAGTCTCGTTTTCGACATATCGAAGATATGTAGTATCGCAGATAAATGTTAAGAGGGATCATGGAAATTCCATGGTCCTTTTTTCGCAGAAAAGTAGATCGATCTTTATGAGCGAAAAATAGATAAGAAAAATCGAGGTCTCGAAAATGAAGTTCTCGAAATTAGAGCGCTCGACAGTGGAGGTCTCGATGGTGGAGCGCTCGTAAATAACGCCACAAACAAAAGCAGTATTAACAACTTAAACAAAAGCAGTATAATAAATACATATTGTGTTTCGTGTCATCCGGAACGGATACACAATACGTATTTATCTTATCTATTCTATTCTGCGCTTCCAGATTGTCTACCATCTGCCTACCATCTGTCTCCGCATCATTTAATCGTCTATATTCCCCTCTTTTTTGCATTCGTTGCGTACAGCATATAGCAAAAAATCAACCGCAGAAGCACTTTTGAAAAAACGATCAAAAAAAATAGTTGGATTTACAATACTATATACAGGGACAAATAAATATCCCTTATTCGACTCCGGATTCGTCACCCGGGTTGGATAAAAAAATATAGAAAAGGAGATTGCGTGATGAAGAAAATGAAGGACTATCTTCGGAAAGTCACTGCCGGATTACTGCTGGTAGCAATGAGTAGCGGTTCGGTTGGCGTAAATACCGTCAGCGCCGCAACAGATGATGACAACGATCCATCCACAACTACGGATATTATTCCGGAAGCAGTGGAACGTGGTACATTATCAATCCAGATTGATAATGCCGGCGGAAGTATTGTAGTCACAACACAGAGTAGTGATGGAAAAGAAAATACGCAGACAATCCGAAAAGAGAACGACAAAACAACAATTACCGATGCAAACGGCAATGTGACGACTGCAGAACCGGAAAATAGTTATGATCTTGTCCTTGAAGCCGATAAAGGTACTGTTGTTAAAACCAAAGTCACGAGCGATGACGGAAATTATATCGCAACGTATCGAGTAACTACAGATGCAGGAGCAGATGATGTTGATCTGCCGGAAAAAACACAGGAGTATTCAAATGATATTGCTGTGGAAGGAGACAAGATTCTTGAAATCGCATTCCAGAGGAGTGCGGATAATGAATCTGCGTCGAATGCGGCAGGCGAAGTAACATCGAATCCTTCGGAAAATGCAGCAGAGACAACGGATACGGTTGATAATTCAATTTTATCCACCGACCCAGGTGCCGACGAGCCTGCGGCTGGTCCAGAAGCCTATAAACTTCCGGATGTATCCGAAATTGCACTGTTTGATCTGTCAAGATCCAGAGCTGAAAGCAAAGAAGTAACAATCAGCACAATGGGATTTGCACATTACGGTGGTAGATCGGTTCCGATTTTTATCATCGATAATAAGAGAGCTTTCTGTATGCAGCAGGAAAAACATACGCCGGATCATAATGGATATACCAACTCCGGTGTTGCTAATCCATTTGATAACAACCTTGCCCGTACAGTTCTCTACTATGGAGAGAGCGGTCAGGGATTCAGCAAAGGTCCTCTTGCTGGTATGGGACAGGAAGAAGCCATTATTCGAACTACATTTGCGCTGAACTATGCGTACAATGGAAATGAGCAGCTGGCTGGCGAAGAGGGAAAACAGAATGGTATTGATCTTGCAAAGCCTATTCTCGATTTTGCAAAAGCACATTTGATCGAAAGTACGGAAGTTGCGTTCAGTAAAACAAAGGCTACTGCTTACATCGATTCTACCGATGGTAAACAGCGTACACCGGATATTACTCTGAATGCGAATGATATGAACAGCGTAACAATGAAAATTCCGCAGGGTGTATACATCCATCTGTATTCTCCCGACAGAGAGTACACGAATCAGAATGTTACCATCAATGGTGGACAGAAATTTTTCTTGTTTGCGAAGGCCGGCACGAATCCGGGAAAAACCTATTCCACCGGAGAGCTTGGCGCATCCATGAATGATTCTCAGGCAATGATCGTTGATACTGGAGATGACTCCGTACAGCATACAACCTATATCCAGATGTTCCCGAATACTTCCTCTACATCGCTGATTGTAACATGGCTGCAGCAGGGCGAAGCAAAGGTAATCAAAAAATCTGCCAATGAATCCCTGACGAATGGTAATAGCTGCTATTCCTTAGAGGGTGCTGAATTTGCACTGATCGATTCAAATGGAAAACAGGTGGCAACAGCAAAAACAAATGCAAAAGGTGTTGCCGATTTTGGCAAGGTTGATGCTGGAACATACAAAGTCAAAGAAATTTCTGCTCCAGAGGGCTTTGAACTTAATACAGAAATGCCTTCTATTAAAGTAGAACCAGAAAAGACAGCAGAAGTTACCATGACAGATGAACCGTTAAATGACCCAGCAGTTATTACGATCAATAAAGTCGATTCTGAAGGAAATAAGGATACTTCTAAAGATCTTTCCGGTACAGAGTTTACAGTAAAATATTACAATAAGATCTATGAAAAAGAGTCTGATCTTCCTGAAAAAGCGACCAAAACATGGGTTATCAAAGCCATCAAGAGAACGGTTGGAGGCAAAGACATTTACCGCGCGCAGTTAAGTGAAACATGCAAAGTAAAAGGCGATGACTTCTATCTCGATGCCAATGGCAGCCCAATTTTACCGTTAGGAACAATTACTATTGAAGAAACCAGTGCTGTCAAAGGCTACAACAAAGACAATAATTTCACCAATGGCGATGTTTCGGTAAAAGGTAAATTTTTCGGTACTATTCAGAAAAAAGGTGATGCAGTTGTACTGCATTATGGTGATACCGTGATTGCAGAGGATGGATTTACTGCTTCGGATAACATCATTCGTGGAGATCTTCATTTCTATAAGATCGATGATGATGGAAGTGCAATGGCAAACATTCCATTCCTGATCACCAATAATGAAACCAAGGAATCCCACGTTGTCCTTTCCAATAAGGATGGTGTTGTAGATACCTCAGAAATCGCACATACAACCAATACCAATGGCCTTGATAAATATCAGGACGGAAAGAAGATTACCGATGAATCGAAACTTTCCGGCCAGTATGGAACATGGTTTGGTGATGGAACCGTAAATAAAGACCGTGGCGCACTGCAGTATGGAACTTATTCCATCCGTGAGCTTGCCTGCAAGGGAAATTATGGAAAAGATCTGATCGAGACTACAGTAACCGTAGATTCCGAGAAGACCAATGTAAGCTTAAACCCGCAGGTCAACCATACAATTGTCCTTAAAACAACCGCAAAAGACACAACCACAGGAACCCACAGTGTTCCAGTTGGTGAAAAGGCTACCGTAGTTGATACAGTTAAATACAGTGGTCTGAAGGTTGGACGTACTTATACGTTAAAAGGACAGCTGGTCAGAAAAGATGACAGAAGCGTAATTGCCACCGGAGAGCAGACTTTTACTGCTGAAAAATCAAGTGGCACTGTGAATATCACCTTCAGCTTTGAGAGTTCGAAACTGAAAGGAAAATCTCTGGTTGCGTTTGAGCATCTGTATTGGGATGGCATTGAAGTCCAGGCCCATGAAGATATCAACGATACCGACCAGACCGTTACGATTCCGAGTCTGAAAACTGTTGCCAAGGATGATGCAACGGCCGATCAGAGTGGTGTACGCAGCAAAAATGACAAGATTACCGATACTGTTTCCTATACAGGATTAGCCTATGACAAGGAATATGTTGTAAGAGGAACGCTTGTAAATCAGTCCACCGGAAAAGCATTAACCGGAGCAGATGGAAAAGCAATTACTGCGTCTAAGAACTTCCACGTACACAGCAAGGAAGGATCTGGTTCTGTCGATGTTACTTTCAACTGGGATTCATCTGACTTTGAGGGAACCGCGGTTATCACACAGACAATGTACCTTGTCAATGACGATAAGAGCGAAACCAAAGTAGCAGAAGCAACCGATCTGTCTGATGCAAACGAAATGGTATATTATCCGTCCATCCGCACGAATGCAGCAGATAGTCAAACAAAGGACCATGTAGGACTTGTTGGACAGACTACGATCATTGATCATGTAACATATAAAAATCTGATCCCAGGCAAAGAGTATACGGTTTCCGGAAAACTCATGGATAAAGACACCGGAAAGGCGTTACTCGTAAACGGAAAAGAAATCACAGCAACAACAACCTTCAAGCCAACCGCCAAAGACGGTACGGTAGATCTGACCTATAAGCTGGATGCTTCTGTGCTGGAAGATAAAACGGTAGTTGTTTTTGAAGATCTGATTCACAATAAGATCAATGTAACATCCCATGCGGATATTAATGATGAGGAACAGTCTGTTCATTATCCTAAAGTCCGCACCACTGCAAAGGATCACAGCACAAAAGATGATGTAGGAACCTCATCCAAAGAAGCACGCCTTGTTGATACTGTATCTTACAGCAATTTGATTGTTGGACAGAAGTACACGATCAAAGGTACCTTGATGGATAAAGAAACCGGAAAAGCCATTGAGCAGAATGGAAAGGCCGTAACAGCCGAAACAAGTTTTACAGCTACGGCAGCCCAAGGAAGCGTTGATCTTACATTTGTATATGACAGCAGCGTGCTGGAAGGAAAAACAACGGTTGCGTATGAAAAACTGTATCATAATGAAAAAGATGTTGCTCGTCACGAGGATATCAATGATGCAGGCCAGACTGTACAGATTCCGAAGATTCAGACAACAGCTACAAGTGTTGAAACTGGAGATCAGGTAGGAACTATCGGTAAAGAAGTACAGATTACCGATGTTGTATCCTATAAAAATCTGGTAGTAGGTAAAGAATACACCATTTCTGGAAAAGCAATGATTAAACCATCTGGATCGGAGCAGGCAGTTCCTGCAAAAGACAAAGATGGCAAAGATGTTGTTCAGAGTGTTACCTTTAAGGCAACAAAAGCGAACGGCGAAGTATCCTTAACCTTTACCTTAGATTCAAGTAATCTGAAAAACCGCACAGTTGTTATCTTTGAAGAGCTGCTCCATAACGGAGTCACCGTTACCACACACGCAGATATCAACGATGATAAGCAGAGCGTTTACTTCCCAGAGATCCGTACGAACGCAGTCGATAAACAGACGAACGATGGTGTCGGAACCGTCGGAAAGACAACGATTATCGACCACGTATCCTACAAGAATCTGGTGGTAGGAAAGCGTTATACCATTTCCGGCGTACTTATGGATAAAGACACCGGCAAACCGCTTGTTGCGAGCGGCAAACAAATCGCAGCGTCTGCAGAATTTGTAGCAGAGACAAAAGATGGAACGATTGACCTTGTATACAAGCTGGATGCTTCTGATTTAGCTGGGGCAACTACCGTTGTATATGAGAATCTGTACCATAACAAGAAAAATGTAACATCCCATGCGGATATTAACGATGAAGAGCAGACAATCCACTATCCGAAGATCGGTACGACTGCTTCTGATGGTTCTACCAAGGATCACGTTGGAACATCCGCAAAAGATGGCCGTTTTGTGGATACGGTTAAATACGAAAACCTTATTATCGGAAAGAGCTATACCGTAAAAGGTACTCTGATGGATAAGGATACCGGAAAAGCCATTACCCAGAATGGAAAAGAAATCACCTCAGAAATGACCTTTACAGCAACCAAAACTTCGGGAACAGTTAATCTGTTATTTAACTACGACAGCAATGCGCTGGAAGGAAAAACAGCCGTAGCATTTGAGAAACTGTTCCATAACGATATTGACGTTGCACGGCATGAAGATATTTCAGACGAAAATCAGAGTGTCCATATTCCGAAAATCCATACAACCGCAACCGATGCGTCCACAAACGATAAAGAAGGCGTAATTGGCAGCACAGTAACCATTAAAGATGTAGTCCGCTATGAGAATTTAATTCCGGGCAAAGAATACACTGTAAAAGGAAGCGCAATGGTTAATCCGGGTGCATCCTATCAGTATGGTTTCCGCGCTGAATATGACGGCCTCACCGTTGGAAAGACATATCAGGTAACGGGAACTGCAGTTGATGCAGACGGAAATGATATTCCGGAATTACGTTATTCTGGTACATTAACGCCAACAGAAGCATCTGGAACTGTTATTGCAACTATTAACTCTTCTGAAACTCTGAAAGATGCGAATCCGGTATTTACCTTTGTAATTTCCAGTGGCAGCGAGAAATACACCTATACAGCATCTGAAATGTCGGCTACTGGTGCAATCAGTGGCATCAGAATGGCAACCGATGCAGAAGGAAACAATGTCACTTCCGAAAAAACATTCGTTCCGGAAAAAGCAGACGGCGAAGTAACACTTGAATTTGTCCTGGATTCTACCCAGTTACAGGGAAATGATGTCGTTATTTTTGAGGATCTGTATCACAATGGCGTAAAGGTAACATCTCATGCAGATATGAAAGATGATGGACAGACTGTGCATTATCCGGAGATCCATACCACAAATGTAGATCAGACAACCGATGATCATCAGGGAGCCGTATCTGGACAGACAACACTTGTTGATACCGTACAGTACCGTAACCTGATCGTTGGCCATGAGTATACCGTAACCGGAAAGCTGATGAAGAAAGTTCCTGTAAAGAATGAGGACGAATCGAATGATTCCAATCAGGATGCAGAAACCCCAGATGTTCCGGATGATTCCGAACAGCCTGCAGATGAAGTCACCTATACGGAAGAACCTGTGCTGGTTAACGGAAAAGAGGTTACGGCATCTACAGCCTTTACAGCAGAAACCAAAGATGGTTCTGTTGATGTAGTCTTTGTCTTTGATGCAGAATCCGTAGCAGGCGAAACTGTAGTTGCATTTGAAGATCTTTCTTATAAAGGTATTCAGCTGACAACACATGCAGATATTAACGATGAAAATCAGACCGTATATCTGCCGGATATCCATACATCAGCAGTCGATGCTGAAACGGGTATCAAGAACTCTTACCGCGATGGACATATCACAATCACAGATACTGTAACCTACGAGAATCTGATCCCGGGAAATACATATGTATTGAAAGGATCACTGCAGGAAAAAGTAGAAGAAGATGGTGAGATCACCTACAAAGCGGTAGAAGCAAAAATGATCACATCTGAAAATGATGAAGAAACGGTAGCTGATGAAGCCACTCCTGTAACTGGACAAACCACATTTGTCCCAGAGGCAGCGAACGGAACAGTTGACGTTATCTTTACCTTTGATGGAACCGAACTGGAAGATGTTGAACACACTTATGTTGCGTTCGAGGATTTATATTATCAGAAGGGTGATGATGAAATCATCGTTCGTGAGCATAAAGATATCAATGACGCAGAGCAGACCGTGTATGTTCCGCATATCCAGACTGAAGTACAGGATACGGAAAGCAAGAGCCATAATGCTCTCGCAGACGAAAAAGTTACTCTCGAAGACACAGTTTCTTACGAGGGACTGATTCCGGGTAAAGAATATACCATGACGGGAACCCTGATGGACAAAGAAACAGGAAAAGCACTTCTTGTCAACGACAAAGAGGTTACTGCTGAAACCAAATTTGTTCCAGAAAAAGCTGATGGAACCGTTGTTGTTACCTTTACCTTTGACGCAACCGGACTGGAAGGAAAAACTCTGGTAGCATTCGAAACCTGTACCTATGAAGGAAAGAATGTGGCTGTTCATGCTGACATCAATGATGAGAAGCAGACAATCTATGTTCCGGAACTTCATACAACCGCAACGGATAAGGCAGATGGCGATAAGCAGCTCACCTCCAAAGGAACTCTTACCGTAGTAGACAAGATCGCTTATAAAAATTTGATTCCTGGCCAGAAATATACTGTAACAGGTGTATTAATGGACAAGGCGACTAAATCAGCTCTTGTTATTGGCGGAAAAGAAGTTACAGCAACAAAGACATTTGTCCCGAATAAAGCAGATGGAACCGTTGAAATTGAATTTACTTTCAAAGGAGACGGTCTTGAAAGCAAAACTCTGGTAGCGTTTGAGACAATCTCGACCAATGACAGTCCTGTTGGCGAGCATAAGGATATTAATGATACGGATCAGACCGTAACATTAACCCCGCCGCCGATTCCGGCTGTTCAGACAGGTGATACCAATACTATGCCGATTCTGGCAGTGGTTACGGCTGTACTTGTAGTTCTTGGAGCAGGCCTCTTTATTGCAACAAGAAAGAAAAAAAATAAGAAATAATTTTCAAGCCCTCCGGTAATTCAAAAACCGGAGGGCTTTTCAATTTGTTTTTACAATACTATAAGTAGGAGGGAAAAATCATGAATTCAGGACTTTGCGAACATTGTCTCCGTGTAGCCTATTTAGTTACAGATATGACCATATTGTTAGGCATGGACGAAAAGGCGACTATGGATGTCCAGTTGGCAGCAATTTATCATGATATTGGAAAAACTCAAATTCCAGAGCAGGTCCTAAATAAGCCCGGAAAATTAACTCCGGGGGAATACTTCATCATGAAGTTGCATGCTGAAATTGGATACCGTATGATTCAGTGCCATACTTCACCGGAAACCGCCCAAATGGTCCTATACCACCATGAAGATTACGATGGCGGTGGATATTTTGGATTGCAGGGAAATGATATCCCCTATGGAGCCAGAATTCTTCGGATCTGTGATGTATATGATGCTTTGACATCATTCAGATGCTATAGAGAGCCCTGCAGCCCTGAAAAGGCGCTTCAATACCTCAAAAATAACGCTGGAACAAAGTTTGATCCTAAATTGACCGAGGTATTTGCGCGGTTAAAGCCCAACTGAAAAAACGAAGCTTTTTTTCAGTTGGATTTACAATACTATATATGGAAGAAGAAAAGCCGTAGCATTCTTTTACGTGCTGAACTCAAAGTCGCCTCCTGACTTTTTTGAGCTTTTTCGAATGTGTAAACCCATCATACCGCTATTTGCACTGCACTCATCCCAGACGGAAAAATGCGGCGGTACAACCAAGATCCTAAACAGGTACAAAAAGGGAATGTTGCGGCTGCTCCCTTCTCCAAAATGCATATATGAATTTTTGGAATGTAAAATTTCGTTGGATTTACAATACTATATATGGTGGATATTTGTAAGACAGAATCATTAGAGAATAGGAGAATAAGCTTATGGAACCAATTGTGTTTTATGACTTTAAGCCAGATACAGAAGATCCGAATAATAAAATAGTGATTAAAAAGGCAGATTTTGAAAAACTTCTGAATAAAACATATGCCGCGGGTTATCAGGACGGATTAAAAGAGCCAAGACCAGCACAAGTCTGGATGACCAGCAAAAGAGGTTTTGACACGGAACCTAAAGTTTTAAGTATATGAAAAGCAAAGGAGATTTTGTAATGAAGAGTTTTTCGAAAGCCTTTGGAAGGATCGTCTTGATCTTAACTGTTGTAATTGCTCTTGTGGCTTCTGTCTTTGTCGTCCCGAAATTGTTTGGGATAAATCCTTATGTTGTTCTATCGGGATCTATGGAGCCACAAATACATACAGGCGCAATTGCTTTTGTGAATACGAAAGATACTGCAGTTAAGGTAGGAGATGTAGTAACGTATCGGCTGGCTAATGATGAGCTGGTTACACACCGTATCATCAAAAAAGATCAGTCTGAATATACCTTTCAGGGCGATGCAAACGATAATCCAGATGCTCGTACAGTTACACAGGATCAAATTGTTGGAAAGTATCTTTTCAGCATTCCAAAAGTTGGATTTCTAATTTCAGCTTTGGGCAAAAAAGGGATGCCTGTGATAATTGCATGGATTATCATTCTGAACATAATGAGCCTTATTCTGGAGAGTACCTGTTCTTCAGGAGATAAGAAAAAGACAGCAGAGCCTCAAAATGAGGATTGAAATAAAAAAATTTAGAGAGGAGAGCGTATCCTTATCTGCTGTAATAAAGGATATGCGAAAAAGAGCAATGAATAAGAAAAAAGCATTAACAACAATGGCTGCATGTGGACTTGTAGCAGCACTTGGTGTAGGAGGCACAATGGCTTACCTGACCGATTCTGAGCAGACTACCAACACTTTCACCATCGGCAAAGTAAAAATCGATGTGCAGGAGCCGGGTTGGGATACAACCGATAAAAACAACAACAATATCCCGGATAAAGCCGAGGATGTTGTTCCGAATCAGGAACTGGCAAAGAACCCGCTGATCGAAAACACCGGATCGAACAGCGCAGTAGTATTCCTCAAAGTTACCGTTCCGACCAAATATGTTACCCAGGTTGCTGATGACGGCACTGTAAGCAAAGACGGCCGTAAGAGCCAGGAGATCTTCTACTTCAAAGATGTTGCTGATGCTCAGAATCAGGAAAGAAACAACTTCGATGCGAACTGGCAGGAACTGGTTGACGAAGAGGTTCAGGATACCGGCGCAACAGCTTCGAAAGACGGTGTTCGTACTTACGTCTTTGGTTATAAAACCAAACTGCTGAAAGGACAGAAGACATCTTCTCTGTTCGATAAGATCCAGATGAAAAACGTCATCGAGGACGAAATTCTTCCGGATTCCGCAAACGACATCAAGGTTGAAGGCTTTGCAATCCAGTCCGAGGAGATCCTGGATAAGACCGGAAAAGATCTGACCGATGAGCTGACCACAGCAAATCTGAAGACCATCTACGACATCTTCATCAAACAGGGAACAAGCTACGATGCAGCTCACGGTACGACTACCGGACATGACTACAGCGGCAACGAAAAAGACGCGAACACCAACAACAGCAAAGATGTTCATGGCAACAATCGCTAATCAGCGGCGCGCCGCCTGCAATTTTGAAATAATTTTTTAATTCCTCTCAAAAGGCAGACCTTGAACCGTCTGCCTTTTTTGGGAAAGAGAAAGAGGAGAGTGGATATGAGTAAAAAAAGAATGCAAATTTCAGCTACATTACTTGGCATTCTGCTTTCAGCAGGAACGTTTGCCAGTGCATATCCTGTATTCGCCGCACAGTCCGAAGTGTCTGTGGAAAACAATGTAGACATTGGCAATATCAATATCAGTCTGGAAAAACATGGCTTAGACGAAAAGGGAGAAAAAACTGATTTCGATGATGCGCAGGTGGTTGTCCCGGGACAGGTAGTCGATGAGTTAGTTGATATCTTCAATCTGGCCAATGATGCATGGGTGCGAATGAAGGTCACATTTGATGATTCGACCATCGATGGCAATATGCTGGATGATTCACTGCTGAATCTGGGCGAAGACTGGGTTAAATGTGGTGATTATTATTACTGCACAAAGCCTGTAAAGCATGGTGAATCAGCAGAATTTCTGAAATCCGTCAGCATTCCTGCAGAATGGACAGAAGCTCTTTCAGAAAAAGATCTGAAAATCAATTTTACTGCGGATGCGGTTCAGGAAAAGAATTTTACTCCGAATTTCAAATCCGATGATCCGTGGTTTGGCACTGTTATCGAACAGAGTGTAACGGATGCATATACAGTTCCAGTTACCAGCAATAATCCGTTTTCCGTTGTATATGAAGGCGGAGCTGCTGGGCTGGTTAAGGTAGGAAATGACTTCTTCTCCAATTGGGGAACACTTATGCCGGGTGATGTAGTATCTGGAAAAGCCACAATTTCCAACAAATACGCCCAGTCTGTTAAGATCTATTTCCAGACGGACACGATTGCAGATGATAATCTGCTCCAGAAACTGCACCTGAAGATCGCTTGCGACGGACAGACATTATACGATGGCAGCATGGCTGGTGAGATCACTAATAAAGTATTATTAGGCGATTTTGCACAGGGCAGCTCCAAAGATCTTACTTACACGCTTACAGTTCCAGCAGAACTGGACAACCAGTATGCGATGAATAAAACCAAGACCAAATGGATTTTCACTGCTGAATTACCGGAAACTCCAAATAAGACAGTTGCAACGGGAGATTCTTCTCTTCCATCCGCATTTGCCGGATTAAGCGTTTCTCTCGGCGCAGCCGGAATCATTATGCTTTCAGCATCAACGAAAAGGAGAAAAGGCAATGAAGAAAATTAACGAAAAAATCAAAAAAGCTCTTTCGTTTCTTCTGATTCTTACTATGGCCATGACATCTGTCGGGGTCAGCACTTTCTCCGCCTTTGCGGATTCAGAAGATGGAACGGGAACAACAGAGCTGAATCTCGATACGGATGCAGAGAACACCGCATCGGATGATACCGTAGATCTTGCTTTTCAGACCGATGGGCATGGAAAATTTCTGATCAACGGTGAAGATAAAACCAATCAGACAATTACTGTAAATAAGGGAACAGAAGTCACTTATGAGGTAACTGCTGATGATGGATATCAGATCCAGAAAATCCGTACATCATATGCTGATGGCACAGAAACGGAAGTAGAAAGCAAAGAATCCGATCTTACGCAGAATGTTGTTGCAGATCAGTCGCTTACGCTTTCTGCTGAATTTGCCGAAAAGCAGGAAGAAGATACTCCGGCAACCGTAACGACTCCGGCTCCTGTAGTGGTTACAACTCCGGAGGATGACAAAAACACTGCTAAAGAAGATGATACTAAAACTTCTGCAGACACTACAACCTCTTCGTCAGAAGAAAATGTTAAGTATAATAACAGACTTTCTGATGTTACCGCCGACTGGGGTGAAAATGAGTTCTTAAAAGAACATTTAAGCGCCAGTGATCTTATTGAATTAAGCAATGGAATCAGTCTTTTCGCAAGCAGATCCGGGAAAGTTTCCGCAGGTATGGATGGTCTTAATTCTGTTGCAACCGCGAAAAAAGGAAGTATTGTTACTAAGAATACACCAATTGACGGAAATTATTATTTTACCCCAATTATCGGTAGCAAAACAAAAATCACTTTTGGTACAACCGATAGCAATTATACATGGGATAATGAATTTTGTAAAAACGCCCAATATTATTCTAAAGCTATTTCCAATTGGTGGGCGCCACAGGCTGATACGACCAACTGGAGTAATACACGTTCTTTTATTCCGCATGATGGAGCGCAAGGTCATCTGTATGCAGAATATACCAATGTGGGATATTATGATGGTTCTCCGGTCAACATGAAGATCTGGTTCTTGGATTGGCAAAATACAGTGGTTCCGGATGAATACAAAGCACCACACAAACCAGCTATCGGAGATGACATCGATGCCGTTATTGTTTCTCTTGGCCCGAATAACTCCAACGATTTATCCAAAGGATATACTCCGTTAATCGATATCAAAGGTTTAAAATGGATTAAAGTCAAGTTTGCATATTACAAACAGAATGGAGATCCTATCTCCTTAAAGGGTCATTTTACCATGTCCGACCTTGACTTTGCGCAGGGCTTCCATATTCAGGAAAAAGTAGAAAATATTTATTTGACACAGGAAGCAGACGATCGTCTGGTGTATGATCCGCGAACAGACGCTATCTGGTCTGCTAGAAGCGGTGGTGAAAGTGATGGAGGAACAACTCCTGATAATTCAAATGGCTGGGTAACATATACCTTTGAAGGAGACAGCCAGACCGTTATCTTCTATAATGGAGGCACGATTAGTAATGTTACAGGTCCTGGAGGAGGATTAAAAGAGGAAGGAATCCAAAAATATCCAGATTCATTTTATCATGGAGAAGGTTCCAAATTTAATGGATGGGAAGGCTCGTCCAACACAACGTCAGCATCACAGAATACTTGGTATACTTCAGAATTTGGTTATACATCCGAATATGTTGGCTCAATGTCGAAAGTAGGTGTGCTTCGTATCAATAAAACTGACTCTGACTCAGGTGCAGTCTTAAAAGGTGCGAAATTTACCGTTTACAAATGGAAGAACAGTAAATGGCAGACCTACGCCAATATGAACTGGGTAGAAGCAGATAAGTGCTACTTACTTAACAACATTCAGGGCGATGAAGCAGATGGCAACAAATTCAAAGTTGTCGAAACACAGAACCCTGACGGTTACACCGGAACTTTTTCACAGGAGTTTACCGTTGACCAGGCTGGTGTAAAAACAATTGTTTTGGATGCCAAGAATACACAGGATACCTTCAAAGTAACTGTAAATAAGGTATCCGGCAATACAACGATTACAGCAAATAACGGAAACTATGCACTGAAAAACGCCAAATTTGAGATTTATGCTTCCGATAAGACAACAAAAGTAGCCGATACTTATACCGACGAGAACGGTTCTTTCTCTGTTAAGCTGAAAAATGGAACCTATTGGTTACATGAAACCATTGCTTCTCAGGGATATTCGCTTGCAGAAGATCAGCAGTTTACGGTAGACAAAAAAGACCTTTCCGTTACCGTAAAAGAACCACCGAAAACCGGAACAATCAATCTTGTTAAGAAATCCACCACCGATCTGCATTCGGACTACGAATCCTACTATTTAAAAGGTGCTGAATACGGCGTTTACAATGCCGCCGGCACAAAGGTGGGAACCATCGTTACAGATGCGGAAGGAAAAGGATCTTTATCGAACCTGCCATTAGGAACATATACTCTGAAAGAGTTAAAAGCTCCGGCTGGATATTATCTTTCCACCGATACACTGACAGCAACTCTGACCTCCAGTGTCGTAACTGCCAACGTGACAGGTAAGGATAAACCGGGACAGGTTCCTGCTCCAGAAGTTATTCTCGAAAAAGTGGATGCAGAAACAGGACTTGCAAAACCACAAGGAGCAGGCTCCTTACAGGGTGCGGAATATACCATGAAATATTATGATGTAGTGTCCACAACCGATCCGACAGCTTCCGGCAGAAAAGCAAAATATACATGGGTATTAAAAACGGATGCAAAAGGTCAGATCAAACTGGATGCAGATCATCTGGTAAGCGGGCCGGACTTCTATAAGGAGAACGGAAAAGTTGTATTCCCAGTTGGAACCACAACATTCCAGGAAACCAAGGCTCCAAAAGGATATCAGTTGGATTCTAATGTATATGTTATGAACTCCGTGATCGAAAATGATAAGGCTGTATTGAAAAATAAGCCAGTATCAAAAGAAAAGCCGTACAGAGGTTACATTCGTTTCAATAAAACAGATGAGAAAAACAAGGCCATGGCCAATATTCCATTTAAAATCACGAGTAAAACAACTGGCGAGTCACACATTGTGAATACTGCCAGTGATGGTTATATCTATGGAAAAGATGTGAATTTTGGAAGTGGTAAAGGATTCTTATATGATACCTATCTCGTCGAGGAACAGTCCTGCGCAGCGAATAAAGGTTATATTTTGGAGTCTTTTGAAGTGACCATTAATGAAAATGGAGCGACCGTAGATAAAGGTACTCTTCAGAACTTACCTAAAACTAAGCAGATCACACTTACAAAACGTATCAAAGCATCTGATATCAACTTCAAAAACGGTGATCCAATCTTTATTCTTAAACTGACGGGTACCGATTATGCGGGAAAATCACACACCTATTATCGACAGGTACGATTTGATGCTGCCACCGTTAAGAAAAACACCGGATCAGACGGATATGTATCTCTGTCAGAGGTCTTTAAGGATATTCCGATGGGAGATTATGTTGCAACTGAGGAAGAAACAGGACGATATAGGTTGTCTACGCTTACCTCTCAAGGCGGTACAGTTTCCGGAGAACATGTAACTTTCAACATGACACCAGATAACGATACTTACAACGCAACATTCACCAACTTCAAGTACGATTGGCAATACTATACACACACTGATGTTGTCGATAACAAACTGCAGTCTGTTAAAGACAATAGTGTGAAGTATACGTTTACCGCAAGATGGATTGGTAGTAGTCCCGTATCTGGCGGATCTTCGGTAGATAAAAATCAAATTGAAGCTACATTGACTACCAATGACGGAACCAAGGATTCCAGCGTTATTGTAGATGCAAGCACCTACACGACAAGTATTCAGACGTTCCCGAATAGTAGCGGCAATTGCACGGTAACTGTCACTTACAATAAAGATGGCGTTAAATTAACAGCCACGTTTACCGTACCCGTTAAGGCGAAATGATTTTGGAGGACACAAAGATGAAGAAAGTAAAAGGTAAGAAACGGTTTTTCCTCATTACTTGTTTGATGCTTCTTTGTGCTGTCGCTGGAATTGGTGGAGTGCTTGCGTACTTCACCGATTCTGAGCAGACAAATAATAAGCTCAAAGTGGCTGTGAATGATACCAGCATCGAAGAGGTTTTTCCAGATCCGAGTTTTAAACCCGGAAGCGTAGTAAAAAAAGAGGTTCGTGTCACAAATAATGGCAGCGATACATATGTTCGTATGCAGGTTTTATTTTCAGACAATGACATGCAGCAGTATTGTACTGTAAACTGGAATACAACCGACTGGGAATTAAAAAGCGATGGCTACTATTATTATAAGAAGATTCTCCCCAAAGGATCTAAAACAACACCACTGTTTACTACAGTAACTGTTTCGAAAAATGCGCCAGAAGATGAGATGAAAGATTTTGATATCATCGTCCGCGAGGAAAGTCTGCAGGTTGGATATTTCAAATCTGCGGATGAAGCATGGAGTGCATACAAAAAGAACAAATAAGTAAGTGGATTATTGGCAGGATTTTTACCACGACATGATAGAAGTTCTGCCAATTTTTTGCTAAAATACAATCAAGTGATTGCCTTTGCAAGGTCAAAGTGGTACACTTAATACAATCATTGTGGAAAACAGCGGTTTTGTAATAATGATTAATTTCTATTTTTTTTCGTACGTGAAAATTCATTTGAATTTTTTTTGTCATACTATGAATGTAGACAAAAACGAATCTAAATGGAATAGGATCGTTGGTTATCAAAATTGCTAAGTACAGGAGGAAATAGGACAATGAAAAAAGAAAAAGTAGTTGCAACTCTGGCTATGGGTGTTGTTGCAGGTGGTGTGGCAGTTGGAGGAACATCCACTGTTCATGCTGAAACATTAGATGAAAATACTGAAAACACCGTACAGGCTCCAGAAGAAACCGAAGCTCCGGCAGACCCGGAAACCAAAGAAGAAGCCAAGGATCAGCTGGATCAGGCGCAGGAAAAGGAAAACGAAGCAAAACAGGATTCCGATCAGGCCAAAGCAGATTATGATGCCGCTAAAGAGGACGAAGATAAAAAGCAGGCTGAGGCCGATCAGACGCAGAAAGATATCGACCAGGCTGAAAAAGATGCACAGGATGCTTTCGATCAGGCGCAGAAAGATGCACAGGATGCTGCTGACCAGGCTAAAGCAGATGCAGATAAAGCCGCTGAGGACCAGAAAAAAGCAGAGCAGGCAGAAAAGGATGCACAGGCCGCTTTAGAAGAGCAGGAAAAGGCAGAGCAGGATGCACAGCAGAAAGCAGACCAGACCACGACCGATGAAACACAGGAAAGTGTGGATCAGAAAAAGAATGATCTGGATAAAGCAAATAAAGATCTGGAAGATGCCAAAGCAGAGGATGCCAAAAAGCAGGAAGAGCTGGATGAAGCAAAGAAAAATGAATCTTCTGCTGAGAAGGACAAGGCGGATGCACAGGACAAGGTTGATCAGGCAGAATCCGATGTAAAAGATGCAGAAAAAGACGCGGATGCTGCAAAGAAAGATGCAGAAACCGCAAAAGACCTGTATGATACCGCTTCCAATGCCGCAGATAAAGATTCCAAATATGCACAGGCGAAAAAGGATGCGGAAGAAGCAGATGCCGCTGTAAAGGCACAGCAGACCGTTACAGACAATGCGAAAAAAGATCTGGATGCCAAGAATAATGCGCTGGAAGATGCGAAAAAGGGTCTGGCAGAAGCAAAAGTGAACGCAGATGCCGCCGCACTTGCAGAACAGCAGAAAAAGGTTGATGCCGCGCAGAAAGAATATTCTGATGCCTTTGATGCGCTGATCGCAGCGAACAGCAAGCTGGACGAGCTTACCGCAGATTACCAGAAAAAAGTATCTGCCGCTGAAACTGCCAAAGCTGAGATGGATGCGGCACAGTCCAATGCAGACCAGAAAGAAAATGTACAGAATACCGCCAAAGCTGAAATGGATGCGAAGAAAGATGCAGTGTCCAAATCCGAAAGCAACATTTCAGATGCACAGAACAGCAAAGCAAATGCTGAGTCTAATGCAGAAAAAGCCAAAAATGAGCTGGATGCAGCAAAAACAGCTTTAGATGCGGCAAAAGCGGCTGCAGAAGAAGCGAAGAAGCAGGAAGCACTGGGATCAAAAGGATTCTTCGACAGTATCGGTGAGACAGCAGCATCTGATCTGTTTTCACAGGGAGATTATCCAGACAAAACCAACATGGGTGCGGAAGATGATGCAACCAGTCTGAAAAACATGCTGTACGCTCTGGATTTTATTGAAAAATCCAATGAACTCAGAAGAGCAAATAATCTGGAAGAGTTTAAAATTTCTGCAAGAGCAATGGCTGCGGCGCAGTATCAGGCAAATGCTTCTTTACATACAGAAGATCATACTTTCCAGTTCGGTTATGGTGAAAACCTTGCATGGGGAATGGATGATCCGGAAATCGCCTATATGGCATGGTATGACAGTGAAAAAGACAGCACTATTTTAAGCGAAAGACTGCATTATCTTGCTCTCGTCAGCGCCAATAACACAGTTACAGGTTTTGGACTCTGCTATAACAGAACGAATCCGGATTTATACAGTTCTTGTGAGAGTCAGGTGTTTGGCTCTGTAAACGATGAAGACGAGGGTTACTGCTACACAGTAGCTGAGTTCCGCGCTCTCCTGCAGGCCTACATTGACAAACTTACTAAAGCCCAGACAGATCTGGATAAAGCCCAGGCTGATTACGATGCGAAACTGGCGGCTTACAATGCAGCACAGGATGAAGTGGCAAAATGGGATGCACTTCTGAAACAGTATCAGAACGAGAAATCCGTCAACGAAGATGCTCTGAAACAGGCTACCGAAGCATATAACAATGCCGTACAGGAGCTGAATAAAGCAAAAGCGGATCTCGATTCCAAGACAACGGCATATGAAACAGCTCAGAATGCAGTTGCTGAGAGCGCATCTGCAGTGGATGCTGCAAAAGAAAATATCGCATCCTGCAAACAGGTATCCGACCAGAAAGAAAACGCACTTACTGCTGCAAAGGCAGAAAGAGATCAGCTTCTTGACAAGCTGACAGAATCTGTGATCGCAATGACTGGCGATAAGAATGCCAAAGTAGAAACCAACTACGAATACCATCAGGTATGCAATGAATGCGGAGAAGATTTCGGCTATGGACCGGATGCTATCGAAGCGGTTGGTGACCATTCTGCAGTAACGGGTCATTCTTACAGCTCTGTAAAGAAAGCTGTTGGATATAAGATCGTAACCGCGTCCGGAACACAGGTAATCAAGAACCTGTCCAAGACAGATGCAGACAAAGCCCTGGCAGATATCCAGAAAGCCATTGCAGACGGACAGACAGCAGTCGATGCCGCACAGGCTACATATGACAATGCTGTAAAGAAACTGGCAGCAGATCAGCAGACCGCAAAAGAAAAGAATGATTATCTGGCACAGCTGAACAAAAACATTGCCGATCTGAAAAAGGATATGGAAGCAAAACAGGCTGTTGCTGATCAGAAAGCAGCTGCTCTGAAAGAGAAACAGACCGCCCTTGCGGATGCCAAAGCAGAGCTGAAACAGAAAGAGGATGCTCTTGCGAAAGCAAAAGAATCGGTTGAAAAACTGCAGGCTGAGAAAGATACAACCGCACAGAAAGTTGCCGCTAAATCCGCGGCTGTAGCACCGCTCCAGAAAGCATACGAAGCTGCCAAAGCATCCCTGAATGCATACCAGAATGCGCAGAACGCTCTGAAAAAGGCAAAAGAAAATGTTTCCGCTGCGAAATCTGCTGTAGAAGCCGCTAAGAAAAATGTAGCTGCGAAAAAGCAGGCCGTAAAAGAGAAAGATAAGGCATACACCGATGCCTGCGGTGTTCTTGCAATTGCCAAGAATATCACACTGGCAGATGCCATGAAGACCCCGATCACAGAAGAGGGCTTCACCTATCTGAACGATTACGTAACCAAGATCAATTCTGCAAAAGCCGCTTACGAGACAGCAAAAGCTGATCTTGCCAAAGCAAAAGAGAATACGGCTGTGAAGAAAGTTGCTTATGAGGAAGCCGCTGCAAAACATGCCGAGACTCTTGCGGACCTTGTAATTGCAAAAGCAAACTATCAGAAGTTTGTAGATGCAGAGAAAAAGGCAGAGGAAGAGAAGAAAGCAGAAGAGGAGAAGAAAGCGGAAGAAGTCAAGAAAGCAGAAGAAGCCAAAAAGGCGGAAGAAGCGAAGAAGGCAGAAACCGTGAAGAAAGAACAGCAGAGCGGCGGCGCTACTCTGACCGCAAGCACTGGAAGCATTGCAAAAGACAATGAAAAAGGTACCACCATCACCAAAGCCGGAAGCGTAGCAACAGGAGATACGACCCCGATCGGCATCTTAATGGCTCTGGCGGCAGGATCTTTCGGTGTTCTGGAAGAAACCGTCCGCAGAAAAAAACGCCAGTAACACGGTGGTAATTTAAGAAATATGGAAACGAGGAACGGTATGGCTTAACGGCTATGCCGTTCTTTGCTTTTTTGTATACGTTAGAAACCCGGGCAGTTGAAGTTTGTATTGGAATAGCATCTTCCTGTAAAAAGCGCTCGTATAGAGCGTTTAGACCTTCTTCTGCGTTCGGCTAATACCCCGTGGCATCTGACAACTACACATTATTTTCGAGCAATTTAATGTGTGGTTGTCAAGAATGTTTATAAATCTAAACGTCATAGTGTTCTTCAGTTGATTTTTGTTATATGGAAGATGGGCGCAAGCAATATTAGTGGGTGATCAAGCTTTTATTTACAGGAGATATTGACAAATCTCCTGTAAATGGTATAATATGGATATCAAAAGACAAGAAAAAGGAGTGCAAACCATATGAAAACAAGAAAATCCATCAAATCAACAGTCGCAATTGGAAAGGGCATGCTGGTAGCTGCCTTGGCTCTGAACGGGTTTGAAATTAATGCTGAAAAGACATACCTCGAAGCATATCGAGATGATGTTAATTTGGTCATTTTTTTAGTTGCGAGATGCTTGTCCAATACGGAAAATAAAAAAAAGGAGTCAACAGATATATCCGCACCCAGAGCAAGTGTAAAAAAATTCTTACGCTACTGCGGCTTTGAACTTGAAGCCCTTTTAAACGGAGACATTTCGATTGAGGATCTACGAACAGATATCACAGGGGTGGAAGCTATTCCTTGCATTGCGTATTGTGTAGAAAAATATGATTATGATGATGCAGAGATTGTGATTGTGCCAGTATCTGAAGTGATCGAAAAATCTCAGCGTGGCGGAATCTTTACTGTTTCTGAGGATCGTGGAGATTTTAAATATGATTTTAACAAGGTCACTGGGAAAGCTGTTCCAAACGGAGCTTTAACGCGGAGTTTTTTTTATGTGGAAAATTTTAGTAGTATTCCCGAAAATTCTTAAATTGCATAGTATGGTGTCCTAAATATAGACGAAAAGTATTAACCAATGGTGTAGATACCAGGTTGAAGGAACTGCTCACAGAGTATGCTGCAAATCTTTCTGTAGAGATTCTGGAAATGGAAATCATGCCGGATCATGTTCATATGCTGCTGGAAGTAGACCCTCAGTTTGGTATTCACAAAGCCGTAAAATCTTTCAAAGGCTATACTTCCAGAATTTTAAGACAGGAATTTCCATATCTTAAAACTAAGATGCCGACGCTTTGGACAAATAGCTATTTTGTATCTACCGTTGGCGGTGCCCCGCTGGAAGCAGTAAAACAGTATATCGAAAACCAGAAAACATCGCAGAGACAAAAGGATAAGATGGGCTAATGCAAAAAGGGATCAAATTCAGAATCTACCCGAACAGAGAACAGAAAAACTTCATCCACCAGACGCTGGGATGCTGCCGGCTGATCTACAACCGGGGACTTGCCATGCGCAAGGAAAGCTATGAAGAAGGGAAGAAGATTGGATATACCCAGACTTCCGCCATGCTGACCGAACTGAAAAGACAGGAGGAGTTTGCTTTTTTGAAAGCAGCAGATTCCATTGCCTTACAGCAGTCTCTGCGGGATCTCGACCGGAGCTTTGTGAATTTCTTTCAAAAACGTGCTTCCTATCCAACCTTCAAGAGCAAACATAACCGGTTCCAGTCATACAGAACGGTAAATCAAAAAGATAATATCCGTATTGTGGGAAGATATATCAAACTTCCGAAACTTGGATTTGTCAAAATACGCCAGTCGATGGAAGTGGGAAAAATTAATCACGTAACCATTGAGTACACACTGGCCGGAAAATATTTTGCAGTCTTAAATGTTGATTTCGAACCGGAACCACGCCCAAATGCTGGAGGAACGATTGGAATTGATGTCGGAATCAAAGCATTCTATTCTGACAGCAATGGAAATACGGTATCAAATCCCAGATATCTGGAACGCTCCATGCGAAAACTCATAAGAGAACAGCGCAGACTTTCCCGGAAGCAGAAAGATTCCCATAACCGCGGGAAGCAGCGGCTCAGGGTAGCCAGAGTGCATGAGAAAATAGCCAATCAGCGGAATGATTTCCTGCAGAAACAGTCAACGATGCTGGTGCGCGAAAACCAAACCATCTGTATCGAGGATCTGAACGTGAAGGGAATGATCCGGAACCATAAACTGGCAAAATCCATAGCAAGTGTTTCCTGGGCAAAGTTTTTCAAAATGCTGGAATATAAAGCCAGCTGGTATGGAAATGAAATTCAAAGAGTACCAACGATGTATCCGAGCAGTCAAACCTGCAGCTCTTGCGGCTACAGAAATCCACGGATAAAAAATCTGAGCATTCGTATCTGGGAGTGCCCGAAATGCCATGCAGTTCATGACCGGGATACGAATGCAGGCATTAATATTCTGAAAAAAGCACTGCAGATGCAGTCTGCATAAAGATGAAAAGCTGTACCGTAGGGCATACGGGAACAGGATAAACATAGCTTGTGGACACTGTGTAAGACATTGCAGTACCGTAAGGTATTCGTCAATGCAGTGGTGGAAGAAACAAGAATCCCCCTGCTTTAGCTGTGGGGAGTGTCAAGTCTGCGTCTCAAATACGCTGCTTCTTTTTCATACTCTGTAATGGAAAACCAAGGAAAATCTCTTTTTACCTCTCTCATAGCGCTGCCTCCTGTGCATTACGATACAATCGGTTGATTCTTCCTGATTGCGGAAATGATTTTTCAGACACGCTCTGGCTTCTCTTCGGAAAAAGAAAGTAATAGCCACCAAAAATATCGGAAAAACTTTGTGAAAAAATAGAATTGTGTTTTGCAAGGGTCCCATGTAAAATAGCGGGCAGGAGGAGAAAGAGAGAAAAGGAGATTCTTAATCTTATGGGAACAAATGAAAAGAATATGACTGCGGGATCCCCCGGAAAACTGATCATAACGTTTGCCATACCATTGATGCTCGGAAATATTTTCCAGCAGTTTTATACGATGGCGGACACCATGATTGTTGGCCGGGTGGTAGGAGTAGAAGCGTTGGCGGCAGTAGGCGCCGGAGACTGGCTGGTCTGGCTGGTGCTGGGCATCATGACAGGTATCACACAGGGCTTTTCGATTCTTGTATCGCAGTACTATGGAGCAGGGGAAAAGGAAAATCTGAAATGTGCGGTGGCGAAAAGCTATATTATGACAGCATTACTGTCTGTGATTGTACTCGCGGTAAGTGAAGGAGCAGTTTATCACGTTCTTTTATTTTTGCAGACACCGGATAATGTTATTGATCTGACGATGCTATATTTGCGGCTGATTTTTGCGGGAGTCCCGATTATAGCTGCCTATAATATCTTTGCGGCGATCCTGAGGGCACTTGGAAACAGCAGATCTCCACTGATTGCAATGACAGTGGCAGCAGTGATCAATGTGGGACTTGACCTGCTGTTTGTGGCAGTTTTTGGCTGGGGCGTAGCCGGAGCAGCCGTGGCGACTGTTATTGCACAGGGATTTTCAGCCTTGTACTGTCTGCTTGTATTACGGAAAATCAGGGATATCCGACTGGAAAAGGAGGATTTTTACAGGCAGCCGTCTATGAGTCTGCGGCTTTTGAAGCTGGGTACTCCTCTTGCCATACAGAACGTGATCATTTCTGTGGGAGGACTTACGGTGCAGTATGTGATCAATGGCTTTGGCTTTCTGTTTGTAGCCGGATTTACGGCAACGAACAAGCTGTATGGAATTTTGGAGATGGCAGCCGTTTCCTATGGATATGCGATTACAACGTATGTAGGGCAGAATCTTGGCGCAAAGAAATATCAGAGAATCCGAAAAGGTGTGCGCAGCGGTACGTATATGGCAGTACTCACTTCTGTTTTCATTTCCGGTATGATGGTGCTGATTGGACGTAATATATTGTCTCTGTTTGTATCCGGTGAACCGGAGCAGATCAGACAGGTGTTAGATATTGCATATAAGTATTTGTTTATCATGGCTGTCTTTTTGTGGATACTGTATTTGCTGCATGTGTATCGTTCCGCGATCCAGGGGCTGGGCAATACTTTGATTCCGCTTGCCAGCGGCATTGCGGAATTTGTGATGCGTGTCAGCGTTGCGCTGCTGCTGCCGAAATGGATCGGCGAAGAGGGAATATACTATGCCGAGATCTGTGCATGGAGCAGTGCAGCTGTTTTACTGATCATAAGCTATATGATTCTGATGCGAAAATATAAAGATGCTAAAACGTCAGAAAGCTGATGCAGTCTCGCCTGCAAGAGGATTTTAGAGCTCTTACCCCGCTTAAAGCATAAGTAAGAAATAATACAAAAAAAGCAGTGCTGCAGAACGCAAACTACAGGAAACAGATGGGAAGGCGTACCCGAGGTACGACAAAAATCTGTCATGCAGTAATTTGCGCTCTGTGGGACTGCTTTTTTGCATGATTCTTGGAGTTTTGGGGAATTACGACAAGAAACAACCAAAAATTTCAATAACTAATCCAAAAATATTCTATTTTTTTTCAGGCCTCTTGTGATTATAATGAATTCATCAGCTAGGAACGAAGCGAATCTAGCAAAATCACCAAACGGGAGGAATAAAAATGAAAAGAAAAGCATTAGCAGCAATTATGGCAGTAGCTATGGCAGTATCCATGGCTGGTTGTGGAGGATCCACATCAGAGTCTAAAGATTCTACCCAGAAAACAGAAACAGCAGATTCTACGGCATCAACGGGCGGAAGCGTAGAAAACAAGGACAAACCTCTGTGCTGGTTCAACCGTCAGCCATCCAGCAGTGCTACCGGCGAACTGGACAAAGATGCTCTGAACTTCAACGGAAATACTTATTATGTAGGTTTCGATGCAAATCAGGGTGCTGAGCTGCAGGGACAGATGGTTCTGGATTACATCAAGAAAAACGCAGACACGATCGACAGAAACGGTGACGGCGTAATCGGATATGTTCTGGCAATCGGTGATATCGGACATAACGATTCTATCGCCCGTACACGTGGTGTTCGTTCCGCACTTGGAACAGGTGTAGATGCAGACGGCGGAGTAGATTCTACACCGGCCGGAACAAACGTAGACGGAAAAGCAAAGGTTGTGCAGGATGCAACTCTGGATGTAGACGGAAAAACATATACCATCCGTGAGCTGGCTTCTCAGGAAATGAAAAACTCAGCAGGTGCAACATGGGATGCTGCAACAGCTGGTAACGCGATCGGAACATGGACAGCTTCCTTCGGTGATCAGATCGATGTTGTAGTTTCCAACAACGATGGTATGGGAATGTCAATGTTCAATGCATGGGCAAAAGACAACAAAGTTCCTACCTTCGGTTATGATGCAAACAGCGATGCTGTAGCAGCAATCGGTGAAGGATATGGCGGAACAATTTCTCAGCATGCAGACGTTCAGGCTTACCTGACACTGAGAGTTCTGCGTAACGCACTGGACGGTGTAGATATCAATACCGGTATCGGTACAGCAGATGAAGCCGGCAACTGCCTGACAGAGGGTGAAGATTACAGATACAGCGAAGAAGAGAGATCTTACTACGCATTAAATATTGCTGTAACAGCCGATAACTACAACGATTTCACAGATTCTACAAAAGTTTACGACAAGGTTGCAAAACAGCTGGATGAAAGCAAGAGCCCATCCAAAAAAGTATGGCTGAATATCTACAACGCATCGGATAACTTCCTGAGCTCTACCTATCAGCCTCTGCTGGAGAAATATGATGATCTGCTGAACCTGAAGGTAGATTACATCGGTGGAGACGGACAGACAGAGTCCAATATCACAAACCGTCTTGGAAACCCGAGCGAGTATGATGCTTTTGCAATTAACATGGTTAAGACCGATAATGCGGCAGCATATACATCACTTCTCTCCAAATAATTTAGAGACAGAATAAAAGTGTAAATGGCAACGATTCAGAGCCATGCGAAATCGAGATGAGGTTTCTGAATCGTTACCGTAAATGAATGAAATTATAGAGGGGTGTCAGCAATGATACCCTTCTTTACTAAGAAAAGGAAGCGCAGCTATGACAGAAGATAAGAATAAATATATCTTATCGATTAACGGCATGAGCAAATCGTTCGGTAGAAATAAGGTTCTGAAACATATCAGCATGAATGTCAAACCTGGAACCATTATGGGACTGATGGGTGAAAACGGTGCCGGAAAATCGACAATGATGAAATGCCTCTTTGGAACCTATCAGAAAGATGAAGGAACCATCGTACTGGACGGAAAAGAAGTGAATTTCTCCGGTCCGAAGGATGCACTGGAAAACGGAGTGGCAATGGTACACCAGGAGTTGAACCAGTGTCTTGAAAGAAGTGTTGTAGATAACATGTTCCTTGGAAGATACCCAAAGAATTCCGTTGGAGTGATCGACGAAGGAAGAATGAAAAAAGAAACATCAGACCTGTTCAGAAAGCTGGGAATTACAGTTGATCTGACGCAGCCAATGAAGAAAATGTCTGTATCTCAGAGGCAGATGTGTGAGATCGCAAAAGCGATTTCCTATCATTCAAAAGTCATTGTACTGGATGAACCTACATCATCCCTGACTGCACCGGAGGTTGAAAAGCTCTTTAAGATGATGCGTCAGCTGAAGGCACAGGGAATTGCCCTGATCTACATTTCACATAAAATGGATGAAATATTTGAAATCTGCGATGAAATATCCGTATTGCGAGACGGAAGCCTGGTCATGACCAAGCCAAGTAAAGAAACGGATATGAACGAACTGATCGCCGCCATGGTTGGACGTTCTCTGGACAACAGATTTCCGCCTGTAGACAATACACCGGGAGAAACGATTCTCTCCGTACAGAATATATCAACAAAATATGCACCGAAACTGCAGAATATTTCTTTTGATATTAAAAAAGGAGAAATTTTCGGATTCTATGGTCTGGTCGGTGCCGGTCGTACCGAACTTCTGGAGACCATCTTCGGAATTCGTACAAGAGCAGAAGGAAATATCGTATATGACGGAAAGGTACTGAACTTCTCCTCCCCGAAGGATGCCATGGATCACGGATTTGCTCTGATTACAGAGGAAAGAAAAGCCAATGGTCTGTTCCTGAAGGGCGATATTACATTCAATACTACCATTGCGAATATGAAGCATTATAAGAGCGGAATCGCATTGTCGCATGACAAGATGGTGCGTGCAACGGCTGAAGAAATCAAGATCATGCATACAAAATGTATGGGACCGGATGATATGATCGCCAACCTTTCCGGTGGTAATCAGCAGAAGGTTATCTTTGGTAAATGGCTGGAACGTTCACCGAGCGTATTCATGATGGATGACCCGACACGAGGAATTGATGTTGGAGCAAAATATGAAATCTATGAACTGATTATCAATATGGCGAAACAGGGAAAAACAATCATCGTTGTTTCTTCCGAAATGCCGGAGATTCTTGGTATTACCAACCGAATCGGTGTTATGTCTAACGGACGTCTGGCCGGAATCGTAAATACCAAAGAAACAAACCAGGAAGAATTATTGAGACTCAGTGCTAAATACCTGTAACAGGAGGAAAATTGGAAATGGCAGAAAACAGCGTTATTATTTCGTCGGAAGAAGAAGCAAAGCTTTTGAAGCCGATCGATGAATATGTGGAAGAAATCCAGAAAAAAATCGATGCATTACGTGCAGACGGCTTTGACAAAGTGAGCGATCTGAAAAAACAGATCGCGATCGCAAAAGAAAACAAGAACTTATCCGCAACACAGAGAGATAAGATCATTGAAAACAGCAAAAAAGAGCTGGAAAATGCAAAAAAAGTAGAAGCAGACAACAAAGAAGAAATCAAAAAGCTGATCGCAGAGGCAGAAAGCTATCTGGCTGCGCATTACAAAAAGGATTATTACGACGTAGTAAACAAAAGCTGCAAAGCTGCAAAAGCAGAAGAAAACAGCAGATATGAGAAGATCAAAGCAGATCTGAAGAGCGAGCATCAGAAAAAGGTTGCTTCTCTGAAGGATGCAGAAGAGATCAAGGCTGAGAAATATGTGCTCAAAAATAAATTGTTTGATGCACAGATGGCTCACGAATCGAAGCTTCAGGAGATCAAGGACAGAAGACATGAAGCATTCATGCATAAATATCACCTGATCGACCTGTTGCGGGCTTCCAAATTTACATTCCCGCAGCAGAGAATACAGAAACTGGAAAATTACAGATATACTTTCGATTTATCTCAGTTCCTGTACAAAAACGGTCTGTATATCGTAATCATTCTGATCTTCATCGCACTGTGTATCATCACACCGATCGTCAAAAATACACAGCTGCTGACTGTTACCAACATCCTGAATATCTTACAGCAGGCATCCCCGCGTATGTTCCTTGCACTTGGTGTTGCCGGTCTGATCCTGTTAACAGGTACCGACCTTTCCGTAGGACGTATGGTTGGTATGGGTATGGTTACAGCAACCATCATCATGCATAACGGAATCAATACAGGTGCCGTATTCGGACATGTATTTGACTTCTCCGCTATGCCTGCTACAGCGAAAGCACTGTTTGCACTGTTAATGTGTGTAATCCTTACGACAGCATTTGCCATGATTGCCGGATTCTTCATGGCGAGATTCAAAATGCATCCGTTTATCTCTACCATGGCGAACATGCTGATCATCTTCGGTCTGGTTACCTATGCGACCAAGGGTGTATCTTTCGGTGCGATTGATTCTGCCATCCCGAATACCTTCATTCCGCAGATCGGAAAATTCCCGACCATCATTCTGTGGGCTGTTGCAGCAGTTGCCATTGTATGGTTTATCTGGAACAAAACAACTTTTGGCAAAAACCTGTATGCGGTAGGCGGAAACCCGGAAGCGGCAGCAGTATCCGGTATCTCTGTATTTAAAGTAACAATGGGAGCATTTATGCTGGCAGGTATCCTGTATGGCTTCGGTTCCTGGCTGGAATGCAACCGTATGGTTGGTTCCGGTAGTGCAGCTTACGGACAGGGATGGGATATGGATGCCATCGCAGCCTGCGTAGTTGGTGGTGTATCCTTTACCGGTGGTATCGGTAAGATCTCCGGAGTTGTAACCGGTGTACTGATCTTTACCTCCCTGACATATGCCCTGACGATTCTGGGTATTGATACCAACCTTCAGTTCATCTTCGAAGGTATCATTATTCTGGCAGCCGTAACACTTGACTGTCTGAAATATGTACAGAAAAAATAATGAAAGATTCATAAACAGATAGAATATAAGACAGCCCGGTCGTCCGATGGATGACCAGGGCGGTCTTTTATTCTGTTCTGGCAAAAATTTTTGTAACTATTCATTCAGCAGAGAGCAATCTTCTGCTATAATGAAGGAACAACAACGTACTCCGGAAAACAGGGGGATAAGAATGGAACAATATAAAGTGATTCTCGTCGATGATGAAGTAGAGGTCATCGATGTTATGAAAAAAAAGATCCGCTGGAATGATCTGGGATTTGACGTAGTGGGAAGTGCCACCAACGGCGTGAAGGCTCTGGAGCTGGTGGAAAAGCTTCAGCCTGATGTGGTGCTGACGGACATTAAGATGCCTTATATGGATGGACTGGAGCTGGCAAGAAAGCTGAACCAGGACTATCCCAATATTTACATTATGCTTTGCACCGGTTTTGATGAATTCGAATATGCAAAAGAGGCCGTCCATCTGGAAATTAAGGAATATATGCTGAAACCCATCAGCGCCACCGAGCTGTCAGAAAGCCTGATGAAGCTGAAAGCCACACTGGACAGGGAACGGGAAGAAAAGTTAAATGTAAAAAAACTGGAAGACTATTTCCAGGAGGTATTACCAAAGCTGCAGTCCAATTTCTTCATTTCCCTGATTGAAGGAAGAGTCAGAGAAGAGGACTATGAACGATTCCTTTTGGATTATCAGGTGGATATGAAGGGACCTTTGTTTTGCTGTATTATCTTTCATACCTCGGAAAATGATGTGCCGGATGGGATGAATCCCTTATTATTATCCATGTCTGTGGAACGGGAGATCAAACAGCGGCTGATGGAGAACTGTAATTGCCAGGAATTCATCTATATGGGTAATACCATTCTGATTATGGAACTCCATTCAGAAGATGAGATAGCTCAATTGACGGACAAGTGTGACCGGTTCTGCCGCTGGGCATGGAGAATTATGGGGGCGGCGGTTACCGCAGGGGTCGGAACCGTCTGCAACAATCTGTACGATATCAGTATTTCCTACGAGGGAGCCAGAGAGGCGGTATCCTACCGTGTCCTGTACGGAACGAAACGAGCCATCAATATCGCAGAGATCGTTCCCAAAGAGTCAAAAAAGGCGGTTCCCTTAGAAGAAACAAAGATGCAGGAGCTGTTTCGTGCCATCCATGTAGGGGATCAGGAAAAGATCCGGAAAGAAGCCATCAAAGAGACAGAAAAGCTCCATAAGAATGCAGCCACCATCAGCCAGTACAATCTGGCCACCATGGAGATTGTCAGCGGCTTTTTCAAATTTTGTGCCAATAATTCCATGGATTTCAATGAAATTTCCGGAAATGTACAGAATCTTTACGAAAGAGTGACTCAGCTGGATGAAAGCTCTATGACAAACTGGATCATCAATATGTCTATGGCGATCAGCGAAAAACTGAGAAGTACCAGAAACAGTACCTCCAGACGGATCATCACCGATGCGCAGAACATCGTAAAAGACAGATATATGGAACCGGCGCTCTCGCTGGATGATGTGTGCGCAGATCTTGGGGTGTCCAATTCTTACTTTTCGTCCATCTTTAAAAAGGAGACCGGTCAGTCCTTTGTCTCCTATCTTACCGATTACCGAATGGACCGGGCAGAAGAAATGGTGCTGAACACCGATGAAAAAAGCTATAAGATCGCAGAAAAAGTAGGATATCAGGATGCGAACTACTTCAGCTATGTATTCAAAAAGAAATTCGGTGTTTCCCCTTCCAAATACAGAGCTTCCGGAAAATAAAAAGACGGAAAGCAGAAAGAGCAAGCACAGAAAGACTCCGAGAGTACATCAGGCAGAAAAGAGGGAACAGGTGAAAGGGAAAATACATGAAAGATAGAAAAAGAAATCCGGATTCCCGGAAGAATATCGTATTTAACATACAGTCGATCATCCTGTCTGTCCTTATGGCGATTTCACTGGTTACGATCATTGTAATGGGATTGCTGCTTTACCATCGATTCAAGCTGGCTCTGGAAAAAACAGCGGTAGACAACACGGAAGCTACCGTGGAGGCTACCGTAGACCGGTTAAATGCAGATCTGCTGGATATCCGGCAGATCCTGAACGGGGCAAACTACAACGTAGTCCAGCAGTTTGATATATCCAGCCGGGAATTCTCGGAGCAGTTCAGTCTGCTCTATGAGACCAATTCCGATAAGATTCAGAGCCTGGCTTTGTATGACCCAAAAGGAAATCTGATTGCATCGGAGCCGGTGGCGGCAGAAAAGAAAAATGTGAAGGTGCAGACGCAGGAATGGTATAAAAATGCGGAAGATGCCATTGAAAATATACACTTTTCCACACCGCATATCCAGGAGCTGTTTGAGGACGGCTCTTATCGGTACCAATGGGTCGTTTCCCTGAGCAGGTATGTAGATGTCAACAAGGGAGAGACACCGGAAACCGGTATTCTTTTACTGGATATGAAATATTCTGTGATCAGGGACGTGATGAAGCAGATCAATGACTGTTCCGGCGGAATCTACTATTATCTGACCAGTCAGGACGGAGAAATGATCTACCATCCCCGGGGAACGGAATTAAACCGCGGATTATTTGAAGAAAACAGTCTGGAAGCGGCAAAATACGAGGACGGAACCTACGAGATCCGTTCCGGCGGTCAGAACGAGACCGTGATCGTCGGCAGCGTAGCCTATACAGGCTGGAAAATGATCGGTGTTGTGCCGGAGAGTGTGCAGGCGGCAAACTACAAGAACTTCCGTTACTATGTATTTGCTACTGTTCTGGTTCTTATGGTCATGCTTTTGGAGGGAAACCAGCTGGTTTCCCGGAAGATATCCAAACCGATCCGGGAGCTGGATGCTTCCGTCAAGGCCCACGAGGCAGGAGGAAAACCGGATATCTATATCGGCGGCTCCTCGGAGATCCGCCATCTGGGACATTCTGTGCAGAAGTCCTATGAACAGATCGAAAAACTGATGGACGAGATCATCCGGCAGCAAAATGAACGAAGAAAAAGTGAACTGGATGCCCTGCAAAGCCAGATCAATCCCCATTTTCTGTATAATACACTGGAATCCATCACGTGGATGGTGGAAGCCCAGGAAAATGAAGCAGCGGTTCGTATGATTTCTGAACTGGCAAAATTACTTCGTGTCAGCCTATCCCGCGGTAAGACCATCATTCCCATTAAGGATGAACTGCAGCACAGCAGAAGCTATATGAATATCCAGCTGGCCCGGTACAAAGAGCGGTTTAAAACAGAATTCCGAATCGAGGAAGAGATCGAAAACTGCTGCATCGTAAAGCTGGTGATCCAGCCCATCCTGGAAAATGCCATCTATTATGGCGTTGGCAATATGGATGAGGATGATGGCGGCATGATCATCGTCAGCGGAAAAAAGAAAGACGAGGACATTCTGATCACCATCGAAGACAATGGGATGGGCATGCGGGAAGAAGTCCTGGAAAATATTCTGACGGATAACAGCAAGGTTCCGAAGCATGGTTCCGGTGTGGGCGTAATCAATGTGCATTCCAGAATCCGGCTGATGTTTGGCGAAGAATACGGACTTTCCATAGAAAGCGAACCGGACGAAGGAACAAGGGTTACGATCCGTATTCCGGCAATCCCATATACACCGGAAAACGCAGAAGCATTGGAATTACAAAAATACATACAGAGGAGACCGGGCGGATGAAAAAGAACAGAATGAAATTTCTTATAATTGAGTTTCTTTTGCTGCTGCTGGCAGTATTCTTTGTATGGAAGATTTTCGATCAGAACGTAGCAGAGCCCCGGATTGCGGTGATTCTTCCGGAGTCCGGTGACAAACGCTGGGATGCCCTGATCAAGGGAATGAAGCAGGCTGCGGCAGAGAACAACGTTCATATGATCATCTGCAATACGGAAGAGATCGACGGGCCGGAGGCGGAAAGAGAATTTATCAGGGAACAGAAGGACAACGATATTGATGGCTTTATCATATATCCGGCACCCGGTCATGAGACGGAAAATATGCTGAAAAAAGAGTGTGGAAATAAACCGTATCTGCTGATTGCAGATGGTCTGGCGGTAAAAGAAGGGAAAACTGCCAGTCCCACGATCCAGCCGGATTACCGGGAGATCGGAAGATGGCTGGGAGAACGGCTGAGAACAAAAAAGCAGAAGATCGGAATTATCGCCGACTGGAAAATGTCCGAGGCTGTACAGGCGGAGATTTGTGGATTGAACGAGGCGCTGGAAGGCAGCGAAAGCAAGATCAGCTGGTGTATTTACCGGAGAAAAGAACAGGACATTGTGGAGCGGATGAAGAAGGAAACAGAGGCGGATGCTCTTGTCATCCTGGATGCAGGAATATTGGAAGAGTTTGGAGAGCAGGCAGAAAATGGAACATACGAGGGCGCGGAGCTCTATGGAGTGGGTTACAGTCTGAAGACGATTGCACTTCTGGATAACGGAAACATTCAGGGGCTGGCTGTGCCGGACGGATATGAAATCGGCTATAAAAGTGTGGAAGAAATAACCAAAAGGATCGAGCACAGGTCTTATAAAATGCAAGGATATATAACCGAATATCAGGTACTTGGCAAGGAAAATTTCTCTATGGACGAAGATTTAGAAAGGTTTTTATATTCCTATGAATAAAAAGAAAAGAAGGGTGGCAGTATTATTATCTGCCACGATAGGGAGTGCGGTGCTTGTGCTGTCGGGGTGTTCCGGCAAGTCGGACCAGACAGAGAAAACCCTGCGGGTCGGAGTGATAACCTACACGCAGGATGATCCTTTTATCAATGGACTGACGGATGAACTGAAGGCGCAGCTGAAAGCCATGGAAAACAAAGAACGAAGGATTATCGTATCGACAAAAAGCGGAAACGACGATCAGCAGGAACAGAACGAAAAGGTGGAAGAGATGATTGATGCCGGCTGTGATGTGCTCTGTATCAATCTTGTGGACCGGACAGCTCCGTCCCGGATCATCCGAATGGCAAGGAATGAAGACATTCCTGTGATCTTCTTTAACAGGGAACCGGTAAGAGAAGACCTGATGCAGTGGGAAAAGCTGTATTATGTGGGCTGTGATGCAGAACAGTCCGGGATCATGCAGGGTGAGATCGCAGCAGAATACATCAACAGCCATCCGGAAGTCGATAAAAACAAGGACGGAAAGATCCAATATGTGCTTCTGGAAGGAGAAGCGGGCCATCAGGATGCCATCAGCAGAACGGAATATTCCGTAAAGACACTGATGAAAAAAGATGTTATACTGGAAAAGCTAAGTTATCAGTTAGCGGACTGGAACCGGGGACAGGCGGAAAACCGCATGAACCGTCTGATCAGCCAGTGCGGAAAAAAGATTGAACTTGTTATGTCCAACAACGATGAGATGGCACTTGGGGCTGTGGAGGCCTATCGGAAAGCAGGCTATGTCCGTGAAGAATGGCCGGTGATCTTCGGAATTGATGGCCTGGAAGAGGCTCTGGAAGCCGTAAAGGCAGGAGAGATGCAGGGCAGCATCCTAAATGACAGAGTGGATCAGGCAAAGAAAATGGCGAAAATGGCAGTGGAGCTGTTCGAGGGAGAGGAATTTGACCAGGAAAGCCTGAAAGAAGGCCGGTACTATTTTTCAGAATATCAGAAGGTAGACGGCAGCAACATCGATGAGTACCTGAACGCAGAAGAGACGATTTCCCACTCCGAAATGTAAGCAGGAAGACTGCGTTTGCAGGCAGAAAGAGTAAGTAAAGACGTGTCTTTATTTTAAACCAATCAAGCAAGCAGCGAAGCGGATTGCGAATATCCGACTGACAGAATGAGGAAAAACAGATGGAACATACATGGACCAAAGATTTTTATCAGGAGACAGATCCGGCGAAACGGCAGCAGATCTTAAAAGAACATATCGGAGAGGAGGAAGCCTGGGAAGAAGAATACCGGGCTCGGCTCTGGACGGTCCGATACGGACAACGCAGGCTCCAGAAGGATGAATTTGTCAAATGCCTGATGGAACTGAAGTATCTGGCGGAAGGAACCTCTCTGGATCCGGGAGGCGACAGAAGAAAGATGGGAGCCCGGATTCTCTCTACGTTGTGCCTGGCGGAAGCCATGCAGTCAGATGAGGGATACCAGAAAATTCTTGCAGATGAACTGTACAATGTATTCCTGAAATTTATTCAGGTCAGCAGAGGAGGCAGAGGATTTACCTCTCTGGTATTCGGCATGGGACAATTGTCCGAAGAAGGAATCGCGAAAAAAATCGCCGAACAGATCAGTGTGATCGTGTTCAAGGCGCCTCGCCTGCTTCACATGGAAAAAGAATTCACCCTGCTCCGGGAAGCCGCCCTCCGGGCATATCGGCAGGAGTATCCGAACAGGGAGCATTTCCTGAATAAATATTGAGGTTATTGCAGTAATGTCTGAACAGTGGCAGGCGGAAAGAGAAAGGAGAATAAAATGGAATACAGAAAATTTGACAATGTTATAGTAGCAAGGATTGACAAAGACGAGGAAATATTGGAGCAGCTGAGGGTAATTGCCATAAAGGAGAATATAAAGCTTGCCAGTGTCCAGGCTCTTGGAGCGATCAATGATTTCACAGTCGGAGTATACAAGACAGACGAAAAGAAATATTATTCAAACAGCTTCCAGGGGTATTATGAAATTACATCACTGACAGGTACAATCAATACAATGGATGGAGAATACTATGCACATCTTCATATGAGTGCCGGAAATCAGAAGGGCGAGGTGTTTGGAGGACATCTGAACAGAGCGATTGTCAGTGCAACCTGTGAGCTGGTCATCACGGTAATTGACGGAAGAGTGGACAGAGTTCATGATGAAGAAACCGGACTTAATATTTTTAAGTTTAACTGAATCAAGCAAGTAGTTCTAAGCGGATTGCGAATATCCGCTTGACTTAAAAGCCGGAGAGGAAATAGTGAGAAGCAACATCGGGATGCGGCGTAAGTGAAATCGAGATGTGATCTGAAGAGGTAATACAATTTACGAAAAAGTGGATTTTCCACATAAATACCTGAACTGGAGGTGTAGGGGCTATGATAAAAGAACATTATTCGATCCTGTTTTGCAGCTTAACGGGTAATACAAAGAAGCTGGCTGATGCAATCTATGAAACATTGCCAAAGGACAAATGCGATTATTTTGGCACAAACGATTCGCAGGTACCGCAATCCGACGTATGCTATATCGGATTTTGGACGGACAAAGGGAATGCGGATCAAAAGACATTAGAATTGCTGTCGAAATTAAAAAATAAAAAGATTTTTCTGTTTGGAACAGCTGGATTTGGCGGAAGTGATGCCTATTTTGAAAAGATTCTCGGACAAGTCAAACAGTCGATCGATGCAAGCAATACGGTCATCGGTGAGTATATGTGTCAGGGAAAGATGCCACAGTCTGTGCGCGAACGGTATATGAAAATGAAAGAAAACCCGGAACATCCGGCCAATCTTGATCTGCTGATTCAAAATTTTGACCGTGCTTTGTCGCACCCGGACAGCGAAGATTTGGAAAGACTGAAAAAGTCATTATGAGATAGAAAAGTATGTTGTGCTTGATAAAAATAATCAGATAAGAGCAAAATTCGCGAAATGATTGCAATGGATAGTAAAATGGAATAGAATGGAGAGAAAAAAGAAAGGTGTGGAAAAGGCAGGGCTGGCAAAGCATATCCGGCAGATGAGGTCATGCAGAAGTAAAAACAATGAAAACTACAACAAAACAAACTCATTTATACAGTAACACGGATCTTCGCAAACTTTTAATTCCGATCATCATTGAACAGTTACTTTCTTCCCTGATGGGAACTGTCGACACGATGATGGTCAGCAATGTCGGTTCTGCCGCAATTTCGGCAGTCTCGCTGGTGGATTCCATTAATATCTTAGTCATTCAGGCGCTTTCTGCGCTGGCGGCAGGAGGAGCGATTCTCTGTTCGCAGTATATTGGAAGCGAAAAACGGGATGGAGCAATCCGTTCGGCACAACAGGTGCTTTTTGTTATGACAGTTTTGTCCGTCGCATTATCCGCGGGCTGTCTGATTTTCCGTGTTCCGTTGCTACGTGTGATTTTCGGGGCAGTGGAAGCGGATGTTATGAAAAATTCACAGGTGTATTTCCTGTTTACGCTGCTGTCATTCCCGTTTATCGGTCTTTACGATGCGGGCGCATCGATTCTGCGGGCGCAGAACAACAGCCGCAGTCCGATGGTGATTTCGGTGATTTCCAACTTTATGAACATCGGCGGAAATGCCATTCTTATTTTCGGCTTCCACATGGGTGTCGAAGGAGCCGCGATTTCGACTTTAATTTCGCGTATTTTCTGTGCGGTTGTCGTACTGTGGAAGCTTCGGGATGAAAGCAAACCGATTTTTGTGAAGCAGTATCTTTCCGTTCGGCCGGACTTTGGTTTGATCAAAAAAATACTTTTCATCGGTATTCCATCGGGAATCGAGAACAGTATGTTCCAGTTTGGAAAGCTGGCGATTCAGTCCACTGTGTCCACACTTGGCACGGTTGCCATTGCCGCGCAGGCGATGACAAACATACTTGAGAACCTGAACGGTGTCGCTGCGATCGGTGTCGGCATCGGACTGATGACGGTAGTCGGTCAGTGTCTCGGCGCGGGCCGGAAGGATGAAGCAATCTACTATATTAAAAAACTGTGCTGGCTGTCAGAAGTGGTTATCGTTGCAAGCTGTCTGCTGGTATTTGTGCTGACAAAACCGATTACGATGATCGGTGGTATGGAAGCAGAGAGTGCAAAGCTCTGCATGCAGATGATGATCTTTATCACAATTGCAAAGCCGCTCTGCTGGGTCATGGCGTTTGTCCCGGGATACGGTATGCGGGCTGCCGGAGATGTAAAATTCTCCATGATCACATCCTGCTGTACGATGTGGCTGTGCCGTGTGAGTCTCTGTATTTACCTGTGCCGCGTATGGGGATTCGGCCCGATTGCGGTCTGGATCGGTATGGCGGCAGACTGGAGCCTGCGGTCCATTCTCTTTACCATCCGGTTCAAATCAGGAAAATGGCTGAATCACCATTTGATAGAAGAAAAGAAACAGGAGAGCTAAACATCTTCTTCCGGTAAAAAGGAAAGCGCATATGCAAGAGAGTCGTTGAGATGAGATTTTTGACCGCGGCTGGAAGCCGTACCGGATCAATCACCTGAGCTGGTGGAAAGAGGAGCTTGCATCCGAAGAAGAGATGGAAGAGGGACGGAACAATCTTGCAGCACACGACAATCGGAATGTAGATGAAAAGAAAATCCTTTTGTATGAACAGATCATTCGGGTTGTGTAGAAACAGGAAGAAAAAACTGGATTTTTCCAGTACCGGATGATAAGATAAAACTGTGTTTCGGGATGGCTTAAACATATGGAGGTGCAGGATGGAACCAATTTATTTGTCAATCCAGCAGAAAGAAACTGGCAGTCGCATCAAATCCCTTCTTCGTGAAAGCGGATACACCGTGAGAGACATTCAGAATGCCATGGGTTTTGAAAATCCACAGGCGGTCTATAAATGGATTTCCGGCAAGTGCCTGCCAAGTCTGGACAACTTTCTCATTTTAAGCAGATTATTAAACACAAGCATCGAAGATATCCTCGTCATTGACGGGGATATTCCTCGTTTCCGAAGCAAATACAGAGAAATCCGAGAAAGATTAAACCGCTGGTATAATGACAAAATCGTTATTTTGTGATACAGTGAAGAAAAAGCAGAAAAAGAACCGGTTAAAAAGGTTTTGGAAAGGAAAAACAGATGTCAGCAGGAATACGTTTTGGCTACCGCAATTTAGAACATACCCCAGAAGCAACGTTTGTCGTCAAACAGCGTGGCTTTGTTTTGATATGTTCAATTGAGAAAAGCGACAGAACGGATTCTGTGGAATATGATACGGGAGGATCAAATTAGACGACCGCATCAGACAACTGGATACGAACGAAGAGGAGCCGCTTATCTTATGTTGAACACATGGGATAGGTGGCTTTTTCTATTAAATTTTTATATCAGAACAAATTGAGAAGGGAGAAATCCGGAATGGATCAGATCAAAATCAAAGGAAAAGTAAATACAGCCATCTGCTATGCCAGGGTCGTAGAGGAGGAAGCTATAGAGCAGATCCGCCGCATGTGCGATTATCCGATGACGGAAGGCTCGCGGATCCGTATCATGCCGGATGTGCATGCGGGAAAAGGATGTACGATCGGAACAACGATGACCATCCGCGACAAGGCAGTGCCGAACGTCGTCGGCGTGGACATCGGGTGCGGCATGTACACCGTAAATCTTGGAAGAGCCGAACTTGATTTTGCAAAAATCGACGAGGCGGCACATGTTATCCCGTCCGGCATGAATGTCTGGGAGGGGAGACAGGAACGTTTTGATCTGATGACACTTGCCTGCAGCCGGGAATTAAAAGACACAAAACGCCTGGAGCGGTCGCTTGGAACCTTAGGCGGCGGCAACCATTTTATCGAGATCGATGAAGCCGCCGACAGCACAAAATATCTCGTCATCCATTCCGGCTCGCGGAATCTCGGAAAACAGGTGGCAGAGTATTACCAGAATCTGGCAGTGCGGCTGGACCGCGGTTATGACGAGTACCTGGAAAAACGCGAGGAGCTCATACGCACCTACAAAGAGCAGGGCCGCAGAAAGGAAATCCAGGAGGCGTTAAAACAGCTGCAGTGGAAACCGGACGAAGCGCAGATGCCGGAGGATCTCTGCTATCTGACTGGAAAATATCTGGAAGCCTATCTGCACGACGTGGAGATCTGCCAGCAGTTTGCACGCCGGAACCGGGAAAAAATGGCGGAAATCCTGCTGGAACGAACCGGCCTTACCGGCACCGATGCGTTCCACACGATTCATAACTATATCGACACAAACGAGATGATACTCCGAAAAGGCGCAATCGCAGCGCACAAAGGAGAACGAGTGCTGATTCCGATCAATATGCGCGACGGCAGTATTCTCGCCGTCGGGAAAGGAAATCCGGAGTGGAACGATTCTGCCCCGCACGGAGCCGGACGGCTGATGTCGCGCAAAAAAGCGAAGGAAACCCTGGCACTGGAGGAATACCGGAAGAGCATGGAGGGAATCTATACGACTTCCGTCAACGAACATACCTTGGACGAGGCGCCGATGGCGTACAAATCGCTGGATGATATTCTCGATATAGTCCGTGCATCGGTCGATGTCGTGGAGGTGCTGCGTCCCGTTTACAATTTCAAAGCATCAGAATAGAGGCGGAGGAAACCAGTAAAATTCCTCCGCAAGAAGGAGGAAGAAAAAAATGATGGCAATTCCGTCAATTGATATGGAAGCAACAGGAAGAAACATTACAAGACTGCGGCAGCAGGCAGGCCTTACCGTCCGCGACCTGCAGGAAATTTTCGGTTTCACCACCCCGCAGGCAATCTACAAGTGGCAGCACGGCACCGCCATGCCGGCAATCGACAACCTGATCGTACTGGCAGCGGTACTGCATGTGTCGATCGATGAGATCGTGATTGTGGAGACAAGAGAGCTTGTGCTTGCGAGTGCATAAACCTGAGAACATATTTTACGCAACTTTAACACAATCTTCCCTCAATTTCATGTAGAATAAAAAGCACAGATTCCGTAGCTTTTCTACAAACCGCAGCAGCCGGCTTATGGTAGCAGAAGCACTCGGTGAGGCAGAAACAGCAGGCTGGATCGGGTTGGCTCCGTTGACTTTATATGTGCAAACTGATAAGATACTCATAAGTATGTTCTTAGGGGTATCTTATTTTTGTGTTTCGAAAAGAAAAGGGGAAATTAAATAATGACAAAAAAGAAAATCATTGGCCTTTGCATCGGCGCTGTCGTTCTTGCCGTGGCTGCGGCCGGTGTGAAGGAAGGCAGCTGGCTGATGAAGCATCGCCGGATGCAGAATGAGTTTACGCATGAGATGAATGCATTCACGACCAAAACAAACGCTGAGCTGATCCAGCCGACGATTGTTGCGGAGGATGATATCTACGGCTGGTTTTTCCATGAGGAAGATGACGGGCTGTACATGAATCTCTATTACCGGATCAAAAACGAGTCCAATCAGCACGAAATTGCATCCAGTGAATTTCCTGTGAAGATCAAAAAGGAGCTTCTTGCGGATGATAAAGTGTGGAGCAGAACGACGGGGACCGCGAAAAATCAGGTTCACGCGGAATACCTGGAAGGAGAAGATGACATGACGGTTTCGTTTGACGTCTATTACCAGTGTGAGGGTTCCTGCGGGGAATATTTTGCGGATATTACCGTGACGGATAGTGAGACCGGAAAGCTCTACTACAGCAGTGAAGCAGAAAATGAAGCGGCAGAATAGGAGGAGCGATGGCCGAAAAACAAAGCAAAAATAAATGGCACACACCGGCGGAGCGGATTATGATGCTGGGATTTGCGGCGGTAATCCTGCTGGGAACGATTCTTCTTTGCCTGCCGGTTTCTGCGGCGGACGGAAAAAGCGTTTACTGGCTCGACGCCCTGTTTACCGCAACGACATCTGTCTGCGTGACGGGCCTTGTCACCGTTCCGACGGCGACGACATGGAGTACCTTTGGAAAAATTGTGATCCTCGGGTTGATTCAGTTCGGAGGTCTTGGCATCATGGCGTGCCTGACGATGGTGTTTCTGATCCTGCGCCGGAAAATCAGTCTGCAGAGCCGGAAATTAATTCAGGATACCTATAATCTGCCGGTTTTAAAGGGCAGTGTGGGCATCGTGCGCCGGCTTCTGATTGGAACAGCAACCGTAGAGATTGCGGGGGCGGTTCTGTATAGCTTCTGGTTTGTGCCGGAGTATGGCTTCTGGAAGGGAATCGGCTACAGTATTTTTCACGCCGTTTCCGCTTTCTGTAATGCGGGAATCGATCTCGTTGGCGAAGCCTCTTTTGCTCCGTTTGTAACGAACCCGCTGATAAACTTTACGACGATGGGACTGATTCTTTTGAGCGGTCTTGGTTTTCCCGTCTGGTGGGAAGTTATGGAGCGGGTGCAGGAGCTTGTGAAGGGAAAACGGCCCCGTAAAAATTTTGTGCGAGGATTCACGCTTCATACGAAACTGGTTTTAACGACAACCATGATTCTGGTGTTCGGTGGAGCACTGCTGATTCTTGCACTGGACTGGAATCACGCGCCATCACTTGGCAGCCTGAAACCGGCGCAGAAGGTCATGGCGGCTTTTTTTCAGTCCGTGACGACAAGAACGGCAGGTTTTGAGACGATCCCGCAGGCTGATTTCTCGGACAGCTCTGCAATGGTAAGTATGGTTCTCATGTTCATCGGTGGCTCCCCGATGGGAACGGCAGGTGGTGTTAAGACGACAACGGTTGCCATTCTGGTTGTGCTGGTTGCCTCCTATATTCGCGGAGACTCAGATACGGTGGCCTGGGGGCGGAAAGTGATGGAAGAAAATATCCGTACCGCTGTCGTCATTTTCTTTTTTGTACTGACGACAGTCTTTACTGCCACCGTGCTGCTGATTTCCGTAACCGGAAGCCCGCTGCTGGATTGTACGTATGAAATTATTTCTGCGGTTGCAACGGTGGGCCTCACCCGTTCCCTGACGCCGACGCTTCCTTTTATGGGAAAGGTGATTGTTATTCTGGTTATGTTTATGGGAAGAATCGGGCCGGTGACGCTGGCTGTCGCACTGCGCCGCAGAACAGGAAGAAAAGATGTCGATATTCAGAGACCGGAGCAGCGGATTCTGATTGGATAGTTGGGAAAATAAAAAACAGGACAGATTTCAGAAAACGAGGAAAAGAAATGAGTAAACAGTATGCAGTCATTGGACTTGGAAAGTTTGGTTTTTCTGTAGCAACGACACTTGCGCAGGCAGGAAAAGAAGTGCTTGCCGTTGATAAAGACGCTGAGCCGGTACAGGAAATTGCCGATCTTGTTACCTATGCGGCGCGCGCGGACATCACCGACAGCCGTGTTTTTGCATCGCTTGGCATCAGCAACATGGATGTCGTGATCGTCGGCATCTCTGAAAATATGGAGTCGAGCATCCTCGCCACCCTGCAGGCAAAAGAGGCGGGCGTGCCGCTCGTCATCGCAAAGGGCATGAGCCAGATGCATGCCAATATTTTGAAAAAAGTCGGCGCGGACCGCGTCGTGATGGCGGAGAGTGAGACGGGCATCCGCCTCGGAAAAAGCCTGATTTCCGGTGGCTTCCAGGACTTCTTCATGCTGTCGGATTCGTTCTCCATGGTAGAGCTTCCCGTGCCGGAAGCGTGGACGGGGCATAACCTCGAGGAGCTGGATCTGCGGAAGAAATACAGTATCAACGTAATCGCCGTCAAGGACGGGGAAGACATCCGTGTCACGGTCAATCCGAAGACGCTGCTCCGCGCAGAGGAAGTGCTGATTCTGATTGGCGAAAACAAAGAACTTGCCAAATTGATGAAAAACAGGAAATGAGGGGACCATTCATGATTACAAGCAGCAGCAATGCACAGGTAAAAAACATTATTGCGCTGAACAAAAAAGCAAAAGAACGCCGGGAGCAGGATGTTTTCGTGGCGGAGGGCTGGAAAATGTTCCAGGAAGCGCCGCGGGAATGGCTGAAAAAAGTATATGTGTCTGAGAGCGGCAGCAAAATGCATGAAATGCCGTCCGACGGGACAGAATACGAAGTAGTGGACGACCGCGTGTTCCAGTCCATGTGCGACACGAAGACGCCGCAGGGTGTTTTAAGTGTGATCCGCATGCCGCATTACACCGAAGAGGAGGTGATGGATAACGGAAAGACACCGCTTCTGATGGTACTTGAGGATCTGCAGGACCCTGGAAATGTCGGAACAATCATCCGCACCGCAGAGGGCGCAGGAGTCACCGGCATCATCATGAGCCGCGGTACCGCGGATATCTTCAATCCGAAAACGATCCGTTCGACGATGGGCTCGATCTACCGTATGCCGTTTCTGATCGTCGACGATGCGGTCGGATTTGTAAAAGGCTTAAAAGCGCGGAAGATCTGTACGTACGCGGCACATCTGCATGGCGTGCATTCCTACCGCGAGGAGGATTACACAAAAGGAACGGCATTCCTGATCGGAAATGAGGGAAACGGCCTGACTGATGCAATGGCAGAGGCCGCCGAGTGCCTGATCCGTATTCCGATGGAAGGAAAAGTGGAGTCGTTAAACGCAGCGATTGCATCCGCCGTTCTCATGTATGAGGCACACGGCCAGCGCGCATAAAAGAAAGAGCGTTACCGGTTTTCTTACATTTCTCTTAACCTGCCGGAAACCTACTCGACAGAACCGGTATTTTGAGCTAAAATAGAAAGAGCAGAGTCCGGGCTGAATTTCTGTCAGTCCGGTAAAACTGTAATATTTGCCAGAAAAGCAAAAGCTGTTTTGGGAGGAAGGAAAAATGAGTGAGAAAAAAAACATCAGTAAAAAGGAGCTCCGAAGAAGAAAGCGGAAGCGTGCGCTGATGATCAAAACAGGAATTCTATGTGTTCTGCTTGTCATCTTCGGCATTGGAATCTGGGCTTTGGCCGGAGGAACAGAAAAAATCCAGCAGAAAGCACAGGAAAAAGAGGATCAGAAAACAGCAGAGGTGGACGGTTCCGTATCGTCGAACAGCACGGGAAGTGCTGAAGCGCCGACAACGAAAGCACAGATTATGGCGGAAGCCGATGCACTTGCGCAGACATACGATTACGATGGAGCCATTGAAAAGCTCCAGAGCGTAGAGGGCGCAGCGACCGACGCGGATATCATCACAAAAGTAGCAGAGTACACCAGCACGAGAGATGCCTGTGTGCGCGTCAACGTCAACGAAGTAACCCACATTTTCTATCATTCTCTTGTAGTCGATCCGCAGAAAGCGTTCTATCAGGACAACGCACAGACCGCAGGCTTCTGCCAGTGGATGACCACCGTGGATGAGTTCAACGCGATCACCCAGCAGATGTACGACAGAGGATATGTCATGGTTTCGATCAACGATCTCGTGAAAAAGACCGTAGATGATGACGGAACCGTTCATTACGAGGAAGGGGACATTTACCTGCCGGAGGGCAAGAAAGCATTCGTTCTTTCTCTGGATGACCTTTCCTATTACCACTCTTACGACGGACGCGGCATTGCCAGCAAAATGGTAGTCGGCGACGACGGAAAACCGACCTGCGAATACATTCAGGATGACGGAACTGTTGTGACCGGTGCTTACGACTGCATCCCGCTGATGGATCAGTTTATCGAAGCGCATCCGGATGCCGTATACCACAATGCGCGCGGAACCGTAGCACTGACCGGCTACGATGGAATCCTCGGATACCGCACCGACGGTGATTACAAGACGAGAGAAGATCTGACGGATGATCAGGTAGCATGGCTTGATGCACACCCGGATTTCGACTGGGATAAAGAGTGCGAGGAGGCGAAAAAAGTAGCCGATGCGATCAAAGCAGACGGCTGGACATTCGCAAGCCATACCTGGGGCCATATCCGTGTCGGCGACAAACCGATCGAGACGATCCAGGCGGATACCGAGAAATGGCTGACGTATGTTGCACCGCTCATCGGCGGAAGCGATATCATCATCTTTGCACATGGACAGGATCTTTCCGACTGGCATGATTACACGATGGACAATGAGAAGTTTGCTTACTTAAAGAGTCAGGGCTTCAACATCTACTGCAACGTAGATTCCTCCCAGTATTTCGTTCAGGTAAGAGACAATTACCTGCGTATGGGACGAAGAAACCTGGATGGATACCGTCTGTACCAGAACCTCTACGGAGGCGGCGAGGACAGAACAAGCGATCTGTTTGATTCTGCCTCTGTTATTGATCAGCATCGGCCGGTAGATGATCCATCCCTTTACAATTTAGGTTAAAGAATTTTGAAAATGAAAAAGATCTCACAGAACTTTCTATTATTTATAGAAGAAAGTCTGTGGGATCTTTTTTTCAGCAGGGCGAACCATTTACAGATATTTTTCTACGAGTGGAAACGGCAGAGGCCCGAGACGGAGCAGTTTTTCATGGAAACCGATCAATGAGAATGGGTCACCTTCCTGTTTCTGCACTTCCGAGAGGAGCTGCGAAAACGAGAGCGATCCGACACAGTATTTCAGATAGTTCGCCGGTGTCTCGAGAATATACTGATATAAAGAGGCAGCGGCCGACGCATCCGTGATGCCGAACTGCGCCAGAAAGGCTGACGCATCCGAGAGGAGCCATCCCTGGCTGTGGATTCCGAGATCCAGCAGCGAGCAGAGGGTAAGATGCACCGAGCGGTTCAGATACCAGAGACGGCAGAGCGCCTGCGTGTTTGCATCGAGATTACGTGCGGCGTAGCGGCAGGCATATGATTCAACGTAGGTTGCCCATCCTTCTACATAACCCGACGGCGCGTAGAGATGGCGGATCAGAAGCGGGTCGGAGCGCGAGAACGAGACGGTCTGGTACAGATGGCCGGGAAAGCCCTCGTGGGCAAGCGTCGAATACAGCTCGATGCCGGTCATCTCATCCGCGGGATTCAGGTAAATGGAGTTGGGTGAATTGACATCGGCGGGCGGTGTGAGATAAAAGGCGGGGCTTAAAAAATCCTTGAGGGAGTCATCCACGGTCTTTACTTCGTATGCGATACCCGAAAGAACGGGAAAATCTTCAGAAACGGCATTCTGCAGATCGGCAAGCATTTCCTCCGGCGTGGAGAACGGCAGCACGAGCGCCTGCTCGGAGAGGGAGAGCGACGGATTCTGATCGAGAATGATCTGCATTTCGGCACACTGGTCCGCAAGCTGCTGTGTTAAAAGGCGGGTCAGCTCCTCCGGTGAAGCGTCAACACCGACGCGGCTGCGGAGAAGATACGCATAGTAGGAAAGTCCGCCTTCCTGCCGGGAAAGACCGCCGGCGTTCTGCGTTCCTTTGCCGCGGAGTGAAGAAAGCGCATCGGAAAGAGAGCGGTAGGCGGGAAAAACACAGGAGGTAAGGAGTTTTTTATGCGTCTGCAGACAGAGATTCCTTTCCGCCTCAGAAAACAGTGAAGACGCCTGCAGTTTATTCTGAAAAACGGTGTGGAGCAGATGGCTTTCCGGTGTATCCGCGTCGGCGAGAAAAGCACTGCACTGGCGGATAATGCCATCGACCGCAAGGTCATTCTGAAACACGCCCTGCCGGGATTTTTCCTGCTCGAGTGCGATGAGGTCGGAGAAATAGCGCGGGAGATCCTGCAGAAGATGGAGGTAGTCGGCGATATCCTGCTGTGTGCGGAACGGGTACTCTGCGAGCAGAATGGGAAGCTGTGCCTGAATCCCGAGCGACGGACCGAGCGGTTCCGCAAGAAGGCTGGTGCTGCCCGGCATTTTCTCGCAGTCCAGCTCGTAGAGCAGAAGATCGAGCGTGATCTGATTTTCCGCGGAGAGGCGGTTGCGATGAAAGGATGTGAGCGTTGTTTCCACACTCTGCAGCAGGGCATCATACGAGGTGCGGTCAGGGATGGAAACCGTGCCGAACGAGGCGGTGCCGGGGGCAATTCCGCGGGAAGCCGGATCAGCGAGGGTATAGTGGAGCGTGATGGCAGAAGAGGTTACCTCGGAGTGGAACCGTTCCTCCACATACGCGGAAAACCGGCGGTTCTCACCAGGGGAAAAGAACGGGGAAAAATACCAGAACAGCAGGGCGAAAAGAAGTCCGCCGCACAGAAGCAGAGGGAACAGGATGCGGCGGTGCAGAGAAACTGGTTTCATAGAATAGGCTCCGGTGCGGACAGTTATCATAAAGTATGTAAAAAATGCTGATTTTATGCGCTTTTTCCGTGGCCTTTCATTTGACTTTCCAAAACGGCTTTGCTATAATCAGTAACGAATGAAATAAGGGACTTTTCAGTGCAGAACGGATTTGAAAAAGAATCCGCGAAGGTAAAAGAGAATCAGGTGGAAATCCTGAGCGATCCGGTCACTGTAAGCAGGGAGTGTTAGCTGCAGAAATGCCATTGTGCGAAACGCATGAGAAGGCGCGGCTGCCGTGAAGATCTGCGAGTCAGGAAACCTGCTGGAAAGGTTAGTGAATCGCTTCCGATGAAAGCATATATTCATGGAAAGATGTACGAAGTAAAATCGGACATCTGCTTTTTTGTCGCCATGCGTCCGAAAAAGAGCTCCGGTGGAGAAACTCTTTTGCAGAAAAAGCAGATGTCTGTTTGTCTTTTCGCAGAAAAAATGTGTCCTCAAAAACAAGATTACTTGCAGGGAGACATCATTGACGGGGACAGGCACCGCCCAGCTGCCTGAAAAAGTCAGACGGAATCCGGAGCAGATGCGCGAAGGAGATCCGAAGAAAAGGAGAAGTTATGAAAGGAAATTCAAGCAAATTTCTGGCACTGCTGCTGTCGGCGTCCATGATCATGAGCCCGACTGCCAGCGTATTAGCAGATACGCAGGAAAAAGCAGCACAGACAGAAAGCAGCGCAGCCGCAGAGGAAGCGCCGCAGAGCGAAGAAACAGCAGAGACGGCAGAACCGGAAACAACACCGGCAGAAACCGAGAGCAGTGAAAGCATTGCAGAGACTCCGGCAGAAGAGCCGACGGAAACACCGGCCGCGCCTGCAGAGGATCAGACACCGGCAGGATCTGACGAGACCGAGACACCATCCGCAGATGAGGATGCTTCGGAAGATACTGCAGAGGACACTGCAAAAGACGGTGAAGAGACTGCCGATACCACAGAAAAAGAGCCGGAAGCAGCAGATGAGACTTCCCAAGATGCTGAAAAAGAAACGCCGGCAAAAGAAGAAACCAAAGATGCTGTAAAAGAGAATACCAGTCCGGCGGCAGAACAGCCGAAAACGGAAGTAAAAGAAACAACCAAAAATGAGGCATCCAATACAGCCGAGGAGAAAGAAACAAAAGCAGCGGAAGCAGCAAAACCGGCAGATGGTGAGTATGAGACTTCTGCAGAAGCAACCGGAAGCATGTTCAGTGTGATTTCTTCCAGACTCATCGTAAAAGATGGAAAACTGAAAGCATCCATTCTGCTGAGTGGAACCGGCTATGATTACCTGTATACGGGAACAGCAGCAGAAGCTGCCGCAGCAGATGAAAAGAGCTGGATTGCTCCGACAGGAAGCGAAACCTATACGGATACGAAGACCGGTGCAGAAAAGACCGGATATCGTTTTGAAATTCCGGTGGAAGAGCTTGACAAACAGATGGATGTTGCCGTTCGCTCAGCCAAGAAAAAAACATGGGCTGATAAAACTGTTACGATCCACAGCACCGCTGCAATCCCGACGATAACACCGGAACCAACCGAGACTCCAAGCGAAAATCCAGGTGAGGATTCCTCGAATAAGCCAGCCAGTGTAGAAGCACCGGTTACCAAAGAGGACGGCAGCGTATTCAAAATGTTCGTCATCTCCGAGGCAACAATGATCAACAAGGGCGATAAACTCGTTCTTACACTGAAAACAAACAACGTATCATTTGATAAACTGTATCTTGGAAAGAACGATGACCTTGCAAAAACACCGGCTATCCAGGGAATGCAGGAAGCAAACGGCGGTTATTCCTTTACATTTGAAGTAGATGCGGACAAAGCCGGCACAACCGTTCCGATCGTTCTTGGAAAGAAAGACGGAACCTGGTACACCAAACAGCAGCTTTATCTTGCAGTTCCGGGAAGTAAAACACCGGAAGTAACTCCGATACCGGAGCCGACCGAGACTCCGGTCCCGACTGCAACCCCGACTCCGAGTGAGACTCCGGTTCCAACCGCAACTCCAACTCCGGAACCGGCGAAAGTAGAAAACGGTATCTACAGCGGAACCGCGGAGACCGGCGCAGCTATGTTCAAAGTAGTCGGCGTAGAGCTGACCGTAAAAGACGGCGACATGAAAGCACGCATCACGTTAAGTGGTGTTGCCTACGATTATCTGTACATGGGAACACCGGAAGAGGCAGCTGCCGCAGACAAGAGTGCATGGATTGCAGGCGTCGGCACCGTTGATTACACAACAGCAGACGGCGAGACGAAAACAGGAATGCAGTATGATATTCCGGTAGCAGCACTCGATCAGGCACTTGTTGTTTCTTCCCATTCTGCAAAACGGGATAAATGGTATGCAAGAACCATTACTATTGCATCTTCCAGTCTGAAAAAGACCGCAGATCTTCCGGCAGATGAGACCAATAAAGTAGCAGATGGTATTTACAGTGCAGAGGCAACAACTAATGCAGCAATGTTCAAGGTAGTCGGCGTAAAACTGACCGCGAAAAACGGAAAAATGACAGCAGTTATCACCTTAAGCGGAAGCGGCTATGATTATCTGTATATGGGAACCGGAAAAGATGCGGCAGCAGAGAGCGGCGCATGGATCGCTTCCACCGGAAAAGTGGACTACACCTTAGACGGTGAAACCAAAACCGGAATGCAGTTTGAAATCCCGGTAGAGGCACTTGATCAGGAACTTGCTGTAGCAGCTCATGCAGTAAAGAGCGGCAAATGGTACGACAGAGCCATCACGATTGCATCTTCCAGCCTGAAAAAGACCGGAGACCTTCCGTCGGATGACAACAAGGGCGATACTCCGAAACCAACCCTCGTTCCGACCAAGACCCCAACCGTATCTCCATCTGAGACACCGGTTGTAAAACCGACCAGCACCCCGACTCCGGCACCGATCCAGAAACCGGCCGATACCAAACCGGAGCAGGAATCCAAATATGAGTCTGACTTAAGCGGCGGCACATCCAAAGTAGACAGTGCAACCACACTGGCAGACGGCGTTTACACACCAGACGGATTCTCCTTCTCCGGCGGATCCGGAAAGGTAACCATCTCCTGCAGCAAGATTACTGTAACGAACGGACAGGCTTATGCAACGATCGCATTCAGCAGTCCGTACTACGGATATGTAAAAGCAAACGGAAATAAATACATGGCAAATGTCAGCGGCGGAAGCAGCATCTTCACCATTCCGGTTGAGCTGAACAAGAACAATACCATCATCGGTATGACCACCAGAATGTCCGTTGCCCATGAGATTTCCTACAACATCTTCATCTCCCTGGCAGCAGCAAAGAAGGGCGGCAGCACTTCTTCCAGCACAGGATTTGTAAAAGCAGACGGAACAATCTCCACGATCAGCACCGATAACTCCAAGCTGGATACCACCGCTCCGGAGATCATGGGACTGGAATACAAAGCAGAGACAAAACTTGCTTACGCAGAGTACTTCAAGATGTATCATTACGACGAAGGCATCACCCTGCTGGAGATCGATATGACAAAAGATACCGAGCGTGATCCGGAAAAACAGACCGAGGACGACAAGAAAGCAGAAGATACCGATACCGCAGCAGCAACCGACGAGGAAGAAGCGGCAGCAGCATCCGATTCCAAAAAGACCAGCAATGAGAAAGCGAAAGATCTGACCGAAAAGACAAAAGAGCTGTACGAAGGCAATGTTGTCAAATATCTGATCGTTCCGAAAGATGTTGAGATTCCGGCAGGACTGGACAAAGATATGATCGTGATCCAGCTTCCGGTTGAGAAAGCATACGTAGCATCTGAGGATGCCCTGAAACTTCTCGACGAGCAGTTAGACGCAGCAGAGAGCATCAAAGCAGTCGGCATGGAGCAGAAAGACTGCCAGATCGAAAACATTGCAAAAGCAATGGAAGACAAAAAAATCTCCTTCGACGGAGCATTCGATGATCTGGACTACAAAGCTCTGGTAAAAGACGAAATCGACTTTGCAATTCTTCCGTCTGAGTTCCTTCCGGGAAATGCAAAAGATGAGGAAGATGCTGATGCAGCCGACGAGACCGCAGATACCAAAGCTGAGGATCAGAAGGACGATAAAGACGATAAGACAACGGATGAGAAAGCAGACGAAGACAAGACTCCGGAAGAACTTCTGAAAGAGGAAAATGAGCGTCTGTCCGACACCGCAGAGCGTCTGGCAACCCTGACCATTCCGATGCTGGTTGACCGTTCCGCAGATGAGAAGACCGATCTTGCGAAAGCAGAGTGGCTGAAAGTCTACGGCGTGATCTTCGGATGCGAGGATCAGGCAAACGAGCTGTTCCAGCAGATGGTAAAGGCAGAAGAGAATAAATAAGTACAATAATTTGCAGCAAAAAATGAGAAAGGGCTGCTGCCGTATGGCAGCGGCTTTTTCTTTAAGAAAGGAATATCAAATGACAGGAAAAAACGAAAGAAAGCTGAAAAAATGGGCCGCACTTTTTCTTGCAGCAGCGATGTCACTGACGGCCTGCGGCAGCACCGCATCAACGGGAAGCAGCACATCGTCCGCGTCGGGCACTTCGGCAGTTTCTGAGAGCAGCACATCCACAGCATCCGCAGCAGACGTTTCCGAAAGCCAGACGGAGAGCACATCCGTCTCGGAAAGTACGGCTGAAAGTGAAAGCACCTCCGAAGCCACTGCTGAGAGCAGCACCTCCGGGAGTGATACCGCATCCGCGGATGGTTTCGCAACGACAGACGATGTCAGCGACGCACCGGACATCACCGGAATCACTATCGAGAGCAAGATGGTCCTGAATTACGCCGAGTGCTTTAACGTATACTACTGCACAGACGGCTATAAACTGATCGATGTCAAAGACGGCGCGCAGTATCTGCTCGTCCCGGACGGAAAAGAGGCGCCGGATGACCTCGATTCCGACGTAATTGTAATCCATCAGCCGCTGGAACGCATCTACATGGCAGCAACCTCTCCGATGGCGCTGTTCGATGCCATCGACTCCCTCGATACGGTTCGTCTCTCCGGTGAAACCGCAGACAACTGGTACGTACAGGATGCCGTTGACGCGATGAATGCCGGAACGATGATCTTCGCCGGAAAATACAGTGAGCCGGATTACGAACTTCTGGTCAGTGAGAACTGTGATCTGGCCATTGAATCCACGATGATCCTCCATTCCCCGAAGGTACAGGAGATGATCGAGATGCTCGATATTCCGGTCTTCATCGACCGTTCCAGCTACGAATCCCAGCCTCTTGGCAGAACCGAATGGATCAAACTCTACGGTGCCATGCTGGACAAAGAGGAGGAGGCAGCCGACTTCTTTGCAAGTCAGGCAAGTGTTGTGGAAAATCTGAAGGATTTCCAGAATACCGAAAAAACGGTCGCTTTCTTCTATATTAATACGAGCGGAGCTGCCGTTGTGCGGAACCCGGAGGACTATATTTCCAACATGATCGAGCTTGGCGGTGCGCGCAACGCCTTCCGTGATCTCCAGGACGACAGCGGAAAAACATCCGTGCCGATCACGATGGAGCAGTTCTACGATACGGCCGAAGATGCGGACTACCTGATCTACAACGCAAGCATCGATTCCACCGTCAAAACCCTGGACGACCTGCTGGCAAAGGATTCTATGTTTGCCGATTACAAAGCAGTCAAAGAGGGCAATGTCTGGACAACCGAGAAATCGATGTATCAGGCAACCGATAAAATTGCACAGTTTACCAACGACATTAACCTTCTGGTAACGGGCGGCGATCCGGATCAGATGGTATTCTTAAGAAAATTATCCTGATGGAGGAACGTATGTCAGAGAAAAAAAATATGACAGGAAAAGAGAACAGTTTCCATATGGAAAACTTCCGGCGCCGTTCGCGGTATGCCGCTGTGTTTCTGGTGCTGATTCTGGCGTTCGCTGCCATCACCGTGCTGAATATCAATTCCGGAAACGTAAATATTTCGATTCCGGAAATTTTCCGGATTCTGCTGCGGCGGACCGGAGAGGGGAAAGAGTACAATATTATCTGGAAAATCCGCCTTCCGCGTATTCTGATGGCGGCAATCCTGGGCGGTGCTCTGTCCCTGTCGGGCTTCCTTTTACAGACTTTCTTTGAAAACCCGATTGCCGGTCCGTTTGTTCTTGGAATTTCCTCGGGAGCCAAAATGGTCGTGGCGCTGACCATGATCTTTTATCTGGAGTGGGCGCGCAATATCACATCTTACACGATGATTGTTGCAGCATTCTTAGGATCCCTTCTCTCCGTCGGCTTCATTCTGCTGATGTCCCGACGGATCAAAAATATGGCAGGACTTCTCGTCGGCGGTATTATGATCGGTTACATCTGCTCGGCGGTCACGGATTTTGTTGTCACCTTCGCGGAGGATTCCGATATCGTCAACCTCCACGGCTGGTCACAGGGAAGCTTCTCCGGCATGAGCTGGAGCAACGTAGCGATCTCTGCGGCTGTGATCGGCATCACCTTTGTCATCACGTTCCTGATGGCAAAACCGATCGGTGCATACCAGCTCGGTGAGGCGTATGCGCAGAGCATGGGTGTCAACATCAAAGTATTCCGCATCGCGCTGATTCTGCTTTCGAGTATTCTCTCCGCATGCGTCACCGCATTTGCCGGTCCGATTTCGTTTGTCGGCATTGCCGTCCCGTTCCTCGTTAAACAGAGCCTCGGCACATCGCGTCCGCTCGTCGTAATCCCGGGAACGTTCCTCGGCGGAGCCGTCTTCTGTATGATGTGCGACCTGATCGCGCGTATGGCGTTTGCACCGCTGGAGCTGTCCATCAGTACGGTCACATCGATCTTTGGTGCGCCGGTCGTCATTTTCATGATGCTGCGCCGGAAAAGGGGGTAAGAGAATATGAATGAATATTATTTTCATCTGGACCACCTGACGGTCGGCTATGATAAGAAGCCGCTGATCAAAGATATCTGCATCGGCATCGAAAAAGGCGAGATCGTTACGCTGATCGGACCGAACGGTTCCGGTAAATCAACGATTCTGAAAAGCATCACCCGCCAGTTAAAGCTGGTCGGCGGAAATGTGGGGTTTGACGGGAAAAACCTGCATGAGCTTTCGTTCCGCGAGTTGTCCACGAAGATGGCCGTTGTGCTGACGGAGCGCATGAAGCCGGAGTTGATGACCTGCCACGATATCGTGGCAACGGGCCGCTATCCGTACACCGGACGGCTCGGCATGCTGACCCGTGAGGATGAGGAGAAGGTCGAGAAGGCGATGCGCGCCGTTCATGCCGAAGAGCTCGGCGGCCGCGATTTCAACGCCATCAGCGACGGCCAGCGCCAGAGAGTGCTTCTTGCGCGTGCGATCTGTCAGGAGCCGGAGGTCATCATCCTCGACGAGCCGACTTCTTTCCTCGATATCCGCCACAAGCTGGAACTGCTCGCGATTCTGCGCCGCATGGCAAAGGAGAAGGGCATCACCGTCATCATGTCGCTGCATGAGATCGATCTGGCACAGAAAATTTCAGATAAGATCATCTGCGTCAAGGGCGATGCTATTTCCCATTTCGGCGCACCGGAGACAATTTTCCGCGAGGATATCATCCGCGAACTGTACGAGATTGACAATGGTTCGTTTGACCCGTGCTTCGGAAGCATCGAGCTGCCACGGCCGGAGGGAACACCGCGCGTCTTTGTCCTCGCAGGCGGCGGAACGGGAATCCCGGTGTTCCGGAAACTGCAGAAGGAAAATGTCCCGTTTACGGCAGGCGTCCTGTATACGAACGATATCGATTACCAGCTCGCCCGCATTCTGGCGATGGAGACGGTAACCGAAGCACCGTTCCAGGAGATCAGCGACGAGGCATTTGCCCGCGCCTGCGAGCTGATGAAGAGCTGTGAACGTGTCATCGACACCGGCGTCCCGGTGGGCATGTGCAACCGCCGGATCGAAGAGCTGAGGGCAGAAGCAAAGCGGCTTGGAAAGCTGGCAGAGTAAAACAAAGAAAAATCCAATCAAAATCTCCTGTCTGGGAACGAAACAATTGTTTTCCGAACAGGAGATTTTCTTTTTGCAGCCATTGTAAAAACAGTAAAAGAACACGAAAAATGTAATATTAAATTGTACGAAAAATTCACACAATTCAAGCCAAAAACCAACAGAGATTGACACTTAAAAAGTCAAGTGCTTTGTAAAATCTTTTGGCGAAATAACGGTTTTCTCTGTTATGACCAAAACACGCGTTCTGATTTCGCAAGATTTAAACACATGCTTTCCACACCGTTTTTCGTGGATAATGTGGATAACTCGGTGTATAACTTGTTTTTAGGCATGTTTTCGGTGGTTAACTATGTGGATAACTTGTGGACGAGATGTTTATAAAATTGGCCCGTGTGGAAAAACCCCGGTTTCTTTGTGCAATTTCGACAAAAAGAGGTTTTAAAGTTTTGCACGACTGACATGAAAGGTTTTTCAGATTTCAGAAAATACGGGAAAACAAAAAAAGCAGGCAGTTCTCCGTACAATACGAAGAATGCCTGCTTTTGCTGTATTCTATTTGAAAGAAGCCATCAGTGGCTGATCAGATATTTCTCTACCGAAGTCACACAGTTCGCGCCGTCGGCGGCTGCCGTGATGATCTGACGGAGCTGCTTCGTGCGGACATCGCCTGCGGCGAACACGCCCGGCACGCTCGTCACACCGTCCTCGCCGGCTTTGATGTAGCCAGCCTCATCGGTTTCTACGGTGCCTGCGATCAGTGCGGAGACCGGAACGATGCCGACGGCAATAAACACGCCGTCCACCGCGATCTCACCGGCTTCCCCTGCCTTTTTGTTCGTTACCTTCACGCCGGACACCATCTCGTTTCCCTCGATGGAATCCACAACCGTATCCCACACCATTTCCACATTCGGCAGTGCCAGCAGTGCATCCTGGAGAACACCGGCTGCCCGCAGTTCATCGCGGCGGTGGATCACGTAAACCTTTTTGCACGTTCTGGCAAGGAAAATCGCATCCTCCACGGCGACATCGCCGCCGCCGATAACGGCAACGGTTTTGTCTTTGAAAAATGCGCCGTCACACGTTGCACAGTAAGAGACGCCCATGCCGGAGAGCTCCTTTTCACCAGGTACATTTAACGCGCGGTGCTCCGCACCGGTTGCAAGAATGACCGTTTTGGCATGATACTCATTTTTTCTCGTGCGGACAATCTTGATCTCTTCGTCAAGAACAAGCTCCTTCACACGCTCGCGGGAAAATTCCGCGCCCATTTTTTCAGCGTGTGCGCGCAGCGTGCTTCCGAGATCCATGCCGCTGATGCCCGGAAGGCCGGGATAGTTGTCTACTTCATAGGTATTCAGCACCTGGCCGCCGCTTGCAAAGTTTGCCTCAATCGTAAGAGAGGAGAGCTTTGCGCGTTTCGCATAAATCGCGGCAGAAAGACCCGCCGGGCCGGAGCCGATGATGATAACATCGTATAAGTTTTCCATAAAAATCCTCGTTTTCGTCTGTAGTAAGCTGCCATGCAGCCATTTTTCTGAAAGTATCGTTACGAAGCCGGTGTTTCGGACGGTTCCTGACTGTCGGAAACGGAAGATGAATCTTCCGCGGAAGTTTTTTTGGCTTCTTCTTCCGGCGCTTCCGGCTGGTTGTGAACCACCTTGATGCTGCGTACCAGCTTCAGATCGTTGTCGATGCCGACTTCAGTGTAGTCCAGCTTTTCGTCATCACTATAGAATGTGTAGAGTGTCAGGTTACTATCCTCTTTTTCCGCTTTTCCTGATTTGGCATCCCCTGCCTTCGCCAGAAAATCGCTCTCGGAAGTGCCGAGCGTGATGCCGTTTGTGATTGAAATCGGAATCTTTGTCGTATCGAGATCGCCGTACAGCGAAGTAACGAAACAGTTGCGCACTGTCGTCGCCTCCGCGCCGTAATTATGTACGGTGCAGTAAAGTTTCTGACCGCCCTTTTCCAGCGTGACGTAGCCGTATTTTCCGTTTAAAACGGCCGTATCGGACTCTTTCGTATTGACGGTCCAGTCGTGGTCCAGAAGTTCACTGACCGGAACGGGAAGATGATAGAGTACATCGTCAAAGCGGACGGTCCAGTCGTTAATTTCACTGCTGTCGGCTTCCGGTGCCTGGTAGGCCTCCACTTCCGGTGTTGTGGCATCGCTGACACCATCGAGCGCTTCTGCATCAGCCGTGGTCGTAAAGTTCTGCATATCGAGGGAATACAGAATTCCCGTTTCGTTATCGAAGCCGAGCGTGATCGTCTGGTACAGCCCGTACTCATACGTGAACTGCACAGAGGTATCGGCCTCATAACGGTCCTTTGGCACACCGTAGATGCTTTCCACATCCTCCATCAGCGACTGCTGCAGAGTGACGCCGTTCGGCAGGCCGACATAGATATTCTGGCCCTCAGCGGTCGAGGTATCGATGTGAATGCCTCCGATCAGGCATTCCGCCACTGGCTTTGCCGTGGTGTCCGGATTGGCAATATCGACGGTAATCTGGTTTCCGTCCTTTTCAAAGATTTCGCCCTCTGAGAAGGATTCCGGCTGGATTTCCTTTGTGTCGTCGCCGCTGTAGACCCAGCCAAGCGCTGTAAAATCCGCGTAGGATTCCGGAATTTCGTATGTATCGCCCCAGATGGCAAGCTGAAAACTGTTCAGGTTCTTCGAGAGATCCACATCGTATTCCGGAATCTCATCGGAATTGCCGGAGGCCGCCAGATTGTCTTCGGGGTCGTCATCGTCGGTACTCTGACTGATGGTTGTGATCGGAATCGTTTCTGTTTTCTTTCCGCAGCCGCTCGTTCCCACGAGGAAAGCGGCAAATACTGCTGTTAAAACCCAACGGTATTTTTTCATCAAAACCTCCTCATAATAAATGGTTAAAAAAATTTGAAAGTTACTTCATGTAAGTAACGATATCAGTTCCCCCTATTCTATCACATTCCGCTTCGTTTTCCAATGTCTGAAGCGGATTTGAGAAAAATGGTTTTTCAAAAGCGCGGTACGGAATACATATTTAGTAAGGAACTGGAAAGGGCAGAAGTCTGGGAGGAGGCTGTGTATGCGTTTTACAAAAATGCAGGGCTGCGGAAATGATTATATCTATGTAAATGCCATGGAGGAGCGGGTGGAGAGTCCGGGACGGCTGGCAAAAGCGGTAAGTGACCGCCATTTCGGCATCGGCGCGGACGGGCTGATTCTGATCGGGGCATCCAAAACAGCAGATTTTTCGATGGAAATGTACAACGCCGACGGCTCGAAGGGCGCGATGTGCGGCAACGGCATCCGCTGTGTGGGAAAATACGTGTACGAGCATGGGCTGACGAGAAAAACGACGCTGACTATCGAAACCGGCAGCGGAAACCGTGTGATTCATCTGCAGACGGGGGAGAATCTGAATGAGATCTGTCAGGTGACAGTGGAGATGGGAACGCCGGAATTCCGCGCCGCACAGATCCCCGTTGTTTCTCTGGGGGAATATGTGCTGGAGCATAAAATTACCGTGTGCGGGGAAAATTATACGATGACCTGCCTTTCGATGGGAAATCCGCATGCGGTGATTCCGGTGGAAGATGTGGAAAAAATATCCATTGCAAAGACCGGTTCCGCTTTTGAACACCTTTCCTGCTTCCCGGACCGTATCAATACAGAGTTTATCCAGACTTTAGATCAACACACAATAAAAATGAGAGTCTGGGAACGTGGGAGCGGTGAAACGCTGTCCTGCGGAACGGGAGCGTGTGCGGCAGCCGTCGCGGCGATGCTTTCCGGCTGTGTTTCGGAGGGAGAAACTGCCGTAGAACTGCGCGGCGGCAGGCTTTTCGTTACATGGGACCGGACGAAAAATAAGGTCCTTCTGACCGGCCCGGCCGAGACCGTTTTTGAAGGAACGCTTGCAGAACGAATTTGAAAAATGCAGATTTCTGTCTGCACGAAAGAGCAGTATGCAATATTCTGAAAATAAAAACTTACAGGAAATGCCTTTTCTTTTCAAAAGAAACATGCTACAATATGTGGTACCCGCTACAAGAAAAGGGTGGGGGACACACAAGATATAGTGTTTGATTTGGAGGACACCACAATGGTTTATATTATCAAAAAGGACGGCACCAAAGAAGAATTCGACGCGCAGAAGATCGTCCGTGCCGTAAATAAATCCGCACAGAGAATCCTGTATACCTTCTCACAGCAGGAGATTGACTTTATCTGTAAGTTCGCAACCGAGCACGTATATTCCCTTGGAAAGACCGAAATTCCGATCAGCGATATGCACAATATCGTGGAGGGAGCACTCGAAAAAGTAAACCCGGCTGTGGCAAAAAGCTACCGCGATTACCGCAATTACAAAACTGATTTTATCCATATGATGGACGAGGTCTACACGAAGAGCCAGTCCATCCGCTACATCGGCGACAAGAGCAATGCCAACACCGACAGCGCCCTCGTTGCAACGAAGCGAAGCCTGATTTTCAACGAGCTGAACAAAGAGCTGTACCGCAAGTTCTTCATGAACCGCAACGAGCTGCAGGCCTGTAAGGACGGTTACATCTACATCCACGACCAGTCCGCACGTCTCGATACCATGAACTGCTGTCTGTTCGATGTCGGAAACGTTTTAAAAGGCGGTTTCGAGATGGGAAATGTCTGGTACAACGAGCCGAAGACACTCGACACCGCATTTGATGTCATGGGCGATATCGTCCTCAGCACCGCTGCACAGCAGTACGGCGGCTTTACCGTGCCGGAGGTGGACAAGATCCTTGCTCCGTACGCACAGAAGAGCTACGATTACTACGTAAAAGAGTTCCTGAAATATACCGACGCATCCTGGGAGGGTGCACAGGAGAAAGCCATCGAGTATGCGATCGACAAAGTAAGAAGAGAGTGCGATCAGGGATGGCAGGGAATTGAGTATAAACTGAACACTGTTGGATCTTCCCGCGGTGATTATCCGTTCGTTACCGTGACCCTCGGCCTTGGAACGAGCATGTTCGAGAAGATGATTTCCATCTCCCTTCTCGAGGTCCACAAAAACGGACAGGGCAAGAAGGGCCACAAAAAGCCGGTGCTCTTCCCGAAAATTGTCTTCTTATATGACAAGGCAATTCACGGAGAGGGCGGCATCGCAGAAGATGTCTTTGAGGCAGGACTTGACTGTTCCTCTAAAACCATGTATCCGGACTGGCTGTCGATGAGCGGCGAGGGCTACATCGCCGAGATGTACAAGAAATACAAGAGAGTCATCAGCCCGATGGGATGCCGTGCTTTCCTTAGCCCGTGGTACGAGCGCGGAGGCATGGAGCCGGCAGATGAGAACGACAAACCGGTCTTTGTCGGACGTTTCAACATCGGAGCCGTTTCCCTTCATCTTCCGATGATCCTGGCAAAATCCCGTTCCGAGAACCGCGATTTCCATGAAGTGCTCGACTTCTACCTCGAGATGATCCGCGATCTGCACAAACGGACCTACGATTACCTCGGCGAGATGCGTGCATCCACGAACCCGCTGGCTTACTGCGAGGGAGGTTTCTACGGCGGCCACTTAAAACCGTCCGACAAGATCCGCCCGCTGTTAAAGCCGATGACCGCATCGTTCGGTATCACGGCGCTGAACGAGCTGCAGGAGCTGTACAACGGAAAATCTCTTGTTGAGGACGGACAGTTCGCACTCGACACGCTGAAATATATCAACGACAAGGTTGCCGAGTTTAAGAAAGAGGACGGCATCCTCTATGCGATCTACGGCACACCGGCAGAATCCCTGTGCGGCCTGCAGATAGAGCAGTTCCGCAAACAGTACGGCATCGTCCGCAACGTTTCGGACCGCCCGTATGTGAGCAACAGTTTCCACTGCCACGTAACCGAGGACATCACCCCGATCCAGAAACAGGATCTCGAGGGACGTTTCTGGGAGCTCTGCAACGGCGGAAAAATCCAGTATGTGCGCTACCCGGTCGGCTACAACAAAGGTGCGATCAAGACCCTGATCGAGCGTGCAATGGAGCTCGGCTACTACGAGGGCGTCAACCTGTCCCTGGCTTACTGCGATGACTGCGGCCACCAGGAACTCGACATGGATGTCTGCCCGGTCTGCGGTTCCAAGAACCTGACAAAGATCGACCGTATGAACGGCTATCTTTCCTACAGCCGTGTCCATGGCGACACCCGTCTGAACGAGGCGAAGATGGCAGAAATTGCGGAAAGAAAATCCATGTAATCGTCCATGAAATAATCAATGGAACAATCAATGGAATAATCAAAAGCCTCTGAGAAAAGTCCGGTGTGAATGTGACTTTCCTCAGAGGCTTTTTGGGTATTGCATCCGGTGGAAGCTGCCGGCGGCAGGGACTGCAGATGATGTGAGAATTAATCTTCGACATCGCGGGTAATATTGCGAACCCAGATGTACTTTTTATAATGATGATAAACGGCAGGAAGCTTTACAATTTCATCGAGATTTACAATGCAGTAAACCACCATAACCGGAAGCTTCAGCCAGAATGCGGCAAGAAAGCCAAGCGGTACAGAAAAGCACCACATAGCGCCGATGTTTCCCTGCATATCAAATTTCGCATCGCCTCCGGCACAAAAGATACCGTCGAGAACGGTGGTGTTGACCGATTGTGCCATCAGGTTCAGACCGCAGAAGAGAAGCATGTACTGCAGGTACTCGGCTGCGATATCGGAAAGTGGGGCAAAATGAACGATGGCTGGGGAAATGAGCATCAGCAGGCCGCCGGTCACAATGCCGATGGCAATGGAGAGATGGCTTAAACGTCCTCCATACTCGCGGGCTTTTTCCAGCTCGTTCGCGCCGAGCAGATTTCCGATCAGAACACCGGCACCGCCGCTCACACCGCGGATCAGGCAGGAGAGGAGGCTCTTTGCAATCGAGGTAATCGAGTTTGCTGCAACAGCATCGCTTCCCATGTGGCCCATGATAACGGAGTACAGAACGTAGGCAATTCCCCAGACGAGGGAGGCCGCAAGCACGGGAAGCGTGTAGCGCCAGAAGTCTTCTGAAAGTATTTTCCCTGCGGAAGAGAAGAGGCGGTTCCAGAGAATCCGTACACGCTCCGGTTTCTTTGTCTCGAGATAAGCCCAGATCAGTTCCACAACGCGGGCAGCTACCGTTGCATAAGCTGCTCCGCGGATCCCAAGTGCCGGAGCACCGCAAAGACCGTAGATGAGGATGGCATTTAAAATGATGTTCAGTACAACCGCAGTGGAACTGATGCGGGAGCTGACTGCTGCATGACCGGTGTTTTTCAGCAGGATCAGATAGACCTGCGAAATACCGCAGAGTACGTAGGAGAGTGCAACAGCGCGTAAATACTGGCTTCCGCTTGCAACCAGGGCCGCATCATTTGTAAAGATGTGCATCAGCATTTCGGGACAGAAACCGGCAAGGATGGTAAACAGGCCGGAGAACAGCAGGTTGGTGCGAAGTGCGATCGGAATCACTTTTTCGATCGAAGCGGCATCCTGTTTCCCCCAGTACTGCGCTGCCATAATACCGGCGCCCGCCGCGATGCCTGAGATAAAAAGGCTCAAAACAAACTGCACCTGTCCGGCCAGTGAAACAGCAGACAACGAAGTCTGATCAATCCAGCCCAGCATGATCGCATCCGTTGCGCTGACGAGAGCCAGCATAAAATTCTGGATCGCAATCGGAAGGACGAGGAGTTTTAGTTTCTGGTAAAATTCATCCTTAAAATTCATTCGTGTTTTCATAAAAATTCCCCCAAAGTATAAATAGTAGTTTTTGCTGTATTATAGCGGAAAGAAAATGGGAAAACAATGGCTAAAACAAGCTATTTTCTGGTCATTTTTGACATTCCCTGTATAATATAGAAGAAAAAGAACTTTTCCGGTGCCCGTGTCCGGTACGCCGGAAAGTGGAGAAGAAGTTTGATCAGAAAATCAGGTTTCCTTCAGCAGAAACTCCAGGATTTCTGCTATCAGAATAAATATGCCGGCAGCGGCTGTCTTTATAAAATCCAGAAATCCATGCAGGAGCTGGAGAAGCTTTTGAAAAAGAAAGATAAGAAACGGAAGTAGGTTCGGCTGCCATTGGAGCCGTCATCGAAACAAACGGAAATATACGAAAAAATTGTGAAATTTAATAGAATTATAAGACCTGTTTTCGCTGTTTTTAACAAAAGTAAAGAAACAGTGAAAAAAAGGTTGCTTTTTTCGGCAGAATCCTTTATAATCTTATTTGTATTCAGCGAGTGGATCATTCAATGAAACACAGAAAAACAAAAGTAAGCGCCTTTAGCTCAGTTGGTAGAGCAGTAGACTCTTAATCTATTTGTCCAGGGTTCGAGTCCCTGAAGGCGCATCGAAAGCACTGTTTTTGCAGACCTGAGAGCTGCGGGGACGGTGTTTTTCTTGTTTTACGCACAAAAAAACGACAGCGGAGAGATCTTAAAAAAATAGATCTTTTCACTGTCGGTTTTGCATTCCAAGTAAAAAATGTCAATAGTTCTTCAGCTCGCTCGCCGAATCAATAATAATCTGGCAGCCCGGCTGAACATTTTTCAGAATCGTAATCATCTGGTCTTCCGGAACAGAAATGCATCCGCCGGGAAATTCCAGGCTTTCGGCGTTGTCTTCGTCGTGACGAACTGATTGTAGTATCTGGAATTTACATCATCGACCCAGTAATACGTATCATCCACCTGGGTATAGGAAAGTTCCGTTCCGGGATTCGGGAGAATGCCGAAGGCATACGTAAAGCTGAACTGTCCGCGCGGTGTTTTGCGGTTCCATTCGGTAGTTTCGCTTACACCGCCGTATCCGACATAGCTGCTTGTACAAAGATCCTCGTTCCAGGTGCCGTCCGCATCTTTCGTTACCATGGCCACTGTCGCACTGGTGCCGCCAGAACTTTTCTTTTCGTTTTCAAATCCCCCTTACATGCAGAAATGTTTTTTACAGAAACCGTGCCTCCATCTTACAGATCGGGTTTCCGATTGAGGAAAACTTCTCCTCATATTCCGTCATTACATTTCCTTCTGAGAGAACCACATCGTGGTGCAGATCGTATGTGAATGCAGTGAGTTCCCATCCCTCTGCATTTTTCATCTCTTTAAGAGAGAAGTCAAACAGATCTTTATTATCGGTTTTGAATTCCAGTGTTCCGTCCTTCTTTAAAATCTTCTCGTACCGTGCAAGAAACTCATGCGATGTCAGTCTCCGTTTCGCATGGCGGTCTTTCGGCCACGGATCGGAGAAGTTGAGGTAAATGCGGTCTACCTCGCCCTCAGCAAACACTTCCGGAAGCTGGCGTGCATCCATGCGGATAAAAAACAGGTTTTTGATTTCCGTCTCCAGTTTTTCCCGTTTCTGTACTGCGCGGAGCAGCACGCTGTCGTACATTTCAATGCCGACGTAGTTGATTTCCGGATGCAGAACCGCCATATCCATCAAAAAGCGGCCCTTTCCCATACCGACCTCAATATGAATCGGATTTTCATTTCCAAAAATTTCAGCCCACCGTCCCCGGCAGCTCTCCGGCTCCTGCACAACGAACGGACAGGAAGCAATCACATCTTTTGATCCTCTGATATTTCTAAGGCGCATATGCGTAAAATTCCTTTCTTAAGTGATAAATATTAGAATAAAAGCCAATCATATCCAGTATATCATAGCTCCCGAAAAAGCAAAACAGAAAAATCCCGTTTTCAAATTTTCAAAGTTTTCAAAATACTATATACAATATCAACCTGCACATAGCATTTCTTATCAGCAATATGACAATCGGATTGGAACCATATCGAAATCATATGAGGGACCATCTTTTGGCTATTGAGATTGGAAGAAAAAATATGACCCATTGTCTATTTTTAATCAAAAAGTCGATCGAAATTCCACTTTTTTTTACGATTTCAATATGTCAACTTTGGAAAAAAAGGTGTAGAATACTAACAGCAAAGATGCGGGGAGTTTTCCTCGTCTTTGTTGTCTTTTAAATAAATAAGGAGGGAAAGCGATGCTATGGAATCTGTAATTAACAAACTTGCAGAGATCGAAACGGCTGCTACCAAGATTATGCAGGCTGCCGAGAATCAGAAGAAGCTCCAGGATGAGCAGCAGGAAGAGCGGATTGCAAAATTCGATGCAGATCTGGAAGCGGAAACGGCAAAGCGGATTGAAGAGATCACAACAAAACTTCATTCTACTACAGATGCGGATCAGAAAAAGCAGCGGGACTCTGCCGCCGAACTTCTATCTTCACTGGACGCTTATTACGAACAGAATCACGGAACACTGTCCACGCAGATTTACGAAAACATTATAAGGAAGTGAAACGATGAGCGGTCTATTATCCTACAGCGGCCTTACCACAAAGATAAGAGCCATGCAGAGCCATCTTTTAAACGACCAGAATTTTCGGGAAATCGTGGAATTGGAGAGTGTACCGCAGGCAGTTTCTTACCTCAAGCAGCATAAAGGCTATGAGGATCTGTTTGAGGGCTACAACGAAGCTGACCTTCACCGAGGTCAGATCGAGAAAATGCTGCGCCTGACGGTATACCGGGATTTTTCCAAGCTGTACCGTTTTGCAAATGTGGAGCAGAGAAAGTTCCTTGCGCTCTACTTTAAACGATACGAAGTGTCCGTTATCAAAGAATGCCTGAACACGGTATTTGATCACCGTGATGTGGTATTGAACCTGTCCATATTCGACGAGTTCTTTAACAAGCATTCCCAGCTGGACATCAATCTTCTGGCGTCCTCCAGGACGATCGAAGAACTGATTGCGAACCTGAAAGGGACAGAATATTATGCCCCGTTGTCGCAGCTCGCGGATATCGAGCGTCCGACCCTGTTCGACTATGAGATGACCCTGGATCTGTATTACTTTGCACAGATGTGGAAAGACAGATCAAAAGTAGTGACAAAGCGGGATCTGGAAGAGCTGACCGCTGCATGGGGAAGCAAGTTTGACATGCTGAACCTTCAGTGGATCTACCGTTCCAAACGCTATTATCACATGACCAGCGCACAAATCTACGCCCTGCTGATTCCGGTTCATCACCGGCTGAAAAAGGATGTGGTAAAGGCACTGGTAGAAGCCGAGAATATGAGTGCATTTTCCCAGCTGCTGGAACAAACCTATTATGCGAAACGGTATGATTCCTTCAAGGTCGATACGCTGGAATCCATGTATGCAGCCATTATGAAGCACATACTTTCCAGTGAATCCAGACAGGATCCTTATTCCGTTGCCACAATATACTCATACCTCTATCACAAAGAGCACGAGGTAAACCGGCTTATTATTGCACTCGAGTGCGTACGTTACCGTATCAGCGCTGACGAGGCAATGCAGCATATCGCAAAAACTTAATACACGGGGAGGTGTACTCATTGATTGTCAAGATGAAATTTTTGAGCATCACCGGGCCGAAAGCCGACATTGACCGTGTGGTCAACACTTATCTCTCAAAATATGAGATACATCTGGAAAACGCTCTGACGGAGCTGTCTACGATGCAGAATATCACACCGTATATCCAGATCAACCCATACAAAGAGACCTTAAAACAGGCGGAAGATTTTACAGCACTTCTGCCGGAAGAGAAGCGTACCACCACGAAAAGACTTTCCCTGGAAGATGCCATCAACTGTGTCCATGGTTTGGATCACACCCTTGGCCAGTTGAACCAGGAGCGTACAGAACTGGAAGCAAAAAAGAAAGACTTGATGGAAAAAGCACAGAAAATCGAGCCGTTCCAGGATCTGCACTGCAATCTTTCCTCCATTCTGGATTTCCACTTTATTAAATTCAGATTCGGAAAGATCACAAAAGAGTATTACAACAAATTTGAGAGCTACTGCTATGAGAACAGCGATACGGTATTCTACCGCTGCCATTCCGATGAGCAGTATGTATGGGGCATTTACTTCTGCCCAAGAGATCAGGTCACGAAAGTGGACGCCGTATTCTCATCCCTGCACTTCGAAAGAATCTACGTTCCGGACGAGTACAGCGGAACGCCGGAGGATGCTTACGCAGCACTTCAGGCAGAAATCAAAAAGACAGACGATGCACTCAGCGAGTGCTCACGGAAACTGGCAAAATGCCTTTCGGATTCCGCAGAGGATCTGGTTGCAGCAAAAGAGCAGTTAGAGCAGCTCTCCGGCAACTTTGATGTCCGTCGCCTGGCAGCCTGCACGAAATCCAAGAAGGAAACCTTCTATATTCTGTGCGGCTGGATGTCGGAAAAAGATGCCGATTCCTTCCAGAAGGACATCGAAAACGACACAAATCTCTTCTGCTTTATCGAGGATGATGCAAACAACGTTCTGCGTCAGCCGCCGACAAAGCTGAAAAACCCGAAAATCTTCCGTCCGTTTGAGATGTACGTGAAGATGTACGGACTGCCAAATTACAATGAAATTGACCCTACGATTATCGTAGGACTTACCTATGCATTTATTTTCGGAATCATGTTTGCCGATGTAGGACAGGGACTGTGTCTGCTGATTGGCGGCGCACTGCTGTACCACTACAAGAAGATGGATCTGGCAGCGATCATGAGTACCTGCGCGGTATTCTCTGTGATCTTCGGATTCTTGTTCGGCAGCTTCTTCGGATTTGAGAATGTCATACCGGCCCTCTGGCTGCATCCGAAGGAAGCGATGACAACGCTTCCGTTCATCGGTTCGATGAACACCGTATTTGTCGCAGCGGTTGCATTTGGTATGTTCATGATTCTGACAGGAATGGTTCTGCATATGATCAATGCAGCAAGAAACCATAAGCTCGGCGAGCTTCTGTTCAGCCAGAACTCCCTGGCAGGCTTCATTTTCTACGGAGCCCTTGCCGTTACACTCGTTCTCCTGTTCAGCGGCCATAAAGCTCCGGCTGTCGGCGTGATGGTAGTCATGTTCGGTATTCCGCTTCTTGCGATTTTCTTAAAAGAGCCACTGGAGCGTATGGTAGAGAAGAAGGGCAATGCATTTCCGGAGACCGGAAAGGGAATGTTCTTTGTACAGGCATTCTTCGAACTCTTCGATGTGCTTTTGAGCTACTTCTCCAACACAATTTCCTTTGTCCGTGTCGGCGCATATGCAGTCAGCCATGCGGCTATGATGGAGGTTGTCCTGATGCTCGGCGGAGCAACAGGCGGCGGCAGCATCAGCTGGCCGGTTATTGTTCTCGGAAATGTCTTCGTTGCCTGCCTTGAGGCACTGCTGGTAGCGATCCAGGTACTGCGTCTGGAGTATTACGAGATGTTCAGCCGGTTCTATGAAGGAGACGGAAAACCGTTTGTTCCGTTTTTGAAAAAAGGCGAGAAATAAAAGAGGATTCAGAGCCATGCAAAATGGAAGCGAATATGGCGGGAAGCTGTATCGGGAAAAAGTGAAAATGGCTCCGGATCGCAGCAAAGAGTAAATTTAATGAATTAACTTCAGGAGGAAAACTATTATGAACTCAGCATTTGTACAGGTACTTACTGCAATCGCAATGGTATTAACCATCGTTGTTCCTATGACTTATTACTTCAAAGGTGAGCACAACAAAAATCGTTACAAAAAATCTCTGGCAGCCAATGTAAGCGGCTTCTTCGGCCTTCTGCTGATCGCAACCGTTGTTTCCTTCGCAGGCGCAACAACTGCATCTGCTGCAACAGAAGCAGGCGCTGGTCTTGCAACCGGTCTTGGTTACATCGGTGCAGCTCTTGTTACAGGTCTTTCCGGTATTGGTTCCGGTATCGCCGTTGCATCTTCCGCAAGCGCAGCTCTTGGAGCAATCAGCGAAGACGGCAGCATCTTTGGTAAATCCATGATCTTCGTAGCTATGGCCGAAGGTATCGCTCTGTATGGTCTGATCATCTCCTTCATGATTCTTGGTAAACTTTGATTCCAAAACCGGAAGGTATTGATCTTCACCTTAAGTTGGAGGAATCATAAATGAAAATGTTCTTGATCAGTGATAACGTAGACACTCAGACGGGCATGCGCCTGGCCGGAGTGGAAGGCGTTGTCGTTCATGAGCGCGAGGAGCTTTATGATACACTGCAGAAAACACTGGCAGACAAAGAGATCGGAATTATTCTCCTTACAGAAAAGTTCGGGAAGGAATTCCCGGACATTCTGGAGGATGTCCGCCTCAACCATAAGCTTCCGCTGCTCATTGAAATTCCGGACCGTCACGGTACCGGAAGAGCGCCGGACTTTATCACTTCCTTTGTAAATGAATCTATTGGATTAAAACTGTAAGAATGCCCTGGAGGTGACACACATTGACTACTGAGGAAAAACTTCAGAATTTTTATAATCATTCCCTGGACAGTGCAAACCGTGAAGCAGAACGTGTGATCGGCGATCACCAGAAAGCTCTGGATAAGATCTTCGAGGAGCATAAAGCAACCGCAAGACGTCAGGCAGAAGAAGAAGTTGCTGCCGAGACCGAGAAAGCAAAACGTGATGTCAACAAGACACTGTCAGCGGATCAGCTTCATATCAGACGGAAGCTGTCCCGTAAAAATCTGGAATTAAAAGAAAAACTGTTTAAAGAAGTTCGTGAAAAACTTACCGCTTATAAAAAGGATCCATCCTATGAGGAGTATCTGGAGCGCAAAATCCGCGAAGCCGTTACGTTTGCCGGAAATGACAAACTGACCTTATATCTGGATCCGTCAGACGAAGCTCATAAGGCTTCCCTGGAGCAGAAACTCTCCGTAACCCTTACCATTTCGGCCATGCCGTTCCTTGGCGGCGTGCGCGCGGTCATTCCGGAGAAAAATATTCTGATCGATAATTCCTTCGAGACCCTTCTGAACGAAGAGCGGGAGAATTTCATCTTTCACGGAGGTGTAGAGCATGAATAAAACCGGAGTTATCTATGGAATCAACGGTCCGGTCGTATATCTGAAAGGAAACACCGGATTTAAAATGTCCGAGATGGTTTACGTTGGTAAAGAACGTCTGGTCGGCGAGGTTATTGCCCTGACAAAGGATACCACTACAGTACAGGTTTTCGAGGAAACCACAGGACTGAAACCAGGCGAAACAGTTACCGCATCCGGAGATGCCCTCTCTGTTACACTGGGACCTGGAATCCTGAACAACATTTTTGACGGTATTGAGCGTCCGCTGTCTGAGATTGCAAAGCAGTCCGGTAAATATATCAGCCGCGGTCTTACCGTAGATTCTCTGGATACAGAGAAAAAATGGGATGTCCATGTAACTGTTTCAGAAGGCGAAGAGCTGATGGGCGGCGCAATCATTGCAGAGACACAGGAGACCCGTTCCATCGTACACAAATCGATGGTTCCGCCGGATGTCAACGGCACGGTTATCTGGGCTGCCAAAGACGGAAAGTACACCATCCTTGACCCGATTGTAAAACTGAAACTGGAAGACGGCACCGAAAAAGAGATCACACTGGCACAGAAATGGCCGATTCGTGTACCGCGTCCAACCCTGAAAAGATATCCGGCATCCGTTCCGCTGATCACAGGACAGCGTATCCTGGATACGATGTTCCCGATCGCAAAAGGCGGCACAGCAGCCATCCCTGGCGGATTCGGTACCGGAAAAACCATGACCCAGCACCAGATCGCAAAATGGTCTGATGCCGATATCATCATCTATATCGGATGTGGAGAGCGTGGAAACGAGATGACACAGGTTCTGGAGGAGTTCCAGGAACTGATCGACCCGAAGAGCGGCAACCCGCTGATGGACCGTACTACCCTGATCGCCAACACATCCAACATGCCTGTTGCAGCCCGTGAGGCATCTCTGTATTCCGGACTGACACTGGCTGAGTATTACCGCGATATGGGCTATGATGTAGCAATCATGGCAGACTCCACATCCCGTTGGGCAGAGGCACTCCGTGAGCTGTCCGGCCGTCTGGAGGAAATGCCTGCCGAGGAAGGTTTCCCGGCATATCTGGCATCCCGTCTGTCCGCTTTCTATGAGCGTGCCGGCATGATGCAGACCCTTTGCGGCGCAGAGGGAAGCGTATCCATCATCGGAGCTGTATCTCCGCAGGGTGGTGACTTCTCCGAGCCTGTTACCATGAACACCAAACGTTTCGTCCGCTGCTTCTGGGGACTGGACAAATCTCTGGCTTACGCCCGTCATTTCCCGGCGATCCACTGGCTGACCAGCTACAGTGAATACCTGCAGGATCTGTCGCCGTGGTACAAAGATCACGTAAACAAAAACTTTGTAGATATGCGGAACCAGTTAATGGGAATCCTGAACTCCGAGAGCTCCCTGATGGAAATTGTAAAACTGATCGGTAGCGATGTTCTTCCGGATGACCAGAAGCTGACCCTGGAAATCGCCAGAGTTATTCGACTGGGCTTCCTGCAGCAGAACGCATTCCATCCGGATGACACCTGCGTATCTCTGGAAAAACAGTACAAGATGATGGAAGTTATTCTTTATCTGTACAAGAAATCCAAAGCGCTTGTGACGATGGGCATGCCAATGTCCGTACTGAAAGAGGACAAGATCTTCGACCGCGTCGTTTCTATTAAATACGATGTACCGAATGACCGTCTGGATCTGTTTGACACATACAAAAAAGATATCGACACCTTCTACGATAAGGTACTCGAGAAGAATGGTTAAGGAGGGAATTCATCATGGCAATTGAATATTTAGGCCTTAGTGAGGTCAATGGCCCTCTGGTTGTTCTGGAAGGTGTAAAAAATGCTTCCTACGAGGAAATCGTAGAATTTACCGTAGACGGCAATGAGAAAAAACTGGGACGTATCGTTGCTGTATACGAAGATAAAGCCGTTATTCAGGTATTTGAGGGAACTTCGAGCATGTCTCTTACCAATACCCATACCCGTCTGACCGGACATCCTATGGAGATCGGACTTTCCGAGGAAATTCTGGGACGTACCTTCGACGGTATCGGAAAACCGATCGACCGCATGGGACCGATTGATGCTGAAGTAAAAAGAAACGTCAACGGCCTGCCGCTGAACCCGGTTACCCGTAAATACCCAAGAAACTATATCCATACCGGTATCTCTGCAATTGATGGTCTGACCACCCTGATTCGTGGCCAGAAGCTGCCGATCTTCTCCGGAAACGGACTTCCGCACGACCAGCTGGCAGCACAGATCGTACAGCAGGCATCCCTTGGAGATTCCGATGAAAAGTTCGCAATTGTATTTGCCGCTATGGGTGTTAAATACGACGTAGCAGAGTTCTTCCGCCGAACATTTGAGGAAAGCGGTGTATCTGACCATGTTGTTATGTTCCTGAATCTGGCAAACGACCCGGTTGTAGAGCGTCTGATCACCCCGAAGGTAGCACTGACAGCTGCTGAGTACCTTGCGTTCGAGAAAGGCATGCATATCCTGGTTATCCTGACCGATATCACATCCTTCTGCGAGGCTATGCGTGAGGTTTCCTCCTCCCGTGGAGAGATTCCTTCCCGTAAAGGTTATCCTGGATACCTGTACAGTGAGCTGGCTACGCTGTATGAGCGCGCCGGAATCGTACAGGGCGTAGAGGGATCCGTAACACAGATTCCGATCCTGACCATGCCAAACGATGATATCACGCACCCGATCCCTGACCTGACCGGTTACATCACCGAGGGTCAGATCGTACTGGACCGCCAGCTTCACGGCCAGTCTATTTACCCGCCAATCAGCGTGCTGCCGAGTCTTTCCCGTCTGATGAAGGACGGTATCGGTGAGGGCTACACAAGAGCCGATCATCAGGACGTAGCGAACCAGCTGTTCTCCTGCTATGCAAAGGTAGGAGATGCGCGTTCCCTGGCATCCGTTATCGGTGAGGATGAGCTTTCTCCGATCGATAAACAGTACCTGGTATTCGGTAATGAATTTGAGCATGAATTTATCGGCCAGGGAATGGATGAGAACCGTTCCATGGAAGATACGTTGAATAAGGCATGGGAGCTTCTTGGACTGCTTCCGAGAGAAGAGCTCGACCGTGTCAACACCAAGGTTCTGGATCAGTATTATCATCCGACCACCATTGATGCAGTAGCAAAAGCAAAGGCAGAAGCCGATGCCATGAATGAGTAAGCGAGAGGAGTGAGATCGGAATGGACCCGAATACCTTTCCTACCAAGGGAAACCTGATTCTTGCAAAGAACTCTCTGAAACTTGCCCACATGGGTTACGAGCTGATGGACAAGAAGCGGAATATTCTGATCCGCGAGCTCATGGGCCTGATCGATGAGGCAAAAGATATTCAGCGTCAGATTGATGTGACATTCCGCGAAGCATATGCGGCGCTGCAGATTGCGAACATGGAGATCGGTATCACCAACGTACAGACCGTGTCCTATACCGTTCCGGTGGAGGAATCTATCCGGATCAAGACAAGGAGTATCATGGGCGTGGAAATTCCGCTGGTAGAGGCTGATCCGTCCGGACAGGCCCCGACTTATGCTTACTACAGCACGAAGGAGTCCCTGGATCAGGCAAGACAGGCCTTTGAAAAAGTAAAAGACCTGACCTTAAACCTTTCCATGATTGAGAACTCGGCATACCGCCTTGCTGCGGCAATCAAGAAAACACAGAAGCGCGCCAATGCGCTGAAGAACATCACGATTCCGCATTACACCCAGTTGTCCAAGGATATCGCGGACGCACTGGAGGAGAAGGAGCGCGAGGAGTTCACACGACTGAAGGTCATCAAACAGAGAAAGAACAAGGCAAGCTGATAAGGCTTTCCCGGAATAGAGATGAAAAACCCGCTTGGGCCGCGAAGAGATTTGCGGTGCCGGGCGGGTTTTTATGTGTCATGCAAAAAATATGTTTTTGGCTGTACTTTTTGTGCAAAAATTTTATAAAAATTTTCTATCTTTTTAAAACGGTCTTTGCTATAATACGTAAGGCGATTGTAAAGAAAAGTTAAGATTTTGTAAGCTGTAATGCTTTTTGGAGGCAGGAAGATGAAACACAAGAAACAGAAAAAAATGAAAAAAGCAGGGCACATTCTGCTGGCTGTGTTTGCAGTGGTGATCGGAACGCTTGGCGTGCTGCTGTTTACGTCCGAGCGCTGGATGCGGAAAACATGGCCGAATCTGAGCATGGAAGAGCTTGTTTACCAGTTAAAGGCCCCGATTGCCGGAACCAGCCATGATCTTCTGATGAGTTATGTCTGCTCAAGTGCGCTGATCGCAGCGGCAGCACTCATCCTTCTGATTCTGGTCAGCATTTTTCTTCGGGAAAAACGCAAAGCCCATGTGGCGTTCGGGCTGATCTGTATCGCGGCAGGAGCCGCCAGCATCGTCTATTCCATCAATGACGTGTGGGCAGCACTGGACGTAAAAGATTATCTGAAAAATCAGAGCACGTACAATACCGTGGTAGAAGACAACTACGTAGATCCGGACCGCGTGAATATCACGTTCCCGGAACAGAAACGAAATCTGATCTATCTCTATCTGGAATCCATGGAGAGCACCTACGCAGACAAAGCCTCCGGCGGAGCATTCGATAAAAACTATATCCCGGAGCTGACCCAGCTTGCCGCAGACAACATCAGTTTTTCCAATTCGGAGCTGCTCGGCGGCGGCCAGCCTACCGTAAACGCAACCTGGACCATTGCCGGAATTTTCGCACAGACCTCCGGTCTGCCTCTCAGCATCGGAATCCAGCGAAATGAGATGGCATATCAGACCAGCTTCTTCCCGGAAATCAATACCCTGGGTGATGTCCTGGCGAATGAAGGCTACAAGCAGTATTTCTTCATCGGTTCAATCGGACAGTTCGGCGGCCGGGAAGAGTACTTTAAAGAGCACGGTGACTACGAAGTAGACGATTACAACTGGGCTATGGAAAAAGGCCTGATCCCGGAAGGATATTACGAATGGTGGGGCTATGAGGATGAAAAACTCTTTTCCTTTGCCAAAGACCGCCTGACCGAAATCGCAGCAGAGGGAGAGCCGTTCAACTTCACCATGCTGACCGCAGACACCCATTTTGAGGATGGCTATCCGTGTGAGCTCTGCGATGAAGAAAACGACGGTGACAACCAGTACGGAATGGTTCTGCACTGCTCCAGCAAGCAGGTCACCGAGTTCGTTTCCTGGATTCAGCAGCAGGATTTCTACGAGAACACAACGATCGTAATTTCTGGCGACCATCTGACGATGGATTCCGATTTCTGTGAGAACATTGATCCGGACTACACCAGAACCGTATACAACGTGATCATCAACTCCCCGATCCAGCCGCAGCAGGAGAAAAACAGAAGTTTCACCACCATGGACATGTTCCCGACCACCATCGCAAGTCTCGGAGCTACCATTGAGGGTGACCGCCTCGGTCTTGGAACGAACCTGTTTTCAGGCGAACAGACGCTTGCAGAGAAGCTGACCTTCGACCAGCTCAATGATGATCTCTCCCAGAAATCCAAATTTTTCGAAAAAATGGAAGAGCAGGTAACCTCCATCTGGACCAAAACCGATGAGGGCTGGAAGTTCTACATCGAAGACGAAGACCGCTGGGCCAAAAGCGAATGGGTTTCCCTGAACCCGCACCGCTATGCAAACGACACCGAGCAGAGATACTACATTGACGCAAACGGCTACGCCGTAAAAGGATGGAAACTGATCGACGGAAAATGGTATTACTTCTCCACACAGGGCAGCTACCGCCTCCTCGAAGGACCGTGCGACGAACCGTTTGAGGTGGATGAGTCGCAGTATTCTTAAAAAATAAAAAAGAGAAGGATTTTCGGCAGCAAAAAGCCGGGAATCCTTCTTTTTTAATGCAGAATTGTGCCGCTCCGCCTTTTGGCGGAATTTTCTGCATTTTTTGGTACAAAACGTATAAAGATTGTGAAATAAATAATTATCAATTGAATCATCTTACAAAACATGGTAAAATATGGCTATCAATCGGCGGACAAAGCGGAAAAAAGAAAGGGGATTTTAAAACAATGGGTTACAAATCAGACATTGAAATTGCACAGGAATGTACCATGCAGCCGATCACAGCGATCGCAGAAAAAGCAGGTATTGATGACAAATATCTGGAGCAGTACGGAAAGTACAAAGCAAAAATTGATTACAACCTGTTAAAAGACACCAATGCGGAGGATGGAAAACTGATCCTCGTTACAGCCATCAACCCGACACCGGCAGGAGAAGGAAAAACAACAACTTCTGTAGGTCTGGTAGACGGACTTTCCAGAATCGGTAAAAAAGCAATGGTTGCACTTCGCGAGCCATCTCTTGGACCGGTCTTCGGTGTAAAAGGCGGAGCAGCAGGCGGCGGATACGCACAGGTTGTTCCAATGGAAGATATCAACCTTCACTTCACCGGTGACTTCCATGCAATCGGTGCAGCAAACAACCTGCTGGCAGCTATGATCGACAACCACATTTTCCAGGGAAACGCTCTGAATATCGATCCGAGAAAGATCACCTGGAAACGATGCGTAGATATGAATGACCGTCAGCTTCGTAATGTAGTAGACGGCCTTGGCGGAAAGACAAACGGAATGCCGAGAGAAGACGGCTACGATATCACGGTAGCATCTGAGATCATGGCAGTTCTGTGTCTGGCAAGCGACATCTCAGATCTGAAAGAAAGACTTTCCAGAATTATCATCGGATATACCTACGGAAAAGTATCCGAGCAGAAACCGGTAACAGCAGGAGATCTGCATGCGCAGGGCGCTATGGCAGCACTCTTGAAGGATGCCCTGAAACCAAACCTGGTACAGACTCTGGAAGGAACTCCGGCTATCGTTCACGGCGGACCATTCGCAAACATCGCACACGGCTGCAACTCTGTAACAGCAACCAAAATGTGCCTGAAATTAGCAGATTACACTATCACAGAGGCAGGCTTCGGTGCTGACCTTGGTGCTGAGAAATTCCTCGACATCAAATGCCGTATGGCAGGCCTGAAACCGAATGCAGTTGTAGTCGTAGCAACTGTTCGTGCCCTGAAATACAACGGCGGCGTTCCGAAAGCAGAACTGAACGGCGAGAACCTGGAAGCTCTGGAGAAAGGTATGCCGAACCTTCTGAAACACGTAAGCAACATCACAAACGTATACAAACTGCCATGTGTCGTTGCTATCAACGCATTCCCGACCGATACCGAAGCAGAGCTGAAGCTGGTTGAGGAGAAATGCAAAGAGCTCGGTGTCAACGTTGTTCTGTCCGAGGTATGGGCAAAAGGCGGCGAGGGCGGCGTAGCCCTGGCAGAAGAAGTTGTCCGTCTTTGCGAGCAGCCGAACGATTTCACCTATGCATACGATCTGGAAGGCTCCATCGAAGAGAAACTGAACGCCATCGTTCAGAAGATCTACGGCGGAAGCAGAGTTGTCCTGACCGCAAATGCACAGAAACAGGCAAAACAGTTAGAGGCTCTCGGATTTGGCAACTGCCCGATCTGTATGGCAAAAACCCAGTACAGCCTGACCGATGATCAGACCAAACTCGGCGCACCGACCGGATTCGAAGTTACCGTACGTAACCTGAAAATCTCCGCTGGTGCAGGCTTCATCGTAGCCCTGACCGGTGACATCATGACCATGCCAGGTCTGCCGAAAGTTCCGGCAGCAGAGCGTATCGATGTAGACGCTACTGGAAAGATTACAGGATTGTTCTAATAACACAGGATATTGTCTTGAAAAGACAGAATAAAGCGTGAAATAAAACACAGAAAAAAAGAGACATTCCTTCGTGAATGTCTCTTTTTTTACGTTTTTATTGCAAAATATTACAAAAGATAATATAATTTCTAATGATAACATGGAGAGAAAAGCAGATATAATATAGTAAGGGAGTTACTTGCCAATGACATCGAAGAAAAAATTGAGAAGTCTTCTGGGCGGTACACTTTTTATGGTGCTGATGCTCAGCGTACATCCGACGACTGTTTCCGCGAGTGCTGTGGGGAGCAGCACGGTGATGGACCAGTCTGTGGAGACAGAGGATCAGCAGAGCGGGATACAGAGTGAAACGCAGACACAGGCTTCACAGGACAGCGGTGCTGCTGTGCGGGCCAGTCAGAATGGCTGGGTTAAGGCAGGCGACAGCGGCTGGTATTTTTATGAGAACGGACAGCTGAAAACAGGATGGCTTTACCGGAATGGAAACTGGTACTGGCTGGATCCGGACCGGAACGGCCGCATGGCAGAAAACAGCTGGTTCACATACGATAATAATCTTTATTATGCCAAGGGAGACGGAGCAATCTATAAAAATGGTTTTCAGGAAGTAGATGGAAACCTTTATTATTTCCAGAGCTGGGGCGGCATTCAGAGAAATGTGTATCTCAGCATCAGCGGAAAAATGTATTATGTACAGGAAAATGGTATCGTTGCCCGTGGAATAGTCAGAACAATGAATGGACATGGTGATCTCTGCGCATTTGATGATACTACGGGAGCGCAGATCACACAAAAAGGCTGGCTGAAAAAAGGCACATCATATTATTGGGTAAGAGAAGACGGCGTCCTGCAGACCGGCTGGCTGCTGTACGATGATAACTGGTACTGGTTTGATGATAATGGTGTCATGATGACATCCGGCTGGAAAGAAATCAACAACAATCTGTATTACTTCCGGAGCTGGGGCGGCATTTATAAAAACGGTTTCCAGAGCATCGGAGGAAACGAGTATTATTTCCAGAGCTGGGGTGGTGTATATCGAAACACCTTCTTTACCGTAAAAGGGAAAACCTACATAGCGCAGAATGACGGATCGATCTATCATGCCAGCCAGACCGGCTGGGTTCAGCTGGGAGATCAGACTTACTGGATCAATCAGGATGGTTCTGTTCAGACCGGCTGGCTGAAGCTGGAAGGCAAATGGTACTGGCTGAAAGCGGACGGCACACGTGCTGCATCTGAATGGATCACGTATGACAACAACCGATACTATTTTGATGGTGACGGTGTGATGTACACCGGAATGAAAGAGGTTGACGGAGCAAGATATTATTTCCACAGCTGGGGCGGCGTTTACCATAACGAATCTTTTACCTGGCAGGGAAAGAAATACTGGGCAAAGGATGACGGAACCTTCTATACAGGTGTCTGCGATATCAATGGAAAGAAATACTATTTTCTGGAAGACGGCGAGCAGATTACAAAAGAGGGCTGGTATCTGACCAACGGAACGTATTACTGGATCAACAAGGATACGTCGCTTCAGACCGGCTGGGTGAAATATGACAACAACTGGTACTGGATGAAAGAAGACGGTACGATGGCATCGTCTGAATGGATCACCTACGACAAAAACCGCTACTATTTCCGAAGCTGGGGCGGCATGTACACCGGAATTCATACCATCGGCGGAACAAAATACGCATTCCAGAGCTGGGGCGGTCTGTACCATGATCAGACATTTACCATCGGCGGTAAAACATACTATGCCAATTCAGATGGAACATTTGCCACCGGCTGGGTGCAGAACGGCGGAAAAACGTATTATTTCGATGAGGACGGCACAAGCCATACGGGCTGGCTGCTTCTGGACGGAACGCATTACTGGATCAATGCCAATGGAACCAGAAGAGATGACGAGCTGTTTCAGTACGACGGAAACTATTATTATGTAGACAAAAACGGCGTTATGGCGACAAGCGGCTGGGTATACTGGGATTATAACTATTATTATCCGAGAAGCTGGGGCGGCATGTACAAGAATGCGTTTATTACCTATGATAATAACCTCTATTACCTTGGATCTGACTCGAAAATGGCAATCGGCTGGCAGTCGATTGGCGGAAATACATACTATTTCCGAAACTGGGGCGGCATGATAACCGGAAAACAGGTGATCGACGGAAAAACGTATGTGTTCGATGAGGACGGCAAGCTGGTACAGAGTCCGGACGGATTTGAACCGTCCGCGCAGATCGGTGTCCGCACCGTACGGAACTTTCTGAAAAATGCACTGCTTCCGCTTGGAAACACCCTGTATATCTGGGGAGGCGGCCACACAGACGCAGAGGCAGAGAGTTACGGCGTCAATGCGCAGTGGAAACAATTCTTCAATACACAGAATTCCACCTACAACTATTCCGATCATCTGTATGAGTACGGAAAAGGTCTTGACTGTTCCGGCTATGTCGGATGGACCGCACATCAGGTGACGAAAGAGTATGCAACGACAACCTCCACTGGAATGCCGGCCTACTTTGCAAGAAAAGGCTGGGGAACCTGCGTGACAGGCGATACATCCCAGAAATTTACGCCGGGTGATGTGGTCAGCAAGAGCGGTCATGTCTGGATTGTCATTGGCCAGTGCTCGGACGGCAGCGTGGTTGTCATTCATGCGACACCGCCGTATATTCAGCTTGGCGGAACCGTTTCTTCAACAGGAAGCATTAACAGTGAAGCTATTGAGCTGGCAAATGAATACATGAAAATGTATTATCCGGTTGCGTATGAGCGGTATGGTGTAAAAGTTCTTGACCGGTCCTATCTGACCGGTGTGAATCATTTCACCTGGAGCAGCAGTATCTTAAGTGACAGTGAAGGCTACCGCAGGAAGAAACCGGCAGAAATCCTGAACGATCTGTTCCAGTAAAATATCTTCTATAAAAAATAAGAGAGAATACAAAAAAACTTTGTAGTTCGTGTATTCTCTCTTTCTTTTTGCGCTGGAATTGTCTATACTAGAAGGTGCGTGAAAGACGCAGATCAGAAATACAAAAGAAAAAATTTGGAAAATAAAAATACAAGGGGAGTAAACATGCGAAAGAGCTGGAAATGGGCGCTCTGTCTTGGCGTAGTGTCGTTGCTGCTGCTGGGCGGCTGCGGAAAAGAAAAGACGGAACCAGTGGATCTGGTGCTGGTAACCGACGGCAGTGAGGTAGCTTCCGATGCCGTGTATCAGTCAGCATGGAACGGTCTTGCGCAGTATGGAGACGAGAGCGGTCTGAAATATGAAGCAAGTGTTCCGGCAGGACGGACAACAGAGGACTATGAAAACACCATCAAAGAGGCGGCGCAGAAGGGAGCATCCGTTATCGTCTGTGCCGGAACGAGCATGAGCCGCGCCGTTTACGATGCACAGCGCGACTGGAAGGATGTCCGTTTTCTGCTGCTGGAGGCAGAACCGGTCAGTGAGAGCGGCCGCAGCCGTCTCCGCGGAAATACAGAAAGCCTGGAAATTGATGTATCAGAGGCCGGCTACCTGGCAGGATATGCGGCAGTACAGGCCGGCTACACGCACCTGGGCTATATCGGACAGAAAAACGAAGAGAACGGAACAAAGTACGGGACAGGTTATGCACTCGGTGCAGAGACGGCCGCTGCGGATCTGGGACTTGGAGAAAACAGCATCACGCTGGATTATACGTATCGGAAAAGCAGCAGCGTATCACCGTCGTATTTGGAAAAAATCAAAAGCTGGTATGGTGAGGGCGGACAGATTCTCTTCTCGGACGGTGCATCGTATCAGAATGTACTTGGCGCAGCAGCATCTGCGGCAGGCGGAGCACTGATCGCAAACGGCGGCGTGGAGGAGTACGCCAATGCCGTGTTGAAAGTACGTCTGGATTATGGAACTGCAGTTTACAATGCGTTAAAAGAAATGAAACAAAAGGATTTTGAAGGCGGGAAAATTGTAACGCGCGGCGTGACCGATCAGGAAATCAGTCTGGAATGGAATCAGGATGCGGTGCCGTACTTTACAGAGGATCAGTACCGGGCACTCTGTGCGAAATTCTCCGCAGAGGACTTTTCAATCCCTGACGGCGATGCGCTTTCCTCGCCGGATCAATACAAATTGAGTTGTGTGAGTGTACAGAAGGTAAAATAACATGTATCGTTACTGTTCACGAATTGTTTACAAAAAGTCGGGATATTTTTCCTTGCATCCATTTGTGAATTGTGATATTATGTAAAAGAATTGGGAAAAATATTTCAAAATTGTTACAGAATAATTGAATTTCTAAGAAACAGGGAAACCTGAAACAAAGAAACCTACATACAACGAATCAATTTGGGAGTGAAAGAATGAGAAAAAAATTTCTTGCCTTAAGTTTAGCAGTGATCGTAAGTGCAGCTCAGGTAATGACAGTAAGCGCCTCGAAACAGGAGCAGTTACAGCAGCAGCAGGCAGCACAGGCAGAGACCAGCGCACAGCTTGACAACGCAAAAGCAGAAATCGACGATCTGGAAACCAAAAAGAATCAGATTACCGGCGAGATTGATGACCTGGACGCACAGCTTGTCGTAACCATGGCATCCGTGGAAAATCTGAAAAATGAAATTGCAGAGAAACAGACAGAAATTGAAACAACACAGGAAAAACTGGCACAGTCCCAGGCTGAAGAGGACGAGCAGTACGAGCTGATGAAAAAACGAATCCAGTTCCTTTATGAGAGCGGCGGAGACAACGGCTGGGCAGCACTTCTTCTGGAGGGAAAAGATTTAAGCAGCATTCTCAACCAGGCTGAGTACACCCAGAAGTTATACAAATACGACAGAGAGTGTCTGCAGGAGTACATGGATCTTGTACAGCAGGTAACAGACTACAGCAATCAGCTTGCAGATGAAAAAGCAGATCTCGAAGCTAGTGAGGCAGAGCAGGAAGCACAGCAGCAGTCCCTTGAGGCAATGCTTGAGCAGAAAAAAGCCGTTTCCGATGACTACGAAAACCAGATCGCAGACCTGAACGACATGGCTGCACAGTACAACGCAGTACTGGCAGAGCAGAACGCAAAGATCCAGCAGATCCAGGAGGAGATTGCAGCCGAAGAGGCAGCAAGAAAAGCCGAAGAGGCCCGTCAGGCAGCAGAAGCAGCCGAGGCAGCCCGCCAGGCAGAAGCAGCAAGACAGGCAGCAGCAGAAGCAGCCGCAAGCAGTGCTGCAAATAATACAACAACGGCAGACAACACACCGTCCAGCACAGGAAGCTCCACCACGACAACAACACCGTCTAACGGAGGAAGCTCTTACGATGATTCTTCGTCCAGCGATACCAGCAGCTCGGATGATTCCAGCAGCTCCAGCAGCACCGGAAGCGCAACCGGAAGTGCCATCGTATCCTATGCAACACAGTTTATTGGAAATCCATACGTATGGGGCGGCACAAGCCTTACCAACGGAGCTGACTGCTCTGGTTTTATCATGAGCGTTTACGCACACTTCGGATACGACCTTCCGCATTCCTCCAGTGCACTGCGTGGTGTAGGACGCGGTGTATCTTATGCAGAGGCTCAGCCGGGCGATATTATCTGCTACAGCGGCCACGTAGCCATCTACATCGGCGGCGGTGCAATCGTACACGCAAGCAATGAGCGCGACGGTATCAAGATCAGTAGCAACGCAGCGTATACCACGATTCTTGCGGTAAGACGTGTGGTTTAAAAAAGAATTACATAGTAAGAATTTTCAGATCCCGGGAGAGAAAAATCCCGGGATTTTTTGCGTTTTGCTTAAAATTGAGTGCATTCGCGTTAAAACTGTGATATACTAAAGCACATCGGAGATACAAGGGCGTATTGACCAACAGAAGGTCAGTATGCCCTTTTGCTTGTTAGGAAGAAGGGAGAATCGTTATGAAACTGGAAAATTATTTTCGTCGTTTCGGTATTCGGAACGGATCTGGTGCGGAAAGTAGCGTCAGTGCTGTCCATCTGCATTATTGCCGGTCTGCTGATCGTCTACGTCCCGAACATCATCGCCGGAGCCGGAAAGATCGGCGATACTGTAAACACCATGAAAACCGCAGACCTCCCATTCGGCAAAGCCCTGTACGCCGCATTCCTCTACGGAACCTTCCAGCTTGCCAATGTCGCAGTCTTCGTCCAGCATGCCAAGTCCTTCGAAGAACCGCAGGATGCCGGAAAGAGCATGGCAGTCGGTGCCGTATTAAATGCCCTTCTGATGATCATGGTCGTCCTCGGAATCATGACCGTATACCAGAACCCGGAAATGATCCAGCAGAGCGTCCCGACATTATTTATGGTTCAGCAGGGCGTCGGCAGTAAATTCATGACACCGCTGATTTCCGTACTGATCATCCTCGGTGCCGTATCCACAGCCGTCAACATGGTTGCCGCCATGGTCAAACGAATCCACGCCGGTCTCGCTGAACGAAGCAGCAGAACAGAAACCGCAGGCAAAATCAGCCGCACCCAGATCCTCGCCGCCCTCGCTTGCTGCATCGCAGACTTCCTCATCGCACAGTTTGGTCTGCTGACGCTGATCCAGAAGGCGTACAGCATCCTGGCATACCTGGCAATCCCGGTCATCTTGGTGCCGTACGTGGTGCACATGGCGGTGATGCGGTTTGATACGAAAAAATAGAAAAGAACAATAAAAAATTTGTAACAAAAATTTACACCGCAGAAAGAGAGATTTGCTTCTGGAGAATGGAAGTATTTCGCAGACAGCAGAAAAAAGAAGATTCATGCAGAGCAGACGTGAGTCATAAAGAAATGACATGCGTCTGCCTTTTTTCTGTGCGTCTGGCAGAGTATGTGTCGGTGACAAAGCAGAAAACAGGAACTCTTCTTTGGGACTCGATTGTGCCGTCAAAATATGGTATACTGCAAAAAGGATCAAAAAGCGGATATTGATATTTCACGGGAGGGGAAGAAGATGAAAAATGCACCGGCTTATGTGAAGGTTTACAGCAGACTGAAAAACGAGATCAATAAGGGAACATATCCTGTCGGGGGATTTCTGCCGAAGGAGTGTGAACTGGAGAAAATCTATCAGGTCAGCCGTACTACGGTACGGAATGCAGTAAAGATACTGGTGCAGGAGGGACTGGTTGAGGTTCGCCAGGGTTCTGGAACGAGGGTGCTGAATCATAAGGCAATTCAGAATTATAACAAGGTCACATCGGTCACGGAATCCCTGATGAAAAAAGGATATCGGGTAACGACGTCAGATATGATGATCGACATCATTTCGGCGGACAAACAGCTCGCCGATGAACTGGAAATTCCGGAGGGAACCAGCGTGGCGAGGATTCAGCGGCTGCAGCTTGCGGATGAAGAGCCTGTTACGCTGATGGAAAATTATATCGAATATGCGAAAGTCCCTGGCATCGAGGCGTATGAGAATCAGTTTGTAGCGCTGTATCAGTTTCTGGAGGAGAAATTCGGCTTGCAGATTGATGAGACACGAGACAGAATTTCAGCGAAATCCGCGACCTTTATGGAAGCCCAGGTTCTGAAAACGGAGCCGAAGGATGCGCTTCTTGTGGTGCACAGAGTCACCTACTGGCAGAACCGGCCGGTGAGCATTGACCACGTGCGGATCATCGGAAGCAAGTACGAGGTGGAGATTTCGGGAAAAGGACGGAGTAAATGAGCGATGAGACAGAAGAACAGAAGAAACTGATGCGGCAGATTGATATCAGCTGTGTACAGGCATTTCATACAATGGATGAAATTGATGCGATGGTGGAGCTGGCAAAGAAATATCGTCTGGCTGCTGTGTTTACCTTGCCGGCGTTCAGCGCCCATGTGGCAGAACGGCTGCAGGACACCAGAGAAATCCATGCGGGAGGCGTGGTAAGCTTTCCGGGCGGCGGAGATACGACCGGACAGAAGAAGCGGCAGGCAAAAGAACTGTGGGAGGCTGGCTGCCGGGAAATCGACATGGTGATGAATCTTACGGCGTTCAGAAGCCACGAATTTTCTTATGTAAAAGAAGAACTTCTGGCCATCCGGGAGCAGGTGCCTTCGGCGATTTTTAAGGTGATCATCGAGGCGCCGCAGCTGACGGAGCAGGAAATCTGCCAGGCAGTGGATCTGTGTGTGGAAGGCCGTGCGGATTATGTAAAGACGAGCACCGGATGGTATCCCGGCTGTCCTTCCACCGTGGAGCAGGTTCGAATCATGAGCCGTGAAGCCGCCGGTCGCATTCAGATCAAGGCCGCCGGTGGAATCCGCAGTCTGGAAACTATACAGGAAATGCAGAAAGCCGGCTGTAGCCGTTTCGGTATGGGAATGCGGTCGGTACAGAATTTGATAAAAAGTATCTATAAGTAATCTATTGTGCAAAAGCTATAAAAAAGTCACGGAATATTCTACGATATTCCGTGACTTTTCTGTTGAATTAGTAACCTATTAGTGATATATTCGAATCATAGGAATCGATAAATCATTAACAATCTGAAAGGAGAGCAAAAGATATGAAAGGTTATGCAATGCTGAAAATCGGTGAATCCGGATGGATCGAGAAAGAACGCCCGAAATGCGGGCCGATGGATGCCATTTGCCGTCCACTGGCAGTTGCCATCTGCACATCAGATGTCCACACTTTATGGGAAGGGGCCATCGGTGACCGTCATAACATGATTCTGGGCCATGAGTGCTGTGCAGAGGTTGTGGAAGTCGGAGAGCTCGTAAAAGATTTCAAACCGGGAGACCGGGTTCTTGTGCCGGCCATCACTCCGGACTGGAATTCTCTGGAAGCACAGGCTGGTTATTCCATGCACTCCGGCGGAATGCTGGCAGGCTGGAAATTCTCCAACTTCAAAGATGGTGTCTTTTCTGAATTCTTTCATGTAAATGATGCCGATGGAAACCTTGCGCTGCTTCCGAAAAACATCAATGTTGTCGACGCGTGCATGCTTTCCGATATGGTGCCGACCGGATTCCACGGCGTAGAGCTTGCCGATGTACAGTTTGGTGATACAGTTCTTGTCATCGGAATCGGACCAGTTGGTCTGATGTCGGTAGCCGGAACGAATATGCGCGGCGCATCGAGAATCATTGCTGTCGGAACGAGACCGGTCTGCGTAGAAGCGGCAAAAAAATACGGCGCAACGGATTTTGTCAGCTACAAGAACGGACCGATTTTCCAGCAGGTACTTGATATGACAGATGGAAAAGGTGTTGATAAAGTAGTCATCGCCGGCGGTGGTGTAGAAACCTTTGCAGAAGCAGTAAAATGCCTGAAACCGGGCGGAAAGATCGGAAATGTAAACTATCTTGGATCCGGTGACAACATTGATATTCCGCGTGTAGAGTGGGGCGTTGGAATGGGTCACAAACAGATTAACGGAGGCCTGATGCCTGGCGGAAGACTCCGCATGGAAAAACTGGGAGCTCTTGTTTCGGCAGGCAAGCTGGATGTCAGCCCGCTGTCCACACATGTGTTTGATGGATGGGATCATCTGGAAGGAGCACTGTTCCTCATGAGAGATAAACCGAAGGATTTAATCAAACCAGTCGTTAAATTGGCTGACTGATGATTTGAAAATTTGACTGAAAAAGGAAACGTATGAAAATATTGATCGTATCCGGCTTTTTGGGCGCGGGAAAAACAACATTTATCAAACGGCTGGCCAGGAACGTCGATCAGCGGTTTGCCATACTGGAAAATGAATATGGAGCCGCAGGAATCGACGGCGTACGTCTTGGCCAGAACCGGCAGGGAACGCAGAAAAATGTATGGGAAATGACAGAGCAGTGCATCTGCTGCATCGGGAAAAAGGATTTTGCAGCATCCGTGCTGACCATTGCCAATGTGGTAGACCCGGAATACCTGATCGTAGAACCGACAGGTGTCGGAAGTCTCGCCCGGATTATAGAAAATCTGCGTCAGATCGAGTACGAGAGAATTCAGCTTCTCTCGCCGGTCACTATTGTGGATGTTTACAGTTACCGCCGCTATATGGCGGAATATCCCGAGCTGTATCAGGATCAGATCCGAAGCGCGGATACGATCATTGTTTCCAAAACAGAAGCATGCCAGGCGGAAGAAAAACAGCGCATCCAGAAATTTCTGCAGGAAATTAACCCGCAGGCAAAAATCATCACGGATTATGCATCCACGATGACACGGGAAGATTACCAGAGCCTGCTGCTGGGCGGCCGATATGAGAAAGAAGTACAGGATACGCAGAGCGGCGAAAAGATGCCGGAGACCTTCTCCTTCGAAAATATCCGAATGGAGGCACCGGAAACCCTGTGGTGTTTTCTGGAACAGATCATTCGCGGAGCGTTTGGAAATATCATCCGTGCAAAAGGACAGTTCGCAGCCGGAGACCAGTTTCTCCAATTTGATGTCGCCGATCACCGCTACAGCATCACCGGCACAGAACAGAAAAACGCCGGCCAGGCTGTGTTTATCGGAAACGATATGAACGAAGATGCGATCCGGCAGTATTTTAAGAAATGCGCCGGAAACCAGAAAATGAAATATGCTGCCCGTCATGTATCATAAAGTAAATAGGAAAAAGAGATTGCGGAGTCCTGCCAAAACAGGGTTTCGCAATTTTGGTTTTTACAGAAAGATTCAACTGAAAAACGAAGGATAGGCAAAAACGAAAAATTACGCTAAAATAAACATACAAGTATTTCAAATAAAACAAAAGAAAAATCAGGGGGATCTGATATGGAGGAACAGAAAAGAAGACGGGAAAGAAAATCAGCGGCATACTGGTTGAGCAAAAGCTCGATTTTATATCCGATCTGTATCTTGTATGTGATGTATGTGAAACAGGTTGAGGTATATATTACAGAATGTTCCGTCCATATTTCGTCGGGGACAATGCTTTTTGCCTATGCGCTGTGCCTGATTTTGTGGCTGGCCTCACCCATTCGAAGCTACTGCGCAGATGGAACTGCAAATGAAGTTTTATTCTATACATTTCCGCCGAGCATACTGATGCTGTTTTTATTTGCCCAATATTCACTGAAAATTGTGTTGTTTCTTGCAGTGCTGGATGGGATATTTCTTGTTACGGTTTTAAGAGATTTACATAGAAAAAAACGAAAATATTCTCCGAAAAAATTCTGGAGATTAAAAAGAAGTGACTTAAACGCATTTCTGTTTGTTTCAGTATGCGTGAGTATGGTACCGACTTGTATGATGATATATTGGAAGCTTGAGTCTCCGTCCGGAGTGGCAGAACTTTACGAACGAAAAAAGGACTATAATCTCGTCCAGAATCAGGAGAACATTTTTCAGGAAAATAAAGAATTTCTGCTGAGCTTAAAGGAGAGCGAATGGAGGCAAAAAACACTGGAAGAAAGAACAATTGCAGCGCAGAAGATGGTATGGCTTGAAACAGAACGACTTGGAATTCCCGAAATTCCGCTGTATGTGAAAGAGACAGGATCATCGAATTGCGTTGCATTATATAATAATGAAGAGAACGAAATATGGTATGCTCCAGAGCATTTAACATCTCAGACAGCAGAAGAATTTTTTACGGGAATTTGCGAAGAATGTTATCATGGAATGGAGTATTATCTGCTGGAGCGAATGGACTGGAATTCGGAAATGGCGAATACTGCTTATTTTGAAGAAATGAGGAAGTGGAAACTAAATGATAATCGCTACATATCTGGACGCGACGAGGGCGATTCGTTTGAAGCATATCAATCACAGCCGCTGGAAGCATCTGCCAAAAAGTATGCCAGTTCCGAAACAGAGGCACTGATTCATTTTATTGCTGTGTACGGCGATGAATAAAAATCTTTTAGGGGGGAGGGAGAAAAGGAGCGTCGGGAAAAATAAAAAAAATTAGCACTCACCTCTTGACAGTGCTAATAACTAGTGTTATAGTACGACTAGAACAAAGAAAGAAAAGAAAATTCACATCAACGCTCTTTTTGTTCGGAGCGAATGTTAGCACCCAAATAGATAAGGAGGAAGCCGATTATGAATATTAGTAAATTCACACAAAAATCGCTGCAGGCTGTACAGGACCTGGAAAAGACCGCATACGATTTCGGCAACCAGGAAATAGAGCAGGAGCATCTGTTGTATAATCTCCTGCATCAGGACGACAGCCTGATTCTGAAAATGATCGAAAAGATGGAAATCAACAAAGAACATTTTCTGAACCGTGTCGAGACGGCACTGAACGACCGCGTCAAAGTATCCGGCGGTCAGCCGTATATCGGTCAGTATCTGAATAAAGCACTGGTAAATGCTGAGGATGAGGCGAAAGCCATGGGAGACGAGTATGTTTCCGTAGAACACCTCTTCCTGGCAATGCTGAAAAATCCAAGCCCGTCCATGAAAAAACTGTTTCAGGAGTACGGCATCACAAGAGAACGTTTCCTGCAGGCATTAAGCACCGTGCGCGGAAACCAGAGAGTTACCACCGACAACCCGGAGGCAACATACGACACCCTGGAAAAATATGGCCAGGATATCGTAGAAAAAGCCAGAAACCAGAAAATGGACCCGGTTATCGGCCGTGATACCGAAATTCGGAACGTTGTCCGTATCCTGTCCCGTAAGACAAAAAACAATCCGGTTCTGATCGGTGAGCCTGGTGTTGGTAAAACCGCAGTCGTAGAAGGCCTGGCCCAGCGAATCGCCAACGGCGATGTACCGGAGAGCCTGAAAGATAAAACCATTTTCTCCCTCGATATGGGAGCCCTGGTAGCCGGAGCAAAATACCGCGGCGAATTCGAGGAGCGTCTGAAAGCTGTTCTGGAGGAAGTCAGAAAGAGCGACGGAAAAATCATTCTGTTCATCGATGAGCTGCATCTGATCGTCGGCGCCGGAAAGACCGACGGCGCGATGGATGCCGGAAACATGCTGAAACCTATGCTGGCACGAGGCGAACTGCACTGCATCGGTGCCACAACGCTGGATGAGTACCGCCAGTACATCGAAAAAGATGCCGCCCTGGAGCGCCGTTTCCAGCCGGTTCAGGTTGATGAGCCGACCGTAGAGGATACGATTTCCATCCTGCGTGGCTTAAAAGAGCGCTACGAAGTTTATCACGGCGTAAAAATCACCGACGGTGCCCTCGTTGCAGCCGCAACCCTTTCGAACCGTTACATCAGCGACCGTTTCCTGCCGGATAAAGCAATCGACCTGGTCGACGAGGCATGCGCTCTGATCAAGACAGAACTGGATTCCATGCCGGCCGAGCTGGATGAGCAGCGCCGTAAGATTCTGCAGATGCAGATCGAGGAAGCCGCACTGAAAAAAGAGACCGACAATCTGAGCCGCGAGCGTCTGGAAACATTGCAGAAAGAGCTGGCTGAGTTAAAGGATACCTTCAATTCTGCAAAGGCACAGTGGGAAAATGAAAAGAGTTCCGTTGAGAAACTGTCCAAACTGCGTGAGCAGATCGAGGACATGAACCGCCAGATCCAGAAAGCAAAGAATGATTACGATCTGAACCGCGCCGCTGAACTGCAGTACGGTGAACTCCCGAAATTACAGCAGATGCTGGAAGCAGAAGAGAAAAAAGTTAAAAATGAAGATCTCTCCCTGGTACACGAGAGTGTAACGGATGAAGAGATTGCCAGAATTGTCTCCCGCTGGACTGGAATCCCGGTTGCAAAACTGACCGAAGGCGAGAGAACTAAGATCCTCGGCCTGGAAGATGAACTTCACACGAGAGTTATCGGCCAGAATGAGGCAGTCACCAAGGTTTCGGATGCGATCATCCGTTCCAAAGCCGGAATCAAGGATCCGACAAAACCGATCGGTTCGTTCCTGTTCCTTGGACCTACCGGTGTCGGTAAAACAGAGCTTGCGAAAACGTTGGCAGAAAAGCTGTTTGATGATGAGAACAACATGGTTCGAATCGATATGAGTGAATACATGGAGAAATACTCCGTCTCCCGTCTGATCGGAGCGCCTCCGGGATATGTAGGCTACGAGGAGGGCGGCCAGCTGACCGAGGCAGTGCGCAGAAAACCATATTCTGTTGTTCTGTTCGATGAGATCGAGAAAGCGCATCCGGACGTCTTCAACGTTCTGCTGCAGGTACTCGATGACGGCCGTATCACCGACTCCCAGGGCCGTACCGTAGACTTTAAAAATACGATCCTGATCATGACCTCCAATATCGGATCCCAGTATCTGCTGGACGGCATTCAGGACGACGGCAGCATCTCCGAAGAGGCGAGAAACCTGGTCATGCAGGATCTGCGTGCACACTTCCGTCCGGAGTTCCTGAACCGTCTGGATGAAACAATTATGTTCAAACCATTGACAAAAGACAACATTGGTCATATCGTAGATCTGTTGCTGAAAGGACTGAACAAACGTCTGGCAGACCAGGAGCTTACCGTCGAACTGAGCCCGGCTGCAAAACAGTTTGTCATTGAGGGCGGCTACGACCCTGTTTACGGCGCCCGTCCATTGAAACGTTTCGTACAGAAAGAGGTAGAAACCAGCACCGCAAAACTGATCCTTGGCGGTCAGGTCAGCGAGGGCGATACGATCCTTCTGGATGTGGAAAACGGCGGCCTGAAGGCAATGATCAAACCAGGTGTGGAGGTAGTAGACGAATGATGCCGAAAGATCCCGTAATGCTGCTGAGCTATGTCAATACGCAGTTAAGAGATTTTTACCCGTCGCTCGCAGAATTCTGCGCGGCCATGCAGACAGAGGAATCCGATCTGCGGGAAAAACTGGCGCTCATCGACTATGAGTACGATGAGAAAACGAACCAGTTTGTATAAGAATAACCAGGCCCTGAAAAAAATGGCGGAAAAAGGCGTTCCGTATGTGGAAAAAACACATACGGGGCGCCTTTTTTACGCAAAGCGTGTTTCTTATAACTGACAGGAAAAATCATATCTATAATAGAAGAAATGTGGTAAAATGGAGGAAAAGAAAATCCGCTGAAAATGGGGAAACAGCGGATCTGGAGAAGGAGGAAACAAATATGTATTTTGGTGTACAGATGTATGGGGTATCCAAAGAATGGAAACAGGATCCCGAAGGATTTTTAAAGAAAATCTATGAGGCAGGCTACCGCCAGATCGAGCCGTGTCTCGGATTCCGTGTTGATGCCAGGGACTACGGTTTCTGGATCCCGGAGGATCTGGAGCAGGCAATGCCGCTGCTTGCAAAATACCACATTGAGGTTCATGCGGTCCACATTTTCCTGGATGAATACCACTATGAAAGAGAACTTGCCATTCTTACAGAACTGGCGCAGAAATACCACATTTCCTGGTTTGTCGTAAAGAGCCCGGCACGCCAGACAAAAGATGTTCTGGACGAAACCGCTGCAAGATACCGCGAACTGGCAGAAGAACTGGAAAAAGCCGGAGCAGGTCTTCTGATCCACAACGAAAAAGAAGATATCTGTATCCGCGTGAATGGAAAAACAGCGTACGAATATCTCCTGGAAGCCTGCGGTGAAAAAGTCGGAGCAGAAGTAGATGTCGGCTGGATGTACTGCGGCGGCGTCGACCCGGAAGAGTTCCTCTGGGCGCATGCGGACCGAGTCAAAGCCGTTCATTATAAAGATATGAAAATCACCGGCCAGGAAGCGCCGCTTGGAAAAGGCATGGTTGATCTGAAAGCCTGCTTCCAGTTCGCCCGCGCAAACGGTGCACTGCAGATTGTGGATATGGATGCGGCAACACTGGAGGATACCTGCCGCGCCGGAAAAATGCTCTCTGGATGGACAGGGGACAGAGACAACACCGACAGCATTCTCTGCACGATGGATGTGGAGACCGGAGAAGAAACCGTGCTGCATGAGTTTCCGGGAATCATCGAGGCACCGAACTGGCTGAACGATGGAAACACCCTGCTTTATAATGCGGATGGAAAAATCTACCGCTATGAGATCGACAAAGACCATGTGGAGCAGGTTGATACCGGTTTCTGCGTGCAGTGCAACAATGACCACGTTCCGTCACCGGACAACCAGCTGCTGGCGGTAAGCTGCATGCCGCCGGAACTCACAGATGGAACGTATGAATCCCACATCTACGTGCTCCCGATGACAGGCGGTGAACCAAAAGACCTCACCGGACCGGGTCTCAGCTATCTGCACGGCTGGTCGCCGGACGGAAAAGAGCTTGCGTACTGTGCCTTCCGCAAAAAGCCGGAGGAGGAGACTATGCGCATTGAGATCTGTACGATTCCATCAGACGGCGGCGAGGAAACCTGCCTGACGGACGGCAAAGGCTACAACGACGGTCCGGAGTATTCACCGGACGGAAAGCACATCTGGTTCAACAGCACCAGAAGCGGTCTGATGCAGGTATGGCGGATGAACCGTGACGGCAGCGGTCTCACCCAGATGACCGATTTCGATGCCAACAACTGGTTCGGCCACGTTTCGCCGGATGGAAAACACGTCATTTACCTGACCTTCGCTAAAGGTGAGCTGGAACCGAATGAGCATCTGCCGAACATGTATGTATCGCTTGGAATGATGGATTATGACGGACAGAATAAGAAAAAAGTGCTGGATCTTTTCGGCGGCCAGGGCAGTATCAACGTCAACTCCTGGGCACCGGACAGCCGCAGAATTGCGTATGTGAAATATGTGCTTCATCACAAATAAAGGAATATCTTAAGAAAATCTGACGGGCCGTAAAAATTCATGGAAGTATTGTGAAAAAACGTTGAAAGTATTTTAGCGGAAATGCACAAGAATTCTTACGAATTTTTACGGCCCGTTGACTCTTTTTCTGACACACGTATAATGAAAGTAACAAGAGAAACTGCGGCCCCTGGCGGCTGCAAAACAATCAAAAGGAAAGGAGGATTTGTGTTATGAAGAAAACGAAAAAAATGCTTTCGTTTGTACTGTCCATGCTTCTGATCGTGACGATGTTCCCAACCATGGCATTCGCAAAAGAGGAAGCCAAAACGTGGAAGTTCGGAGAGCTTTCGCTGAAAGCAGGCGACGTTCTCGGCAAAGATACGGAGATTAAAAATGATGCAGAGAACAGAGAAATCCGAATACTTTCAGAAAAAACAAATCTGGATGAAAAGAAAGATGACAAAGAAAGAATAAAAACAGAAAAAGAGGCTGTGATCGCAGCGGCGGCTTCCTGGAATCTGAAGGATCTTACGGAAAAGGCCAAAAAGGCTCCGGCAGATTATCTGCTTAAAAAGGCAGACAGCTGGAACGGAAGCTGGATTGTAACAAAGATCGCAGAAACGGAAACAAAAGATGCCATTGAAATCCAGATAAGAACCTATGAGTACGCAGCTGTAACAGAAATCCAGGGCATACCGAAAGAAATCCCGGGAACCACCGCACTGACGGGCAAAGCAGTTCCAGAAAATGCAGATCAGAAACAGATCACATGGGAAATCACGGATGCCGGAATGACAGGTGCTGTTTTAGACGGCACAAACCTGAAAGTAACGAATGCCGGAACCGTAAAACTTCTGGCGACAATCAAAGACGGAAAGAAAACCGGCGTTGACTTCACACAGGAATTCACTGTGATTGTAAAAGCCGCAGATTACACCAAAGTAACAGAAGCGCTGGCGCTGATACCGGAGGACATGGGCCGGTATACAGAAGAAAGCGCGGCAGCTGTTCAGAAAGCAAAAGATGCGGTAAAAGAGAACCTGCCATCAGCTGAACAGGAAACCGTAAATGGTTATGCGGCAGCCATTCAGACAGCAGTAAACACACTGACGCTTCTTGGCGCAGATTACACAGAAGTTGATGCAGTACTTGCCAAAGTTCCGGGAGATCTTTCTATCTATACGGAAGAGAGCGTGGAAGCACTGAATGCAGTCATTGCATCCATCGACCGCACCAAAACGATAGAAGAGCAGCAGGCAGTTGATGCTTATGCGGAAGCACTGGAGAATGCAATTGCAGCACTGGTACGCAAACCGGTTCCGGCAGATTATCAGGGAGTGGAAGAACTCCTGGGAAAGATTCCGAAAGACTTATCCATTTATACCGAAAAGAGTGTAAAAGCACTGAATGCGGCAAAAGAAGCCATTGTATGGGATCTGGATGACAGCAGGCAGGAGGAAGTCGATCAGTTTGCAGAGAACCTGAAAGCAGCTCTTGACGGACTGACCCTGAAACCGGCGGACTACAGCGCCGTAGACGCGGCTCTTGCCAAAGTTTCGAATGATCTGAGTATTTATACGGAAGAAAGCATTCAGCCGCTTCAGACAGCGATCAACAGCGTAGAAAGTGGAAAAACCATTCTGGATCAGGCAGAAGTAGACGGCTGGGCAGCAGCAATTGAAAATGCACTGGCAGGACTGCAGGTTCGGAAAGCAGATTATTCCAAAGTAGAGGAAGCCATCAAAAAGATTCCGGCGGACCTCCGTCTGTATACCGATGCGTCTGTAAAAGCACTGGAAGATGCAAAGAACAGCGTCGTAACCGAGCGGCCGGTCACAGAGCAGGAGAGCGTAGACGGTTACGCAAAAAAGATCGAGGCAGCGATTGCCGGCCTTACGTATAAAGATGCGGACTACAGCAAAGTAGATGTCGCAGTGAAGAAGATTCCAAACGATCTGAAGAAATACACGGACGAGAGCGTAAAAGCAGTCAATGATGCAAAAGCAGCGATTGTACGCGGAAAGAATATCACGGAGCAGAAGACGGTGGATGGTTATGCGGCAGCGCTGGAAAAAGCGATTGCCGGCCTGAAACAGAAACCGATGACTGCGCAGAATCTTCCGAAGATTACCAAAGGAGTCAATCAGTCAGGTATGCAGGGCAAGGAGCTTTCCTTCACCGCAGATTTTGAAGCAAAGGATCTCAAAAAGGTTCTCATCGACCAGAAAGAGATTGATGCGAAGAATTATGTGACGGCTGGAAAAGAGAATACGCAGGTTACGCTGAAGGCAGAGTATACAAAGAGTCTGGCAGAAGGCAAGCATACGATTTCGATCGTTTCAAGCAAGGGCCAGGCGGATACCGTATTCTATCTGAAGAAAGCAACAAAGAGTCCGGACACGGGAGACCGCACACAGGTGATGCTGTGGGTGATCCTGCTCGGCGTTTCTGCAGCAGCAGTGGTCGGAGCAGTTGTTTATCGTAAACGTGAGAAATAAGAGTTGAAAGGGAAAGGGCGCCGGAAGGCGCCTTTTCTTTTGGACGGTTTCGGATAGATTGTAAATAGTCAGATAAAATACAAAATATGCAGAATTAACTATATTTTTCTAAAAATAAGAAAATTCGAAAAAAGGTGTTGACTTTTGCTTTGGGCGGTGTTATTATAACTAAGCTGTCAGCGAGAGCTGATGCAAAAGAGTTCTTTTGAAACAGAAAAACCTAGTTCGGAGCCGGGTGGCTGCCGCGGGTTGCAAAAACTGCTTCAAAAAAACTTGAAAAAAGTTCTTGACAAAAGCAAATGAGTTTGATAAAATAAACGAGTTGCTGATCGAGAGAACAGCAAAGAAGTTCGAAAGAGCTTCAAAAAATAAATTAAAAAAGTTCTTGACAAACGAAAAGTTCTGTGATAAAATAAACAAGCTGATCCGAGTCGGAACAGCAAAGATCCTTGATAATTAAACAGTGAAACACATCCTCGAAAGTTCTGAATAAGTAATTCAAAACGATCGAAAGATCCTTTAAAACAGTAAAAGGGATAAATTAGCTAGTATGTTGATTTTGAACTTGGAACAAA